>Ga0308160_10000070_pt1 | contig 324332 bp, 288 predicted proteins | sample PhyFR1_FD_201036 | JGI IMG/M metagenome (GOLD analysis project Ga0308160, IMG submission 201036) | Phyllosphere microbial communities from UC Gill Tract Community Farm, Albany, California, United States - DLSLF.R1 | ecosystem: Host-associated > Plants > Phyllosphere > Unclassified | place... | reverse complement strand
ATCGCTGCCAAATACAAAGTCCTGCTTTCTTCCGGCGGCACCAAAGACCCGATGGAGCTGTACAAAAGCTTCCGGGGAAGCGAGCCGAAAGTGGAAAGTTTGCTGAAGAGGGCGTTCGGATAAAAATTTGATTTATCAAAAAGGTTTAATTATTATTGATTAAACCTTTTTGATAATTATTTATTAATAGTTAAAAACAAATATTTTATATTTGAAAAAACTATGACATGAAAAACTTGTATCAAATTTTAGGAGTAGATATAAATGCTAATAATCAAGAAATAAAAACGGCGTATAGAAAACTTGCTACAAAATTTCATCCAGATAAAAATTTTGGTGATCAATATTTTGAAGAAAGATTTAAAGAAATTCAGTTAGCTTATAAAATATTAAACAATGAGCAATCACGTTTAGAATATAATAAAAAGTTATTTGATTTTTACCGAAAAGCTGCTAATACTAATACTAATACTAATACTAATACTAATACTAATACTAATACTAATACTAATACTTCACCTAAATACCAAAGAAGTAATACTCAACGTACTTCATATAAAAATCCAACACCCACAACATCGAAATCCCCAAACGGATGTCTACTATTTATCGGATTTGGATTTAGTATTTTCATTATTATAAAAGTTTTAGGATTAATTACAGATAGAAATCATTATGAAAATCCTATCGGCAATATAACAGATTCTGTTGCGGCAACTGTAGATTCCCCTGATACACCTCTTTATATTGATACTGCAAGAACAGCGATAGATTCTGTTTCTGCAACACCAATAATTATAAGTAATACAGAGCCTAAAAGACCATTAACATATAATAGTTTAATGAATGGCGATTCCCCTCTAAAAGAATGTTTTGGATCAGGAAAATTTCAAGGAAGAGCTTTTATTACTTTTAAAAATAGTAATGAGACAGATGCAGTTATATGTTTAGTTGCAAGCTATTCAGGCATTACAATTCGTAATGAATATATTAGGGCTGGAAGTGATTATACAATGAGAGAAATTCCATCTGGAATATATTATTTGAAAGTATACTATGGAAATGATTGGAATTCACAAAAAATAAATTTTTGTGGTTATTCAGGAGGCTTTAACTTTGATGAAAGTTTTTCAAAGTCAGATAAAATTGGCGATTTAATAACGATTGAAGATAACGAAAATAATTATACTACAGGAACCATTACCTTGTATAAAGTAGAGAATGGAAATATGCAATCTGAACAAATTAACGCTCAGGAATTTTTCAAATAATTATTTATTAATAATATTCAAATCTTAGAATGCAATACCCAAATACAGAAACTTAAAAACTTCAGATCAAACAACGAAAAATACAGACTTTTATGAAACATTCCCACCCGATTGAAATCATCCCCTTCTCCGATGATCTTCAGGATCATATCAAAATCCTCAATTATGAATGGCTGGAAAAATATTTCCGGATCGAAGAAGGCGACCGCATTTCGTTATCCGATCCGAAAAAGGAAATCATAGACAAAGGCGGATTTATTTTTTACGCAAAACTGGAAGGTGAAATTGTGGGTACTGCTTCCTTACTGAAAAAATCTGGTTCTGTTTTCGAACTCGGTAAAATGGCTGTTTCCGGAAAGGCACAAGGATATGGTATCGGAACGGCTTTACTTGAATACTGCATCGGGTTTGCAGAAAAACAGTCTGTAGAAAGACTGATCCTGTATTCCAATACGAAGTTACAATCCGCCATACACCTTTATCAAAAATACGGGTTCCGGGAAATCCCGCTCGAACCGGGTTTGTATGAACGGGCGGATATCAAGATGGAGAAACGCCTGGTTTAAATAAATTAAAAGGTAATTCAATTCACTCCGTTAGTCTTATTTAAAAAAATCATAAATGAGCCCCGATTTACAAGCTTAAAAAAATACCATCTGGATACATCTGATAAATCAGGAACAATTCCTGAGAAAAATAAAATTATTCATATGATTTACCGTTATGGTAAAAAATTTAATTCCATGAAAAGCTACCTTAAAATTTTCCTGTGCCTGTCCCAACTTTTTATCATGAACAGCTGTTCTATCGGAAGATATTTTTATGTAAAAAATACGACTTCTGAAGATCAGAAAATTATTCTGACTTTTCCTTCTTCCAGAAACAGCACTTCTTTCTATAGGGAAAACGAAGGGATCTATTATAAAAATATCACGCTGCTTTCGAGCAAAGCGTCCCATGTAAAAGACTTTAAAAAAGCTGAAGACAAGATAAAGCTGAGTGGTCATCCTGAAGGCGAAAACAAAATATCCGTCATACTTCCTGCCCATTCCTTAACCCAGATAGACGTTGCTTCTAACCGGTATACCGAGGTGACTGGGATTGAATACGTCAAAAACAATGAAGTCGTGAAGCTTACGCAGGAACAGTTCATCAACCTTTCGAAATTTGAAAAACTTTCGGCGGTATTTGAAATCGATTAGAGATCATTTTAAACTTTGTCAAAGGATTTTCTTATCTTCCACCCATAAAACATCAGTTACGGACATATTCTCAGCCGGGGCGACTATGATGAAAGCACAACCTGGATCAGGATTTATTTTATTCCGGTTTTTGATGACGATCACGCGGACGATGTTTCCAATATTCCCGTCCGGTTATCATTTGTGTATAATTTTTAATTAAAAGGAAAGCGTATCATGACTGACATCATCACAAGATTAAAAAACGTAAAGAAACTTCAGGCCAGACGATGGGAAAATGAAGACCACTGGGATGACATCAACGATCTGCTGATCCGGGAACTGGACGATATTTTATCGGCTGAACCTGAGAATATCGCCGCTTTGATCAATATCGGGGCCGTATATTCGGATATGGGGGAAAACGAAAAGGCATTGGAATATTTACAGACCGCATTAGAACTGGACCCGACGGATAAAAACCTGTACATCAATCTGGCGATTGTCATGGTCTATATGGGAAAACATCCTGAAGAATATCATGAATATCTGGAAGAAGCTGAGGACAAAACGGAAAATCCCCTGACTTTTAAAGCGTATTTTGATCCGCAGACATACTAACAGAAAGTATTTGGAAACACTGTAAAAACCTATCAACCGACAGGTATTTAATTTTTTGCTTAATGTTTCAAAGAAGAAGAAACCTTTAGTGGAGGCAAAATCACTCTTCCATCCTTCTAACCAAGTTTCGACTCAGGATTCACATGAAATAATGAAAATGCAAAGAATTATAAAAAAATAAAAATTCTATTTTTATTTTCATTATTTTTATCTTATTCAAATTAATAAACACAATGATTGCACAAAAAAATAACACCAACATCCTGATTTTAATACACTCGGATCAGGGCGGCACCTATGCATTGGCAAAAGAAATCGCAAAAGGCATTGAAAAGCATCATCAAGTGAACGCAGTTATCAAAAAAGTAACAGACGCAAAAAGCTGCCTTCCGGAAGATCTTCCTCTGGCGGCTGTTGACGAACTTGCTTCGTATGACGGGATCGCCTTCGGATCGCCTGTTTATTTTGGAAACATCAGTACTGCAATGAGTGAATTTCTGTCAAAAACAGTAAGCCTTTGGGAAAGCCATGCATTGGAAGGAATCCCTGCAACCGTTTTCATGTCTGCCGGCAGCGGAGCAGGAAAGGAACTCGCCTTGCAGTCATTCTGGAATAGCCTGGCTGTTCACGGAATGATTTTAATCCCCAATGGGATCCGTGGAAATGAAAATATTGACGTTCATAATCCGCAGGGGAATACCATTTTAGGAATTACAAGTCTCAACGGTATAAAGAATATGGCAAGGCCAAGCGAAAGCGAACGATTTCTGGCAAGGCAGCAGGGTGAAAATTTCGCAAAAATCGTCTCCGCCCTACGGCAGGTTCGTTCAGAAAGAGTTCCTTTTCGTAAAGAAGAAGAGGAAGGAGAAAAGCCAGATATTTATGCGGTTCTGAAACAGCAACAGATTGTTTTACCGAAAGTACCTGAACCGGAAGGCAGTTACCTGCCGTTTGTGCGTTCAGGAAATCTTGTGTATATTAATCAGGTTGCGCTGAAAAATGGAGAAATCGTAAATCCGGGAAAATTGGGAGTGAACATCAATCAACAGCAGGCAGAAGATGCTGTGCGGGTAACTATTCTCAATATTTTATCGGTTTTACATGAAGCATCGGGGGGAAACCTGAATCGGATAAAACGATGCATCCAGCTTACCGGAATTTTCAATACAGCGGATAATTATACCAAACATGCTGATGTAATGAATACCGCTTCAGATCTTATCGTAGGTATTTTTGGGGAAAAAGGAAAGCATGCAAGGGCCACCTTAGGTGCATCTTCTCTTCCTGTAAATTCACCTGTAGAGATACAGGCCATTTTTGAAATTCAACCCTGATGTGCTATGATGCCAGCCCGTGTAGCATAAAATCTTTTTAAATCTCAATAATTGACAATAATAAAACTTGCAAAATTATGAAGCCCTGCGGTTCCATCTGTTTTTTTCATTATCTTAGTCATGAATTTGCAGTAAAACAAGGCATTACATAACACTATGGCAGAGAAACTTTATTTCATTAAGACCAATCCGGTTGTGGCAAAAATCAATTTGTACAACAAACTCTGCCGTGAAGAAGCGCATGTCCTCCCGTTCTTACAGGATGATAAGAGAACAAGCCTGGAACTGATCAAGAAGAAGACACTGGATCATATCGATCATCTTTCAAAAGAGGAACTGCAGGATCTTTTCCGATGGTTTGATGCCGTCTGCAATACTGATCCGGAAAAACTTAAAAATCTTCTGTTTACTCATGGAATTGATGTTTTCCATGAAATTCCGGATTCATTGGACGCGCAGGCATTTCACCAGATCCTGTGCGGTTATGAAAAACATTTCCGCATCAGCCTCGGCTACAAAGCGGATGCCGGAGCATTTAACCGGTTCCTGATCTATGGAATCTTCTTCACAGGATTGGCAGATGACGACCGCCAGACCGACTTTCACTTCGATTATCTGAAGTCCGGCAATAAAGACCTTTACGCAATTGCCGAAGCAGCGGTTCAGGAGAGAAAAGCAGAAGAACTTCCATTCCCGGAAATCCATCACCATTTTTCCGAACTGTATGACGGCACCAAGTTTTACAAAGGAAATATTTTGATGCTATCCCATTTATAACCCGGATATTTTTTCACAGGATAAAAAAAACTTCTATATTTACAGCAATGAAGCAACTCAACAATATCTTACGATTGCCTTTTTTCAGCAACTATTACTACCCGGCTTATGGTTCGGGAAAGCTTCTGTAAATTTATTTAAGTAAAAATTCAACTAAAATAATAAGGAACCCGGACCATTCGTCCGGGTTTCTTCATGCTTAAAAATAAAAAAAATGATCAGTACATTAAAAGAAAACGCAGAAATCATTCTGCCCGAAAACGGTCTGGAAGAAAAATTAGCAGAGGCCAAAAGAGAAAACAGGAAACTCATCGTCAAACTGGGCTTCGATCCCACCGCACCGGATCTGCATCTGGGACATGCCGTCGTATTGAAAAAGCTGAAAGAGTTTCAGAAACTGGGCCATCAGATTGTGATTGTGGTCGGAAGCTTTACGGCAAGAATCGGCGATCCGACCGGGAAAAACAAGGCCCGGCGTCCCTTGACGGCTGAGGAAGTCCGGCATAATGCGGAAACCTACATCAGCCAGCTTTCCAAAGCGATCGACGTTGAGAAAACGAAAATTGTTTTTAATTCCGAATGGCTGGATGCATTGCCTTTTTCCGAGGTTATTCAGCTGATGTCCAAGGTTACCGTCGCCCAGTTGCTACACCGTAACGATTTCAGCAAAAGGTTTGCCGGAAATACCCCGATTGCCATGCACGAACTGGTATACCCTATTTTACAGGGATTCGATTCGGTACAGATCGGCTGCGATATCGAAATGGGAGGCACCGATCAGCTCTTCAACTGTACGATGGGAAGGCAGCTGCAGGAAAGCCACGGTAAACTGCCGCAAACCGTGATGTGCATGCCGTTGCTGAAAGGGCTGGACGGAACGGAAAAGATGAGCAAATCGTTAAGCAACACCATCGGATTAACCGACGAACCGAATGAGATGTTCGGAAAAACCATGTCCATTCCCGATTCTTTAATCAATGAGTTTATCGATCTAACCACCGACTTTTCTCATGACGAAAAAGAAGAGCTGAAACAGAGGATCGGAAACGGAGAAAACCCAATGAATATCAAGAAGCTCATTGCTGCAAATATCGTACGGCAGTACCATAACCCGGAGGCAGCAGAGAAAGCCAAGCTGTTTTTTACGAGCCAGTTTCAGAATAAAAACCCGGAAGAACTAGCTTTCGAACCTATTCTTATAAATTCTCTTTTTCCGCTCCAGAATAAAATAACTGTGGTTGAGTTGTGTCATCGGCTGAAAAACAATGAAAGCAAATCTTTTGTCAGAAGACTTATCGAAAATGGCGGTGTAAAGATCGATACGATCACCAAAACTGACCCTCAGGAAGAAATCGAATTGCGGGAAGGAATAAAAATCAAAATCGGAAAAAGAATTTTTTTTGAACTTTTATAGATCCCGGATTTCAAATACAATTTTTTGATATATTCGTCAGGTTAAAAAAAAGATTAAAAAACACAGAACATGAGCTATATCGTGGTTGATATCGAATCGGACGGACCGATTCCCGGGGATTTTTCGATGGTCTGCTTCGGAGCCGTCCTCGTGGATGAGCACCTGGACAGGACCTTTTATGGGAAATTAAAACCGATTTCCGAAAATTTCAATCCTGATGCACTGGCGGTTTCAGGATTCACGAGGGAAGAAACTTTGGATTTCGATGATCCGAAAGAAGTGATGCTTACATTCGAGGCCTGGATCGAGGAAAATTCCAAAGGCAGGCCGATTTTCATCAGCGATAACAACGGTTTCGACTGGATGTTCATCTGTTGGTACTTCCATCATTTCATCGGGCGGAACCCGTTTGGATTTTCATCACGGAGGCTGGCCGACCTGTATTGCGGGTTGGAAAAAGATACGTTTGCGCAGTGGAAACATTTACGAAAAACACAACACACCCATCATCCGGTAGATGATGCCAGAGGAAATGCAGAAGTCCTGTTGTATATGAAAAACGAACTGGGCCTGAAAATCGCGCTGAAATAAACACCTACGCAGATTTTCAGATGATACAGATTTTTATCCCGCAGTATTTAACGTGAACTTAATAATAGCCATTTTAAAAAATCATATAGGATCTTTAGACCTCCTTTCACAAGGTGCAAATAAGATCATTTGATTTGAGACTGTTATGGAGAGGCTGATAAAAGAAACTTCCAGCATCCATCACCCTTCCAGCCTTTCAAACCCAATTTATGCTTAGAATTCACGTTATCTAAACCTGAAGATAAAATTATTAGGCAACAGAGCCAGCTGCCAATTGCCATTCGCTAATACGTATAGGGTACGAGTATATCGATAAAATTGTCTGTCCGGTGCGGTTCCCCGATGGCGCGGAACTTCCAGTCGCCGTCGTGGCGGTAGGCCTCCGCAAAAACCATGGAACACATGCCGTTCATGCTGTCGTCACCGGAAAGACTGAATTTGGTAATTTCCTTTCCTTTGGCATCCACGGCACGGATAAAAGCATTTTCGATCATCCCGAAATGCTGACGGTGGGTCAGCCCCTGGTAGATCGACACCACGAACAGAATTTTCTGGTAACGTTCGTCGAGCTCATCTAATTGTACAATGATCTGTTCGTCGTCGCCATCGCCGGCACCGGTTCTGTTGTCGCCGGTCAGCCAGATCTTTCCGCCCGGATGGCGCATGGAGTTGAAATAAATAACATCGCCTTTATAAAGAACGATTTCTTTTCCATTGCCCGCCGGGCATGTTTTCCCCATATTGGCTACCTTTCCGTTGTGATCGAGAAGGAAGGCGATGGCGTCCAGATCGTATTCCGGTCCGCTGTTGATCCCCAGCAGACGGCTGAAGAAACCTCCGCATTTTTTTACGTCCCAGCCCAGACCGATGGTAACGGATGAAAGATCGTACAGTTCGTCTCCGTGATCACTTTTACGGAGATTGATGGTCTGCCCTTTTTGTAAATTGATCGCCATAATTATTTGATGATTTGTCCTTTATAATATTTTTCCAGGAAAAAGCCGAGATCCGCCCGGTAACCGATTCCCGAAGCTTCAAATTTCCAGCTTCCGCCACGTTTGTATAATCTTCCGAATTCGATTCCCGTTTCTATGGAAAAATCTTCATCCAGCTCGTACTTTGCAATTTCCTGATGGGTCAGGTTATCGATAATCCGGATGTATGAATTTCTCACCTGCCCGAAATTCTGCTTTCTCCTTTCAAAATCTTCAATCGTTACCACAAAAAGGATTTCCTCTACCCGCGGGTCTACTTTTTCCAGATCCAGAACAATGGCTTCGTCATCATCGCCGTCGCTGTTTTTACCACTGGGATCATCGCCGGTATGGGTAAGGGCGCCGTCGGGGGAATTCAGGTTGTTATAGAAAACGAAATATTCTTCCCCGATGAGTTTCCGGTCGGAACCAATCATAATTGCAGAAGCATCAAGGTCAAAATCATACCCCATCCCTTCATTCGGGTCCCAGCCAAGGCCAATGGTCATTTTGGTAAACCCTAATTCGATCCGCTGACCTTTCTGTAAATTAATTGCCATAATATCATATGTTGTTCCCTCTAAATTAATACTCATCCGGGAATTTTCCAAATGAAATGGAAATAAAATTTAAGGCAAAAAAAATCCGGCAGTGTGCCGGATTAGAATTATCTGTGTTCTGTTATGATTCAGATACCGTATTTTCAGTCAGCCGGTTTCTTGCTTTAGCCAGCATCGGGATGGAAATAAGCCCCATGACCAGCATAATTACAATCTGCAACGGCAGTGAGATGAAAGAATAGGTTAACCCTACTTCTCCGCCCAGTTCGCCGCTTTTCCCCATAGAAATGAACAAGGCCATAAAGCCATACTTCATCGCCAGGTTAAAAGCGCCGATTCCGCCGCTCGCCGGAATAATCATTCCGAAAGTTCCTACGACCAGGATCAGAAAACCGTCATCAAAGGTAAAATCCGAAGTTTCAGGCAGTGCAAAGCACACCAGGTAGGCGGCAAAATAATAGGAAACCCAGATGCCTATGGTATAAAGAATGAATTTTCCTTTCTGTTTTAATTTAAATACCGAAGTCAGACCTTCCAGTACACCGTCGATAAACCGGATGATTTTATCGAGAACGGGAACATGGGCCAGCTTTTTTCTAAATACAAAGAACAGTATAGCTCCGGCAGCTAAGATCCCCAGAATGATTAAAATTTTATCCGGATTGAAATCGATTCCCGAATTTTTATAAAAAGAATAAATTACTTCTCCTTTAAATATCAAAGTCAAGCCCAGAAATACGCACATACATACCAGATCCACCACTCTTTCCAGGATAATTGTTCCGAAAGACTGGTCTACGGGGACTTTTTCAACACCGTACAGGGCGGTGGCCCTCGCTACTTCCCCGCTCCTAGGAATCGTAAGGTTCATTAAATATCCAAAGGAAATCGACCATAAGGCGTTGGAATTTGAAATATGGTGTCCCATCGGCTCCAGCATCAGGTTCCAGCGGATGGCCCTGAACCAGTAGGCGGCAATCCCGAAACAGGCTGCAAACAGCACCCACCAATAGTTTGCTTTTGCCAAAGACTTCTGAATGACTTTAAAATCCAGCCCTTTTAAGGCAAACCATAAAAAAAAGCCTGCAAAAGCAAGCGAAATCACAATGGTAAGGATTGTTTTGAAAGGCTTTTTTGATTTTTTATCCATCCGTTTACGTCAAAAGGTTGGTTTTTTCATCCGGGAATACAATTTTCGGCTGGAAAACCTGCGCTTCTTCAGGGGTCATCTGCGCATAGGCAATAATGATGATGATGTCGTCCCGCTGTACTTTTCTTGCGGCAGGACCGTTAAGACAGACCTCGCCCGATTTTCTTTTCCCTTTGATCACATACGTATCAAAACGTTCACCGTTGTTTACGTTGACAATATACACCCGCTCTCCCACTACCAGGCCTGCTGCTTCAATCAGCTCTTCATCGATGGTAATGCTTCCAATATAATTAAGGTCAGAAGCCGTAACTCTCACCCTGTGAATTTTAGACTTAAAAACTTCTATTAACATGGTGCAAATTTATTAATAATAATTTACAAAACCGACTTTTAAAATGAATTTAAAACTAACAGATACACAGCATTTTAATTTCTTTAAATGTAATTTTTGAAGATTTTACTTACCGAATTTATAAACATATCCTTAAAACCGTTAATTCTTGATATCAAATTTAGGATTTAATAAATAGCAAAAACAAAATTCATATTTTACTAAAGTCAATACAGATAAGCAATTGGCATGATTTTAGCAACGGGTAACGTAGATTTTTCGTAAAATATGAAATTATCATATTTTAACCAATTTTACTTAAAATTAAAAAAATTAATTATTTTTTTGCATTAAAATTGCACATTTACAAAATAGTATTATATTTGCTATTATAACGAACTAACTTTAATAATAAAAATTATGAACAAGTCTGAATTAATCGACGCAATCGCAAAGGATGCAGGGATTTCCAAAGTGGCAGCCAAGGCTGCTTTAGAATCATTCATCAACAATGTAATGACTACTTTAAAGAAAAAAGACGGAAAAGTTTCTTTAGTAGGATTCGGTACTTTCTCCGTAGCTGAGAGAGCTGCAAGACAGGGAATCAACCCTGCAACGAAGAAGCCGATCAACATCGAAGCAAAAACAGTTGCTAAATTCAAGGCCGGTGCTGATCTTTCAGCAGCCGTGGCTTCCGCAAACGCTCCTGCTCCTGCTGCCGGTAAAAAGAAAAAATAATCACTCAGATTACAAAAAATAAACCTCATCTGCCTGATGAGGTTTTTTTATGTCCTGATTTCAGGGATATTAATGGCTTAAGGTGCCAGTCTGGAGATTTTCCAGTCGAAACCTTCCGTTAATTTATAGATAATCCGGTCGTGGAGGCGGTTCGGCCTGCCCTGCCAGAACTCAATCTCATAAGGCTTCGCCAGATAGCCGCCCCAGTTTTCAGGTCTCGGCACTTCCGCAGATGCGTATTCCAGCTCCAGTGCTTTCAGCTTTTCCTCCAGAAACTTACGGTCCGGAATTTCCCGGCTCTGAGGAGAAACTACGGCACCCAGCTGGCTTCCTTTCGGACGTGAGTGGAAATACCCGTCACTCAGGTTCTCTGCCACCCGCTCAAGACCGGCCTTAATGATAATCTGCCGCTCGAGACTTGGCCAGAAAAAGTGCAGACAGGCTTTATGGGTTTTTTCTATGGCACGTCCTTTCCTACTGTCGTAATTGGTGTAAAAAATAAATCCTTCATGGGTGTAAGCTTTCAGTAAAACCATCCGGGTACGCGGACAGCCGTCTTCCTCCACTGTAGAAACCGCCATGGCATTGGCCTCGGAGATGTTGGGATTTTCTCCCGCTTCCAGGTACCAATCCCGAAACTGCTCAATAGGGTTTTGTTTTATCTCACTTTCAATAAGTTGGGATTTATCATACACTTTTCTCTTATCGTGCAGGTTTTCCATAAATATTTTTTATTAAATTTGAGTATGAATTACTCTTACAAAGGTAAAATATTAATTTCCACCCCTGACATTTCCGGCGATATTTTTTCCCGCTCGGTAGTCCTGGTTGTAGAGCATAACGAAAACGGTGCTTTAGGTTTAATATTGAATAAGAAAAACAGCCAGATGAGCAGTAAGTTCAAAGATTTCTTTGATTTTAAAATCGAGGTCTACGACGGTGGCCCCGTAGAAAATGATAAGGTTTTCTTTATTGTAAAAGGTAAAAAAGTGACTGAAGCCTACACGGAAATTACCTCTGAATTTTATCTGACCGAAGATATCGAAAACATCATCAGTGCCGTCCTGAACGGAGAGCTGGATATCAACGATGTGAAAATATTCTCGGGCTATTCCGGATGGACGGCCCTGCAGCTGGACGGTGAAATCCAGCGGAAAGTATGGACGGTCGTAGATGTCTACAACCTGGATTACACGCTGCCCAACGACCAGACCTTATGGAAATCCATCATGCAGAACCTGGGTGGAGAATTCCTGCTCTGGGCCAATTCGCCTGAAGATATTTCATTAAATTAAAAGATCCTTTATTTTATCCGTATAAAATTTTAACAAAATTTAGGAATCCATTAACTAAGTTTAAGGTTGGAATTGCCGTTATTTGCTAAACCAAAATCCAGCGATATGAAGGGAATAAGATTTCTTGCTTTATCCGTTTTCTCAGCAGCCTTTTTATCTTTTACCACCGAAAACAAAAAACTGATCGTTATCGATGCCGGTCATGGCGGAACTGATCTGGGGAGCAACAGAGAGGGGATTTATGAAAAAAATGTCGTTCTCAGTATCAGTAAAGAAATCCAAAAGTTCAACAATACTCAAGATGCTTACGAAGTAGTTCTGACAAGGGATTATGATACCGAAAGTACATTAAACGACCGCACGGCACTGATCAACAAGCTGAATCCTGAAATGGTCATCTCTCTTCATCTAAACAGCAGCCCCCGTAGTGAATCCGGAAGATCCGGCCAGGAAATTTTTATCCAGAACACAGAAGCTTCCCGGAAACTTGCAGAAAAAATCTCCCAGAGGTTCAGTCCGAGCCTGATCGTCGGAGATAGAAACCTGCACATTTTAAGAGAGTCAAAGGTTCTTGCCGTATTGGTAGAATTGGGTTTCATCAACAGTACCAAAGACCGGCAATACCTGACCAGCGAAAAAGGCCAACAGGAAATTGCCAGAAAATTCACAGAAGTTTTTAAAGAATATTAAATCAAATAAAAATACAATTCTGACCTGCTCAGAATAAAACCCGGTAAAGGACTTTAACAGGTTGTTTACCGGGTTTGTCAATTATATGAATGAAATAAATAACTCCACTTTTGCATACCATGGGATTAAAAAAAAATTAATAATTTGTTCATAAATATTTTTGTGGCACCATAAAAATTCATCTATTTTTGTTCCGTAAAAAAAACTCATATGAAAAAAATTTTAATCATGAGCCTGATTACCAGCTCATTAATTTATTCCTGTTCTTCGGAAAGAGAATTTGACTCTGAAACAAATTCTAATGCAAATGCAAAAATATCAGCTAAAGGACGGGAATCCGTTTGTGATTTTTTTGAGAATGCTGCGGCAAATACTGTTATTCCCGGTATAAAGGCTGTAAATTTGGACAACAGTCTCACGACTTCATGCCAGAACAATATCCTGATATTTCCCACATTGCAGGATTACGAGACCGCTATTGTAAAATTAGATCAGCAGATTGAAGATTACAATGACGCTTTCGATCAGCAGACTGCGGGCATGACGGATACGGAAGCAGATGATTACGCCGAATCGGTGGGTTTCAACGAAAATCAACCACTCATTGATTTTGAAAAAGAATTGAAATTCTGCTCGCTCAGACAACATCTGGCAGAACTGGATGATTCCTGGCTGGATCAGCAAGGTGACGGTGCCTGGAATTTAAATACCGCTCCGGACGAATATTATATAGATGACGAAACAGAAAGAGCATTATTGGGCTTAGGGTCGGAATTTATTGTGGGTGATTGTAAGAACGGTTATACGCTTTATAAAAGATATGACTGGGGATACGTAAGCTTTCCTATTCATGATATCGGAACGTCAACTGATATTCTGACTGCCCTGAACAACATTACCAATCCCACCCAACAGCCGCTCAACATCGGCGGAGCCACTCAGACACAGGTGTCCCAAGCCGTAGGACCTTATAAGGATTCAGGGGTAAACGTTGTTGCCACTGTTTCTGCTCCACAAGGCGGTTACTGCCATAGTGAAATCAAGAAGAAAGGAGATTATTTATTTAGTCCAGAGAGACGAATAACTTGGAAGCATAAATTTAAAGATGCTCATTTTCCTAATATGTCAGGAAACACATTAATAAAAACTTATACAAAGTCATATCGAAAGAAAAAAGGAAAATGGAAAACATTTAGAGCAACAATCTTTACAGGTTATTACGGAAAAACAGCAACAGCTTATCAGTGTAATGATTATGGTAGCGAACCATTAACCGGTAAAGAAAAAAGAAGGAAAAAAGTGAAGAAAAGAGAATATATCATTGGTGATGTTGCTGTGAAACAAAACGTATTCTTTAGTGTTCATAAACAGGAAGGAAATTCTTATCAGAATGAAGTATATTAAATTCAATAAAGACATTGGGGGCAAGTTCCTCAATGTTTTGTTTTTGCTACTTACAATTTTCACTTATTCCCAAAAATATCCATTAATATATGGTATAAAAGCAGGCTGGAATTATTCCAATGTCAACGCAATAGATGAAAATGGTGAACCTTCCGGATATTTGAGTAATGGAGGAGAATTATATGTTGGTTTTTCATTTCAAAAACAAATCTCAAAATTATCTTATATACAGTCAAGTATAATAGTCTCTTATACCGATAGAGTTACTTTTTTAGAACTGCCTATTTACTACAAATTAGATTTTTACAAAAGATTTTCTTTAGTAGCAGGTCCGAAACTGAATTATATTCCTGACAGTGAAGAGAGCCAGCCTTATTACTTCAGAAGAAGATTCGGTATCAGCGGAGATCTAGGATTAAACTATAAAATATCCAATCATTTTACTTTGGAAGGAAGCTTTTCAAAAGGGTTTACCAAGCAGTATGATGATTTGGTATTAACTTATTATCAGTCGCGACGGGATGTATACCGGATAGGTATTATTTATTTTTTCTAGCATTTCAATCTAACTATAAAGAAACCCGGCCAAATCCAGCCGGGTTTTATATTGAATCGTTGTGTAAAATTTCTTTGTTAAGAAAAACTGTTTCTCCAGTTCTCCGTCAGTTCTTTGAAACGGTAATTGCCGAAAGTTTTATTCCTGATCCTGCCCACGGAAAAGATCCCTTTCTCATCGGAGATCAGCAGGATTTCTTCAGCTTTCTGGGACTCAAAGGCAATGATTTCATGTTCCTGGATATCGGCCAGGATGTTTTTATGCAGAAAGGTTATAAAATTTTCCATCAGCGGCGAAATATAAGCGCCTTCCGTCTGTTTCGGAACTTTAATAACATTTCCTTCAAGAAAGAGAAGATTCCCGGTGGTGGTGCGGGCAATCCTTTTATTAGGGTTAAGCAGGATCACATCATCCAGGTCATTTTCCTGGGCATAAATCGATCCGTAAATATTTTCCGGACTATGAACCCGGATGTTGCTTAAAAGATTGTTATTAACGTTGATTTCCTTGATCAGATCCAGTTCCAGAGGTCTTTCGTAAACAGCCAGTACATCTTCCGTTTCAGTGAGTTCATAAAAATAGGAAACCGAAGATTTCGAAAGCGTGCTGCCGTCGGAATTCCGGAATACCTGAAAATTGATGATCCCATTTGTGATGCCTTTCCCTTCGATTACTTCTTTCCTGAAAAGCGACTGGAAAAATTCCAGCGTATAGCTTAAAGGAATGTTCAGTCTCAATTTCCGCATGGAGGCCATCAGGAAGAAATAGCATTCTTCATCCATGATCAGATGCCCGTTCCTGATAAAAAAGGAGGCCTTCACGGCGTCTCCCGCAAGGAAGGCCCTGTTCCGTACCGTGATCTCGTCTGATGTAAAATATTGATTTTCCACTTGTCTCTGGTTTGTTTATAAAAAAATAATGAACGATAAATCGTTCATCAGTTTTATCATGCAGTGCGGCCTACGTTTAGGCAGCACCTAATTTAATTCTAAGATTTTCAATAAGGTTATCCCAATACAAGGCGTTTTCATTCTCATCCCCTTCTTCGCAGAAATCGGTAATGTTCAGGGAAAGGTCCTCGGTAATATCATCAATGGTGATCGTCATTTCAAAGAAATTTTTCGTTCCTTCGTCTTCTTCCCACCGGAAACGCACAAAACCTTCAGGCTTATATCTGATCAAAGTCGCCTTCTCAGAGGGCCCTCCGCCCCAGCTGAAAAAAAAGTCATCCCCTTTCTCTGTTACCTCATCCGCAAACCATTCGGACAACCCCTCCGCAGTGGCCAGGTATTCGTACAGAATCTCTGATAAACAGTGCATTGGAAATTCGTAATGGACTTTATGTTTCGCCATATATCTTTGTTTTAATCGTCCCGCAATATATAAATTAATTTTTTTATTACGCAAAAATGTATTTATTTTTTTAAACAATCTTCATGATATTTGTCAGCGAATTTTAAATAAGCGTTTAATACGGGATCCCGGTAAATTTCTTCGATACTTTCCATAAAAAAACGCTTCAGACCGAAGCGTTTTTATTTTAATTTTCGTTAAGTACCTCAATGATGATTTTACAGCCCTCCTCAATCTCCTGTTTGGAGATCGTCAGCGGCGGCGAGATCCGTAAATATTCATTTCTGTACAACTGCCAGAAAACAATCAGCCCTTTATCCATACATCTTTTGGCAACATCCAGGGTATATTCGGGCGATCCGAGGTTTACCGCCAGCATGAGCCCTTTACCGTTGATGTTTTTAATTTTAGGATGAACCAGCATTGCCCTGTACAGCTGTTCCTTTTCGTCTATTTCCTCCATCAGCCCGCTTTCCAGTACCTCCTGCAGAGTGGCCAGGCTGGCTGCAGCAATCAGCGGATTTCCTCCGAAGGTGGTGATATGCCCGAGTTTCGGAGAATGGGATAAGGTTTCCATAATCTTCCGTGAGCTCATAAAAGCACCTACCGGGACACCGCCCCCCATTCCTTTCCCCATGACCAGAATATCCGGAACCATACCGAAATGCTCGAAGGAAAATAACTTTCCGGTTCTGCCGAACCCCGGCTGTATTTCATCGAGGATCAATAATGCGCCTACTTCCTCACATCTCTTCTTCAGTTTCATTAAATAATCCCGGTCCGGAACCAGAAAGCCGGCTGCCCCCTGAATCGTTTCCATCAGTACACACGCCGTTTTTTCCGTGATTTTATCAAAATCATCTTCATTATTAAACCCAATAAACGAAACCATGGGTAGTAAGGGCCGGAATTCCCTTTTATGAAATTCGTTTCCCGACACACTCAGCGCACCGTGTGTATTCCCGTGATAGGAATTTTTAAAGGAAATAATCTCTTCCCTTCCGGTATATCTTTTAGCGAGTTTTAAGCTTCCGTCGATGGCCTCCGCCCCACTGTTTACCAGATAGGTAATTTCCAGGGGACCGGGTGTTGCTTCAGCCAGAAGCCTGCATAAGGCCACCGGCTTTTCCTGCGCATACTCTCCATAGACCATAACATGGAGATACTTTTCTGCCTGTTCCTTGATGGCCCCGACAATCCGCGGATGCGAATGCCCCAGGGTATTTGCCGAAACCCCGGCTACGAAATCCAGGTATCTTTTTCCATCTTTGCCGTAAATATAGCTCCCTTCTGCCCTTTCTACCTCAAAACCTGCCGCAAACGGTGTCGTCTGGGCCTGGTAGCTAAAAAAATCTTTTTGCATTTCCATTTCCTGAAAAATTTCAGCAAAGCTAAAAAAGATTCGGCATATCCGGAAATTATCCCGATAGAATAAAAAAATCGCTTACAATAAATCATGCAAGCGATACCACCAAATCACAAAATATTAATATAGTTTATTCTGTTTTATATGATAAATATATAAAAAAATTCAAATAAAACAGACATTACGTAAAAAATATTTCATTTTTATAACGATATCCCACTTCAATTCAACATTTGATGAATATTCTTCAATTATCAAACTTACTGGCGATGAGCATTTCAGCTTCACCAGTTTTTGAAAAAAGAGATAAAAAATTTTTGGAATTATAATAAAAAAAACTCCCGTAAGCATTATGAGTCCGGAATTTTTATAAAAATAACTCACCACTTCCCGGTGGAAAATGGTGAGCAGATATCATTTTTCTGATTCAAATCTTTAGAAAACGGATTATCTTCGGGTCCTTTTCGGTTTTTTAGCCTCTTCCTTTGCCTTCTCTTTGGCTACCGCTTCCTGGGCTTTATCGTATAAAGTATTATCGGACTCGTAGGTTACTTCTTCATAGTTCGGGGTATCGACGAGGATATCCTGCCATTTCAGAATACGGTCTTTGGTATTCCAGTTGAAATCAGGAAACTTCCGCTTTTCAGGCTCGATCATACTCATCGGATAGGTATCTGCTGTGGCTCCGATATTACATTCTACGACATACAGGAGCTTCTCCTCGAATATGGCATCGATAATTCCGCAGGAGGTAAGGGAAATCCCTATTCTTTCCTTTTCTCCGGTCTGCTTATTTTCATCATCCGAATAAGAGATGGCCTGTGCGTTTCCGATGACCTTGGCTTCCTTAATATTGTTATCATCACCATAGTATACCGTCATCAGCTTCCCTTTCACCTGGTTGAATTCATCTTTCATGTTCAAGGAATCCACCTTGCTGATGGCGAACGCATTGCCGATTACTTTTAACGAGTCAATGTTTTCGTTCCGGGTATTGAAGTAAGCCTCTATCTTGTCTCCCGTTACCTGTTTCCCGTTGCTCCAGAGAATGGGCTTGGTATACATATGAAGAACACCGTCCGTTTCATTAAAAGCGATAGAGTCTGCCCTTCCCTGGGCATTCGATTTATAGAATCTTCCTTTACGGAATGCCCGTAAGAAACTTTTCTTCACTTTGAGATCTGCCGAATCCGGACGTTGGAAAGAGATGATCTTTTCCGCAGCGAAATACATGGAATCTTTTTCCATGGCTTTTACCGCATACGGGTTTTTGGTCATCATCGCAGAATCTTTCTTTTCGAAAATTTCCCCGTAGCCGCCTTTGATCCATCTTCTTTCGTTAGGATCGTCCAGCGTTACATTTCCCGTTGCTTTTCCAAAACCGGTCAGCTGGTTATAATACATCTCATCACCGGTAAGGATTTTATCATTATAATATACCCTGGAATTCTTATAAAGAAAAGCTTCCTTGGTATTCGTGTTGTAATTCCCTTTATCGGTGACAATCCTGTTTTTAGGATTTTTTTTGTTGATAATCGTCGTAGGGCCGTTGATATTGACGATATTGGTATTCTGGTTCTGGACCACATTATCGCCTTCCAGAACATATTGGTTATCATCAATTTTCACTCTTCCGCTGAGATCAATGGTCCGGGTTGCGAGATAGTAGGTCCCGGATTTTGAGTAGGTCGTACTCTTGCCGTCATTGATGGTGCCTCCGGTATTGTAATAGGCCTGATTGGAAACCCTGTCGTAGTACATGGTCTCGGTTCTGATCACCGTTCCCTTAGGATCGGTAAGCACAACGTTTTTCCGGGCAATCCCTTTCTGCGTATTCCCGTCATACTCCATTTCGTCGGCCGTGATGACCGAGCCGTCTGCATTCTGAAGCTTGACATTGCCAATGGCTTTGATGAAATTCTGTTCTTCGTAAACAATAACAAGATCGGCATTCAGCAGGGAACCCTGGTGGGAAAACTGTACATTCCCCACAAAATAATTATTGCCCTCGTACTTCTCGTCCTTACGCAGTTCATCGGAATGAATATGCTTCACCTTTTCTGCGGGCGCGGTATTCTTCTGCGGTGTTTTAGGCGTGAAATAAGGGTCTTTCTGAAACGGCTTCTGCTGTTCCTGCGAAAAGGCCAATGTTGAAATAAAAGCCAGTACAAAAAATATCAGCTTCACCGGCAGGGACAGATTAGTCATTCTTCGTGCCATAGAAATACAGCGAATGGGAATCAATTTTTACACCGAATGCTTCTTCAATCGCTTCTTTAATCCCCTGGATTCTCGGGTCGCAGAACTCAATGATTTCCTCAATTTCCTTATCCGAATCTTTTTTATAAATCACCAGGTGATCGTGCTGTTTATCAAAATAAGATTTTTCGTAAGAGGAAGAAGTCAGCGTTTTTTCCCCGAACTGATGCTTACGGATCAATCCGGCATCCAGGAAGATTTCAATGGTATTGTAAATGGTTGCCTTGGAAACATGGTATTTTTTCTGCAGCATCAGCAGGTACAGATCATCCACATTAAAGTGGTGATCCATACTGTAAATTTCTTCTAAAATAGTATATCTTTCAGGCGTATTCCGGAAACCCTTTTCCAATAAGTAGTTTCTGAGAACGTCCTTTATAAGTGCGATATTTTTTTCTTTCTGTATCGTATCCATCAAAAAATTTATCTACAAATTTATTGATTTTTATTTAAATACTTATGATCTGCCAGTGTTAAAGAATTTAGCTGTTGTGACGGATAAAATCGCATTGCTGGATTTTTGATTTTCCGACGCAATCTTCGGTCATAGGCGCCGATTCCACCACCACATTGTGGGAAGTTACCCCCCAGGCCTTGAAATCATCACTGCCTATATATTTAACAAAATTATAGATATTTAAGATAATCTTCTCTTTTACGGTCAGAAGGATATCGTTGATATAGGTGTTATCGATGATTACATATTTCAGATCCGGCGGGATATTATGGGCCCGCAATGATGGATGGCTGCTTCGGGAAGGAATCGTTCCGTCTGCCATCAGGTCCCTCAGAACCATGTCAAAGTAATCATTGATCCTCCGGTCGATTTTAAATCCGAGCATGAAATTGATCTTATAAATCGTTCCGGGCAGAACTTCGTCCACAACGTACTTGAAAGTATACGGATCTTCCTGGTTGACAATATTCAGGATAAAATAATGATCCGCTCTTTTGGGCTGTTTTTTAATAATGGAATAAATGATCTTGGATTCGATCTCATCATTTCTTTTGGCTCGGCTTAAGTACGCTAAATTGGTTGCATACTTCGGAATGGTCTCATCCAGCTTCATGTCTTTGATGATCGGAATGTATTTATCGAGTTTAATAAACTTAATGAATTTGGTCTTGATCTGTCGTCCGTTGTACCACGCATACATGGATATGCCGATAGAACCGGCCAGTACTACGGTGATCCATCCTCCTTCCATGAATTTGATAACATTCGCACTGAAAAAGCCCAGCTCAATCGCCATATAGACCAACCCGAATACCAGAATAAAGAACTTGTTGACCCTGCGTTTCAGCAGCCAGTAGACCAAAAGTATGGTCGTCATCAGCATGGTCACGGTAATGGACAGTCCGTAAGCGGCTTCCATTTTACCGGATTCCCTGAAATGCAGTACCACAACGATACAGAACAGCAGGAGCCCCCAGTTGATTCTTGGGATGTACATCTGCCCTTTTACCCCGGAAGGATAATCTATTTTCTGGTTCGGCCACATATTCAGAGACATGGCTTCGGAGAAAATGGTAAAGGAACCCGTAATCAAAGCCTGGCTGGCTATGATTGCGGCAGCCGTTGCCATGATAACACCCGGCACCACCATCCATTCTTCCATAATGCCGAAGAAAGGATTGACCACGGAAAAACCGGGTTTATTATAATTTGTCAGCAGCCATGCCCCCTGTCCCAGATAATTGAGGATCAGCATGATCTTTACAAATGCCCAGCTTACCCTGATGTTTTTTGCCCCGCAGTGTCCCAGGTCGGAATACAGCGCCTCCGCTCCAGTGGTGCAAAGGAAAACGGCTCCCAATATCACGATGGCACTCGGGGAGTTGGCGATCAGTTTATAAGCATAATAAGGATTAAAAGATCTTAAAATCTCCATGTTTTCACTGAGATGCGATAGTCCCAGGCCTCCTAATACCAGAAACCAGATCACCATTACCGGTCCGAAAAACTTACCGATGAAGCTGGTTCCGAATTGCTGTACGACGAAGATGACAATCAGGATCCCGATGGTAATCGGTACCACCGGCGTATGCGGATTGTATATTTCAAGACCTTCGATGGCCGACATTACCGTCAGCGAAGGCGTAATTACACCGTCTGCAATCAGAGCTGCCGCTCCGATAATGGCAATCAGATAAAGCCAGCCTTTTTTCAGGTTCTTTACCAGGGAAAACAAAGCCAGGATTCCGCCTTCTCCTTTATTGTCCGCTCTCAATGCGATAATCACATATTTGATGGTGGTCTGAAGCGTCAGGGTCCAGATAATACAGGAAAGTGCCCCTTCGATATATTCATTAAAAGGCATTGTACTTCCGCTTTCCCTTGCGTTTACAATGGCTTTCATTACATAAAGCGGTGAGGTACCGATATCTCCGAAAACGATTCCGAGAGAAACTAAAATTCCAATGAAAGAAAGCTTTTTAATGTCAAAATGATGACCGCTTTCTGCAACTTCTGCCATACTACCAGCTAATTTAATTTTAAACGCGCAAATTTAAGTGAAAATTATAACCCCATGAACTTTTATTCATGAATATAATAAATGAAAAAACTTCCTTTCGGAAGTTTTTTTCTATAATTGTTTCGTTACTTAACGTACATTGCTTTTTTGATCTCTTCTTTTACTTTTTCAAGTTTCGGGAACCAGTCTGCAAACAGGGCAGCAGAGTAAGGAGCCGGAGCATCCGGTGTCGTAATTCTCTTGATCGGAGCATCCAGATAGTCGAATGCTTTCTGCTGTACCATATACGTAATCTCTGAAGCTACAGAACCGAATGGCCATGCTTCTTCAAGAATAACCAGCCTGTTTGTTTTTTTAACGGATGTTAAAACCGTATCATAATCCAGAGGACGAACGGTTCTAAGGTCGATTACTTCTACAGAAATCCCTTCTTTCTCCATATCTTCCGCAGCCTGGATCGCCAGCTTCATGATTTTCCCGAAAGAAACCAGGGTCACATCGGTCCCTTCCTTTTTGATGTCCGCTTTTCCGATCGGCAGGTAATATTCTTCCTCAGGAATTTCCATTTTGTCTCCGTACATCTGCTCGGATTCCATGAAGATTACCGGGTCGTTATCCTGGATGGCTGTTTTTAACAAACCTTTCGCATCATAGGGGTTTGAAGGAACCACTACTTTAAGCCCCGGAATATTGGCAAACCAGTTTTCAAAAGCCTGGGAGTGGGTAGCCCCCAACTGTCCTGCCGACGCGGTAGGACCACGGAATACGATCGGGCAGTTCCACTGGCCGCCGCTCATCTGGCGGATCTTCGCCGCATTATTGATAATCTGATCGATCCCTACCAATGAGAAATTGAAGGTCATATACTCTACAATCGGCCGGTTGCCATTCATCGCAGCACCTACGGCAATCCCTGTAAAACCGAGTTCGGCAATCGGGGTATCGATTATTCTTTCAGGACCAAATTCATCAAGCATCCCTTTTGAAGCTTTATATGCACCATTGTATTCTGCAACTTCCTCCCCCATTAAAAAGATGGATTCGTCTTTACGCATTTCCTCGCTCATTGCCTGTGCAATTACCTCACGAAAAGTATATTCTGCCATATTTATTTGAAAAATTTAGAGTACAAAAGTAATGTTTTTTTATTATTTACATAACAAAAACGACATTTCATTTGATGAAATGCCGTGTACTTATTGTAATTAATCCTGATCAGGTTAATTCACTTTCTGCCAGGTCTGTGTTCTTCCGATCAGAGAGAAACCCAGATAGCCCCTTACATTCAGCTTATCGCCATCCCTTTTGATGGTACATTTGTAAGTTTTACCGGTTTTAGGATCCGTGATGGTACCGTCCGTAAATTCATTTCCGTCCTTTCTCAGCCCTCTGATGATCTCCAGCCCGAGAATCGGCTTGTTTTTACGGTCATCCTTACATTCGGTACAGTTCGGATTAGCAGGCTTGATCAGCAATTGGGATACTTTCCCGTAATACTGGTCTCCTTTTTTATAGATCTCCACAATGGATTTTGCCTGCTTGGTTTCGTCGTCTATGGTTTTCCATTTTCCTTCGATCTGTGCAAAGGTCATGACACCGAATAATGACAAAGCGAAGGTTAACAATAATTTTTTCATATTCTTATCTTTTAATTTTTAGTACCGTTATTTCTTATGCTATCTATTGCTAAAAATATAAATTAATTTTAAAACGGCAAAAAAATTTATTATACCCAGCATATATTACAAAGGATATTCCAAAAAAAATGAGCGATCGTTGTTGTTTTATTTAATGCAGCTTCCGGTTGATGACCCGGTCCATATAATCCTGATACCAGGCTTTTGCTATTTTCTCACCTCTGGCGGCTTCTGCATTTCCTTTCAGCTGAGACATGAGGTTTTTTTCAAGTCCGAGGTCATTTTTATCGAAAACGCCCACAATTTCCTTTCCATCGAAACGGTAGATGTAATTTCCGATAATAAACTGCTCCACCGTTCCGTCTGAATTGGCAATAACCGGCTGGTATTGCTTTTCACTCACCAGGCTCCTTCCCCAGCTTCTGATCTTTTTATTGTAACCGATCAGGTCTGCCAATGTGGGATAAATATCAATTTGCTGAGCCAGTTCCTGATTTACCCCTTTCAGATGATAGTCCGGGTTGGGGGAATACAGGATCAGCGGCACGGCAAAACGGTTCATCGCTTTTTCATATTCGGGGTAATACATTTCATTGGTATGGTCTCCGGTAAAGACGAAGATCGTATTGTTGTACCAGGGTTGTTTTTTTGCCGTTTCAAAATACTTTTTAACGGCATAGTCCATATATTCGATCGGTTCGTGCATCACGATTTTTCCCTTTCTGAATTTCCCTTTGTATTTTTCAGGGATCTTGAACGGATGGTGCGAAGATGCGGTAAAAACGGTGGCCATAAACGGCTGTTTTTTCCCTACATTTTTAGCAAAGTACTGCAGGAACGGTTCGTCCCAGATCGCCCAGATCCCGTCGAAATCCTGGTCGTTGTTGTATTCCGTCTTGCCGAAATAATGTTTGAACCCTAAAATATTCCCGAAACCCAAAAAGCCCATCGAGCCGTTCGGGGCCCCGTGGTAAAAAGAAGTATCATACCCCATCTCATTGCAGACTGAAACAATCGACTGGATTTTCTGGTTGGAATACGGCGAGCTGGTAAAGGCATCCGTCAGGCTGGGAATTCCCGCCAGCACCGAGCTCATCCCGTGGATGGACTGCCGTCCGTTGGCAAAGGTGTTCGGAAAGATCAGGCTTTCATTGGCCAGGCTGTCGATAAACGGGGTATAGGAAACGTAGTCCCTGATGTTCTTATCTTTATTAAAAGCCCCGGAATATTCCCTTCCGAAAGATTCCACGATAAAAATAACGATATTGGGTTTCTCCGTTACCCTCCGCTCGTACAGTTTATACGGATGGATATTTTCATCAATAAATTTCTGATCCACAAAGTGAACTTCCTTGAAATTATTGGTATTTAAAGTTCTTAAAAATGAAAATGTGCTGTTTAAAACCACATTTCCCTGGGAAGGCAGCCTGACGAACCGGTTCGCATCCACCAGGTTGATGGGCCGCGTGCTGTGCCTGAAATCCCCGCGGATCCCGCCGACCGCCAGAACCGCCGTTAGACAGAGCACCAGAACAGACCAGATAAAGTAAGGAACGAGTTTTACAGGTTTCCTCTCCGTTACTTTCAGTCTTTTATAAAGGAATATCCATAAGGCCATCAAAGCCACGAACCAAATCAGGATAAAAGGATTCTGAATAATGGAAGCCGTAAATATCCGGAACATATTGTCTTCATGCTTCGCGACCTGTATCGCCGCCGACGTCAGACGCATCTGGGAAAATTTGAAATAAACGAAATCCCCGAAATTCATGGCATAGGCGATCCCATTCGTAATAAAGTAAAGCCAGAACAGGAATTTCTGATATCCTCTTCTGGTATTCACGACAACAGGGATAAGGCTCAGCAGGATAAACAGCGCATTGACATATAGAATGGCCGTCGTATCGAAAGCAATCCCATGGTACGCCAGGCTGAAATATTCTGAAACGGAATCTATTTTAATCAGTCCCCTGTTGAAAAACCAGAACAGGAACCTTGCGATCTGGTAGAAAAAATAGGCCAGAAAGATCCGGTACAAAAGCACGAAAACCTCCTGTTTTCTAAATTCTTTAAACAATTTCATGGCACAAATTTACAAATTAATGTAACAGTTTATAAATATAACAATATAGCGGTGTAACAATCTAACAATGCCCAAGTGTATTGATGAAGCGGTAGTAGGATAATCCGATAATCATTGTTACATTGTTACATTGTTACATTGTTTAACTGATTTATTGTTTTAATTTTGTGATTATGAATTTTATTAAAAATAACGCAGCCAATATCATCACACTGGGAAACCTTTTTTCAGGCTGCGTAGGCGCTATTCATCTGATTCTGGGTGATTATCAGACCACTGCGGTCTGCCTGATCCTTTCTCTTGTCCTTGATTTTTTTGACGGATTTGTGGCACGGGCTTTAAAGGCCAATTCCAATCTGGGAACGCAGCTGGACTCGCTGGCGGATATGGTAAGTTTCGGGCTGGTGCCGGGACTGACAATGTTTAAAATTCTTGAACCGTTCGGAAACAACCTTGCTGGCCTGTCGTTACCGTTTGAAATTAAATATTTCGGCCTGCTGATTACCCTGTTTTCCTGTTTAAGACTTGCCATTTTCAATCTGGATGAAGAACAGAAGTATTATTTCAAAGGATTGAATACGCCGAGCAATACGATATTGATTTTCGGTTTATATTATGCTTTTCGACATGAGGAAATTTTTGTCTCCTTATTAAATAACGGTTTGCTCATGATTGCTTTAACCGTATTTTCGTCATGGCTGCTTATTTCTCCAATCAAAATGATCGCCATGAAATTCAAATCGATGAAGCTTCAGGACAATTACCCGAAAATTGCGCTGTTGGCAGGGGCTGTCCTTATTTTGCTAGTCTTTAAGACGGTGGGGATTCCCTTAGTGATCATTTATTATATCCTGGTTTCTTTAATCTTTCAAAAACAATTTAAATAAGATTGATGATTACGTAATTCCATTTTCAAATTAACACCTTCTCAAATTTTCAAATTATAAAAATAAAACATAGGCGTGAAAGCAAACAAGAACCGCCATTAGCTAAAAGCAATTTAAAAATGAACTTAAAATTACATAAACCGCTTTGCGTATTCGATTTAGAAACGACAGGAACCAATATCGGACGGGACCGGATTGTTGAGATCTGTATCTTAAAAGTAAATCCTGATGCTTCCCGGGAAAGCAAGACCTGGAGGGTAAATCCGGAAGTGCCGATCCCGAAAGAATGCAGCGAGATCCACGGAATTTATGATGAAGACATCAAAGATGCACCCACCTTTAAAGAAATCGCCTCCAAAGTGATGGAAATGATTTCAGGGGCGGATCTTGGCGGCTTCAATTCCAACCGTTTTGATGTTCCTCTACTGGCCGAAGAGCTGTTGCGGGTAGGAATGGATTTCGACCTCAGCAAATTTAAGCTGGTGGATGCCCAGACGATTTTCCATAAGAAAGAACCGAGAAACCTGAGCGCCGCCTACCAGTTTTACTGTGGGAAGGCACTGGAAAATGCCCATTCTGCGGAAGCCGACGTATTAGCTACTTTTGAAGTACTGGATGCACAGATCGGAAAATACGATGATCTTCCGAAAGAAATTGCCCAGCTGAGCGAGTTTACCTTCCATAACAAAAATGCCGATCTGGCAGGGTTCATAGGATATTCCGACAAAGGTGAAGAGGTTTTCAACTTCGGAAAATACAAGGGACAAGGCGTAAAAGCGGTCTTCAAGAAAGATCTCGGGTATTACGGATGGCTTCAGAATGCCGATTTCCCGCTTTATACCAAGAAAGTCTTTACAAAAATTCAGCTGTCGAGTAAATTTTAGAACATGAGCGAACTGGTAAAATTCAAATTCTACGAAACGGCGCTTCAGGCGAACCGCGACAAACAGATTCTGGCGGAGAGCGGCATCAACAGTTTTATTGCGAACGAACAGCTGATCCAGTCGGACTGGCTGCTGTCCCAGGCCGTGGGTGGCATCCAGCTTCAGGTGTTTGAGGAAGACCTTGAAAAAGCGAACCAGGTTTTACTGGACTATAAAGAAAATGAAGAGGCTCCACTGGAAGTAGATCATACCATCGAAAATCCGCCGTTTGATTTTGTATGTCCGAAGTGCGGCTCCAACCACATTTACCGGGACGACAGCGCCACGAGCTTTTTCGGGATCTCGATCCTGACAAGCCATCAGTTTGTGTGCTATTACTGCGGGAACGGATTTACGCATTAAACAGCATCATGAGCAGGGGGAGAAAAGCAGCAAGGTATCTCGTAATCCTGATTTCAGGCTGTCTTTTATTTGCCGTCGGCACTTATTTTCTGGCCTGGAAAAAGGTGGAGGTAGATCCTTCGTTAAATATAACCCCTTTATTTATAGATTTCACCCGTCAGAAACAGGAGTATACCGGTGGCAGGAAAAGTGAAGACCTGAAAACAAATAATTTCCGTGTAAAAGCGGACGGTTCATCCGCTGAATCTTACCGTTGTGATATTCAGGATTTGCCTTTCGTCCTGCAGATCCGGTTTTCTACAGGAGACGGCTACAGCGGCGGCGGATATATCGTGGAAATCATCAGAAACCGGTACTGCATTTCACTTTATCATTATACGGATGCTTCCAAAACCTTTGATTTCCTTTATGACGATGAGTACAAAATCCTCAGCAGCAAGGTGATCCTTGATAAGGCTTCCTATAAAAAAGGAGATCCTGTTTCCGGATATGCGGAACTTGAGGTCCAGAAAAGATACGGTCCTGAAAAATATTTTGAAAAAGGGAAAGGGTATTTCAGCGGAATCGTAAGATAATGGTGATGAGCCGGATTCATGTTGATACGCACCCCTCTCCCAGCCCTGATTGCAGCGGCATCCTTTTGTGGAGCGCAGCGGAGCAAAAGATACAGCGGAAAGCAGGAAACAGCTCCTGAAAAAATTCAGGCAGGAAACCGGAATTTCAGGTTGGGAACAGGGTAAAGCCGAAGCGGAAACCAGATTAAACGTCCGGAAGAAGGATGTCGGAGGCTGGATGTTTTTTGAAAATAAATTAAAGTCACATTAAATACTATAAAAAAGATAAATTATGAAGATCATCTGCATCGGAAGAAACTACAGCGAACACGCGAAAGAATTGGGCAACGAGATCCCGGAAAGACCCGTGATCTTTATGAAGCCGGACACCGCCGTACTGAAAGGGAATGATTTTTATATCCCTGAGTTTTCGGATGATGTTCATTACGAGCTTGAGGTGGTGGTGAAAATTTCCAAGGGCGGAAAATACATCCAAAAAGAAACCGCCCACAAACATTACGACGAAATCGGGCTGGGAATCGACTTTACCGCAAGGGACCTTCAGAGCGACCTGAAATCCAAAGGACTGCCGTGGGAACTGGCGAAAGGGTTTGACGGATCCGCTGTTGTAGGCAGTTTCTTCAGAAAAGAGAATTTCAACACGGCATCTTTAGGATTTTCACTCTTGAAAAATAAAGAGAAGGTACAGGACGGCAATACGAAAGACATGATGTTCAGCATCGACGATATTATTGCCTTTGTTTCCCAGTATTTTACGCTGAGAGTGGGAGACCTGATCTTTACCGGAACTCCGAAAGGGGTAGGAAAAGTGGAGGAAAATGATATCCTTGAAGCGTATCTGGAAGCGGAAAAAGTTCTTGACATCCGCATTTTATAGGCCTTTTTATGGGCTGTTTGGCATAATTTTCCTATCTTTAATAGACAAAATTAGAAATCATGGTAAATATAGTATTACCCGTAGATTTTGGGGAAAAGACCGATCAGCTTTTAGAAGGAGCTGTACGATTTGCAAAGCAGGTCGACGGCAGGATTTATCTTATCCACGTAGCCCCTTCAGACATCGGTTTTGCCATCGGCGATATGGGCTTCCAGTATTTTCCCGAAGTTGAGGAAAACGAAATCCGCGGCGAGCTGGTAGAGCTGAACAAGCTGCAGCAGCGGATCCTTGCTGACGGCGTGGATTGTGAACACATCCTGAAACAGGGCCTGGCCAAAGACATCATCCTGCAGCATGCAAAGGATAAAAATGCTGATTTCATTGTAATGGGATCGCATGGCAGAAGCGGAATCTATGATGTTTTCGTGGGAAGCTTAACGAAGGGTATTACCAAGGACTCGGATATTCCGGTACTGGTACTGCCGATCCACGAAAAAAGTGAAAATTAAATTTCAACCTTTAATAAAAAAGCCGATCAGATATACATCCGATCGGCTTTTTACTATATAACCAATTAATTAACCTTCGTTTTTATAGATGGTAGGATCATAGTAAGGATGCTTACCCTCTGTTGGAGAATAGTAGTCTTTATCTTTATTGTTCCCCAGTTTTGTTACTAAAACATAGCACCAATAGGTGAACATTACACAGCAGACGATAAACAGAACCCAGTTCAGAACATTACCGAAAGTCTCAAAGAAACCAAAAGACCATTTGAAAACTTTGCTTAAGAATAGAAAGAAAGACGTCATTATTTTCCTTTTTTAAATTAACTTTGTACAAATTTATAAAAAATGTTTAGATTACTTTCAAAAGAAAGCAATATTTTTTCAATTCCCGTGTACATCGGGTTTCTTCTTTTAATCGTAATAACTTTTAATTTATTGAATTTCAACACTTATGAGGCGGTTATTGCCGGAATTACTTTTCTGGGAATTGCTTTGGGATATTTTTGTTTTCACAGCATCGCGCTGAATTACCAGACCCATCTGCCGCTTTGTTTATATACTTTTTTTATTTTCGGGCTGTATCCGGGACATCTAGATATCGGGATTGCCGTTTCACTGCTTACCAATTCTTTCCTTTTGCTGCTCCTTACGAGCACCAATGAGGACATCCGGAAGCGGTCTTATGTGCTGGTTGGTTCCATTGTCGCCCTGAATTTTATTTTCCTGCCGACGACCTGGCCGATGGCGGTTTTCGTAATTATCCACGTGATTGCCACTTCGGAACGGATCGGACTGAATATTTTCAGGTTTTTACTTGGAACGGTGCTGATTGTGCTCAGTTACTTTTCAGTAATGTTCTTCTTCGGGTTTACCCGCTGGAACATCGATTATTTCCCTTTCGGAAAGATCAGGCCGGCTGAAGATTATATGGAGCTGATTCCGCTGATCCCGGTCATGCTGATGCTGATCTACGCGATTTACGATCATTTCAGGAACTACAATAAGAAAAGCCCGGTCAGCCGGTACAAATATACTTTTTTGCTGGTTTTTTCCGTGGCGCAGCTCATTACCATTGTGCTTTACATGAACAAAAGCTACGAATACCTGCTTCTCCTCGCTTTCCCATCGACGATTATCATCAGCCGGATGCTGAAGTTTCTGCCGAAATACTGGATGCAGGAAGTAAGCCTGTGGCTGATTATTTTCAGCCTCGTAGGATTCAAAGCCGGAACTTATTTTAATTTATTTTAAAGATTATGATTCAGATAGACGATAAATTGATCTCCGAGGATATTTTTTCTGAAGAGTTTGTTTGCAACCTTTCAAAATGCAAGGGGGCCTGTTGTGTGGAAGGAGATGTAGGGGCTCCTTTGGATAAAAGTGAACTGGAAATTTTGGACCGTATTTTTGATAAAGTCAAACCTTATCTCACCCGGGAAGGCATCAAATCCATTGAAACCATCGGAACATGGACGACCGACCCGATGGACGGGATGTATGTAACGCCGATGGTAGAGAACCGGGAGTGCGCCTATGTAACTTTTGATGAAAACGGAATTACGAAATGCGGTATTGAAAAAGCGTATGAAGACGGCGCAATAGACTGGCAAAAGCCGATTTCCTGCCACCTCTACCCGATCCGCGTCACGGAATACTCTACCTTTAAAGCATTGAACTACGATGTGTGGAAAATATGCAGCGACGCCTGTGCCTTGGGAAAAGAGCTGCAGGTTCCTGTTTACAAATTCCTGAAAACCCCTTTGATCCGCAAATACGGCGAGGACTTTTATGATACGCTGAGCGAAGTGGCTGAAGAGTGGAAGAAGGAGTACGGAGGATAGTTGGGTTTGAGAGTTTGGGAGTTTGAGAGTTTGAGGGTTTTAAGGGTTTTGACATTTAGCATTTTATAGATTTTGCCGTAAATGCTGCGGATTTACATGGATGACCTTCGAAATTTTGGATTGATGCAGGCTATCTGTCTGAAGCACATGGTCTTCTTTTGACCTGCCTAGATGGTTGCGGCGGTTTTTTTGACAGGATAATCCTCATCTTAAACTTAATGTATAACCCTGAGCGGAACTCGGATTAACGGATCAGAAGAGGGAAGCCGGATGCCGGAAGTTCCTTTTGTTGAGAATACAATCAAAGGGATTGATGATCAAAAGAGATTGTTTGTTAAAAACTTTGTCAAAGTTCTGAACTCTGACAAAGTTGAAATTCATAAATGTACCGCATTCAATGTAATAAACACAAAACCGTCCCGTAAAATTACGGGACGGTTTTTCTTTGAATTTATATCGAATATCAATTAATTAAATTAATTCACTGCTCCGGCTTTTATTACTGCGGTTTCTGTTTTTGTTTCCTGCTTTTTAGCCTTTTCCCATCCGTCTTCCGGCATCAGGGTAGCTACGATCCGGCTTTTGGTCAGGTATTTCTTCGCCACATCCTGAAGGTCTTTTGCCGTCAGGGCCTGCACTTTTTCTTTATAGTTCAGGATTTCGTACTTATCGGTACCGTCGAACTGGTTTTTGGTCAGACTGTTCATCCAGAACATATTGTCTTTGATCTGGGTATTGTAATCATTCATTTCACCTTCCTTGTACTTGTCGAGGTCTTTCTGGTCCGGTCCTTTATCGATCAGCTTCTGAAGTTCTGCAATGGCACTTTTCGTCAGCTTATCCACATTTTCAGGTCCGCAAGGGAAGTTGATGCTGAAACTGTAGTTGCCGAACGGCACTTTGTACATTCCTCCTCGGGCACCGCCGCCGTAGATTCCGCTCTCGTCTTCTCTCAGTTTTTCGATCACCTTGATGGTGGCTACTTCACCCAGCGCTTCAAGGGCCAATGCGTCTTTTTCGTTGTAAGGGGCTTCCCCGGTGTAGGAAATCGTGACCATACTTTTCGGGTCTTTCCCTTTTTTGTAGGTCTTGGTATAATCTCCGGTCATCTGCCGGTAGCCGGTATCCCTGAAGCTGGTGGTTTTTCCGGTAGCCGGCAGGCTGGCGATGTATTGTATAACCTGATCCTTCAGCTTGGCTTCATCCACATTTCCGATGAAATAAAAATGGAAGTTTCCGGCATTGGCAAATTTCTCTTTGTAGATATCGTATGCTTTTTTATAATCCGTATTGGCCCATTCCTTCTCCATCGGGACGATCCCGATAAATCTGGGATTTTTCTGGTTCATGAATTTGGCATGCTCATTCGAGAAATAGAACTGCGGATTGGAAAGCAGGTTATCCAGCATTGCGGATTGTTTTGTTTTGTAAGCATTAAAAGCATCCTGGTTGTAATTCAGTCCCGTAAAATAAGCATACATCAGTTCCATTGCCGTTCCCAGGTCCTTTTGGTTGGTTCTTCCGGAGATTCCTTCATAATAAGGACCTACCATTGCATTCACGTTGGCCTGTTTTCCTGCCAGGTAATTGGTAAGATCGGCTTTTGAAAACCCGTTGACACCCGCTTCGGATAAGGCAGGGAAGGCAAACTGGGTCTTTCTGAAATCCTCATCACTGATCAGGGAGCTTCCGCCCATGCTTCTGGCCGTGAAAACAATTTCGTCATCTTTAAAATCCGTTTTCTTAAAGGTTACTTTTGCCCCGTTGCTCAGCGTCCAGGTGGTGGTTCCCAATCTGGCATCGGTTTCCGTTTTGGCAATTTTCCCTTCGGATCTGAAGGGCTTTACCAGATTTTTAATGGTTGCTTTTTCCTGATACGGTTTAAGGTCGGCCATTTTTACACTTTCAAAAGTACTCATGACCATGGCCTCCGTCGGCATCTGGATGTTGTCTTTTTTCGGGCCGGTAATCACCACGACCCTGCTGTCATCTTTTACAAACTTTTTAATGATTTCATTGGTCTGCGCGAGGGTAACAGTAGGCAGGAATTTCTTGGTATCCTCATATTCCCAGGCGATTCCCGGCATAGGTTCCTGCTCCAGGAAATTCCTTACATATTCGTCGACCAACGCATCGCTTTCCGTTTTATCCCTGTTGTTGTAGGTTCTCTCGATATTGGACATCACCTGTGCTTTGGCCCTGTCCAGTTCCGTCTGGGTAAACCCGAATCTTCTGGCTCTTTCCGTTTCTTCCAGGAGAACTTTCAAGGCATTCAGCTGGTTTCCTTCTTTTACCATCGCAAATCCCTGGAACCCTTCCTTGCTCCGGGCATACGTTCCGCCATGGTATACCGAACCGTAAGTAAACGGAGGGTTGGCAGAGTTAACAAGCTCACCCAATCTGTTGTTCAGCATGGTGGTGGTAATCTGTTCCACAAGACTCTGGTTGTACTGCTCCACGGTAACATCGGGCTGATACGCTTCCGTATCTTTCATGATGAACTGTACCATGGAGTTGGTTGCATCCGGATCCGTTTCAACAGCCACCAAGGTTTCCGTGTGATTCGGAAGGTCAAATGTTTTTCTCTCTTTCGGTTTTGAAGGGTTTTTATATTTGCTGAAATTATCTTTGATTTTCTTTTCGACTTCCTCCACATTAATGTCTCCCACCACCACGATGGCCATCAGATCGGGTCTGTACCAGTCTTTGTGGAATTGTCTGATGACTTCAGGTTTGAAATTTTCCAGCACGTCTTTTTTACCGATCGGAAGCCGGTTGGCATATTGGGAATTATACAGCAGTTTCGGCAGGTATTTATCCGACATTCTTTTATCGGCACCCAAACCAAGCCTTAATTCCTCCAGTACGACGCCTCTTTCTTTGTTGATCTGCTCATCGGAAAGAGTGGCATTGAAGGCCCAGTCTTCCATCACTTTAAGCCCGGCATCCAGGTTTCCCGGCTTGTCCAGCGGAACGGGAAGCATATAAACGGTTTCATCGAAACTCGTGTAGGCATTCAGGTGCTGGCCAAATTTCACCCCGATGGACTGGAGGAAATCCACCAGTTTGTTATCCGGGAAATTTTTGGTTCCGTTGAAGTTCATGTGCTCCATGAAGTGGGCCAGGCCGCGCTGGTTTTCATCCTCCAGAATGGACCCGGCATTAATAGCCAGTCTGAAATCGACTTTCTTTTCGGGGAGCGTATTTTTTTTGATGTAGTACTTCATTCCGTTGGAAAGGGTACCGGTTTTTACAGAAGCATCCATCGGAATATTCTGTGCATAAGCATTTGCAGACATCAGGAAGACTACTGCAAGCGACGAAAACATTTTTTTCATAGGATATTTTGATTATTAATTTTTATGGTCAAAAATATACATTATTCACTCAATAAGGAAATGCAGACACTGTTATTTAACGTTAAGATTTCGTAAATTATCGTTAAATCTGTCCGGAAATGAAAGAATTTCAGAAATGAAAAGATGGAATTTCTTTCGGGTGAAGCAGGCAGGTTTTCATTTTGTGTTATTTATGGGTTCTGTTCAGCAAAAATAAATTATTTCTCAAAACAAAAGTATAGATGATCAGTTAAATTTAAGTTAAAAATAAAAATTGCACAAAAAAACCGGGACAAACCCGGTTACATTATGTTAAATAGTTATTTTTTTATTTGAAATCCGCATCTGAAACTCCTGAATTAAGCGTTACCTTAGTGGTCTTAATCGTCAGCTTCTGGCCGTTGCCTACAGCCTGGATTTCCTGAGGGAATTTAATTCCGTCTACCGTCATATAGCTGCTTATGGTCGCATTTCCTTCCTTCGCCATGGATTTATACAACAGCCCCGTAGTTGCATCAAAATAAAATTTACCTTTATCCGAGTTCAGTACATTATAATCTTTACCGTCGAGTTTCTCAACGGTTACTGAAGAATAGTTGGCAGCATCGTAAGCCAATGCGTCAATGGCCTTTCCCTTTTTCAGTTCTGCAAGCTTGTCTGCCGGGATTTCGGTTTTCTGGCCCATTTGCTGGAAATAACCTTTTTCACCGTCAAAAAGCTGGGACGAAGCCACCTGGCCCATAAAAGACTGTTCGGATTTGAATTTATTGCCCATCTTTTTCGCCGTCATTCCGATTTCGCCGGGTAAGGCATCTCCGGTAATCGTATTTTCAACAATTACGGTACGAACGGATTCCAGCTTATCTTTTCCACCCAATGCCTTCAGATAATTATCAATAACTTCTTTAGGGGTGAGTTTGGATTTTACAGCTTCCACCTTTGCAGTGGCGGCAGTGGTTGTTTGTGCCGCTACGGAGGAAGAGAAAAGCACAGCGCAGAAAAACGGAATGATGATCTTTTTCATAAATTAAGTTTAGATGGTAAATATAGGGATATTGGGCGAATAATGAGTGAGGGTGACCAATAAAAAAACCACCGCATCAACGGTGGTTTTCAATGATTTATCGGATCATTAATTATTTTTTAAGCTCTTCCAGGAACTCGTCGTGAGAAATAGCGGTTTCTTTTTTCGTCGCTTTTTCCAGAATTACATCTTTCAGTTTCGTCATCGCTACTTCAGATGAAATCTGTCTTACCTGTTCCTGGTCTTTCAGCATTTCTACAGCGTATTTCTGGATCTCTTCATCCCCTAAGTGGTGGATTCCGTAGATGGCCAACTGGTTTCTTACCAACTGCTCAGCCTGCGCCAATACATCGGTGTAATCCAGCTGGATTTCATTCTCCGACATCAGTTTACCTTCGATAATCTGGTATTTCAGCTGGTTTTTCTCAGATTCAAGGATTTCTTTAGCCTGCTCTGCAGACTGTACGTTCTGGTTGGAGAACATTAACCATTTGATCAAGAATTCCTCAGGAAGCTTTACTTCTTCTTTTTCAGAAACCTGCTCCAACACTTTATTCACGAAATGAACATCGGCATTCTGCTGGAAATATTCGTCCAGTTCGGATTTCACTTTTTCCTTCAGTTCCTCTTCAGACTTGATGTTTCCTTCTCCGTATACTTTGTCAAATAACTCCTGGTTAAGTTCAGCCAGGTCAAGACCGTAGAAATCTTTTACCTTTACTTCCACTTCATTGTGGTGAAGGTGCTCTGCTTCTTCTTTAGAGAAACCTAATTCTTTAGCCAGCTCTTCGTTTGCAGCAAGGTCTTCTTTGGAAACTTTTACCGAACCGTCCATTTTCAGAGACTTTACCAATTTGAAAGCTTCTTTGTTTTCAGCAGTAACGGTCACAGTCTTCGGCTGGTGGTGGTGCTCTCCTTCAGCGCCTTCTTCCACAACCTGGGAAACTTCTAAAGCAATGTAAGAGTCTTTATTGATTTTGTCCTGAGGAGCCTGCTCCGCGAAACGCTTCTGCATGTTCTCAATACTTTTGTTGATTTCTTTTTCTGAAGCTTCCACTTTGTAGTGAGGGGCTTCGTATTTTGCCAAATCGATCGAAAATTCCGGCTCAAATCCAATTTCGAAAGCCACTTCCAACTGATCCGCATTGTAATCGAATTCATTTACCGGCTGTGGTACCGGCTGGCCAACCAATCTCAGTTTGTTTTCGTTGATGTAGCTGTTCAAAGCATCAGACACCTGCTTATTGATTTCTTCAAAAGCAATCCCCGCTTCATATTGTTTTCTAACCATACTCAAAGGCACTTTCCCTTTTCTGAATCCAGGAACTTGTGCATTTTTAGCATAATTAATCAATTGTTTTTCAACTTTTTCCTTATAGTCAGATTTTTCCAATGTTACTGTAAGCAATGCACTTACATCATCATGGTTTTTTGCAGTAACCTTCATTATTGATTAAAATTTTAGGTTGCAAAAATATGAAAATTTTATGAAAATCTATCAATTAAAATCAACTTAAAAAGCCAAATACTGTTAAATAAAAAACCGCCGGAAAGTTCCGGCGGTATTCAGCTAATAAAATTAAGGATGATCTTAATTGGTTATATTGTAATTTGCCTGAGCATCGGTTTCCCCTCCGGTATGGGTTCCGTACACCACTCCGTTTCCGCTCACCGAAGAAGCTTCGGAAACCGTTACCGGCTCATGAAATAAAGTAAGAACCAGCTGGCTTGGTGCCGCGGAATTTTTTATTGCAGTATTCACCACCCATTTTGTTTTAAGCCCTACACGATTTCCGTCTCCTCTTGTGGAAGAAGCATCATCCGTACGAGTTAAAGTAATATCGGAGTTCGGGAAATTATAAGTAAGGAAATGCTCATCTTTGGCATCCCTGATTTCCTGGGTAGCATCCTCGTTTCCGTTTTTGAAGATTACTTCCACATCATAGGTATGGCCGTTGATTAATTTAACATTAGGATTGGTGCTGCTGTTTACCTGATAGTCATAAACCACCGGAGTTCCCGTCGCCTGGTCCGTCACTTTAAGAAGTACATCCGACAGTTCTTCCTGAGGAAGATCATCCGATTCGTCATCGCTTCTGTTACATGAAGTAAGGCTTAAAGAAAGTGCCAGGAACAAAAGGCCTAAAATAAAGGTTGTATTTTTAAGAGTATTTTTCATTTTTTTAAATTTTTAAAGTGATTAAAATTGATATTTAAGAGTTAAAATAAAGTTTCTTCCCATTTCGTTCGAAAAGAAACGAAGCCGGTTCAGGTAATCCCTGTACGACTTATTGAATACATTCCGGACTGAAAAATCAACTCCGAAATTTTTAGACAGATTCACCCCTGTCTGAAGGTTCCAAAGGGAATATCCGTTTGGCGGTGTGGAAATATCCACTTCCTGGTTGTACGGGTTGCCGTTGGAATCAAATAATCTGATCGGGACATTGTAAACAGGAAATCTCGTTTGTTTCAGATACGTGTTGTTGCTAACATTGAAATAAAAGTTTTTCCATCCTTTTTTACTGAATTCCAATGAATTGTTGAAGTTCGGCGGCATCATCAGAATCAGAGGGACATTGTGGGTAAGATCCTGTCCGTATACATACGAACCGCTTCCTTTATATCCGATATTGTCTGATATTTTAAGCTGCACATCCAGATCGATTCCGTACATTCTGGCATCCACCTGTTCATAGTTGTACACGACGAAAGCTCCGCCCCACTGCGTATTCTGATAACCTGTAGGAATTTCGTTGATGAAATTTCTGGTATAGAAGAAATAAGGATTCACCGAAATGTTCAGTCCTTTTAAAACATTTGCCTTTACATCGGCAACCAGGTTAAACTGATTTCCGGTTTCATTTTTCATTCTCATATCCCCTCTTTCGATAATTGCTGCCGAGTGATGGAGCCCATCTGCAAAAAGCTCTGCAATATTCGGAGATCTTGAAACCCGGGCATAATTAAACTTCAGATCAAGGTAAGCGGACGGATGGTACACGATTCCCACATTTGCCGAAACGTTGTTGTAGCTTAAAGACGGCTTCGTAAGAATCCTGTTTTGGTTCACCCGCACCACAAAATCTTTATAATCTGAAGCGTAAAGCTTATTCCAGTCGCTCAGGTCATACCATTTCGTTACTTCATAATGATCAAAATCGTATCTTCCTCCTGCTTCCAGTTCTACTTCGGGGGCTATCTTGTATTTCAGCACCGAGTAAATTCCGGCATAATACCGGTCGTAATTCGGAACGAGGCGCCTGGCTTCCGTCTGCGTGCTGGAATAGTTGTTCTGATAACCGGCATTGATTCCGGTTTCCAGGTTCCACTTTCCTCTTTCGATCAGATGATTAACATTTAAATCATTGGTGATCAGTTCCAGATCGAGTGCCGGCTTCTTGCTCAGCTCCTCCGTACGTCTGATGTCATATTCTTGCCTATGGTTGTACTGGAAACTGTAGGTGGCCGTAATCTTTCCGAAATTTTCAAACCGCTGATACGCAGATATTTTGGCGATATGGTGCTCAATATCCTGTCGGGGATTATCAATATTATAGCTGAAATCCCGCTGGTAAATCGGTTCCGGCGCGGTAAGAGCACGCAGCAGATCCTCCGAATTTCCTACATGGGAACTTCTGAGGATACCTATTGAACTTTTCGTCAGGTAGTAATCAAAAGAAAATCCTTTATTAAAAGTCGTTTTCTGGACTCCAAAATTAAATCCGGAACTCTCCAGTCCCGTATTCATAAGGCCATAATCCGGCGCTTCAAGATCACCCAGTTTTTTATAACTGCCGTTTGTCTTGATGGCCCAGCCGTCTGCCCAGGTTTTTGCCAGCTTTACATTCAGGTTGCCGCCTCTTCCGTTGGAGATTCCGGAAAGCGATACATCGCCCATCAGGGTATCTTTTTTCGGTAAAACCTGAGGCTGCAATACCACGACTCCGCCCACGGCCCCGCTTCCGTATTTTAAGGCAGATGCTCCTTTTACGACATCGATGTGCTCGAAATTATTGACATCTACATTGGGCGCATGCTCTACGCCCCATTCCTGCTCGGCAAGCTTCACCCCGTCATTAAGGATTGAAACCCGGCTTCCGTACAGCCCGTGAATAATGGGTTTGGTAATATTATTGCCTGTTTTAAGGACATTTACCCCGGAAATATTGGTTAAGAGATTTCCAAGATTTTCAGAAGCATTCCGGGAGATCATCGCTTTGTCGATGGTTTTTACCACCATACTTCCGTTGTTCTTATGGCTTCCGTGAATCGTTACCGTTTCAATATCCTGGATATGGTGCTCCAGGGTGATCACCAGATGGACATCCTTGGTAACTTCTATATTTTCAGTATAATCGTTACAATCCGGATGCGTGGCGGTAAGGGCATATTTTCCTGCCGGAATGCTGCTGAAGGAGAACACTCCGGTTTTACCGGTTTTAGTAGAGAAGTTTCCGATTTTCACCACGGCATTTTCAAGCCGGGTTTTGTCATGGAAATCCTGTACCGTTCCCTCCACCGCATAGGTGCGCTGTGCGTTTGATAATGCAAACCCGCAAAGGATCAGCATCATACTATAGATCAGTTTCATTGTTGAATAGATTGATGATGTACTCTGTTCAAGTACTTTTTTTCGAAAAAATTTTAAAAATAACAGCTGATCGGGAATAGTAAAGCGAGACCTAAGACCCATGACCATCTAAAGATATAAGCTCACAAACAATGAACCTCAAACTTTGAATATCAAGCCCGAAAACTGCACTTTAAACCCAATTAAAGCTATAAAGAATCGATGAGACTATGAAATGGCGGGCGGCCCCCGCAGCTGAAAGGTAAATTTAGTCCGGGACCATACTTTTTCCTGAACGGCAATGCGTTGTTTTACCTCATGGGTGAAATTTTCAAAAGAAAAAGTAAACTCGTCAGGAACCAGTGTATGTCCGGTCGCTAAGAAATGACAGGCCAGACAGTCGGCTGCTTTTTCTTTCGCCGTATTTTTGGTAAAAGTATTTTCCGATTTTTTAAAGCTGAAATTTTTAAAAACCTCCTCCGAGCTGTGGCTGTGGAAGTTCTGGGAAAACAGCGCAAGAAAGTAGATCCCAAACAACAATTTGGAAATGAAATTCTTCAGATTTCTGCTTTCTTTAAAAACCATGCTTCAAAATTATAAAAATATTTTAGAAAATCGGGATTAAAGTTTTCTTAAAATGTTTTAATTGATAAGTAAAGTGAAAGAATCTCTCACAGATGGCACGGATTTTCACGGATAATGGTTTAGCTTCCAACAAACTGTTGCCGGATAAAATTTATGAACACAGAGTTCACGGAGAAGATTTAATACATCACGCTTAAGGTTCACGGAGCCGTTTCGTTTTTAGAGCTCACCAGGCTATATTCCCGTTTGTCAAAGAATTCAACCTCCTGTTTGTCATCCTACAGGGATTCAGGATAAGTACGGAAAGATCGCGTTTGGATTCAAAAGAATAATGGTAAAGTATTCCCACAGATCACACGGATTTTCACGGATGATAGCGTTTTATTTTAACACATAAGGCAAAGAGAGATTTCTATGGGCTGGCGCATAATTTTAGCACACATGAGATTAAAAATCTTAGATTTTTTAAAAAACTTTTGAGCCCTTTTTCAACATGAAGCATTGAACTTTTTTTGAAGTGTGAATATCTTTTGTGCCTTTTGTGGTAAAATTCTCTCACGGATTTCACGGATTTTTCACGGATGATGGTATAGCTTCCAACAAACTGTTGCCGGATAAAATTTATGAACACAAAGTGCACGGAGAAAATTTAATACATCACGCTTAAGGTTCACGGAGCCGTTTCATTTTTAAGAGCTCACCAGGCTATATTCCCGGTTTGTCTAAGAATTCAACATCTTATTTTTTCTTGACTGCGTAGAATCTAAAACTTCCCGGCAGGGAATTTTAAACAAAGTATTAGAAAGTAAGCCGGAAAGATCCACCGCTGGATTCCTGTGTAGACCGCAGATTCGACGAAGTCAATGACAATTAAAGTGGATAATCAGAATATTTCAATGAAAATCTCTGATCTTGTCTCAAGAATCTTTATTTATCATAATGAATCGGCGAATCTCTTTGAGGTTTCTTCTCTTGTGTTCTGAAACATTTTCAAAACGTTCCTCTTAAATCTTATGTTTCTGATGCGTTAAAAATTCTGACTTCTCTTTCGTTATTCCCGCAAGCAATCTAAGCCTCCATCAGAACACCCGATAGAAATATCTGAGTTTAAGGAAATCAATCCAGCTGAGTCCCCAAATACTCCCACTCCTGCAGAGCCAGCTCCAGTTCGTCTTTTGTTTTGTTGTATCTTTCCAGGGTTTCTCCGGAAGGGTTTTCTTTAGCAAAAGAAGATTCAAATTCCTCGATTTTTGTTTCAAGCTCGGAAATTTTCTCTTCCACCTTTTTAATTTTATTCTGAATGTTTTTCTGTTCTTTGCTGACGATCGTGGATGACGGCTCGCTTTTAACGGCCGGCTTTTCCTCTGCTTTTTTCAATTCAGCCTTCGGAACGTCACTGTGAAGCTTTGCTTTTTCAGCCGAGATTTCACGGATCGATTCTTTTTGCCTGAATTCCAGATATTCGTTGATGTCGCCTAAGAATTCTTTCATCTTTCCGTCACGGAATTCGTAGATTTTGTCACAAAGCCCCTGCAGGAACTCCCGGTCGTGAGAAATGACGATCAACGTTCCTTCGAATTTCTGTAAAGCCAGCTTGATGATCTCTTTGGACTGGATATCCAGGTGGTTCGTCGGCTCATCCATGATCAGGGTATTGAACGGACGCAACAGCAATTTACAAAGGGCCAGACGGTTTCTTTCCCCTCCGGAAAGTACTTTCGTCTTTTTATTCACCGCTTCTCCCTGGAAAAGGAAAGATCCTAACAAGTCACGCACTCTTGGTCTCGTTTCTTCCGTTGCGGCATCTTCCGCTTCTTCCTGAACGGTTTTATTCGGAGTCAGTACTTCTTCCTGATTCTGGGCAAAGTACCCGATGTTGACATTGTGCCCCAGATTCCAGTGCCCGGAATAATCTTTAATATCTCCGGCAAGGATTTTCGCCAGGGTCGTTTTTCCCTGTCCGTTCTGTCCCAGCAATGCAATCCGGTCGCCTCTCTGAACAATGAAATCCACATCATCGAAAATCTGTTTTTCACCGTACGCTTTTCCGAGGTTTTCAGCCTCAAAGATAACTTTCCCCGGCACCACAGACTGTACGAAACGGATATTGAATTTGGAAACGTCTTCGTTATCCACTTCGATCCGCTCGATCTTATCCAGTTTTTTGATCAGGGACTGGGCGAAAGAAGCTTTCGTGGCACTCGCACGGAATTTGTTGATGTTGTCTTCCATCTGCTTGATCTCCGCATCCTGGTTCTTCTTGGCCTGGATGAGCTTTTCGCGGCGGTCCTCACGCATGACGAGGTATTTGGAATAGTTGGCTTTATAATCGTCGACTTTCCGGTTGTTCACATCAAAAGTACGGTTGCAGACTGCTGTCATAAACTGCTTATCGTGACTCACCAGGACAATGGCCCCGGGATAATCCTTCAGGAAGTTTTCCAGCCAGATGATGGATTCCATATCCAGGTGGTTGGTCGGCTCATCGAGAAGCATCAGGTCGTTCTTCTGAAGCAGCAGCTTGGCAAGCTCGATCCTCATTCTCCAGCCTCCTGAAAATTCGTCGGTGATCTTCTGGAAATCATCGGCCTTAAAACCGAGTCCGAAAAGGACTTTTTCGATATCCCCCTCCAGGTTATAAGCGTCATGATGCATCAGGAGATCATTAAGCTCGGTCATTTTATTGATCAGATCGGTATAGGAATCGCTTTCATAGTCGGTTCTTACCGTCATCTGATGGTTGACTTCCTCCAGTTCTTCCTTCCAGGCATTGATCTGCTCAAAGGCCTGCATGGTTTCATTCCATACGGTACGTCCTTTTACAAAATCGAGGTCCTGCTTCAGAAAGCCGATGGTAATGCTCCCTTCAGGAACTACATTTCCTTCATAAAACGTAATCTCTCCGGAAAGCATCTTCAGCAAAGTGGATTTTCCAGCTCCGTTTTTACCGACCAAACCAATTTTATCATCTTTTTTGATTGTAAAATTGACGTTTTGAAACAGATAGTTTCCCGAGTGATGTAATCCTAAACCTTGAACCGAAAGCATGTCTTAAATAATGATTAATGTGAATAATGAATTTCCGGGTGCAAAAATACGGAAAATAAAGCAATTCAGGATAAAGAAAAAGAGCCGCTTGAAAAAGCGGCTCTAAGGGGGGAAAACTTATACGCTTATAAGTTTGAACAGGACAAAAATCAGGAAAATACAGATGAACAGGTACCGTAGTTATAACCAAATTTCCCATTCCGTATTTTTACGGAGGGTAAAGTAGGGTAAAACGAAGTCATCAGGCTTATTCGGAAACTCTGGCACTTAATGTTACCGATAACGGAATAAATCCGGGATTTTTCTGATGATGGTGAATAGCTGATAATGAATAAAAAAAAGAGCTGCCGAAAGCGGCAGCTCTACACCTAAATTTAAAACTGAAAAAGTACTAACATTTATTGTAAAGACTTTCCTTCATTAGAATAGTACGGTTCCAATGATCGTTATTCGGAATGTTGGTTCCGTATGCGTAATCCACAAAAGAATCTTCGATGTGGTGGATCTCCGACTGCAGCCGGGTTCCGTTTTTATCCTGATGATCATTCGAATGGCCCGGGACATTCAGTCCGTTGTTGATAAATTCTGTATGAGCGATACCTTTCGGATGCTGAAGCAGCGCAGCATGGTACAGCCCGAAATTGGCCGAGATATGGGTGTAATCCGACAGCATGGGATAATGGTAAACCGGTTTCGCATCGGGCGAAAGGGTTTCCACATAGTACCGAAGGGCTTCAGACAATTCGACAAGGCAGGGATGCTCACACGCGTCGATTTCAAAATCCGACGGGCTGAAACCGGTCCGGAAAACCTGGTGTTCCGCATTGGTTTCCGCAATCATCAGCTGTCCGTACACTTTCGGCAATTCGTTATATACCCATTCTTTGACCACATAGGCCTGTAAGGAAATCCCGTCGTCATCCCATCCGTAATCACCGAGCAGATCCTTCCATATTTTATTTCCTTCCGCATCCTCCATAGTAGTTCTGATGCTTTCCATATAATCAAAAAGTTCCTGGTTTTCCGTAAAAGCGGGGGAAACGTAAACCGACTGTGATCCCTCCAGATATCCTCCTCCCACATCGGCATGGGCTCCGGGCACGAAAATCTCTTTCCATACCGAATCTTCCGTTACAAAGCGGGAATCGCTTCTTTCTTTTGAATCTTCCGAAAGGCCAGTGAGCGGAAAGAAGAAACGGCATTCGTGCAGGGCACAGATATGCAGGGCCCTTTCCGTCTGCTGCAGTACCGTTACCTCATGGCTGCTGAAAGCTGCGGATTCCACGGTATCGAAAACCCCGAGAAATTTCACTTTTACGGTATGGCCTGAAAATTCCGAACATTCCCTCAGCAGTTCGTAGCAGAAATGCCTGGCCAGCATCGCACCGCGGCTGAATCCGTAGACGTAGAAGTGATATTCCGCCGTCTCACCGGAGAGCAGGTTTCTGGTAAAAGAAAATGCTTTTTCCAGCTTATCTTCCGAGGAATACCCGGAAATTCCCGAAGGGTTTTTGCAGGTGGCAATCGCAAAATCGTCGTCTCCGGATCCTGTAAAGGTTCCTATTCCTTCTATATAAATTTTTTCATCACCATTAAAAAGACTGAATAATTTATAGATATTGGTAACATCACCGTAATAGCTTTCATTATTTTTGTCAGGCTTCCGGGGAGAAGCAGCATTGGGTCCGTTATTTCCGGTGCCGTCGAAAAAAACGCCGACGGAGATTATGTTATAATTCATTTCACTTTGTGGTTTTATCTTCTCCATTATGGATAATGAAGTGCTTCATTTTATGAATTCCTCAAAGTAACGATGAAAAAAAATGGAACGGTAGCGTAGAAAATACCAAATAAAAAATTCCGTATTTCTACGGAATCATATTCTCTCCAGCGGGTAGATGTTGTTGATGATGGCATAAATTACAATGCCTACGGTATTTTTGGCCCCGATCTTTTCGACGATTCTCTGCCGGTGGCTTTCCACCGTTCTCGGGCTGATGTACAGCTTTTCAGCAATCTCGTTGTTGGTACATTCCTGACAGATGAGTTTTACAACATCTTTTTCTCTGTCGGAAAGTTCATCGTCCATTTCGAAAAGGGTTCTTTTCTTCGTAGGGCTGTTCATGTAGGACAAAATCATCTGATGATCCTCCGGAGTAAAAAAGATTCCGTTTCTGTAGACCATGGTAATGGCTTCGATAAAAGCATTCCTGTTGGAATTTTTAGGCAGGAAGGCGGATACCCCCAATTTTACCATATAGCCCAGGATGGTGGTCTTATAATGCGAAGAAAGAATAATGATCTTAAGATGGGGATATTTCTCTTTCAGTATTTCAACCAGCTGAAAACCGTTCATCGGCAGCATCTGGACATCCACCAAAGCAATGTCGGGAAAATCTTCCGGGGAAGTATTTTCCAGGGTTTCCAAAAAGTCCGGTCCGTTATTGGACATGGCCACTACAGAGATGCCCTGTTCTGAAGCCAACAGCATTTTTACCGCCTCCAGGATCAGCTGCTCGTCATCCACTAATGCTAATTTGATCTGAGAATTCATTGTTGTATGGAATTTTAATAATTAACCTGCTGCCCTGTCCTAAAACATTTTTCCACTTATGCGCCGCATTCATCGATTTGATCCGGGATTCGATATTCTTGATCCCCATCCCCTTTTTCACCTCTTCATATTCAAAACTTTTTCCATTATCCGAAATCACGACGGCAAGATGGGTACTGTGGTCTTTAATATAGATCCAGACCCGGGTAGCTTCCGAATGCTTCAGCACATTGGTGGTAAACTCCTGGATGATCCTGTACAACTGAACTTCGGCAAAAATTTCTTTTTTCTGAAATTTCGGGCTTACATTCAGGGAAATATTGATTCTTCCTGCCAGGTTGGCAATCAGCTCTTCGATGTACAGCACCAGCCCCACCGATTCCAGATTTACCGGATACAGGGAGTGGGAAATGCTTCTCGCCGAATCGATCAGCGAAGACATCTGGGTGGTAATATTTTTTTTAATAAGCTCATCCCCCTTCGTATCAAGATTATTCAGCCATAACGAAAGAATATTCAGGCGGTTTCCGATATCGTCGTGAATCATGACGGCAATTCTTTTCCGCTCTTCTTCCTGGGCCCTGATATTTTCTAAAACCAGTTTTTTCTGATACTGAACTTCAGCTTCATACTGCGCGTTCTTTTCCTTGATGATTCTCCGGATAAAACTCCGGTAGGCCAGCAGAATAAAAGACATGATGATTGCCATAACGGCAATCAGAGCAATAAAGAAGGTAATATTTAGCGTTATTTCTTTAATTTTAAAAAGGTATAAATAAGTGAAACATATAAGAGGCTGCACAGGAGATTATTTACATTCCAGATCATGTTGGCATCCTCCATTTTAAAATCAGCCAGCTGCCGGAGTACAAAAAACATAAATACCGACATGGCGTAATACAGGAAAATAAGGCTGTCGGCAATAATGAACCGGGCATTGATCTTCGGGTTGCTGATCTCCATCAGCAGCGCATATCCCGCAAAACAGATGATGATAATGCTGGAAATCACCTTTTTTGTTTCATTGACGATAATATCGTTGCTCAACAGGAAAAAGCCGGCCGTTACTGCCAGCGGAATGTACAGATAAGCCGAAAGATTCAGCTTGCGGATAAAAAGAGTGCCCAGAACCAGAAGCTCGCCGGAAACATAGTACGGAAAGATATGATTCAGTTCTTTAGCATGGAATACATGAATGGCAATTTTAACGGAAGTCTCGATTAAAAAAAGAAAAATGATATAATAGACATACCATTTTTCTGCATTTTTAAAAGATCTGTATTTTATAATTCCAACGAACAGACAAATTACGAGTAAAATGTTATTAACGTAGAGTATTATCTCGGAAATATCCACAATATACAATCGGTTTTTTTAATTACATACTATAACAAGACGGCGGGCAAGCCTGCGACCAGTCATAGGTATTAGATATTTTTTCGATGCTTCCGCTGTTTTCCAGATCCTGGAAAAAGGAAATGAAGATAAGCGTAGGCAACATGCGCTGATAAATATCGGAGAACTTCAGCCCGAACGAACAGACGATATGGGTAAGCCCCGGCTTGGAGGAAATAAGATCCTGGGAAGGCACATAGAATCTTTTGAAAATCCTGCTTCCGCCAAATTCGCTGCACTCCCTGTAAAACCAAAGCATCGACTCGTCTCTCCATAATTCGATCGCTGCTACCGCTTTATCCTGAGGCAGCATCGGTTTTCCTGAAACGGGAAACGACATATCGGAATTATCATCGATCGTTCTGAGATCTTTGGAAAGAACGGCATTTTTCACAAGGGTATACTGCGCGGTCTCCACGAGTCTCAGATCCTGCTGCAGCTCCTGTAACGTACTGTAGACGTAATTATCGATGACCACCTGACGTCCGTTTACATCCATCGGATACAGGATGGCAATCAGCGCTCCCTCATAAATCCCAATCTGGGTACAGAACTCAGTGTTTTTATTTTCCCGCTTCATCCACTCGATTTCTGAAGCATCAAAAACAAAAACATAGTTGGTCGGGATCATTCTTTTGATCATCTCATAATCCGCACAGCAGTTTGCCCATTCCGCAATCGCTACTTGACAGTCTTCTCGGCTTAATATATTCATTTTTTTCACGGTTTTAATGCGTCAAAATTATACAAACTAATTTATCTGTGCAAGCATCTCACAAATAATTGAATATTTATTAATAGTTCTTTACCGTAATATGAAAACAGCTTTGATGTCTCTCTTTGATATAATAAATCTTTCCGGCATTGTAGTAATATTGCAGTACTTTTTCCAGCGCAGCTTCCATTTTGGGATCGGATCGTAAGGCATCATTGAAACGGATATAGGAAATATCGAAAGAATTGCCGTAATTATGAGAGCTGATTCCCATCGCGGCATTGGAATTCACTCTTCTCAGCCGGCACTGATCTTCCAGCGTCCTGGTAAGGGAAGAAACCGTAAACGTACTGCCGTTGGTTTCCTTACTGAATCGGGTTGCGATTTTTTCAAGCATCAGCTTGCCTTTTGAAACCATCCAGGCCCGGCTGTAATCGAGCTTCTGAACACGGTATCCTTTTCCCGATTTTTTTATTTTGTGAAGTTTTCCGTCGGTAATGTATTTCTGTACCGTCCTGGAATCCCTGAGCAGCGGGATACCAAAACTTTTCGCAGCATCCAGGTGCGGTTTGTAAAGCATGGTGGGTTCTACTTTCATGACCTCCGTAAGATCATAGCAGGGTAATATATTTTTGGCAGCCTGCGCATAATAAGAGGAACTATATACCGAAAATACAAAAATCACACATAAAAACTTTTTCATGAAAGATGCTTTAGATTATGTGTATTAAAAATAATGATTTTATTGCATGCAATTCGGCTGCCATAAAATTTTTATTTTAGTATCCGTTGAATAATTTACCTATGCAGTTGTTAAATTCATTATTGAATCCGTTCCGCAGACAGCTCTTCAGTCATTTTGATCCGTGAAATATAGGTTTATGGTCTTTAAACGGCAAATCCCGTCTGTTGACAGGATTTGTTGCTAAATTTTACGTTTTATCTCATTCTTTTAATATCAAAAGGGCTTCTTAAGATCAGCTCTTCGTGCTTCCCTTTGATCTGCAGTTTTTTCTGCAGCAGGCTCAAGGCCATTTTCCGGATGAAAACATCTTTGTCATTCAGTTTCCAGTACGAATCTTCATGCACGCGTTTCGGCTCGCGGATCCGGTAAAATTCCGTATCCCAGGTGTCTACATTGTGATAGAACTCGATAATTCCGCAGTGGGCGGGAATCAGATCATGATCCACCATGCCCATCGGCAAAAGGAAGCTGAACGCATTGCAGATGTAATCGCCACACGAAATTTTATCGTGCTTCAGAAATTTTTCGCCGGTATTCGAGTTGGTATAGGACTTCTTAAAATCGTTTTTAAAATCACTCTTTGAAAGCTTGATCTCGATTTCGTGGCTGTAGCCTTCCGCATCGATCAGTAAAATATCGGCTTCCCAATCGGCCTGAAAATGATTGGTAAGCACCATGTCCTTCTCAAAATTACAGTGAGAATGGATAAATGCATGCACCAATTCTTCTATTTTTAACACTTTGTTTTAATTAAAATTTAATTGATTATACCTCAAACGGAGAATCCGTCATTTTCTTTCATGCTCCCGCACTCTCCTACGCTCAAACACTCCAATCAAGCTCCGAACCCCAAAAGATTCTCCCACTCTCAAACCTTCACACCCTAAAAACCCTTCCACTCTCAAACACTCACACCCTAAAAACCCTTCCACTCTCAAACACTCACTTCCTAAAAACCCTTCCACTCCAAAACACTCCCACTCCAAAACACTCACACCCTAAAACACTCCCACTCAAACACTCCAACACCAAAACACCCCGCAACTCAGCTCACCAGCAGGCTGCAGCCGCGGATATCCGAATGGTCGATCCTTCCCAATACCTGAAACTTATTGCCGGTGATCTTTCCCAGATCCTGGGTCGCTATAAAGGCACAGGAATGAAGATTTGCCAGATCGATAATGTTTATGGCTCCGGTCCGGCCTTCTTTTTCGTAATTAAAAGGGTCTTCGGCATTGCGGATCATGATTTTCATCCAGCCCGGGCATTCATATTCATTCTTTCCCAGGGAGTAAGCCTGCGAAAGCAGTTCCGTCATCGAATATTCCGAATAAATCCTTTCCGTTTTAAAACCTTCCTGCATGATCTTCAGCAGCTCATCTTTGGTCATTTCCTCTTTTCTTCCCTTCATCCCTCCGGTTTCAATAACGATGAGGTTTTCAGAAACATTCAGGAATCCGTTTTGCCGGGATCCGCAGTAATCGATAAAATCCAGCAAGGCAAAAGAAACCCCGAAAAGAATGACTTTCCGATCGCCCAGCGTATTCAAAAGGTTGAATAAATCTTCATGATTATATAGGAAATACCCGTTTTCCGGCTGTCCGGATTTCTTGATGAGAAAATCCACCATATAAATCAGTGATGAATTCTGTTTTTCCAGATAGCTTGGCAATAGCCCCAGGAAAATAAAATCTTCTGGTTTCCCGATAAACCGGGTAAAGCTTTTGTAGATGCTTTCCTTGTATTTATTTTCATCTGCAATGAAATGCTTTGAAAGATTCATCTGCGTGGTTCCCGAACTCTGAAAAAACAGGCCGGCCTCTGCATGGCGGTCTAAAATCTGATGGTTTTTAAACATTTCAATCGGCAGGAACGGAATATTTTCCAGGCGGTCCACCTTAGCAGGATCAAGGTTCAGATAATCTACAAAACGCCTGTAAATTCCGACGTTTTCGTACTGATAACGGAAGATCTCCAGGGCTGCCGTTAAAAATTCCTGCTCTGTTTTTATATTGAATATATTTTCCATTGCTGAAACAGATCAACTTTATGATCTTGTAATGAGTTTATTAATAAAACGATTCCTGTTTTAATATTTTTTTAATAATTAAATTAAATTTTGGTTGGCTTATTGTATTATACCAAGCGGAATATGGATTAAAAACAAGAATGTATTTTCATTCGGAGATTACCTCTTTTTGGGGTAATTTTTTTATGTCTTCCCCAAACATTTTCAGTTCGAAATCATATTCGAAAACGCCATAGGTGAAGTAAGAAATCCAGTCTCCCAGGTTGATGTATTTCGCTTTTCCGTCCAGGTCCAGCACCATCGGAAGATGGCGGTGGCCGTAGATGAAATAGTCGATTGGCTGGGTTTTAAGTTTTTCCCGGGAATAGATAATCAGAAATTCTTTGTCTTCGCCCAGAAACTCCTTGTCTTCATCTCCTGAAATCATTTTGTTTTTCTGGGACATATACAAGGCAATTTTCATGGCAATATCCGGATGCAGCCATTTGAAAAACCACTGTGCTACCGGATTGGTGAACACTTTTTTCATTCTTTTATATCCTTTGTCACCAGGTCCCAATCCGTCACCATGGGCCAGCAAAAACTGCCTGCCCCCCATCTCGAAGTATTGCTTCTGATAAAAAACCGTACACCCGATTTCCTCTTCCAGGTAATCCTTCATCCACAGGTCATGGTTGCCCACAAAAAAATAAATGTGGATGCCATGGTCTTTCAGCTCGGCAATTTTGCCCAGCACCCGGACGTATCCTTTCGGGATCACGTGCTTCCATTCGTGCCAGAAATCAAACAGATCCCCCATCAGAAAAAGAACCTGTGCATCATGCTTGATCGCATCCATCCAGCGGATAAAACGCTCTTCCCGCACCTTGCTTTCCTTCGGGTTGGGGGCACCGAAATGCTGATCTGAAGCGAAATATACTTTTTTGCCGGGTTCCAAATTGATGGTTGTCTTTAACACCTCCTGAATATTTTATTGAATATATTACTGATTATCCTCTGCAACCCACTCGCCGTAAGAGTTTTCGGTTTCATGAAGCTTCAGGTAAGCCAGGGAAATCCCCTCCGGCAGCTTCGATTTTATTTTGGCCGCAATGGCATACAGCATATTTTCACAGGTCGGCTGGAAAGTACAGTAAATCACTTTATGGCCCTTTTCTTCCAGGTCTTCGCCCAGCTCGCGGTGCGGTGAAAGCCCGTTGATCAGAACGGCATGGTCCCAGACGTCTACAATCTCAGACTTTACGATACTTTTGATATCTCCAAAATCCACCACCATCCCGTTTTTGGGATTCTCCAAATCATTAACCGGCTTTCCCTTTACCGTTACAAACAGTTTATAGGAATGCCCGTGCATATTTTTACATTTCCCGTCGTAATTGTACAGTACGTGAGCGGTTTCGAATGTAAAAATTTTTGTTATACGTATCATCCTGCAAAGATAAGGAATTTGGTTTGAGTTTAGGTTTGCTTAATTGTTCGTCTTCAGCGCGGGAAGAATTTATGTTGAGTGATAAGAAATAAATTTTCGCACAGCAGAACTCTTTTTAGCGAATCCTTGATAATGTTTCCAGCCAGTCACTTTCCAGCCTTTTTACTTTCTGGGTTTCCGCATCCACCAGCACCCAAAGGGTTGTTGAATCCACCACCAGCTGATCATTACAGTAGAACTCCACTTTCCGGGGCTGCCGGATGCCTTCCGGTGATTTGGGATACGTTCTGATGATCAGGGTATCGCCCAGAAATACCTGCTTTTTGTACTGAATATGATGATCCAGAAGCATCCAGATATCCCTGGGATAAGGTGTCTTCTGCTTCACAAAATCCCAGTGTTCTCCGGCAATTTCTTCCACCCAGCGAACATACTGAACGTTATTGACGTGGTGGTTGGTATCGATATGTTGTTCCGTAACGGTTATTTTTTTTTCAAAAATCAGGCTCATCTTCCTCAATATTTATTCAAAAGTAAAACTTAAAAATCAAATACGACCTATTCCGAAAGTTGTTATCTTAGCAAAAAAACCTGCACAAATGATTGCCGACCTTCTCTTTCCGAACCGTTGCATCGCCTGCAACCGGATTATCGATGCTCAGTTACTCACCTGTCCGCTCTGCATGGAACAGATTCACTTTACCCACACCGGCTACTTTGACGACAGCTTCATGAAACAGAAATGCAGGCTCCTTTTCCCGGTAGAAAATGCTTTTGCCCTGATGAACTTTGAAAAGGAAAATGTGAGCCGCCGGATTATTCATGACCTGAAATACAGAAGCCGGGAAAAGGTTGGAAGCATCCTTGCCGGCTGGACGACCGAGCGGCTGAATTTTCAGAATAGCCCTCCCGATCTGCTGGTTCCGGTGCCGCTCCATCCGAAAAAGCTTAAAGAACGCGGGTACAACCAACTGCATCTGTTTACCGAAAGCCTTTCCGCATTTTACGGTATCCCCTTTAATCATGAATTAATCAAAAGGAACCATTATTCCAAAGCACAGGCACTGAAGGACAAACGGCACCGGCTGGAAACAAAAAACACCTTCTCTATTGCCCATCCCGTTTCAAGAAAGCATATCCTGCTGATCGATGATGTTTTTACCACCGGAAATACCCTCGCCACCATTGCCTGGGAAATCCTGGGTGCCGGAAAGAATAAGGTGAGTGTATTGGTAATGGCGGTGGATGTGTAGCCGGGTCGGGTTTAAGGTTTAAAGTTCTTGTTTATCGTCAAAGTATTGACCATAAGACGGCGTTTTTACTTCGCATTAAACAAAATATAAATAGCGGATCTTCCGCCGGGCCATAGCGATATTTCGGGAACTTTTCCCGGATCAGCGCTGCAATTTCTCCCCGTAGCTCAGGTCGCCCGCATCGCCCAATCCCGGCGTAATATAACCTTTGGAGGTAAGTTCTTCATCAATGGCACCCACCCAGATCTTTGCGTCGGGATAAGCATTTTGAAGGGTTTCCACGCCCTGTCTTGAAGCGATGGCAGCTACGATATGAAGCGACAAAGGCTTTCCGTTCGTCAACAGGTCCTTGATGGCTTCGATCAGAGAAGCCCCGGTCGCCAGCATCGGATCTCCGACGATCAGCGGCCTTCCTTCGATATTGGGGCACGTAAGATAATCCTGCTTGATCGAGAAATAATCGTTGGCATCGTGTTTCCGGTAGGCCGCTACAAATCCGCAGTCGGCCCGGTCCAGATAATTCAGCAATCCTTCAAACAAAGGAACGCCCGCTCTCAAAATGGTTGTGATTACAGGCTGAACGGCAATTTCCTTTACTTTGATTTTATCCAGAGGGGTCTGAATTTCTACTTCCTTGTATTCGAGTCTTTTGCTGATCTCGAATGCGGCAATTTCGCCGATCCTTTCCATATTTCTTCTGAAACGCATCCTGTCCTGCTGCACCTCAACATTGCGAAGTTCATTGATCCATTGATTGACTAACGAAAAGTCCTGTGATAAAATAGTAAGCATGAATTCCTGTTTGATTCTGCAAAACTACAATTTACTTACGGAACATAAAGACAAATACAGTATATTTATGAGATCCTTTCAAATGAAAAGAAACGACAAAAAAACATAAATCCCGGCCTATGATGAACAGTTTGATTTTAGGAAAAATCTGTCCTGAATTTATTAAAGACGAAACCCTCCCCCAGCTTTTATCGCCTGTTTTTGAACAGTATAAGAATAAAACGGCTTTTATTTACAAGGATAAGGCCCTGACGTATGGTGAGCTTGACCGCTGGAGCAATGCCATTGCCGCCCAGTTACAGAAAGAAGGCGTAAAGCCCGGCGACCGCGTCGGGGTCTGGTATCCGAGGAGCCTGGAGCTTCCGGTCTGTATCCTGGGCATCTTAAAAGCCGGTGCCGCCTACATCCCGCTGGACCGCGAAATGCCTGAAGACCGCATCAGAAAAGTTTTTACGGATATTCAGGTGAAAACCTATTTTTCCGATGCCGATGCGCAGATCCACTGCCGCCCGATCGGCATCGCTTCCCGGCCGGAGGAAACCGTTCCGGCAGTTTCTGTGAACAGCACGCCTGATGACTGGGCTTATGTACTCTTTACTTCCGGAAGTACCGGAAACCCGAAGGGCATCCCGATTTCCCACCGCAATATCTGCCACCTCATCCGGTCCGAAGAAGATTTTATAGGAATCAGGGATACGGATGTAGTTTACCAGGGCTTTTCAGTATCGTTCGACATGTGGTGCGAGGAAGTCTGGGTCAGCCTCTTTTCAGGAGCCTCGATCTGGATTGCCGATGCCGTTACCGTAAAGGCCATCGATGAGCTCAGCGAAGTTTTAACCAAAAATAAAATCACGGTATTGCATGCCGTACCCAGCATTCTGGCGATTATCGATGAAGTGCCTTCCATCCGGCTCATCAATACCGGCGGGGAAGCCTGTACCCGGCAGGTGCAGGAAAAGTGGGCAAAACCCTACCGTACTTTCATCAACAGCTACGGCCCTACCGAAACTACCGTGTCTTCCAATATGGCGGTTCTTACGGCCGACGAGGAGCTGACGATCGGCGGACCGTTGCCTAACTATCATATTGCCGTTGTCGACGAACAGATGAATATCGTTCCGCGCAGTGAGCGGGGCGAAATGATTATTTCCGGACCGGGGGTCAGCAACGGGTATTTCAATCTTCCCGGACTTACGGAGCAGAAATTCCTGCCCAATCCTTTTCCTGAAATGCCGGGTGATACCGTTTATAGAACCGGAGATGCCGTGGTTTTCAGGGAAGACGGATTTATTGATTTCCAGGGAAGGATCGACGATCAGATCAAGCTCCGCGGCTACCGGATCGAGCTGGGTGAAATAGAATCCAGGCTGAACCGGCTTCCGGGGGTATCTTCCGCTGCCGTTGCCGTAAAAGAAGATGCCAACGGACAGGGGCAGCTGGTTGGTTATACGGTCATGAATCAGGAGGCTGCTTTTGACGAAGGGGAAATGCGGAAAGAAGTAGCCAAGTTCCTGGCACCATATATGGTTCCAATTGCCATCATCAGAATGAAAGAAATGCCGAGGATGCCGAGCGGGAAGATAGACCGTAAAAAACTGCCGCTTCCGGAGAGTTTCGCCGTTCATGATAAGAACGAAGAGATTTCCATTGATCCGGCCGCTTCCATCGAAGAAAAACTGCTTCAGACCCTGAAGTGGGTATTTCCGGGTAAGCCGATCAGCCTGGAACAGGATTTCTTTACAGACCTTGGCGGCCATTCCCTGCTCGCAGCCACCGTCGTCTCTCATTTAAGACAGAAGGCAGGCATCCCGTATGCTTCTTTAAAAGACATTTATGAAAACCGTCCGCTGGCCGCTTTTGCCGGATGCCTCAGCAATAAGAAACCGGAAGAAGCCCATCACCAAGAGCCTTTCGAAAGGGTTTCCACCTTACAGTATTTCCTGTGCAACGCTGTACAAACGCTGTGCCTGTTTGTGATTTTTTCACTGCTGAGCTTCCAGATCTTTTTCCCGTACCTGAGCTATTATTATTTTGAGTTGAATGATTACGGGACCGGATTTGCCTTACTGAGTGCCATCTTTTTGTACACGCTGATCCCTCCGGTATATTCACTGGTGATTATCGTGGTAAAATGGCTGGTGATCGGAAAAATCAGAGAAGGGGATTATCCGCTCTGGGGCTGGTATTATTTCCGGTGGTGGCTCTGGAAAACCGTTAAAAGACTGATGCCTTCGGAATTTATTGTCGAAACCCCTTTATATCCGAGATACCTCAGGCTGCTCGGGGTAAAAGTGCACCCGAGTGCCCAGCTGAGCCTTTTGCCCATTGCTGCGGAAGATTTGGTAACGATTGATGAGAATGTAACGACCAGCTCCGGCTGCAGCATTGATAATGCTTCGGTAGAAAACGGCATGCTGAGAATCCGGAAAGTGCACATAAAAGCACATGCCTATCTGGGGTCTTCCGCCATTGTATGCGGCGATACGGTGATCGGAGAATTCGGGGAACTGAAAGATCTGAGCTGCCTGAATGAAGGAAAAAGAATCGGTGCCTGTGAAATATGGAACGGCAGCCCTGCTGAGAAATCCGGAATGAAGTCCGGTGAAGAAATAAAAGCACCACGGCTTTCCTCGGCCGGAAAAAGGAACCGTTTTTCCGTTTTGTACGCCTGCTCTTTATTTTTCTTTCCGCTACTCATCGTTTTACCGCTGGCTCCTACGCTCTATACCCTGTATTATCTGGACGAGCAATCGCCGGACTACAGCTTTTATTATTTGTGGCAGGCTCCGATCCTTTCCACCGTTTATATCCTGTTGTTCATATTAATTGTAAGTTTAGTGACGAGGGCGCTGCAATATAAGATGGAGCCGGGCATTTATCCGGTGTACAGTTTTATGTATTACCGGAAATGGATCAAGGATCAGATTTTCAACCTGTCCCTTACCGTCATTCATCCTCTTTTCGCTTCGGTATACATCAGCAAGTTTTATAAGATGATGGGCTCGAAAATAGGAAAAAATTCAGAAATATCCACGGCCAGCGACGTTTCCCACCATTTGCTGGAAATCGGCGAAGGTTCCTTCATCGCCGATGCCGTGATCCTGGGGGAACACGACGTAAGAAATGAAAAACTGATCCTGGAAAGAACAAAAATCGGGAACAACAGTTTCGTCGGAAACAGCGGGCTGGTTCCACAGGGATATGAACTGGGAGATCATATGCTGATCGGGGTACTGAGCAAGGCGCCTTCTGAAGAGCAGCTTAAAAATTCCGGAGAAAAAGACTGGTTCGGATCTCCTCCGATCGGGCTGCCCTCAAGACAGAAATCGGAGGTGTTCACAGATAATCTCACATACAACCCTCCTTTAAAGCTGAAAATCGCAAGGGCGTTGGTAGAAGGCATCAGGATTATTCTTCCGCAGACCATTGTTATCATTTGCAGCGTATTGTATGTCGCCTATACCAGTAAATTTATGGAAGGGCGGATTCACCACCTTTTGCTGTTCTCTCCTTTTTATTACCTGGGTATTGTGGCGCTGCCGTGTTTTTTCTTTACTGTATTGCTAAAATGGATCTTTGTAGGAAAATACAGGAAATCGGAAATGCCGATGTACAGCCTCAAAGTATGGCTTAGCGAAGGGGTTACCACGTTATATGAAGCCCTGCCGGTACAGTTTTTCCTCGATTTTCTCCGGGGAACCTTATGGCTGCCGTTCTTCCTGAGATTCCTTGGGGTGAAAATCGGTAAAAGGGTATGGCTCAATACGACCGATATTACCGAATACGACATGGTTTCCATTGGTGATGAAGCCATGCTCAACGAAGACTGCGGTCCGCAGACCCATCTTTTTGAAGACCGGATCATGAAGATCGGACCGGTAAAAATCGGTAAGCAGACCACCATCCATACGAGAAGTATTATTTTATACGATACCGAAATCGGCGACCGCGTTACGGTGGATGCGCTTTCCCTGGTGATGAAGGGAGAAGTATTATCAGATGATACTTCATGGCACGGAAGCCCGGTGAGGGGGAAATGAGTTGTGAATTATGAGCAATGAGTAATGAGTAATTTTTTAAAGATTTAATATAACCAATGGAATATACGATCCGGAAGATCAGCATTAAAGAAAACCTTTCCGTTGCGGATGAGCTGGTGAGCGAGCTGCACCAGTCGGAAAAGGAAATGAATAACCACACTGCCGGCTGGCCGCTGATCCGTGAAAATTACCTCCGCTTTATGAGTGAATGCGAGGAAGAGAATGACGGCACTTTCCTGATTGCAGAGACGGAAGGCCGGGCTATCGGCTTTATTTTCGGCTATATCGATGAAAAGGATGACAGCAATTTTGAGCTGGGCGATGCCGACGATCTCTACGTTTCAGAAGGATACGTAAAGCCGGAATACCGTAAACAGGGGATTTATGCGGCTCTGAACGAGGCTTTTGAGGCCGTTTATAAACACAATAACATCAGGCGGATCTACCGTTTTACCTTATGCAACAACCATACGATGCAGAGCTGGCTTGCGAAACAGGGATACAGCCCGGTACGTCTGATGTATGAGAAATGGCTCTGAATCAGAACAGGAATTCTTCGAGGTGTGAGGTACGGATAACCTCCGGGGTGGCTATATGCGTAACCATTTTGCCCGGTAAAAAGACGGGGGTTGTATAATATAAATGGTTATCAGCAGCAACCGTAGCGGCATGTGCATCGATCGAGTTCAGTTCGCAGGATATTCCCAGGCCTGAAGCTTTCAGTACCGCTTCTTTACGGGTCCAGATGTCGTAAAATGATTGTGCAGGATCCTGCCGGCTGTTGATGAAGTCTTTTTCTTCAGGATGCAGAAAGCCGGAATACAAATCCGGATCAATGGGTTTTAATACTTCGGAATCGATTCCGCAAGAGCCTCCGGAACTGACACAAACCATGCTTATCTCTTCGTGATGCGTGCTGCTGAAGTGAATATCCGATCCTTTAAAATAAGGTTTTGATGAAGCATCTTTGCGGTAGTCGTCCCATGAAAAACCCTGATGAGGAAAATATTTCCTTATCAGGGTTTCCAATAATATTCTGGAGATCATTCTTCCTGTTCTGTCAACAGGATTTCTGTATCTGTAAACCGGCTCTGTGATATGGGCGGGAAGCCGGGCAAACTTTTTTTCCAGTTCTTTTTCATCGCTCTGATGAAGAAAACGGTAGGCTGCCCAGACTTCCATGACGGTTTTTTATTTCTGTCTGAAATACACTTCGATCGGTACTCCGGTAAACCCGAACTCCTTTCTCAACTGATTTTCGGTGAATCTCTTGTAAGGTTCCTTCACATATTGCGGCAGGTTGCAGAAGAACACAAACTGCGGCGATGGCGTCGGAAGCTGTACACAATATTTAATTTTGATGTACTTTCCTTTATTGGCCGGCGGCGGCGTTCCTTCAAAAATCGGAAGCATCACTTCATTCAGTTTTGAAGTCTTGATCTTCTTTTTACGGTCTTCGTATACGATCATGGCCGTTTCCACCACTTTCAGGATTCTCTGCTTCGTCAGTGCCGAAACAAAGAGAATAGGAATATCGCTGAACTGACCGATTTTATCTTTGATGGCATTTTCAAAATCGCGGGTGGTGTTGGTCTTCTTATTTTCTACCAGATCCCATTTGTTGACTACAATAACGATCCCTTTCCTGTTTTTCTGCGCCAATCCGAAAATATTCATATCCTGGGATTCCCAGCCTAAGGTCGCATCCACCATGATAACCACCACGTCGGAAAATTCGATGGAACGGATGGAACGCATCACGGAATAAAATTCCAGGTCCTCGGAAACTTTTGATTTCCTTCTCATTCCGGCGGTATCCACCAGTACGAATTCATGTCCGAATTTGTTGTATAAGGTCTGGATACTGTCACGGGTGGTTCCCGCCACATCGGTTACAATATTCCGGTCGGCATCAAGCAAAGCATTGGTCATTGTGGATTTCCCTACGTTCGGACGTCCGGCGATGGTGATTTTCGGCAATCCTTCAAAAGGATCTTTGTATTCCGTGGTTGGAAAATCTTTCACGATATCATCCAGCAGGTCACCGGTTCCCGAACCGGTAGCTGAAGATAAAGTATAGTATTTCCCGATTCCCAACTGGTAAAATTCGGTAGCGGCAAGTTCCTCTTTGGAAGAATCTACCTTGTTTACCACGACATAGACCGGCTTGTTCGATCTTCTGAGCATCTCATAGATTTCGTAATCGGTATCGGTAAGGCCTTCTTCCACATTCAGCATGAAGATAATGGACGTGGCTTCATCCACTGCCAGCTGAACCTGTTTTGAAATTTCCCCCTGGAACACATCATCATTGTTTACATCATACCCTCCGGTATCGATAACCGTGAAGTCAACCCCGTTCCAGTCGGATTTCCCGTAGTGGCGGTCACGGGTTACCCCTGCCGTAGAATCTACGATGGCCTCCCTCCTTTCCAGTAAACGGTTAAACAATGTGGATTTTCCTACGTTGGGACGCCCAACGATTGCAACAATATTCGACATAAAAAAATGTTTAATAATCCTTCGACAAAGCTCAGGACAAGATTATCAATGGGTTACTCCAACTTTTGGAGCCCAATTTTTTTTGCAAAGATAGGGTTTTTATTTAATTCAAATACCCTCGTCGGCAAACCCTTCTGTCGGAGATCCGCTTAAGATTGAGTACCATCCCTTATTTCAATGGGAAAACAGGATCAAATTAATTCTTTGACTATCAATAAACAAAAGCATTGCCTTTGCTTTTTCATCAATTAATCTTGCCGGATCATTTTTATTTTTAAAATAATTTTTCTAATTTCGCGGTACAGAAATACAGACCCATGGTGTAGCGGTAACACTACTGATTTTGGTTCAGTCATCTGGGGTTCGAATCCCTGTGGGTCTACGAAAGCCATCCTGAAACAGGATGGCTTTTTGCTTTGACTATTTTTATAAGCTCAATTTTAAATACGAATTCTATACATTGAAAAAATTTGTATTATTTAAAAACTTAGCTATCTTAGAATAAAGCATCCATTCCTGACTGCTTTCTTGTTTTAACTCATAAATGATTTCCAATCTTTCATCAGATCAATAAGTTCCTGTAACGGCATCTTAAAGCTTTGGTTCTCTTTGTCTTCAGCTAAAAAATATGCGGTATCGTTTTCTATATCTAAATTCCCATTACCATAGGCTATATCCCAATTATTCCCCAGAGGAGCAATAATTTCTTCCCAATCTTTTGCCCCGCTTTTTACATTTTCCAAATCATCAATCACTTCCTGTATATCGTCTAAAAGACGGAATTGACCAACGAAAAGGCTTAATAATATATATTTTTCATCTGTTGCTACCGGTCCTGCAATTTCTTTTCCGTCTAACAGACTTTTTGTTTTAAAATTTATTTTATTCATTTTAATAATTTTAATGTCTAAATACTATATGCTTTTTGGAAAGTTTATATTGTATGCTCAAAAAACTGTTTTCTATAAAAGTCTCAAAATTTTTTATATCTGTTTTAAATAGAAAAAAAGCAGCCCTAATACTGCTTTAACTATTCTACCAGATCATTAATTTACCATCAGAAAAAGATCTAAAGCTCGATCTGTAACACTAATACATACATGATCTGTATCATCATAAGTCTTCTTAAATTCTAAAACTTCTTCCAAAGAATTTATTTCACTTCCTTCCATATAAAATGATTTAAGAATTGGTAAAATATTCATGTTTGGATTAGCACTTTTTTTAATAATAATTTTTTCATTATTTTAACCAACGACAATATAATATTAGTAGATTTAAAATCCTTACAAAATTTCATAATTGACATTTTCGTCTTCAAGTTCTTGAATAATAGTATTAAATTCTGATATTTTACAATCTACAATAACTTGATCATATTTCTCATAAGCTTTCATATATTCACTAACTTCTTGTAATGAATGTATAATATCCCTATCCCTAAACAATGCAAGAACTTTTAAGAGAATCATTGCTTTATTTTCATTCCTTTTAATTAAAATTTTTTTCATAATATAATTTATTTTTTAATCCAGTACATTTTAACTTTATTCTTTGTATTTAAAAACCGTTTTTCTAAAGTTTTCCAAACGGTCTTTAAGAACTCTCAAAAATTTTTGATTTCTATTGTAAGACAAAAAGAGCAGCCGGAAGGCTGCTAAACATTAATGTGTTCCATAATCTATAAAGGAATCCTTATCTATAAACATTCGGAAAGTCGTGGGTGTGACTTCTATTTTGAGGATAGGACTATTATGGACCTCCAAAATCATTTTCCCATTATTGGTAGCCTCTGTAAATTGCTTTCCTTGTAAAGCTGTTTTTACAGTGTTATTCAATCCACTTACTGGAGTATCAAATTCTATGAATAAATTATCCAGATATACATCATTACCTTCAAATATGTTTTCAACACCTTCTTTGAAATGAAAAAGCAATTGCTTTAAATCATCCCGTTTAGGCTCATCCAACTCTGTTTTTCTATCATAGTTTACAGTATTTACTCTTAGTACTCTTGCTTTTGCATACTTATTTTTAAACATTTTGATTACCGCTTCTATAAAATCTGTTTTGCTACACTGCATTAATTTTTTTCCTAATTCTTTTTCTTTTCTAAAATTAGTCATTCTATTAGGATCTTCTTCGCCGTCTAACACTCCCCTATACCTTTTAGGAGTAATATAATATAAAACTTCATAATCTTTTTCTGTTATCATAATTTTTAAATTTTTATGGTTGGTATTTTACATATTTTATTTTACCTGTTTTATTGAGTTCACGGATATACATATCTGCTTTGAATTTTTTCAATGCATTTTTTTCTACTGATCCACTTTTTGCAAGCTCTTTGACAGCTCATTTAACAGCCTCTTTAACTTCTTTAATATTTTTGGCAGTTAAATTCCCTATTCTTTTAAGAGAAAAAGCAGCTTCCTAATTATCAAAATAAAAAAGCAGCCAGAAGGCTGCTAAAATTAATGTGTTCCATAATCTATAAAGGAATTCTTATCTATAAACATTTGGAAAGTCGTGGGTGTAACTTCTATTTTGAGGATAGGACTATTATCAACCTCCAAAATCGTTTTCCCATTATTGGTAGCCTCTGTAAATTGCTTTCCTTGTAAAGCTGATTTTACAGTGTTATTCAATCCACTTACTGGAGTAGTAAATTCTATAGATAGATTATCCAGATATACATCATCACCTTCAAATATGTTTTCTACGCCTTCTTTGAACTCAAAAACTATTTTCTTTAAATCTTTTCTTAAAAGGGTTTCTTCCTTTGTAGATAAATCATAATCTATTAAACGAGGTCTAATAGCTTTTGCTTTTGCGTATTTATTTTTAAAGATTTTGACTATTGTTTCTATAAAATCCGTTTTACTACATTGTATTAATTTTTCTCCTAATTCTCTTTCTTTTCTGAAATTAATCATTTCATTAGGATCTTCTTCCCCGTCTAATACTCCTCTATACTTTTTAGGAGTAATATAATATAATACTTCATAATCTTTTTCTGATATCATAATTTATAGATTTTTAATATTGATATTTTATATATTCTATTTTTCCTGTTTTATTCAGCTCACGGATATACATATCCGCTTTGAATCTTTTCAATGCATATTCTTCTACTGACCCACTTTTTGTAAGCTCTTCAACAGCTAATTTAACAGCATCCTCAACTTTCTCTATTTCTATTTCGGTTAAATTTCCTATTCTTTTAAGAGAAAAAACAGCTTCGTCTGTCATAGCAATAGCACGTAGTTCTTGTATACCATTATCAATAAATAACTGAATATCTCATAGACTTAAGCTACTTCCTAAGGGATGATTATGAGTGACAATAGCATTATTTAAGTGCTTTATATATTTTTTCAAATTGACACTGTCCTCCAGATCATCTGTAATGGCTCCAATCACTTCTCCATTTTCCTTAAGTATAGTTGCCATTTCTTTTTTTAAAAGTCTTTCCATCCCGAGAAAAGCTTGTTCATATTGCGTAATGATCTTGGGAGCATCATCTAAAGCCATTGCAACAGCCTTAGCCAACCTACTTCTGAAAATACCACCTTCATAAAGAGAAAGTGCTTTCTTATTTTTCAGAAACCAATCTACAATTTCTTTCGAAATCTTCTCAAAAAGTTCTTGTAGCTTAGCTCCGCCTCGTTTAAGGATTTCCATTAATGAAGTCAGTGCTTTCCAAATATCTTTTGCAAGTTCTTTTGCTTCTCTTGTTACAGCCTGTGTTACTTTGCCTAGTGCCTTTCCTGTTCCTTCTAAAACATCTGCAATAATGATCCCCAATTTACCAAACTTGCCGATACTTGCAAGCTTTGCAATATTGGCATAAGGAATGAAAAATGTTAAGATAAACATTAAGCCAAATCCTGAAATATAAGCTACTCTAATCCAATCTACATCACCCGAATCTTTCTCGCTGAGATATTTCTTTATATTGGCATACGCTTTTACCAGTTCATCAGAAATATCAATATTACTCAGTGAAGAAAACAGCTGACTTATTCCATCCACAACTTTGTCAAAGTTATCAAAAATCTCGAATGGTGCTTCCAAAATCATTCCCGCAAATTTGAAAATTGAAGAAACAAAATCGACCAATCCGTTCCACATTCCTACCCAAAATGCTATTGATTCCTTAATATTCAGAATGTCTATAACAGGAGCTGCCTGTTCCTGAAAGCTGTAGATTGCTTCGATCTGGCGAGTTACATATATATTATAGTTGCCTATTACATTCTGGAGTTTTCCGATGTATATTTCAGCATTATCAGAAATAAAACTTGGCAATAAATCATTCCATTCTGTTTTGGTTGGATCATTTACTATAGCTTTTTTCAATTCTGCTAATGGCGCAGTATCTACTGTGAAAAAATTTGTAATATTCTTTTTTTCAAAAAAATAATCATCAGATTGTGTATCCCAAATGTTATCCTGTATTTTAAGGTAATCTATCCCGTCACCGATTTTGTTTAGAATCCATCCTAATGCTTTAGACGGTAAGAAAAATGTTTTTATTACATTTAGTAAACTTCCGATGATATCTTCAACAGGAAGTTGCTTTCCTTCCAATCTTCCATTTAAGATCAAAGCGATCCAGTCTTTATAATCAAGCTTTAAGATTCCCTGCATGTCATGAAAAGGCTTATAATCACTCAGCGTTCTTTGGTTTACCTGCCTAAAAACTTTTTTTACACTTTCATCTGCTTTCGTTAAAATGAGCTGACCGTTATTATCTCCTGTATTATCTTCAACGAAAAGAATGATTTCATTTTTGCTCGGTTTTAAACACTGGTAAGCTTCCCTAATCTTATTCTCGTCTTTTGTAATAAATATTATAAAGTTAACTTTAGTGTCTCCACTGGTTTCTCCCTTTTTGCCATCATCATCTATAAAGTAGCTAGAAGTTTTCTTTGTAAAATTTTGGTTGAGATATTCTTCATTTACTGTACATCCCGGATCAATTACGATATCAAAATCATTATACTGATCTTTAAAAGCATCAATAAAATATTTATCTGATATATCTTTCGATTTTTGATTTTTAAACTTCACCGCTAATAAAGGGCTCACATTGTTCATTCCTCGAACCGTTTCTCCAAGTCGTATGAGTTGAGGCATACCATTGCCGGTATTAAGAAAATCCTGGAAGCTCCGTGTACTCTGCTGCATTACTTCAGAAAAATCCAAAAAATTCCCGTTTTGGAAATCTGCTAAAAGTTCTCTTTGTGAAGCATCATCAAAATCCTGTATCTCATTTAAGTAATCCTTCAAATTCATAATGCCTGATATTTTATTAAACCATCTTTTTGCTGTTTTTTTTCCCAAAAACAAAGGAAAGGGCATAATTTTAATTGTAAATTCATTTTTTTCATAAATAATTTTTATAATGTTTTGGTTTTTTAATACTGAATTTCATTTTCAGTATCTCTGTGTGCAAATACCCATAGGGGATGCGTCAAAACTCGTCGTATTAAATTTTTTATTAATTTCTTTTCAAAATTTATTATTAGTAAAAATAATTTCACAATAAAAAAATCCGTATCCCATCGTGGAAATACGGATTTTAATAATCAGGATTTCAAATGAATAAATTGAAATCGTTTTATTTCTGATCAATGGCCGGAAGTAAGATGGTGAACATAAAAAAAGGCAACCCAAAGGCTGCCTTCATCACTTTACACTATAATATATAAATTACTTAATATCAAACCGGTCCAGGTTCATCACCTTAACCCAGGCTGACACAAAGTCGTTCACGAATTTCTGCTGGGCATCGGCGCTGGCGTAAACTTCGGCAATGGCTCTGAGTTCGGAATTGGATCCGAAAACCAGATCGGCACGGGTAGCCGTCCATTTTTTCTCCCCTGTCTTTCTATCGGTTCCTTCGTACAGTTCGTTATCACCGGAAGCGGATTTCCATTGGGTATTCATATCCAGAAGGTTGATGAAGAAATCATTGCTTAATACGCCCGGATTCTGAGTGAAAACACCGTGCGAAGAACCGTCATAATTGGCGTTTAACGATCGCATTCCCCCGATCAGTACGGTAAGTTCCGGAGCGGTAAGGGTTAACAGCTGCGCTTTGTCGATCAGTAAAGATTCCGTAGAAACCGGGAATTTTTTCTTCAGGTAATTTCTGAATCCGTCTGCTGCCGGCTCAAGGTATTTCATGGATTCCACGTCGGTCTGCTCCTGGGAAGCATCCATCCTTCCCGGTACAAATGATACGATCACGTTGTGGCCGGCGTCTTTGGTAGCTTTTTCCACGGCTGCGCTTCCGGCAAGAACGATAAGATCAGCCAGGGAAACTTTTTTACCGCCCGCCTGGTCTTCATTGAATTCTGTCTGAATATTTTCCAAAATGCCCAATACTTTCTGCAGTTGGGCAGGATTATTTACTTCCCAGTCTTTTTGGGGAGCCAGGCGGATCCTTGCCCCGTTTGCCCCTCCTCTCTTATCGCTTCCCCTGAAGGTAGAAGCCGAAGCCCAGGCCGTGGAAACCAGTTCGGAAACACTTAGTCCCGACTCCAGCACTTTCGATTTTAAGGCTTCGATATCCGAATTGTTGATCAGGGCATGGTCCACTTCAGGAATCGGGTCCTGCCAGATCAGTTCTTCGGAAGGGACATCCGGTCCCAGGTAACGGGCTTTCGGCCCCATATCCCGGTGCGTCAGCTTATACCAGGCTCTGGCAAAAGCATCGGCAAACTCTTCCGGGTTTTCGTAGAATCGTCTGGAAATTTTTTCATATTCGGGATCGATCTTCAGCGAAAGATCCGTCGTCAGCATCGTCGGCCGGTGTTTTTTTTCAGGATCGAAAGCGTCCGGGATGATGGCATCTGCATTTTTGGCTACCCACTGATGGGCTCCGGCAGGGCTCTTGGTAAGTTCCCATTCGTTTTCGAAAAGGTTTTTAAAGAAATTATTGCTCCATTCGGTAGGGGTTTCCGTCCAGGTTACTTCCAGTCCGCTGGTAATGGTATCGGGACCTTTCCCGGATCTGAAGCTGTTATTCCATCCGAATCCCTGGGCTTCGATGCCGGCGGCTTCGGGCTCTTTGCCCACATGATCTGCCGGGCCGGCACCATGGGTTTTCCCGAAAGTGTGGCCTCCCGCAATTAAAGCAACCGTTTCCTCATCATTCATCGCCATTCTTCCGAAGGTATCGCGGATGTCTCTGGCAGCCGCTACAGGATCGGGATTTCCGTCCGGTCCTTCAGGATTTACATAGATCAGTCCCATCTGGACGGCAGCAAGCGGTTTTTCAAGGTCGCGGGTGTGTATTTTGCCGTCTGCATCATCATCCGCTGAAAGCACACCGTGTCCTTCCACTCCTTCGGAACCCTGGGAATACCTAAGGTCTCCGCCCAGCCAAGTTTTTTCCGCTCCCCAGTAAACATCCATATCCGGTTCCCATACATCTTCACGTCCGCCCGCAAAACCGAAGGTTTTAAAGCCCATCGATTCCAAAGCGACGTTTCCAGTAAGAATCATCAGATCGGCCCATGAAATTTTCTTTCCGTACTTCTGTTTAACCGGCCAAAGCAGCCTTCTTGCTTTATCGAGGCTCACGTTATCCGGCCAGCTGTTCAATGGGGCAAAACGCTGCTGTCCTGCTCCGGCACCGCCTCTTCCGTCGCCTACCCGGTAAGTTCCGGCGCTGTGCCAGGCCATACGGATAAACAGCGGACCGTAGTGACCGAAATCGGCAGGCCACCAGTCCCGGGAATCCGTCATCAGTTCATGAAGGTCTTTTTTTACGGCTTCCAGATCCAGGCTGCTGAAGGCTTCCGCATAATTAAAACCCTCATCCATCGGATTGGAAAGAGCGGAATGCTGGCGAAGAATATCCACGCGCAACCGGTCCGGCCACCAGTCTTTATTCTGGGTACCACCTCCGGCAACGTTTTCTTTCTTCATACTGCCGTTGTGAAAAGGACATTTGCTGATGTCTCCTGAAGTATTTTCCATATCGTTTAATTTTTTATGTTGATAAACAGTTTTGTCATTTTAATAAGGCAAACTTACAACGGCTTTATTATAAATACAATCTATTGAAAATATTTTTACAATAGTTAAAAACAATAATTAAAAAATTATTATGTACCCACAGTTGCTGAATGTGCTTATGGTGCAATTAAATTAATCAATTTTATACGAAATGGAATATATTAAAAAGTTAAATATTTATATTAAAAACAATTCATTATAAAATTGCTTATTAACTACGGTTTGGTATTTTTTGTTATACAAAATTTAATTACCTTTATTTATTTAAAATATACTTCCTCAAAGAGGATGATACGTCTGAAAATAAGAGGTAAAGGGTCTGACGTCATATGATTATTTACAGATGGGTTCCGAATACAGGAACCATCTTCTGAGATGATAAGTTTTAAACATCAAATATTGAACAGCAACTATGAAAAAAGTATTAATCGTTATTCTTGTGGCATTTATTATCATCCAGTTTTTCCCGATCGATAAAACAAACCCCGCTCCTACTCCGGGAATGGATTTTATCAAAATCAAAAATACCCCGCCTGAAGTAGCTTCGCTCCTGAACCGTTCCTGCTACGACTGCCATTCCAACGAAACGCGGTATCCATGGTATTCCAACATCGCTCCTTCTTCCTGGATCTTAAAAAACCATATCAATGAGGGACGTAAAGAACTTAACTTCTCCACTTTTGCCGTCTACGAACCGAAGACACAGGCACATAAATTGCAGGAATGTATAAAAATGGTAGAGAAAAAGGAGATGCCTCTGGAATCTTATTTTATCGGCCATCAGGATGCTAAGCTGACTGATGCGCAGCGAAAGATCTTAACGGATTATTTTAAAAGAGAAAAACAGGAAACGGAGCGAAAAATGTCGCTTTAAAAACAAAGATATGGAAGGGAACTGGCAGGATAAGCATATTGTATTTTTCGATGGGGACTGTGGCGTCTGCAATTTCTGGGTACAATGGATTCTCGAAAGGGATAAGAAAGACCAGTTCAGGTTTGCTTCCCTCCAATCGGAATTCGGACAGGAATTTTTATCTGAACGCGGCCTGAATACCCAAGTTTTTAACACCATGTATCTCTGGAAACCGAACCGGTACTATCTGGAAAAATCTGCGGCGGTCCTGAAGATTGCCGATCTTTTAGGCGGCATTTACAGACTTTCGGTGATCGGAAAAATGATTCCGAAATTTCTCAGCGACAGGATTTATGATAAAGTTTCGGAAAACAGGATGAAACTGGCGAACCAGAAATGCTATCTGCCGACGCCGGAAGAACGGAAAAAATTCATACAGGTTTAAATGGCCGGGAGAGGGAAGACGGATGCAGGAAGTTTTTCCAATGTTGCAGCTATAGCTTTAAAAATCAAACTATATATTACCTGATAAACTGAAGACTGCCCATGCCGGACAGTCTTTAGTTTTTGTGATCAGAAAATAATTTAACATCATTACTGATTCAGAGACCAGACAGAATACGAGTTCGGCGGGCATTGGATTTTCACCCATTTATCACCTTGTGTGGTCGGGTACCAGGAGGAATTTCCGGTAAAATCCTTGATCTGCTGGCTGGCCCAGTTGGTTTGTATCCATCTTTCCTGCCAGCTTGAAGAACTGTTGATATACACCACCAATCCAGGATTCCCGTTATAGCCGTTTCTGCGGGCAATGTATTCATCATTATCAGTATAAAGAATTGAAGTCGTTCCGGTGGCTTTGTTGTTGTGGATCCAGATCAGGTTGTTCAGTCTTTCTTTATTCAGCCATTCTTCATAATCTCTGTAAAATATGGTAGGATATCCTTCATGGGTCAGAATGTAAGCATAGGCCGGCATCTTATTGTAGATAATATCCGTATCATGGTTGGCCACAAAGGTTACCGCTTTAAAGGGATTTCTTTTCCACATCATATCATCGTTCAGGACGTTGAGGTTTCCGTTGTCAAAAGCCTCATCCATTTTATAATAGGCTGCAAAATCGAACACCGAACTGTTGGCGTTGTTGGCCCAGGATTCCAGTGTATTGACGTTGGAGTCCCATAGTTCCCCGACGGAAAATCCGCCGACACTGGCATTCCAGCTGTTAACCACCCAGGCTCCGAAGCCTTTTACGTAATCGAACCGCCAGCCGTCAAATTTCATCACGTTCTTATAATATTTGCCTACAGAATCATCCCTTCCCCAAAGCCAGTCCTGCACATACGGGTTGGCATGGCATAAATCGGGAAAGCCGCCGAACGCCCCTTCGTCATTATTCCCATAAGCATTTTTATAAAAATCATTGTAGCTTCTCTGAAATTTCCCCGAAGCCACTCCTGAAAAATTGGTCCAGGTATTGGAACCGACGTACGGATTATACTCCGACTGTCCGCCGCTGTTGTGGTTAATCACAATATCGGCATACACCTGCATGTTCTCGGCGTGTGCCTTGGCAATCAGGGCTTCAAGTTCCGTTCTTGAGCCGAAACGGGTCTCAATGCTTCCGTTCTGGTTATAATTTCCGAAGTCGTAATAGTCCGTCGGGTCATATCCCATGGAATACGCCCCGTTCTGAGCTTTGGAAGCCGGAGGAAGCCAGACGGCACCGATGCCCGCATTGGACCAGTCGGTAAGTTTTCCTTTAACGGTATTCCACCAGTTGCCGCCATCCGGAACATCCCAGTAGAAACCCTGCATCAGGACGCTCCCGCCGGGCCCTGCAACAAATTTCCCGGTAGACGAAGTAATTCCTGTATTGAAAGGACGTCCGTCATGATGGGTAACATTTACAATCTGATCATGAACACCCGAATCTTTTTGATCTCCAGCCATTACCTCATCGTTGGTCCGGCAAGATTGGAGCAGTACCAAACCAAGTACTGAAAGCAGGTAAGGTATTTTTTTCATATGATAAAATTTTAATTATTAAAGTGTTAACTAATTTACAGTTTTATTAATATAAATTCTACCATAGGAGAAATATTTTTTGGTATTGCCATGAAACCTAAGCAGATGGTACCGGAAAAGATTCATTAAAAAATCATAAACTTTGAAGATTTTCAGTACAATTTTTCTATTAATCCATATATTTGCAGACTATGGAATACAATACCCAAAAAACTCAGCTTCATTTGCCGGAATACGGCAGAATTATACAACAGTTGGTTGAACGTTGCAAAGAGCTTTCTTCAAGAGAAGAAAGAAACGAAATGGCAATGGCGATCATTGATTTTATGGGTCAGAGAAACCCTCAGCTGCGAGACGAAGAAAATTATAAACATAAACTTTGGGATCATCTGTATATTTTAGCCGATCATAACCTGGATGTGGATTCTCCCTACCCTTTTCCTACGAAAGAAGAGCTTGAGGAAAAGCCGAAAAGAATGGAATATCCGAAACTGCAGGGCGATTTTAAATTTTACGGAAAAAGTATTCTTCAACTGATTGAAAAAGCAATCGAACTGGAACAGGGAGACGAAAAAGAAGCCCTGATCGAAGTGATTGCCAACAATATGAAGAAATCCTATAATGTATATAATAAGGAACACGTAACGGATGATGTGATTTTCCGCCATCTGAAAGAACTTTCGGAAAACAGGCTGGACCTTACCGGAATCGATACGCTTGAAAAAAGCAAGATCTATTATACCACGAACAACAACAACCGCAATAACCAAAACAACAACCGGAACAACCAAAACAACAACCGGAACAGCCAGAATAATAAGAGACGACACAATAACAACAACAGTAATAACAATCATAATAAAAACAGAAAGTAAGCATGAGTGGAACATTTCAGATACGAGGAGGAAAAAGACTGCAAGGTGAAATTACTCCACAAGGGGCAAAAAATGAAGCCCTCCAGATTCTGTGCGCCGTTTTATTGACTGATGAGGAAGTAAGGATTAAAAATATTCCCGATATCCACGACGTTAATCGATTAATTGAGATTTTGGGTGACTTCGGCGTAAAGGTTACAAAGAATGCACATGGCGACTATACTTTCAAAGCCGACAAGGTAAATTTTGATTATATCAAATCCAGCGAATTCAAAAAAGACGGAGCCAAACTGAGAGGATCCATCATGCTGATGGGGCCGATGCTGGCAAGATACGGCGAGGCTTATATGCCGACCCCGGGAGGCGATAAAATCGGGAGAAGAAGACTGGATACTCATTTCCAGGGCCTGGTAGAGCTTGGTGCCGAATTTAATTATGACGAGGAAGAATATTTTTACTCATTAAAGGCCAAAGAGCTTAACGGGAAATTCATTCTTCTGGAAGAAGCTTCCGTAACGGGAACCGCCAATATTGTAATGGCTGCTGCCCTGGCTAAAGGAAAAACAAGAATTTATAACGCCGCCTGCGAACCTTATCTTCAGCAGCTTTGTAAAATGCTGAACCGCATGGGTGCCAATATCTCCGGGATCGGATCGAACCTGCTGACCATTGAAGGGGTTGAATACCTTCACGGAACCGAGCATACCATGCTTCCGGATATGGTGGAGATCGGATCCTGGATCGGTCTTGCAGCCATGACCAAATCTGAAATCACCATTAAGAATGTAAACTGGAACCAGCTCGGTGTTATCCCGAATACCTTCAGAAAACTGGGGATCCAGCTTGAACAGAGCAACGACGACATTTTTATTCCTGCCCAGGAACACTATAAAATCCAGAAGTTTATAGACGGATCCATCCTGACGATCTCCGACGCTCCATGGCCGGGATTTACGCCGGATCTGCTGTCGATTATCCTGGTGGTTGCAACCCAGGCCAGGGGAAGCCTTCTGATTCATCAGAAAATGTTTGAGTCGAGGTTGTTCTTTGTAGATAAACTGATCGATATGGGGGCACAGATTATCCTTTGCGACCCGCACAGGGCCACGGTCATCGGATTGAACCAGGAAACCCCGCTGAGAGGCACCACCATGGTTTCCCCGGACATCAGAGCAGGAAATGCCCTACTGATTGCCGCCCTTTCTGCTGAAGGAAAATCCATTATCCACAATATCGAGCAGATCGACAGAGGATATGAGAACATCGATGGCAGACTGAAAGCCATCGGTGCCGATATTGAAAGAATTTAATGTATATCTGATAAATACTGAAACCGCCTTCCGGCGGTTTTTTGTTTTGGAATAATGTCTTTTTTAAGCCCAAAATAAAACGGCCGGCCTAAACCGGCCGGCCGCTTCTGTAATCAAAACCAATATGAAATCACTTAAAAATATTTCCGGCAGGTATAGGCCACCGTAGTATTCAAAAGCTTATTTTTATTCAGATAAAATTCCAGCTGTTCAAAATCATCCGGGTAAACGTTGATGTATAACTGAACTGTTCCGAAGTTTCTTCCATTCAAATATTCCACATTTGCCGATAAAACCTTATGGCAGATCCCGAACTGATGGTAAATCGTATTCATCAGATGTTCGAACTTTATTTTTCCATTCAGCTCGATTTCAAGTATCAGTTCTTTTTTAGAAAGGTTAAGCGTACTCTGCAAAACCTGAATTCCGGGATTGGATGTTATCATATTTACGATTTTAAATCTGGAACTACGTTACTAGTTTCCGTTTCTTCAATGCTTAGCTAGGACAAAAATATAAAAAATAATTAGTCTACAAAATTAGTAGGATAATAATTTTTAATTTTAACATTTAACCTGAAGGAATAAAAATCCAGGAGGATAAAATAGCGTGGACAAAGCCGAATACGGATTATAAGGTTGGAAGATGGATGCGGGAAGTTCCTTCTGTCAATGATGACCAAAGGTATTCATTAAATGAAATTACTGATCACTTTAACAGAAAAAGACTTTGTTTAAATCCTTATTCAGGAAGTTGACTCTTACTTTTATTTGATAACTAAACGAATATCAATTAACGTAAATTTGGCGATACTTATTTAAGATCAAAGCTGGATGCAGGAAGCTTTTTCTATCAGTTGCTGGGAATAGTACTAACAAATTCACATAAGAACATATAGTAGGTAAACAGAAAGCGTACAGTATTACCCATTAACCATCAGCCATCATTACAGTTCCATAATCCGGTCCAGTTTATCGGAAGCAGCGAGACCATTGGGATTACAGCCGGGTTTGCCTTCCGGAACGTTCAGGTTTTTCTTCTGATAAAATTCTTCCCAGAATGCATTGGTTTTTCCGGTTTTCGGATCAATAAAGGTCATCGGTTCCAATTTAAAAATACCGTCGGCCCGGAATGCCCTTTCGACAAAATCCGAGCAGTAATAAGAATTTTCATCGAGGATATAATTGAAATTGTAAGGTTTCCCCAACATGGAATTGGCTTTACTTACAGCCGCAGGAACAGCCTTCTTGTACTGAGTCTTCAGGCGGTAAACAATCACCCGTTGTCCGTCATTCTTCCGGTCTTTCAGAAAGTCCTTCAGGCTTTGCTTCTGCGAACCTCCTTCCGGCGCTGCATGAAGCACGAAATTACCGGCCCTGTTCTTCTCCAACATCCCGATATGGTCGAAAGAAGCATTTTCCTGCTTGCGGGTAACATTATTGATGGCCCCGGAAAGTCCGGTTTCTTTGGCAGTGACAAATAACAGGTCTCCGTTTTCCAGCCTGGAAATCCGGTTGCTTTTACAGCTTGTCATCAGACTGAATAAGAGAATTGCAGCTGACAGGCACCACAGAAGATTATTTCTTTTTAAGATTCGTTTCATAAATATCAATCCACTCTTCAACAGTCATTTTTTGGCTCAGTTCCGCTAACAGTTCCAGCGGAATATCATCCATTTTTTTAAATCGGATACAGGATTTCCCCATATCCGGTTTCCTTTTTGTGTATTTCGGATACTCTGCCACAAACCATTCCAGCAATTCAGGTTTCGCATATATCCCCATATGATAAAGCGCTATGAAGTTTTTTTGCGAAGCCAGACTGATGAAAGGCAGAGGTAAACCCTGCGTACAGTGATACCCTGCAGGATAGGTTTCCAGAGGAACCGCCCAGCCGATCATTCCGTAGCTCGAACCCTGGGAAAAACCCTCCGGTAAATTTTCATTAATGGTTTCAAATATTTTCCTGAAAATCTCCTGCCTGTCTTCGGGAATCCGGGAAATATAGTCTTCAACAGAAGCGGATTGTATCTGCATTGTAGTCAGTTTTAATAATAGGCCAAATTAATAAAATTTAAATGAACCTTTATTTTATTCAACAAAAAAACAGCTGAACCAATTGTCCAGCTGCTTATTAAATTTATTTACATTAAAAAAATTATTTCTTGATGGCTTTTGCTGTGGAGCGTGAACCGTCTTTGTACGTTACCGTTACCAGATATACTCCTGAATTCAGTTCACCTAAATGCAGTTCGTTACCTGGATTCTCGATTGTTTTTACCACTCTTCCGGAAACGTCCGCTACAGAAACCGATTTCACTTCTTTGATATCAGCAATGTAAAGAACATCGGTGAATGGATTTGGATATACCCTGATCTCGTTTTTCTTTACAGATGTTTCAGCGGTTGCCAGAACAGACTGGGTAAGTGAGAAATCATCAAATCCCATATAATAAGGAGCTGTTGTTGTATTAAAAGCTTTAATACCAAAAGAATAATTCCCTGTAGTTGTCGGCGTATACGAAACATTTACCAGAGTATAGTTCGTACTGTTATTTCCTCCTGTTGCTGTCTGGCTAGGAGTAATAAATGTTACTAAGCTTGTAGCTCCGGTAGCTGTCTGCCCGTTATTTACCAATACCTCATTCTGCCATCCTGCATATCCGTCCCCTACCCAGTAGAAAGAGAAAGTGTAAGAGGTCCCTGCATTTAGAGTAAATGTTGGTGTCCACAAGTAAGCCGCGTTGGTATATGGATAATAAATTGTCACATAATTCGGTGCAGATTTAGGATCATTATAACTTTGCTGTGAGGCATTTCCTGTAGCAAAATTAGTACTGGATGAACTTCCTCCCGGAGTCTGCTTCCAGCAATTCGGAAGCACGCCTGATCCGGTAGTCGTCATAGCGTCGAAATTCTCAGTCCAAGGCAATGTCGTAATAGGAACACAGGTCGTGGTAAATGTTACATTAGAGGTACTCCATATACTTTTGTCAGAGGCACTGCAGCTGGATCTTACCCAAACATAATAGGTTGTGGAAGGAGAAAGTGTACTGAGTGTCGCAGAAGTAGAGGTTGATACCACGGAATTGGAAGCATTTAAAACAGTTGCGGAAGTAGGTGCCGTGTTGGTTGTGCTGTAATACACTTCATATCCGCCTGCCGGTGCAGGAGTGGGTGCCGTCCATCCGATCGATGCTGAGCTCGAACCTACATTGGAAGAAGTTAATGCCGTAGGCTCAAAGCAGCTCGGAATATTCTGCACGGTAATATCATCAATATAAATAGCGCGGCTGCTTCCTCCTAATCCATGCTTAAATGCCAGTTGCACATCAGATCCTGCAGGAATATTTACCGTATACAATGTCTGTGTGGTTGTCAGAGAAATAGCAGAACCGATCTGTGTAAATGAAGCCGGATCTGTAGGATTTGATAAAGTACCTATCAGCAAAGTATAACCGCTCGCTCCTGATTTAGCATAAAACCTTACGCGCTTGGTACCATCGGAAAGGTTTATCGTTGGAGGGGATACCAACATCTGACTTCCTGTAGTGGCAGAAGAATTTGTCATATAATAGGAATTCGGCGAGGAATAAGAGTTGGATGCTGCCACATACCCATAACCAGCGAATGATGCACTTTCCAGATAAGCCCAGCAGCTTGGCGCATTGGTATTGGTAGAGCTACCCACACTGGTCGTATCGAAGTTTTCCGTATAAGGAACCGTGAAGGTTGAACATGCCGTTTTAAAGGTACCTCCGAAAGACCATACACTCTGGCTTGTCGAAGAGCTGCAGTTGGTTCTTACCCAGTAATAATAATTTGTATTGGAAGTAAGACCGCCTATGGTTGTGCTTGTTCCTGTAACTCCGGGATAAGTAGGCGTTGCCGTACTTGCAGGTATTGTGCTGGAAGTGCTGTGATAGACATCATAACTTACGACACTGCTGGAAGGAGCCGTCCATGAAACCAAAGCAGAATTTGCCGTAATGCTTGCCGGTGCCTGAAGAACAGGAGGCACACAAGTAGAGTAGGCATCTGCTGAGAAAGCAAAAACATTCGGAATACCGGTACCGGCAGTCTTTGTTACTGCTACACTCTGGATTGTTTTGGTTTGATTGGCTGCATCAATAACCATCTCAAACTGATACAGCCTTGGATTCGTGCCTCCCTCAGATGACGGAACATCATCAGCTGAATTAGGCGTCGCACCGGGCTTTTTAACCCTACCTATTCCCTGAATGGCGAAGTTTGCGCCACCGTACCAGTCTGATATGCTGATACCTGCGAATGTCTGTGAAGTACCATCAGAAAAATTCACCACCGCCGTAACCGTAGATGCACCGCTTCCACTTACGGCAAGCATATACAGCTTAGTCGCAGCTGTCGGTGTTGTAAACGTTAAAGTTCCGGTGTCGTTTACTGCTGTAAGCCTTAAGGAATTGTTTGCGCTTAAACTTGCCAGCTGATAACTCAAACCGGGAGTCGCTGCCACCGCGGAACTGATGAGTCCATTTACAGGAATACCATATGTAATTGCAGCACTGGAAGAAGTTAACTGGAAATCCTTGGCCACAAATGCATAGGAAGCACCATCTACATCGTTATTGGTAGAAACAGTAGAAGAGCCTATACCGTTAGCAATTACATCCGCGGTAAAACCTGAAGACACAGGCATCTGCTGATAATTTTGTGCTGCCACCGAACTGACAGCGAACAGAGCCATCGTATTGACAGCTCCAAAAAGTAGTTTTAATTTCATATTTACTAACTATTGTTGATGTAAATTTATAAAAAAATCAACACAAAAACGAATTTAACTACAATTTTATATCAATTTTTAAATAGTATTAAAAATAATACATCTAATCACATTTGTTAGAAATAAATATTTAATAATACAAAACATGATAAGCCCTACTATTAATTTAAAATAAGCATAATGGTTGCGAATTTAAAATCCTACTAAAAATCTTTCTTTAAAAGCTTTATTTTAATATTGAAAAATTAAATCTTATTTTTGCCATACAAATTTTTTGAACAATGCCGAATATTTCAAACAGAGCACTACATATGCCGCCGTCGCCGGTAAGAAAACTGGTTCCTTTTGCCTTAAAAGCCAAACAGAAAGGCACCAAAGTCTATCACCTCAACATCGGACAGCCCGATATTGAAACCCCGGAAACGGCGCTGAATGCTTTAAAGAATATCGATCTGAAAGTATTGGAATATGCACTTTCCGAAGGGAATATCGAGTACAGGAAAGCCCTCACGGAATATTACCACTCTCTGGATTTTACGGATCTTACACCCGATCATTTCATCGTAACCAACGGAGGGTCGGAAGCTTTGAATTTTGCCATCTCCACATTATGTGACGACGGCGATGAGGTAATTATCCCGGAGCCGTATTATGCCAATTACAATGGGTTTACCAGTACTTTCAACGTGAACGTGGTGGCCGTCCCTTCAACCATCGATACCGGATTTGCCCTTCCTCCGATCGAAGAATTCGAGAAAAAAATAACGGCTAAAACCCGGGCCATCATGATCTGTAATCCGGGCAACCCTACCGGCTATCTGTATACCCGGGAAGAACTTCAGAAATTAGCGGAAATTGCCCTGAAGTATGATATTGTGGTAATCTCCGACGAAGTATACAGGGAATACGTATATGACGGAAAACAGCAGATCTCCATGCTTGCTTTCCCTGAGCTGGCGGAAAACTGCATCATCATCGATTCAGAATCTAAAAGGTATTCAATGTGCGGCGTAAGAATCGGCTGTATGATCACCCGTTCCAAAAAAATCCATGATGCCGCCATGCTTTTTGCACAGGCAAGGTTAAGTCCTGTTTTACTGGGACAGATCGCGGCAACGGCAGCCCATCAAAATGACGGTGCCTACATTAGAGCTGTCAGAGAAGAATATACCCACCGGAGAAACGTCCTGGTCGATTCGCTGAATGCGATCCCGGGAGTGATCTGCCCGAAACCTAAAGGAGCCTTCTACTGCGTAGCGGAACTTCCGGTAGACGATACCGAAAAGTTTGCCCAGTGGCTTCTGGAAAGCTATTCCAACAACAACGAAACGATTATGGTAGCTCCTGCAGGAGGATTTTACAGCGATCCCGAACTCGGCAAAAAACAGGTACGGATTGCTTATGTGTTAAAAGAGCAGGATCTTAAGAGGAGCGCCGCCATTCTTAAAGATGCGCTCGAAAAATACAGAGCGGAATTCAGTCTTTAATCATAAAAAAATAATAAATGTCAGCAATAAAATATAATGGTCTGAAAATCTTCTCATGCCTTGTTTTATTGCTGATTTTTCATTCCTGCAAACGGAAGGAATCCGTATCTGCCGGAGGAGATCCTGATAAAATAATGGCCATCAGCTATTCGGAAATCGGGGGACCTCTGGGAAATTACAGCATCGTAAAAGTAACCAGAGATTCCATCTATGCGGAACAGGGCGTCACCCGAAACAGGACCCATAAAGAATGGAAGTCGGCCGTCAGTCCGCAGACCTGGAAAAGACTGACCTCGAATATCAACGTAAAAGCCCTGGACGGGATAAAGAGCTCGCCCAGCCAGCAGTCCGTAGACGGATTTGATGAGACATTCCAGATCCGGACACCGAAGAAATACCATGTGTATGTGAATGCTTTTGCAGACACGGCCCATTACGGAAAGCTAAAAAAACTGAAAGACCAGATCCGCGCTCTTCTTCCAACAGAATACAACTAGATCATGCACGAAAATTTCTCACTACAACCCTACAATACATTCGGGGTAAATGCAAAAGCCCGGTATTTTACCGAAATACATACCGTTGAAGAACTAAAAGAAGCCCTGAATTTTTCAGATGCCAAAGGCCTTCCCCTGCTTTTCCTCGGCGGCGGAAGCAACATCCTGTTTACCCGGGATTTCGACGGATTAGTAATTCAGTTAAATCTGAAGGGTATTTCTTTACAGCCCCTGAATGAGAACGAGATGCTGGTCACTGCAAAATCCGGGGAAAACTGGCACGAATTCGTCATGTTTTGCCTGGATAAAAACCTGGGCGGCCTGGAAAACCTTTCGCTGATTCCCGGAAACGTAGGGACTTCACCCATGCAGAACATCGGTGCTTACGGTACCGAAATCAAGGATATTTTCGACCGCTGTACCATACTGAACCTGGAAACCCTGGAGACCGAAGTTTTCGATCTTGAAAAATGCAGGTTCGGCTACAGGGATTCTATATTTAAACAGGAAGGCAAAGGCAAATACATCATTCTGGATGTTACTTTCAGACTCACCACTCAAATCCATTCTATCAGAACGGAATATGGTGCCATCAAAACCGAACTGGAAAAATCAGGCATTGAAAACCCGACCATCCAGGAAGTGTCCGTGGCCGTCATCAGCATCCGGCAGAGCAAACTTCCCGATCCGAAAGAAACCGGAAATGCAGGAAGCTTTTTCAAGAACCCGACGATTCCTCTGACACAGTTTGAAGCCCTGCAGCAGCAATTCGAAACGATACCGGGCTATCCGAACGGAGATTCGGTAAAAGTTCCCGCCGGATGGCTGATCGAGCAATGCGGATGGAAAGGGAAACAGACCGGCAATGTTGCTTCCCATAAATTACAGGCGCTGGTTATCGTCAATGCCACGGGTAAAGCTTCCGGAAAAGAAATCTTTGACTTTTCTACGGAGATCATCAATTCCGTTAAAGAAAAATTCGGGATTGAGCTTGAAAGGGAAGTGAATATTATTTAACAGAACTTTGTCAAAGTTCCGATCTTTGACAAAGTTTCCATACCATTATTCTAAAAAAATACACATATGAAAATTGCTATTCTCGGTGCCGGAAACATGGGCCTGTCTTTTTCAAAATCGTTTTTGAAATATGAGCTGATCAAACCGGAAAACCTCCATCTGATTACTAGAAACGAAGCTAAATTTCCCAAAATTGCCGAAGAATTCCCTAAATCCAGGATTTCCGTTTTTGAAGAAGTTCAGGAGCTGGATGCCGATCTGCTGATCATTGCGGTAAAGCCGCAGGATTTTGCCCACGCCGCAGAAAACTTCAGGTTCCAGCTGAAAGAAAAGCAGATGGTTTTATCGATTATGGCAGGAATTAAAATCGGAAAAATCCAGAAGCTGCTGAATCATCCTTTGGTGGTCAGGGCCATGCCGAACGCCCCTACCCTTCTCGGAATGGGAATCACCGGCTATACGGCAGCAGAGGGAATTTCCTTCAGCCAGCTTATCCATATCGAAAGACTGCTCAATTCAACAGGAAGATCCGTCTATCTGGAAGATGAAAATTTACTGGACAGCGTCACCGCCCTCTCCGGAAGCGGACCCGCCTATTTTTATTATATCGTCGATGCCATGATCAAAGCAGGAACCGAAATGGGAATTGAAGAAAACCTGTCCCGGCTCTTTGTCCAGCAGACGATGCTGGGTGCCTATCATCTGATCAACAATTCGGAAAAAAACCTCGAAGAACTCATTAACGATGTTGCTTCAAAGGGCGGAACCACCGAAGCCGCCCTGAAAACGTTTGACGACAGCCACCTGAAAGAACTTCTTAAGAACGGAATTTTAAATGCGGAAAAACGTGCCAAGGAACTGAACGGGTAATTGCTAAAAAACTTTGTCAAAGTTCAGAGCTTTGACAAAGTTATCAAACATCGACCGATCCTGATTCTATCAGTTTACAAAGCTTTCAAACCTTCTGCCAATATAATTCTTAACTAAAAACCCTAAAAAGACCCCGAACGTATTCAGGATAATATCATCCACTTCAAAAATCCCCATCCTTGAAAAATACTGGAGCGCTTCTATAATGGTAATGGCCGAGATAAAAGCAAACAGCAGGTTCTGAAGCGTATTCAGCTTTGGAAACAGCCATCCCAGAAAACCGAAAGGCATGAACATCACTATGTTTCCTGCAACGATCGCGAAGGCATCCCTCCAGGAAATGCAGCCTTTAATGAAATTGATGGTGGATACAACGGGCGCCATCGTGAGAAGATGGTCGTCCATCTGCTTCCGCCCCATCCCGAAGAACATCAGATACAGCAGAAAGAGCGTATAAGGAACGATAATAATCTTGTAAAATTTCTTTAACATCGTTTACAAATGTATTCAATTCAAAAACATTAAATTTGTATATTAAAACAAATTCATGAAATACGTTTTGCTTACGCTCATTTCGGCGATGCTGCTCTCCGTTTCCTGGCCAACCTACGGGGTTCCGTTTTTTATCTTTTTTGCTCTGGTTCCTCTTCTGATGATGGAACACGGCGTATCCAAATTTTCCGATTACAACAGAAAAAGCTGGGTGGTTTTCGGACTTTCCTACTTATGCTTTGTGATCTGGAATGCCGTAACCACAGGCTGGCTTTACGGTTCCAAAAACCCTGACGGGAGCCACTCCATGATGGCGGTCCTGTTTCCGGTGTTCGTGAATGCCTTCCTGTATGCCCTGGTTTTCCAATGCTACCATTGGTATAAAAATGCACAGGGAACCTATTGGGGACTGGCCTTCCTGGTGGCCATCTGGATGAGTTTTGAGAAATTCCACCTGGGCTGGGAACTTACCTGGCCGTGGCTGAACCTGGGGAATGTTTTTTCGGATTACCCTAAGCTGATCCAGTGGTACGATACCCTGGGCGCCACCGGCGGGAGCTTCTGGATCCTGCTGATCAACGTTCTGATTTTCTATACCGTGAGAATCTGGCAGGCCGGAAGAAAGCGAAAAGATTTAATCAGGAATACTTCTATCGTAGCTGCATTGGTTATCTTACCGATGATTATTTCGGTGATGAAATACAACCGTTTCGACGAAAAGCCCGTGGGCAGCGTAAATGTCTTAATGCTTCAGCCGGATCTCGATCCGTATGCCGAAAAATATTCGCAGGACAGCCTGACGATCGAGAACGACCTGCTCAGCCTTGCCGAAAGAAGCTCAAAAGGGAAAATAGATTATTACATCGCTCCTGAAACGGCACTCCCGGGGAACGGATCCATTTCGGAAACCGCTTTTGAAAAGAGTATGATCATCAATAACGTCAAAGGATTTCTTTCAAAACATCCCGGCTCCGTTTTCACGACGGGGATTTCTTCCCACCATTTTTATACTTCGGAAAACAATCTGCCGAAGGAAGCGTATCAGATCAATCCGGGACTTTGGGTGGAACGCTTTAATTCTGCCATCCAGGTGACCCCGAACCGGAAGGTGGAAGTTTACCACAAGGGAAAACTGGTTCCGGGCGTTGAAATATTTCCGTACATGAGTTACCTGAAACCGCTTTTAGGCGATGCCATGATCAACCTGGGCGGAACGGTGGCTTCCCTGGGAACCGATAAGGAGCGAACCGCTTTCTCGAACCCGTTCAATAAAGGCAAAGTGGCCCCGATCATCTGCTACGAAAGCATTTATGGTGAATTTACGGGAGAATATGTAAAGAAAGGCGCCAATTTCCTGGCGATTATGACCAATGATTCATGGTGGGGCGTTACGGAAGGCCATAAGCAGCTTTTATCGTATGCGCGGCTGAGAGCCATTGAAACAAGAAGGGAAATCGCCCGTGCTGCCAACAGCGGAATTTCAGCGCATATCGACGCCAAAGGCGACATTCTGGAAGACACTTTCTATGGCGATAAAACGGCATTGTATGCCAAAGTAAACCTCTACGAAGGAATCACTTTTTATACCAAGGCCGGCGATCTGCTCTCCAGGTTTTCCATTTTTGCTTTCGGGTTCCTGCTGTTTTATTTTTTAATTAAACGGTTCCGGCAAAAAATAAAAAAATCCTGATCTTAAAATTCAGGGATCCGGGAGAAGCAATCAGAACCTGAGGAATTTATCCGTACTGAACCCCATATTTCCGGCACCGGCATGAATACTGAAATCAGGATGACGACCGGTAATTTATTTATAAATAATTTTATAAAAGATTTGTCTATCTGAAAAATTCTTCGTTATTTTGCACTCTCAAATATTATAGTACAAATAAGAACATCGAGATATGTCAAGAATTTGCCAAATAACAGGAAAGCGTGCAATGGTTGGTAACAACGTTTCTCACGCTAATAACAAAACGAAGCGTCGTTTTGAAATTAACTTATTAGAGAAGAAATTTTACCTTCCGGAGCAGGATAAGCACGTAACACTGAAAGTATCAGCTCATGGATTGAGAGTGATTAACAAGATTGGAATCGAGGAAGCTATTGAAAGAGCGACTAGAAACGGATTGATTAAAAAGAACTAAATCATGGCAAAAAAAGGAAACAGAGTTCAAGTAATCCTTGAATGTACAGAGCACAAAGAAAGTGGTATGCCAGGAATGTCTAGATACATTTCTACAAAAAATAAAAAGAACACTACAGAGAGATTGGAATTGAAAAAATACAACTCTGTTCTTAAAAAGGTAACCGTACACAAAGAAATCAAGTAATTTATAAAATATAATTTACCATGGCAAAGAAAGTAGTAGCAACCCTACAGAGCGGACAGTCTAAAAAAATGACTAAAGTGGTGAAAATGGTGAAGTCTTCTAAATCAGGAGCTTACGTTTTCGAAGAAAAAGTAATGAATGCAGACGAAGTAGACGGTTATTTGAAGAAATAATCTCCGCTTTATTTACAATATAAAAAAACTACTCATCTTTTGGGTAGTTTTTTTGTTATCTTTGCTTTTAATCTCGCCGGAAGTCCGGGAACAAAGGCCCGAAGAACACACCGATGGTGCGCTTCAGGCCTTCCGCCCACCTTCCTTCATTAATTAAATTCCATAATTCATAAGATGAGTTGGTTTAAAAATATCTTTAAAAAAGAAGAAAAAGAAACGTTAGATAAGGGATTGGAAAAATCCAGCCAGGGTTTCTTTGAAAAAATGACGAAAGCCGTAGTCGGCAAAAGCAAAGTAGACGATGAAGTACTGGATAACCTGGAAGAAATACTTATCGCCTCCGACGTCGGTGCTTCCACCACCATCAAAATCATCGAAAGAATTGAAGAACGCGTTGCCCGTGACAAATACGTCGGTGTAAACGAACTGGATAAAATCCTCCGGGACGAAATTTCAGGATTACTGCTTGAAAACCCGCATGCAGGAACCGGAAACATCGACACGTCCAAAAAGCCTTACGTCATTATGGTCGTCGGAGTAAACGGGGTCGGGAAAACCACTACCATCGGCAAGCTGGCCCATCAGTTTAAAACAGAAGGAAAAAAGGTAGTGCTGGGCGCCGCCGATACCTTCAGAGCGGCAGCCGTTGACCAATTGGTCATCTGGAGCCAGCGGGTAGGGGTACCGATCGTAAAACAGGAAATGGGTTCCGATCCGGCATCCGTTGCTTTTGACACGGTACAGAGTGCCGTTGCACAGAATGCTGACGTTGTGATTATCGATACGGCCGGAAGGCTTCACAATAAAGTAAACCTGATGAATGAGCTTTCAAAAATCAAAAGGGTTATGCAGAAGGTAATCCCTGATGCGCCTCATGAAATCCTGTTGGTTCTCGACGGTTCTACAGGACAGAATGCATTTGAACAGGCCAAGCAGTTTACTGCAGCTACGGAAGTTAACGCCCTGGCCGTAACCAAGCTGGACGGAACGGCGAAAGGAGGAGTGGTGATCGGGATCTCGGATCAGTTCCAGATTCCGGTAAAATATATCGGGGTGGGGGAAAAGATGGAGGACCTGCAATTGTTTAATGGTACAGAGTTTGTAGATTCATTTTTCAAGAAAAGATGATGTCTGTCATGTTTTCCCAATAATGAACCAAATTAATATTAACATTAAAAAATGCAACTATGGGATTTATTACATGGATTATTTTCGGACTGCTAGCCGGTGCTATTGCTAAAGCGATCATGCCAGGAAAACAAGGAGGAGGAATGCTTATTACCATGATTCTGGGAATCATCGGAGCCTTTATCGGAGGATCGATAGGCGTTTACTTACTTCACTGGGGAGATGTAGATTCTTTCTGGAACTTCAGAAGCTGGATTCTGGCTATCGGAGGCGCTTTAATCGTTTTGTGGATTTACGGAATGATGACCAGGAGAGCCTAACACCCGGTACGATAAAAAATTAAAACGGCGGATTTGAAATTCAAATCCGCCGTTTTTGCAATATAATTTAGTTTAGTTGATCTTAATCTGGTAAGGCATTTCCATTTTCACTTCAGACTGCAGCTTTCTTTCTTCCACAATCTGCTGCAACAGTTCGTAATTGGCTTTCCCGATTTTACTTTGTACCACTCTTGCAGAAATATCATCTTCGTTGAGATCCTTAAAGATCTGTTCAAACGGGGTCATTCTTTTCGGATACGAAGCCACATTATACTCTTTCAGGCCTGCTTTCTGAGCGGCAAATTTTACCGCATCGTTTAGAGTTCCCAGTTCATCCACCAGGCCGATCTGTTTCGCTCTTGTTCCGCTCCATACCCTTCCGCCGCCGACACTGTCGATCTGCTCAAAACTCTTTTTCCTGTTCTGCGTTACGAAGTGTACGAATCTTTTGTAGGTTCCCTCCACACTTCTGGTGATCATATTCACCCCGTAAGGCGTCACTCCGTTTAAGGAAGAATAATATTGTGAATTGGCATTGGTAGCGACAATGTCTGAGCGGATCCCGTTTTTATTTGCAATATCCTTGAAATAAGGAATCACCCCGAAAACACCGATGGATCCCGTCAGGGTATTCGGCTCAGAGTAAATTTTATCAGCAGCCATTGCAATATAATATCCTCCGGAAGCCGCATAGTCTCCAAAAGAAACAACCAGCGGCTTTTTCTTTTTCAGCTGTTGCAGCTCAAACAGGATCTCATCGGAAGCATTGGCACTCCCACCCGGAGAATTGATCCTGAAAACAACGGCTTTCACCTTATCATTTTCCTGCAGGTCTTTGATGTATTTGATGTATTTTTCAGAATGGATGTCATTATAATCATCTCCTCCATTAATGGAACCTGAAGCATAGAGAACCGCCACCCGATCCCCTGAACCTTCATCATCCGAATATGAAGCGATATACTTGCCTAAAGAAACCTTATTTAATTTATCGTCTTCTTTCAGATTTAATTTTGAACGGATCATCCGATCATATTCCGTTTTCTGGATTAATTTATCCGCCAGTTTATATTTCAGGCCCAAATCGGGGATCATCCCGTATAGACTGTCCACCACTGTTCTGAACTGAGCCGTATCAATTTTCCGGGAAGCAGCCATCCTGGAAGATGTATTTTTCCAGATATCATTCAGCAGCGTACCTAGCTGCTCTTTGTTTTCAGGAGAAATGTCATTTCTTAAAAAAGGCTCTACAGCCGATTTGAACTTTCCGTGACGGATCACTTCGATACCGATTCCGTATTTATCTGCGAAATCTTTGTAAAAAGCTACTTCGGTAGCCAGGCCTTTCAGTTCGATCATTCCCGCCGGATTCAGGTAATACTGATCCGCTACCGATCCCAGATAATAAGCAGACTGGGAAACGGCATTTCCGTATGCATACACGAATTTCCCGCTCTTCTTAAAATCCTGGATGGCATTCCGCAGATCGTCGATCTGCGTAATCCCGGCATTCATGTAATCGGTCTCAATGCTGATGCCTTTGATGTTATTGTCGGTCTTCGCTTTATGGATGGCCTCAATTGCATCATAAATCAAAACGTTTTTATCCTGATCGCCGATATCAAACAGTCCTTTTCGCTCCTCCGTAGGGCTGTCCATGATGTTGGTCTTTAAATTAATGGTAAGAACAGAATTCTTCTTCACCACCACCGACTTCTCACTTCCCATTGCGCTGAACACAAGCATTATGATAAAAAAGAAGAAAAACACGACGCATAAAATGACAATAGCCACTATATTTGCCAGTACATTTTTAAAAAAACTTTTCATATATCAATCATTTTTCAATATGTCGCAGCATAGAGTCGTTTTGTTACTGGGAAGTAACCTCGGAGACCAAAAAAAAAATCTGGAAACCGCAATAGAAAAACTGGAAGAGGACGGGAATGAAGTATTAAAAATTAGTGAATTTTTAACATCTGAGCCCGTAGAATTTGCCAGTTCCAATATTTTTTGTAATATTGCACTGATAATATTTACCGGCCATTCGCCCGTTCAGCTGCTGAACCATGTTAAGCGCATTGAAAAGGAGATGGGAAGAGTAAACGATTCTATGATTTCAGGCGGATATACTGATAGAATAATCGATATAGACATCGTAACCTTCAACGGATTGAATTTCAGCTCGGAAAGATTGGAAATCCCTCATCGAAAGCATCTTTTTGACAGAGAATTTTCCAGAATATTATTAAGAGATTTTATCTGACATAAAACATAAAACATATTGTATGAAATTAGGTTTATTATTATTGGCCACATTGCCTATTGCTACTTATGCACAGGATAGTATAGCTGTTACTTCAAATGATAAGTACCCGAATACATTCTCATCAGGTTCTGCCAATGTTCAACCTTTTAACAACAAAGCCAAAAGATTCAACGACTGGTCCGTATCAGTGGGGGGTGGAGCTGCCTTTATGGTACATTCCGACCTAAAATCCATCTATGATAAAAAGATCAATTGGGGGTACAACGCGTATGCAAGTTTGGACAAACAGATTACGCACGTTTTTGGATTAAGCCTTATCTACCAGAGAGGTGAAACCACCCAAAAGGCTCAGTTGGAAGGTGCTGCCGGTATCGCTGCCGGAGTTGCAACAGCAAACACAAAGTATAACCAGGTCGCTCTGATGGGAGACATCAATTTCTCAAATCTTTTACGGAGAGTTGATAACCATTCTCCGTACAGATGGGCATTGCACGGTTATGCAGGCGCAGGTTTCATGAATTACAAAACTTCTTTGTATGACAACAATGAATTCAGATGGAGTAACGATCCTAAAAGAATTCCATTGTTTATGGAGCAGAAACTGGCCATCAACTCCCTGTATTATCAGTTTGGTGCGGGAATCAAGTACAACGTTTCGAAACTGATCGACATCGAAGCCAGAACCATGTATATCATGAGTGGTGATGATGAATTTGACGGTGGCGGATACGCAGGTCCCGGAGATTATGATCCGTCTTCAAAAGTATCGAAGTACAACATGATCAGCAAAGGAAGATCTGATAACGCATGGACGGTTAACTTAGGCGTTTCTTTCAAACTTGGAAAACACGAAAGCCACCTGGCCTGGCATGATCCTTTGCAGGAAGCTTATTACAGAGCCAATGTTCTGGAAAACAAGAGTACCGAGCTTGTGGTATGTGAAAAAGGTGACTTAGACAATGACGGTGTTTGTGATGATTGGGACAGACAGCTGGATACTCCTGCCGGTGCAAGAGTAGATGGCGCGGGAATTGCATTGGATATGGACCTGGACGGAGTGATCGACTTATACGATAAGTGCGTAACCGTTCCCGGACCGGTAGAAAATCAAGGTTGTCCTACCACAACAAAATAATAACTAAATCATTTAATTAACTAAATAAAAAATACACTATGAAATTAAGTTTAGCAATTGTTGCATTGGCTTTAACTGTTCCTACAGTTGCTTTTGCACAAGACTCAACTGCAGTGGCTTCATCAGGACAGTATCCGAATACATTTTCTTCGGGGTCTGCAAACGTTTCCCCGTTTACCAATAAATCGAAAAGATTCAACGACTGGGCAATTTCAATCGGGGTTGGTGTACCATTGGTACAATCTGCAGATTTAACATCTATTAAAAACGGTAACGGGAACAACCTTTTCGGATATTCTGCTTACGTAAGTATCGATAAAGCGATTACCCACGCTTTCGGATTAAATTTACAGTATGACAGAGGTGAGACCAGACAAGGTTTCTTCAATACCAAAGATGCTGCCCCTGCCAATGCATCCGTAACACAGCAGGTAGGTGCAAGAACTCAATATGATGCGATCTCTTTGTTGGGAGACATCAACTTCTCGAATCTTTTAAGAAGAGTGGATAACCATTCTCCTTTCAGATGGGCACTTCACGGATATGCCGGTGTTGGTGTTTTATCTTACAGGGCTTATCAGAAAGATGAAAACGGACAGAGGGTTGCAAACCAGGTTAAAGCATTTGAACTGGGATCTATGTTCGCTCAGGCGGGTGCCGGTCTTAAATTCAAAGTGAACAGAAGACTTGACATCGAAGGTAGAGTAATGTATGTGGTAACCGGTGACGATCAATTCGACGGCGGAGGTGCTAAATACAGTGCCATCAACCAACGTGAAGAGCAGGTTTCCGATAACTTCGTTAACGCGACTTTAGGTATTTCCTTAAAACTTGGAAAACACGAATCTCACTTGATGTGGCATGACCCGCTTCAGGAAATCTATTATAAGCTTGATGTACTGGCTAACAAAAACCAGGATATCGAAGTTTGTAAAAAAGGAGATCTTGACAATGACGGGGTTTGCGACGATTGGGACAGACAGCTTGATACTCCTGCAGGTGCAAGAGTTGACGGTGCAGGTGTAGCTCTTGATACGGATCTTGACGGTGTAATCGACCTTTACGATAAGTGTGTGACGGTTCCGGGACCTGTTGAAAATCAAGGTTGCCCTACGACTGCTCCTGCAACACCGGGATTGGTAAATGAGCAGGAAACAAAATTGGATGGTATTGAATTCGATCTGAATTCAGACAGAATCCTTCCTTCTAATACACCAATCCTTAACAACGCTGTAAGCTACATCAACTCTTCAACCGGTACTTATACCGTAATCGGTGCTACCGACACAAGAGCTTCTGAAGCATACAACCAGAGACTTTCTGAAAGAAGAGCAAACAACGTTAAAGATTATTTAATTAAAAACGGAGTTCAATCCGGTAAACTGGACGCCATCGGTAGAGGTAAAAAAGACCTTAAATACCCTGAGTGTGATCCTGCTACTAAATGCCCTGAATGGAAAAACAGAGCAAACAGAAGAGTTTACTTCGAAGCTAAATAATAATTTTATTATCAAATTATAAAAAAGCCATGCTATGCGTGGCTTTTTTTATTATATTACTTTTAGTATTTTTATCCCATGATTTCCCAGCAAGATTTTCAGGAGCTAAAGTTTAAGACGTTAAAGCATTTTTGGGGCTATGATCATTTCCGTGATGCCCAGGAAGCGATCATTGATTCGGTAATCAATGGAAAAGATACGCTGGTCCTGCTGCCGACCGGTGCCGGAAAATCTTTGTGCTATCAGCTTCCTGCCCTGCTTAGGGAAGGAACCTGTCTCGTTATTTCACCATTACTGGCCCTGATGAAAGACCAGGTAAATCAGCTGAAGGCCCGTGGAATAGAGGCGGAATATTTATCTTCGGAACTGGATGAATATGATGCGGAAACCATTTACGAGCGATGTAAAGAAGGCCTGACGAAAATACTGTACATTTCTCCGGAGCGGATCACCAATAAACAGTTTATCCGGTATATCGAAGAGATTACCCTTTCTTTCATCGCAGTGGATGAAGCCCACTGTATTTCGGAGTGGGGACAGGATTTCCGTCCCAGCTATCAGAATATAAAAGAATTCAGGAAAAACAATCCTGAAATCCACTGTCTTGCACTTACGGCAACGGCTACTCCGAAAGTGCTGGATGAAATCAAATTAAAACTGGAGCTGAAAGATCCCGGGGTTTTTCAGAAAAGTTTTAAAAGAGATAATATTAAGATTTTTACGGAAGAAATTTCCGATAAGTTCCATAAGGTTTTCGATATTCTGAAGTTTACCAACGAATCCGGAATCGTTTATGTAAGAACGAGAAGAGAAGCCGAGCAGCTGAGTGAATTTCTGCGTAAGAATCAGTTGACGAATGTAGACTTCTTTCACGCAGGCCTGACGACGAAGGAAAAAAATAACCGGCAGCACCTCTGGAATACCAGTGACAATCATGTACTCATCTCCACCAATGCTTTCGGGATGGGCATCGATAAGGACAATGTCCGTTTTGTGATCCACTACTCCCCCGCCCCATCCATTGAAAACTATTACCAGGAGATCGGGAGATCCGGAAGAGACGGCAAAGAAAGTTTTGCTTTCCTTTTGTGGAATAGACAGGAACTCCTGAATTTTGACCAGATCCTGAAAAACCAGATTCCGAATAAAGCGGAATTTCTGAAGATTATCAGCTACCTCTACTCTGTTTTCCAGGTAGCGGAATTTGAGCTGCCGGAAAAAGTTTTTCCTCTAAACCTCAATGGGATCCAGAATTTCACCCGGTTGTCCAATGCAAAGATCAGGAATGTCCTGGGTTTTCTTCATAATCAGGAAATAATTTATTTTAACGATCATAAAAGCCTTTCCTCGTTACAGCTCATGATGCAGGCGGATGAGATCGACCAGATTCCGAAAAAAGATGCTTATTTCCTGGAATTGATGCTCCGCAGCATTTCCGGAGTAACGGCCCATAAAGTAATGTTCAGCGAACAGCAGGTGAGCGGAAAGATCGGAGTGAGCACAGAGCTCATCAAAGAACGGCTGAAAGAACTTCAGCAGAAGGGTTATGTAGAATATATTGACGGGGCATTATCGAGTGTTAAATTTTTAAAGCCGAGAGACGAAAGATTAAACAGCTCGGTGTACTGGAAACTTTTCGAACATATTCAGAAAAACAAGATCCAGAAGTGGGAAGAAATGAAGTTTTTCCTGGAAGACAGCCAGTACTGCAAAATGAAACTCATCCTGAGTTATTTCGGTGAGAAAAATACCAAAAATTGTGGCCAGTGTTCAGTCTGCGAAAAAAACAAGCAATCCATTTTCGGAAAAAATATTTCTAATCAGATCCTTAATCTGTTGGGTAAAAGACCGGCCACCATCGAAGAGCTTTCCATCCAGCTCAGCTATCATTCCAAAGAAAACATTCTCGAAAACCTGATTTTTCTTTTAGATACGGGAAAAATAAAAATGCTGAATTTCAGGACCTACACGATTGCATAAATTATGAGTAATGGGTAATAAAAGGATGTTCAATCTAAAAATAGTAATAATATTTTTTTAATTTTTAAACCTTTCTTAAAGGGCTTATCTTTGCAGCATGAAATCATTGAAAGTCGTATTTTTAGGGACTCCGGAGTTTGCGAAAACTGCTCTGGAAGCTATTCATCAGTCCCACCACAAAGTCGCAGGCGTTGTAACGGTCGCGGATAAAGCGAGCGGACGCGGACAGAAAATCAACCAGTCGCCGGTAAAAGTTTTTGCCTCAGAAAACCATCTTCCGGTCTTTCAGCCTGAAAAACTGAGAAATCCCGAATTCCTTGAAGAGCTGAGAAGGCTGGATGCTGACGTTTTTGTTGTAGTGGCTTTCCGGATGATGCCGAAGGTCCTGTTTGAAATGCCTAAAATGGGAACGTTCAACCTTCATGCTTCCCTCCTTCCGGACTACAGAGGAGCAGCCCCGATCAATTATGCGATCATCAACGGTGAAGAAAAATCAGGTGCCACGACGTTTTTTATCAATGAAAAAATTGATGAAGGAAATATCCTGCTGCAGGAAGAACTCACTATTTTACCTGACGAAAATGCAGGAAGCCTGCACGACCGGCTCATGGCAATGGGCGCCAGACTGGTGGTAAAAACCCTGGACGGGCTTGCGGAAAATTCAATTGTCGAAAAACCGCAACCGCAGGTGGAGCATCCGAAAAATGCCTTTAAAATTTTTAAGGAAGATACCCGAATCGACTGGACCAAAAATTCAAAGCAAATCCATCAGTTTATCCTGGGAATGTCGCCGTATCCTGCCGCTTTTACTACGTTAAATATCGGAACGGAAGAAAAAGGACTGAAAATTTTCGGCGGCAGATTTGAAATTTCAGCACACAGGAAACCGGCCGGAAGCCTGGATATTTCTAAAAATGAATTTAAGATCTATACGGCAGACGGAACTTATTTTCCCGAAGAGCTTCAATTGGAAGGAAAGAAAAGAATGAACATCAAAGATTTCCTGAACGGATTCAAAAGCTTTGAACACATAAAAATGGCTTGATTTTCATCAAGCCATTTTTATGTGTAAGTCAATTGTGGATTTTGCTTCGCAAGTGAATGATCAATTTTAAAATTAAACCATTTCAACAAATCACAATTGATATTGTTTACTGAATTTTACTATAAAAGTCAATTACCAATTTTAAACTGATTGAAAAAAAATTGATAAGCGCGGCGAATTGACAATTCACAATTCACCGTTACAGCTGCACCATTTCCGTCACCTCAACATCGTATCCTCCAACCTGAGGCTTGATGTTCGGATTCTGGGTGATGACTTTAAATTTATTGATTCCCAGATTTTTCAGGATCTGTGTCCCTATTCCGTAGTCCCTGTAATTAAACGCCAGGGTCGGATGCTGCTGCTGCCCGTCCTGATAGTTCAGGAACTGCTGCAGTTTTTTCAGCGTATTTTCAGAATTGGAAACGTTGTTGATGAAAATAATGGCTCCCTTTCCGGCTTCATTTACCATGCCGGTTACTTTTTCCAGCAAAGGTTTTTCACCATTGTTCAGTCTTGTCAGTACATCAAAATAAGAATCGGAAGACTGTACCCTTACCAACACCGGTTCGTTCACCGTCCAGCTTCCCTTTGTTAAAGCAAAATGGATCTGATCGTTGGAAGTTTCCCTGAAAGCGTAGAAATCGAAATCGCCGTAAGCCGTTTTCACTTTTCGTTCTTCCAGCCTGTCAATCAGGTTTCCTTTCTTAAGCTGATAGTGGATCAGGTCTTCGATGGAAACAATTTTCATATCATGTTTCTGCGCAAGAGCATACAGTTCCGGCAGGCGTGACATCGAACCGTCTTCATTCATAATTTCACAGATCACTCCTCCTTCTTTCAGGCCTGCCAGACACGTTAAATCAATGGCTGCTTCGGTATGGCCTGCTCTTTTCAGAACGCCGCCCTTTCTTGCCCGGAGCGGGAAGATATGGCCAGGTCTCATAAAATCGGTCGGTTTGGAATTTTCATCCATTAAAGCAAGAATGGTTTTCGCCCGGTCGGCTGCTGAAATCCCGGTAGAGGTTCCGTTACCCAATAAGTCCACCGAAACGGTAAAAGCCGTTTCCTTCGGATCGCTGCTTCGGCTGACCATCACTTCAAGGCCCAGCTCATCACATCTTTTTTCGGGAAGCGGCATACAGATCAGCCCTCTTCCGTGAAGTGCCATGAAATTGATAATCTCCGGGGTCGTGAGTTCGGCAGCACAAAGAAAATCGCCTTCGTTTTCCCTGTCCTCATCATCTACTACTATGATTATTTTACCATTTTTAAGGTCTTCAATAGCCTCTGGAATAGTATTTAACTTAATATCAGACATTTTTACTTTTTAAATTTTCACAAAGATACTTATAAAAACGGGCATCTTCAAATTAATATAAACTCTTTATTATTCGCCAAATACAGCGTTTTTTGCATTCCTGAAAATATGATAAGACGCCAGCCTTTTCTGATGGTCGTAGATATGGGAATTGATCATCAGCTCATCCACATTGAACTTTTCCTGGAAGCTTTTCAGCTGTTCTTCAATTTCAGCCTGATCTCCGATCAAAGTGTATTTGAGTTTCTGCAGCACCATGGATCTTTCCATCGGCGACCAGATGTCGTCCATACTGTCTACCGGTGGTGCAAAAGGCTTTCTGTCGTTCCGGATAATGTTGATGAACGCCTGAAATAAAGTCGTGGACATTTTATGCGCTTCTTCAGAAGTTTCTGCTGCTACCCCGTTGATGCAGGCGATAATATAAGGCTGATCCAGGTATTTTGACGGCTCGAAATGTTGCCTGTAAATATTAAAGGCCATTTCCATCTGCTCCGGCGCAAAGTGTCCCGCAAAAGCATACGGCAGTCCCAGTTCTGCTGCCAGAAAAGCACTGTCGGTGCTCGATCCGAGAATGTACAGCGGAATATCCAGTCCTTCTCCGGGAATGGCCCGGACCAGTGCATTTGAGTTTTCTTTGGAGAAATATTTCTGCAGCTCCAGGATCTGCCTCGGAAATTTTTCGTTGATACTTGCCGGATTTCTTCCGAGAGCCTGGGCCGTCAGGCCATCCGTTCCGGGTGCCCTTCCCAGGCCGAGATCGATCCTTCCCGGGAAAAGCGATTCCAGGGTTCCGAACTGTTCCGCAATAACCAATGAACTGTGATTCGGAAGCATAATCCCTCCCGAGCCGACTCTTATTTTTTTTGTTCCGTTGGCGATAAAGCCGATCAGCACTGAAGTGGCCGAACTGGCAATACTTTCCATATTGTGGTGTTCCGCAAGCCAGAATCTTTTATAATCTAAACCTTCAGCATGGTTGGCCAGAGACAGGCTGTCCTGAAAGGTATCATGAACGGTTTTTCCCTGTTTTACCGGCGCAAGGTCCAATACTGATATTTCAAAATTTTTCATACTACTTATTTTAGTTTCAAAAACTGAACAAAGATAAGGCTAATAAAATGCATTAGTTACTTTTTGTAATTGATAGGATTGATGGTGATGGAAAGGGAAAAGCTATTGGGAAATTCGGTTGGTTATGATTCTATTTTGTCAATAATCTCTTTATTGTATATTTGATGCGTATTTCAGCTTTAGATTAACCATGAAAAAAATCTTCTTTTTAATTATCATTTTAGTTTTCACAGGGAAAATATTTTCTCAAAAAAATTCTAACATTCCTGCTAAATTTCCAACTGAATACGGAACATTCACTTTTCCTTTAGGTTCAAAGGTAATATTAGAATTGAGAGACAATGGTAATACCTATGAATATCGTGTTTTGAGTATGGAATCTTATAAAGAATACTATCCGTTAAGTAAGGAGAAAAATATTTTTTCAAAAGATAGAAAAGAAAATACGATTGAAATATTTTTTACAGGTGCTTACTATAACGAAGGAAAAGAAGACAGCGATTGGAAATCCCTTCTATCTTTAAAAAGCAATGTAAAGACTCCTTTAATCTATAAGGCAGATATAAAATATTATTTCAAAGATAAATTTGAAAACACTTCAATTTCAGGCATTTTCCCCAATGCAAAAACCAATGAAATATGGAGCCATAAAATTGATTTCATTACTTTATATGACTTTGAAAAACTAAAGAAATAAAACATCCCGATTGAAAATCGCCACTTTAAACATCGACTGGGCCAGGAAAAAGAATCCTCAGAAAACCACGGCATTCATGAATGGATTTGATTTCGACTTTCTCGTTTTAACCGAAGCCGTTGATCTGGATCTTGACAGGTTTCCCTACAAATATTTCTGCTCTCCCATCCCGGAAAACACGGTGTATGAAAACCTCAACTACACGGAATATCTGAAAGGCGGAAAAGCTTTCCGTACGATTTTGTATTCTAAAACTCCCTGCTCGAAAAAATATCCGGTGACGGATGACAGAACCAACCTGGCCCTGGAGTTTGAAACCGCCTTTGGAAATATCGTTTTTTACTGCACCATTATCGGAACCTGGTTCAAACGCCTGCCTTTTGCGGACAACGAATTACACAATACCATTTCAGACTGCAGGCGGATCCATGCAGAAAATCCCAATCTTTTTATGATCGGCGATTTCAATACTTCCTTTAAAGCAGGCGAAGAAAGATTAAGCCTTAGTTCCAGAACAACAGAATCTCTGAAAGATCTTTTCCGGGATTTAAAACTAAAAAATGTTACTTCGGAAATAGAAGAGAACATTGATCATATTGTGGTTCCTGAAGTTTTCGCCAGTCGTACGATCGAAACCGGAGTTTTTGCAGAGAAAAACCTGATCAGCGATCATCAGGGGATTTTTATTTCAATTTTATAATCGCAAAATCAATGGGACGAAATACTGAAATTTATACTTTTAACAAGGAAAAAGCAAAGCAAAATTTACTTCCTTTTATCAGTAATAAGGTTTTAACGGAACATTCCTTTATTCAGTTTTTAAATAAAAGAGAAAAAGAATACGGATCAGTCTTGGGCACTTCAGCAGATCAGCTTGCCCTTGTCATTTCTGAAGACATCAATTACGTCAGCCCTAATAATTTCCTGGAACTCATGTTTTTTCTTAGTAACGAAATTATTTACCCCACTCCTGATCCGGAAAAGGATATTGAAGATTATGGAATAACGCTGCTTTACGAGCTTCCTACGACCACCGTATGTACGGGCTATATGTTCCAGTATGGAAATTATACCCATCATTATCCGGTTGAAAATCTCGGCAAGTCAGATTGCGGAGTCAATATCTCTGCAGAAGACTTTTCAGGGTTTAATGCTTATATGATCCTGCTTACCCGGAAAATATTAGACAGCGGAATTGACGGTGATGCATATACAGAGAATAATTTTACGGATGCCGAAAGAAAAATATATGAAGAGATCCGCCTGAAATTTTCAGAAGATGAAAAATTTCAAAATATTGTCGAAGAAGAGTTTCTGTATCTTAAAAAAAGTTTCATAAGTGATAATAGCGGACCGGATGCACAGACGATTTATTATGCCTCAAACTTTTTTTCAACATCCATTATGATGCATCAAAAAATCACCCAGCAGAACAGGGTGGTGATCCTGGATTATTAACCTTTACGAATCCGGAAATGATCGTTTAAAATTCAATGAGTCAATAAAAGAAGTATGGATGCTTTATTGATTCTTCTCCTTCAGATATGTAAAATGATTAATCAAAATCCGGATTTCATTAAATTCAAAGTGGCTTGGGAGCGCATTCTTCCATTCCGATAGAGTTTCCTTCGGATCTTTATAGAAAAGTTCCTCAAAAGCTTTGATCTTATCGGAAGTGATCACCCTGGAAATATCCAGCAGGCCCTGTTCGGCAAACTTCGCCAGGTGCCCGATCACCGTTTCTTTAACCAGGCCTCTTTCCAAAGCAATCTCGGCAATGGTTTTTCCCTGCTCAAACAACTGGAACGTCAGCACCTGGGACGGAACTTTGGCAATCTTCATGCTTACTTCCTGGTCGTTCTTTTCATCCAGCAATCTGGTTTCCAGCAGGTGGATGTACTTCAGGCTGTTAAGGTACTCTTCGATATCTTCCAGCCATACCCGGAATTCTTCATTGTACTGTTTCAGGCCTTTGGTTCCTTTGATCTCCGCATAAAAATCCTTCAGCGGATTGAAGACTTTATCACGGATCCCGGTAAAGAAGAAATTAACGGCACCTTTGGTCTTGCTTTCGATCTCCGACCATTCTTCTTTCTGTTCAATAAAATTATTGACCTTCTGTGAAATGACCCGTTGCAACTTTTCGTAAATTTTTCCAAGGTTTACAATTTCATGCTTCAGCTGAAGATACAGCTGGTTGGTCTTCACATGGTCGATGCTCTTGGTAGCCACCGACAGCTTGTTCCACTCCTCCACTTCATTAAGAAACCACAGGCAATCCACCGTACGGAGAACCTTTTTGATGCTGTAATCGTACTTTTCAGTATTGAGAATGGCTTCCACTTTATCATTGGCCACCGTATCGCTATGGAACGACAGGATCCGGTTATCTTTAAAAATAACCTCCGGCGTGATTCTGGATTTTAAGACAATTCCTTCCAAAGTCCGGCAACGCGATAAGGCGACGTACACCTGCCCGGCCGTAAAGCTCTTTCCTGCATCGATGATCACCCGGTCGAACGTAAGTCCCTGGCTTTTATGGATGGTTACCGCCCAGGCCAGCTTGATCGGAAACTGCTCGAAGCTTCCCAGGACTTCTTCCTTGATATTCTTGTCGGTATCCAGGAAATATTTTTTCTGTTCCCAGACCTCTCTTTTCACGGTGATTTCCCGTTCGCTTCCGTCGAGGATGACTTTGATTTCGTTTTCATCCAAGGCGGAAATTTCGCCAAGCTTGCCGTTGAAATACCGCTTCTCCCCGGAAATATCGTTCCGGATAAACATAATCTGGGCACCGATCTTCAGGTCGAGGAACTGCTCGTTCGGAAACTGGTTTTCCCTGAATTCACCGAACAGCTTGGCTTCATAGGTCTTGGCCGTGACTTTGATTTCTTCCAGCTTCTCCTGGTTGATGTCGTCTGCCATTTTATTGTGCGAACACAAGTAAACATAAGGCTCGTCCTCCGAACTGAAGCCCGGATCATATCTTTCGTTCAGCTTTTCAAAATCGATACTGGCTACGTCGCCGTCACGGATCGCATTTAAGATTGCCAGGAAATCTTCATCGGACTGCCGGTAAACTTTGGTAAGCTCAATGGTGATCAATGGAATTTCCTTGATGGCGTGGCTGTCGAAAAAGAATGGGGAATGGTAATACATTTTTAAGATATGCTCATCCCGCACCACCGGCGGAAGCTGATACAGATCCCCGATGAACAGCATCTGCACCCCGCCGAAACGCTGGTTGTTCCTTCGGATGAATCTCAGGGAGAAATCCATCATGTCCAAGACATCGGCCCGGAGCATCGAAACCTCATCCATAATGATGATCTCCACTTCGCGGAGAAGCTTCAGCTTATCTTTCCGGTATTTGAAATGCGGCATCAGGTCGGCAATATTGTTGGCCATACTGGTGTCGATCCGTTCCGTGGTCGGCAAAAAGGTTCTCAGCGGAAGCCCGAACATCGAATGTATGGTAACGCCACCTGCATTGATCGCTGCGATCCCGGTCGGGGCAACGACAATGTGTTTTTTTCGGGTGCGTTTTACAAAATCGTTGAGGAAAGTCGTCTTTCCCGTCCCGGCTTTTCCCGTTAAAAATACGCTCCGGTTGGTGTGCTCTATTAAGTCAAAAAAATGATTGTTCATCGCCGTCAAAATTACGGAAATGAATCTTAAAAACCTTACCTTGGCATAAGTTTTGAAAATTTTGAACCAGATTATTTTATTATGTTAAAAACGATTCCGCGCATTTCTGCTCTTCTGCTGGGTTTTACTTTATTTCTTTCCTGCGGTTCTGCAAAAGAGGTGGATGCCCATCTGCCGAAAGATATTTCGGAGCGTCCCAAAGATGAAAGCAGCCAGAAATACGAGCAGGCCCAACTGGATCAGCTAAGGGCTTCCATCGAATCTGAAGTTACCAAAGAAAAATGTACCGGTGCCGGTGAATGGGCTTTTGCGCCTATGGGAGCCAAAGCATGCGGTGGCCCTCAGCTTTATATTGCCTATCCGAAAAAGATGGAAACCACTATTCTGGAAAGAATCAATGATTATACGGAAAAAGTAAAGGCATTCAATCAAAAGTACGGCGTCATCTCCGACTGCATGATGGTAAATGAGCCTACCGGAGTCAAATGTATTAACGGAAAAGCAGAACTGATCAATCCATAACACACTAATTTATATAAAATTCCTGCAGGATTTTTTCGCTAAGGAAAAAAAGCATTGCTGTATCCGGCAATGCTTTTTTGTGAACAGTCGGTTCCTTCGGAATCAATGGTTAATTGATTACGTTTAAAAATTTACTTGCAAAGCAAAATTGACTATTCACTGTTCACATTTTACCATCGACAGTCAATTTTAATTTATATAAAATTACCGTTGACCGCCACATTCATTTGCTCCGGAGGAGCAATATCTGTGTAGTTTAAATACCAGACATACCTGAAGTCCGTAGGAGTTCTATCTTCTGCGGTACCAGATATAGCACACCTACGGCGTGATAAGAAATTATTCGATTTTAGACTACACAGATCATATTCCTCCGGAATATTTTTTGTTAATGGCCAATCTTAGCGTGCAATAAAAATTCACTTGCGAAGCAAAATTCACCATTCACTACTCACCATTCACTTCTTTCACATTCTCCTTATACCAGGAAGAATATTTCACATAATTGTCGGCAATCCGGTTGACTTCCCCTTCCAGCAGCTGGGAATTGATGTCTTTGATTTTCCGTGCCGGGACACCGCCCCAGACTTCCCCGGATTTTATGTGCGTTCCCTGTGTTACCACGGAACCGGCACCTACGATTGAATTTTCCTCTATAAGACAATCATCCATAACAATGGAACCCATCCCGATCAGGACATTGTCCCTGATGGTACAGCCGTGAACAATGGCATTGTGGCCGATGGAAACGTTATTCCCGATATTCAAAGGGTGCTTCTGATAGGTACAGTGCAGCATGGCGTTATCCTGAACATTCACCTTGTTCCCCATTTTGATATAGTGTACATCGCCGCGGATCACCGCATTGTACCAGATGCTGCAGTCGCTTCCCATGGTAACGTCGCCGATAATGGTTGCTGTCTCAGCTAAAAATGTATTATCCCCGATCTGTGGTGATTTCCCTAAAAGTTCTTTGATCAGTGCCATATGTTTAATTTGAAAATTTGTAATATATTCATTTAAAATTAGTTCCGGAGATCATCTTGATTTTTGGCTTTTAAATGATGCCGATAGCAAAAATCTAACTTGCGATGCCTGCCTTCTAATTTCTAATTGCGTATTTTTGTATCTCAAATTTAAAGAAAAAATGCGTACGATACTTATAGAGCCTACCGAAAACCCGAAAGTGATGAAATTTGTGGCGGATTATAACCTGATCCCGGGATCTTTGGAGCTCGACCGGAATTCAGATATTACAGAAATCCCTCTGGCACAGGAGCTTTTCAATTATCCTTTTGTGGAAAAGATATTCATTACCGCCAATTTTGTGGCTGTAGCCAAACAGGATACGATAGAATGGGAACATGTAGCGGAAAGCCTGAAAAACGTTATTGAAGATGAATTGCTGGCCAACCCGAGAATCTATCTTCAGAAGAAAAAAGAACTGTATCAGATCTATGCGGAAATGACGCCGAACCCGAATGTGATGAAGTTCGTTTCCAATAAATTATTGCTTGAAGGTTTCGTGGAAGTAAAATCAAGGGAAGGTGCGGAAGGCATCCCTCTGGCACAGGCTATCTTCAAGGAATTTGATTTTGCCAAAGAAGTTTTCATCTCCGATAATTTCGTGGCCGTAACGAGAGACAATTCCGTAGAATGGCATGAGGTGATGATGGCCGTTCGCGCACTGATCGCAGAATATCTGCAGAACGGCGGCGAAATTTCCAATATCGAAGCCCAGAAGCATGAAAACCCGGTGGAGAAAATCATCAACAGGGATTATACCGACGATGAACAGAAAATTTCCGATATTTTAAATGAATATGTGGCTCCGGCGGTAGAAAATGACGGTGGAAAAATTTCTTTAATGGAATATGACCAGGAAAGCAAAACGGCAAGGATGCTGTTGCAGGGTGCCTGTTCAGGATGTCCAAGTTCTACAGCCACGCTGAAAAACGGAATCGAAAACATCTTAAAACAGTTCGTACCGGATCTTGTAGACAGAGTGGAAGCCGTAAACGGATAAAAAACACAGATATTGGGTAATCCGTAATTATTATCGATTACCCATTGCTTATTACTTATATGTTATGAAAGGAATTTTATTAGTCAACCTGGGATCACCAAGGTCAACGGCAGTAGAGGATGTGAAAGAATATCTGGATGAATTCCTGATGGATGAGCGGGTCATCGATTACCGCTGGTTCTTCCGGGCGCTGCTGGTACAGGGAATTATTTTAAAAACCCGGCCCAAAAAATCAGCCGAAGCCTATAAAACGGTGTGGACGGAAGAAGGTTCGCCTTTGATCGTGATCACCCAGAAAATTCAAAAGAAACTTCAGAAAGTAGTGGATGTTCCGGTAGAAATCGGGATGAGGTATGCCCAGCCGAGTATTGAAGCGGGAATCCAAAAGCTGGTGGACCAGGGGGTTTCGGAGATCGTCCTTTTTCCCTTGTATCCGCAGTATGCGATGAGTACTACAGAAACCGTCATTGAAAAGGCGGAGGAAGTAAGAAAAGAAAAATTCCCGAAAGTAAAGATCAATTACATCCAGCCCTTCTACGACCGCGATATTTATATTAATTGCCTTGCGGAGAGCATTAAGGAAAAGCTTCCTGAAAACTTTGACGCTTTGCAGTTTTCGTATCACGGGGTTCCGGAAAGGCATATTTATAAAACCGATCCTACAAAAACCTGCAACCTCAACGACTGCTGCTCAAGAGAGAGTAATCCCAGCCATAAATTCTGTTACCGACACCAGTGTTTTACCACCACCAATAAGGTAATTGAAAAGCTCGACATTCCGAAAGAGAAGACCATCGTATCTTTTCAGTCGAGGTTAGGAAAAGACAAGTGGATTGAACCGTACACCGACGAGACCCTGGAAACTATTCCGGGAAAAGGAGTAAAGAATTTAGCCATTGTCTGTCCGGCCTTTGTATCGGACTGCCTGGAAACGCTGGAAGAGATTTCCGTGGAAGGGAAGCACCAGTTTACCCATGCCGGAGGAGAGACCTTTCATTATATTCCGTGTCTGAACGATGAAGACCGCTGGATCCAGGTGGTAAAGACCCTCTGCGAAGAAAAACTTAATGAATTTTATTTAGTATAAAAAATAACCTCCAGCTTTGGAGGTTATTTTTTTTAATTTCAAACCTTACCCCCTATAATTTAATCACCACCCAATAAAAAAAGTATTAAATTTAAAATATACCCCTATAATTTTAAACTAAATTAATTAAAATTAAATATTTTCATTACCTTTACCCCATCAAAACGAGATCATCAACCTTAAAAATTAAAAATGATGAATGTAACCGCCGAAATCCTGAAATGCAAAATTGAAAATTTCAATCCTGAAATGCTGGAAGCCTTTGCACAAATGATGGAAAGCTTTGAACGGGAAACACCAACGGCCATTTCTCCGTTTCACCTCGATGAAATTTTATACCGGATCCGGTTTCATAATGAATATCCTGCAACCAAGCTGGATTTTTACGAAAACGTGACGGAGCTGAAAAAATACTGCGCTTAGCATGAAAGTATTGCTCTCCTCCATTGCCAAAAACGACATCAGGCTGCTTATGCGGGTTTTTAATGCGGGAGAAGAAAAGAGGGGAAATGAGTTCCTGGAACGCCTGAAAGAATCCATTGACGGAATTCTGCAAAATCACCAGGCAAAAAGCAGTGGAATTTCAACAATGCCTATGCAGGATTTTCCGGTGAACATCCACTATATTTTCGAGGATGAGGAAAATCTGCTGATTACTGCCGTTTTTAAAACTTAATCGGTTCTGACTATTATTATATTGGGCCTCACAGGAATTTTCCTGTGAGGTTTTTTCATTGTGCGCAGATCAGATACTATGAGCCAAACCTCATCGGTTTTCAAAAATTTATGAGGTTTATACTAGAAGGTTTGCATTACCTCACCGGTGTTCTGAATTCCCCGTACCCCATCAGCCCGTCGTAATTCCTGCCAAATGGCGCATAATATAAAAAGGCCTGGTAAAGGTTTTCCGTCTGCCAGAAATTCCCGTTGACTTCCCCGAAGTTCAGGGTTCCGCCCGGATTTTTAGTTGCTAAAATATAGTTATAAAACCCCTGTTTCAGATAAATCCTGGCAACATATTTTTTGGTGGCCTCATCATACTGCATCTGGTTCTCTTTGGCCGGTAAAAAATTATTAAAGCCACCCAGCACATAAATATCCTTATCCACCGGCTCGGAATCCAGGGAGAAATACACCCATGAGTAATCGGCTTCCCTGGAAGCATCCCTCTCACGGCCCAGATCATTCCGCCGGTAATACCAGGCTCCGTTTACATCCGGCTGATACTGGTAGTTCAGCGGAAAAGCCCAGACCGGATGAAGATAGGTCTGGTTGACCCCGTCGACCTGCTCGGCTGCCCGGACCATATCCGCCGCCATGTTCATATTCTTATTGTCGAAATAATAGAACTCGTTATTTCCCGGAAACACCAGCGACATCTGCTGGAAAAGCAACTGGTTTCCCAGGGTGGTACTGGGTTTCAGATTATTTACCGTTACATTCGGGTTGTTGTTCTGCATTACTTTCAGGGTGATGGAGTTGACGTTGGAAGACAGGTCACCGGCTTTGGGAACCGCCTTTACCTCTACCCTCTGCTGGGCCTCAGGATTCCGGGCATCGGCAAAACGGGAAACGCCTACGGCCAGGGTGGCTCCGTTTTCTACCAGATAAAATCTTTTTGTAAACAGCGGTTTCTCTGCGGAGTCTTTATAAACGATCAGTTCGAAATTCCCGGAGATTTTCGGCTGGATTTTGTCATTGGGAAAAGTAAGTGTATAGTGGGTATAAGCCTGCAGCGTATTGAAGGAATACTGGAATTTATCCAGCAGCCCGTTCATACTTCCGGTTGCTATTTCTGTAAAAAACAGGTTGTCGTCTTCCCAGTTGCGGTTGTAATGCTTAATGGTATAGCGGTAAATTTCACTGGCATTGGTGAGATCGTCAAAGCTCAGTACGAGCTGCTGGCCGAAATTAATAACCGGTGTTTCATCATTGGTCTGGGGATTGAACAGCTGAATGCTCTGGATGTTCTGCCCGAAGACCAAACCGCTGACGGAGAGTAAAAAGAGTCGCAATGTTTTCATTATGACGAAGATAAAGAAAAATCATTTTTAAACGGTAAAAGCAGGCCGCCTTTATTCATTAAAAGTTTATTAAAATTTTCCATCCGGACTTTTGTGCTTACCTTTGTTCCCATTAAAAATATTCAGCGTATGCTTCAGATCCAGGGATTCGTATTCAATTTTGCAAGCGAAAACACTTATGTTCTTTATAATGAAAATAAAAAAGCGTGGCTTTTCGATCCGGGAAACCGGAATGAAGAGGAAACGAAAGCCCTTGAAAATTTCATCCGGGAAAAAGAACTGACCGTTGAAAAAATACTTTTGACCCACGCCCACATCGATCATGTCCTGGGGCTGCAATGGGCTTACGATATCTATAAAGTTCCCGTGACCATGCATCAGGAGGACAAAGAAGTGCTGGATATGTTCCAGATGAGCGGGATGAGATTCGGGATGCAGCTCGAGCATATTGATGTTGAAACTGAGTATATAAATGAAGGGGAGGTGCTTGATTTTGACGGTGAGAAATTTAAAATCTACCATGTTCCTGGACATTCTCCGGGAAGTGTGGTCTACCACAATGAAAACCAGAACTTCATGATCTCGGGTGATGTCCTGTTTGAAGGAAGCATCGGCAGAACTGATCTTTACAAAGGAAATTACGAACAATTGATTGATGGTATTAAAACCAAGCTTTTTATTCTGGACGATGATACCCAGGTTTTATCGGGCCACGGAAATCCTACGACTATCGGTTTTGAAAAGGAACATAATCCGTTTTTTTGATAAATTTTTACAGTTCATTTTCATTAATTCAATACAAACTTTATCAATTACGGATATCCGCAAGGATATACAATTTGTACAATCTATTTTTGTCAAAATTAATTTACAAATTATGGCAATTAAAATCACATGTATTAACAAAGACAGTGGAAATCATGAAAATCCAAATTTAGCAATTACTCATTTAGGATGGATCAATGAGCAAACTAAAGAAACAGGGAAAAATACCCGTCTAGAAATTTACGACTGGATAAATGACAAAAATGGTTACGCTTATGTTACCGACATTAATGGAAACAAAGCAACAGTTGTCACTGCACAAACTTACAATGGAACTAAATATTTAAAAACAGAAGCAGACAATTCAACAAAAAATAATCTATTGTCACTTCCTGAGTGTAAATAATTTTTCAATCTAAAAAAATAAAAGCTGTCCTCCATCCGGACAGCTTTTCATATTTTAAATTGCAAGGTTAACTATTTCCACTTGATATTGCAGCCCATGCTCGGCTTCTGGATTTCCTCCTGCGGCTCGCCCAGCAAAAGATTTTCAAAAGCGATGATGAGGTCTTCCCCGGTTACTTCCTTGTGGTTTCCGGGTCTTGAATCGTCCATCTGCCCACGGTAGATCAGGTCCAGCTTCTCATCAAAGAAGAAGAAATCCGGCGTGCAGGCTGCATCGTATGCCTTGGCGATGGCCTGGCTTTCATCGTACAGATACGGAAAGTCAAAATTTCTTTCGATCTGGAATTCGATCATTTTTTCCGGAGCATCGGCAGGATATTTTTCCACATCATTGGCATTGATCGCAATAAACTCAATCCCTCGTTCATTATAATCTTCATACAGTTCGTTCAGCTTATCAATCACATGCAGAACAAACGGGCAATGGTTGCACATAAAGATCACCAATGTGCCTTTTTCTCCTTTCAGATCATCCAATGACTGAATTTCATTGCTTTTAGACGGGTTCGGCAGCTCGAAAAAAGGAGCCTTGGTACCCAGCTCAATCATATTTGAAGGCGTATTCATAACTTTTTTATTTAAGCACAAAGATAGAGATTTCTTTGATTATATGGGTAAGGAAGATGGAGGCATGATGCGGGAAGAGGGAAGATGGAGGCCGGAAGTTTCTTTTGTGAAAAATAGGATCAAAAGTCCTGATGATCAACTAAATCTCTTATCATTTATCTGAGCGTGTTCTTATTTAAAATTCTGAATAAATAGACTTAATTTTATTTTTTAATTAATTTAACCCCTGAATATAAATTAAATACGATCAAGTTCACGTTAATTACTCACCAGCTGAAAACAAATTGAATAGGGTCGGATTCAAATTAAATATGACCGTAAGTTTTATTTTACTTTTATAACAGTTTAAAAACGAATGGCCTGACAAAACTTCCGGCATCCATTCCCACAGCTTCCAGCCTATTTTCATTATTCATTAAAAGTTAAACTTTACATTTTATTTGGAACTTATATCCAAAAGTTTGTAGTTTTGCTAACACTGTTAGATAAATAAAAAATCATGGGTTTACATGAACGCCGTCAGCGAGAAAAAGAAAATATCCGTACCAGTATTCTGGACGCGGCATTTTCCCTGGCTAAAACCGAAGGGTGGGCTTCACTTTCCATGAGGAAAATTGCCGATGCCATCGAATACAGTGCGCCGGTAGTCTATGATCATTTCGAAAACAAGGAAGCCATCCTGTATGAAATTTCGCTCAACGGCTTTCATTGTCTGCACATTGAACTTTTAAAGGCTCAGCAGGCTCACGATACGCCTGAAGACAAACTGAAAGCGATTGTTGATGCTTACTGGAAATTTGCTTTCAGGAACAAAGAATATTACCAGCTGATGTTCGGACTGGGGATGCAGTGCAGCGGAAAAGGAATGATGAAACAGGAGTTTTCGTCATTTCAGGATATGCTTTATGAAGGAACGCTGGAGATCATTAAGAAAAAAGGTTCAAACCAGGATAATGCCTGCCATTCGTCCCATGCTCTTTTTTCAGCAGTACACGGACTGATCTCCATTATGATGATGCGTAACGATGATATTCCTTCTACCATGAATAAAACAACCTTAGACGAAACGGTTTCTGCCTTTATTAAATCTTTGTAAATTTTTTTTGAACTTAAAATTAACACTGTTAGGAATGTTAACACTCATTAATTCAATAAAGTATTAAACCATTTAAAAAGTAAATTTAATTTTTTTCATCTTTTAAATTAACACCGTTAGAAAATATAACACACGACACTTTACATTAATCCTATTTAATCTTATTAAAAATTCCCATCATGAAAACAGCGATCTGAATTCCGTATTACTCTGTCTATTCTTTACTTCCCTATTAACAGTGTTAGTAAATATAACAGGTCCAAATTAAAAAATTGCATTAAAATCTAACCTTACATTAAAAATTTAAACTCAACATGAAAATATTTGGAAAAACAAGAATTATCGTATTGATCTCCAGCATGATCCTTCTTCAGAACTGTACCCAGGCGGCAGAAAGTTCCAACGCTGCTTTGCCACCACCGGAATTGCCCGTGTACTCCGTAATTACCTCCCCTGCTACGGTCTATCAGGAATTCCCCACAGCCCTTGAAGGAAAAAACAATGTGGAAATCCGGTCACAGGTCGACGGTTACCTGGATAGGATCTACGTGGAAGAAGGTGCTTATGTAAGAGCCGGACAGCCTTTGTTTAAAATCGATTCCAGAAGCTACGGTGAACAGATGAATATGGCCAGCGCCAATCTTCAGGTCGCCAATGCCAATATCCAGAAAGCCAAAGTGGAAGTTGACCGGCTGGAGCCTCTGGTTACCGCAAAGGTAGTTTCGGACGTGCAGCTGAGAACCGCCAGGGCCAACTACACAGCCGCTGTAGCGGCTGCTTCACAGGCCAGGGCATCAGTGGGAAGCGCAAAAATCAATGTCGGATTCACCACCATTACTGCTCCGGTAAGCGGGTATATCGGCCGGATTCCCTATAAAAAAGGAAGCCTGATTTCAAGAACCGACCCGAGCCCGTTGACTCTATTATCGGACATCAGCGAGATCTATGCCTATTTTTCTTTAAGCGAACTGGATTTTATTGCTTTCCAGAAAAAATATCCGGGCGCTACCTTAAATGAAAAGCTGAAAAATATGCCGATGGTGGAACTGGTGATCGCCGACAACAGTATTTACGCTGAGAAAGGAAAAATGAGCATCGTCGATGGGCAGTTCGACAAGACCACCGGGGCCATCAGCGTCCGTGCCGTCTTCCCGAATACCGCGGGAATCCTGAGAACCGGAAATACAGGAAGGGTCCGTATGCCTCAGTTATTCGGTAAAACGCTGGTGATCCCTCAGGAATCCACTTACGAGATCCAGGATAAAACGTATGTGTACGTCGTTGGAAAAGATCACAAAGTAACCGGAAAACCCGTGAAAATTTCAGGAAAGACGGACAGTTATTACTTTATTTCCGAAGGGCTTGCTGCCGGTGATAAAATCGTGTACACCGGCCTGGGTACCCTGAAAGACGGGGTTTCCATCAAACCGAAAGCCATTTCTTCCGACAGCCTTCTCAGAGCAAGACCCTTATAACCGTTCAAACTTTTACTTTTTAACCACAAAAGTCACAAAAGCTTTCAAACATATGAGTCACATGAGATTTTAAGTTGATCGTATTGCGTATATTTTAGAATACAGAAGAATAAAATCAAAGATTTTCATGAGAGGTTATTCCTGCTTTATATACTCAGTTTGTCATCCTGAAAGGATATGAACTGCAATTATTTAAGCGCGATCATCTGTGCAGATCCTTGAAATCTGTGAGAGAAAATGTAACCACAAAAGCTTTTAAACATTAGCAATTCATCTTTAAACCCGACGAAATATTTGTGCCTTTTGTGGTAAAAACAAAAGCTCCATTAAAAAATAAACTTCTTATGTTAAAACAATTTATAGAAAGGCCGGTGCTCTCAACGGTCATTTCCATCATCCTTCTATTATTGGGTGCCCTGTCGCTCTTTAATTTACCAATCGCCCTCTTTCCGGATATCGCACCGCCAAGTGTACAGGTCACCGCTTTCTATCCTGGGGCGAATGCCGAAGTGGTAGCCCGTTCGGTAGCGACCCCGATTGAGGAAGCCGTGAATGGTGTGGAGAACATGACGTACATGACCTCCAATTCCAGCAATGACGGTACGATGACCCTGAGTGTGTTTTTCAAGCAGGGCTCCGATCCGGACAATGCGGCGGTTAACGTTCAGAACCGGGTATCCAAAGCGATGAGCCAGCTTCCCCAGGAAGTCATACAGGCCGGAATCTCCACCCAGAAAGTCCAGAACAGCATGATCATGTTTATGGGACTCACGAGTAATAACCCGAAGGAATACGATGAGCTTTTCCTGCAGAATTATTTAAAAATAAACATCATTCCGCAGATCCAGCGGATTCCGGGGGTGGCTCAGGCACAGGTTTTCGGAACCAGGGATTACTCGATGCGGCTATGGCTGAAACCGGACCGTCTGGCGGCCAACAATCTTTCCCCTCAGGAAGTCCTGAATGCGGTAAAAGACCACAACCTGGAAGCGGCGCCGGGGCGTCTCGGACAAGGCAGTAAAGAAACCTATGAGTATATTTTAAAATACAAAGGGAAATTAAACAAAAATGAAGACTACGAAAATATTGCCATCAAAGCCAACAGCGACGGTTCTTTCCTGAGACTGAAAGATGTGGCGCGGGTAGAATTCGGATCTTATACCTATACCGCTGCCAACCGGGTGGACGGAAAACCGGTAGCCGGATTTGCCATTATGCAGACTGCCGGCTCCAACGCCAACGAGATCTTAACGGAAATCGAAAAACAGGTCGATCAGCTGAAAACCACCCTTCCAAAAGGCGTTGAGCCAATCGTGATGTACAACTCCAAAGATTTCCTGGATGCTTCCATTCATCAGGTCGTAGAGACCTTGGTGATTGCTTTCATCCTGGTATTTATCGTCGTATATATTTTCCTTCAGGATTTCAGGTCTACTTTAATCCCGGCCATTGCGGTTCCGGTAGCCATTATCGGCACCTTCTTTTTCCTGAATTTATTCGGGTTCAGCATCAATATGCTTACGCTTTTTGCTTTGGTCCTCGCCATTGGTATCGTGGTAGATGATGCGATTGTGGTGGTGGAAGCCGTCCACTCTAAAATGGAACATACGGGAATGCCGGTGGAACAGGCCACGATGAATTCGATGACCGAAATTTCCGGAGCCATTATTTCCATTACCCTGGTGATGTGTGCCGTATTTATTCCGGTAGGCTTCATGCAGGGTCCTGCAGGGGTATTTTACAGACAATTTGCCTTTACCCTGGCCATTGCGATCCTGATTTCAGCCGTCAATGCTTTGACGTTGAGTCCTGCTTTATGTGCCCTGCTTCTGAATGATCCGCAGGGAGAACACGGCGAGCATGGTAAAAAGACAGGTTTCGGGGCAAGATTCTTTAATGCTTTCAATACAAGCTTTAACAATCTGACCAAAAAATACATCTACAGCCTGAAGTTTTTAATTAAAAATAAATGGGTCGCCGTCGGAGGCCTGGTCCTTCTCATTGCCGCCAGTGTTTTCTTAATTAAAAAAGCACCGTCCGGATTTATTCCTACCGAAGATCAGGGTTTCATCCTGTATGCGGTGAACACGCCTCCGGGAAGCTCACTGGAAAGGACCCACCGGGCTACGGAGCAGATCGATAAGATCATCAACGGTGAAAAAGCCAAGAACCACCTTTGGGTTTCCGATGGTCTGAATTTTATCAGTAATGCGAATGCATCTCCGTATTCTGCCGGGTTTATCAAGCTGAAAGACCATGACCAGCGCGGCGCCGTTACCGATCCGGATGAGATTGCAGCGGGATTGACAGGGAAAGTTTCCCAGGTAAAAGATGCGAATGCATTTTTCTTCAACTTCCCTACCGTTCAGGGATTCGGAAACGTTTCCGGTTTTGAATTCATGCTTCAGGATAAAACCAACGGTTCCCTGGAACAGTTGGGAACAACCACCCAGGCCTTCATCGGGGAGCTGATGAAACGTCCGGAAATCGCATTTGCTTTCACCACCTATGCTGCCGGAAATCCCCAGTTCACGATCGAGGTGGATAATGACAAAGCCAATCAGTTAGGGGTTTCCATTACCGAACTGATGCAGACCATGCAGATCTATTACGGAAGCAGCTTCGTATCGGATTTCAACCGGTTCGGAAAATACTACCGGGTAATGGCCCAGGCCGATATCCCTTACCGTACCGATGCCAATTCTCTGGAAGGCATTTATGTGAAAAACAAATCGGGCGAAATGGTTCCTGTAAAAACCCTGGTGACTTTGAAAAGAGCTTTCGGACCTGAGACAGTAACAAGAAATAACCTCTTCAACGCAGTTACCATCAACGGGACACCGAAACCGGGTTACAGTACCGGAGATGCCATTAAAGCCGTGGAAGAAGTTGCCCAAAAGTCGCTGCCGAGAGGCTACGGCTACGAATGGACCGGAATTACACGGGAAGAAATTAAAACCAGCGGACAAACCGCCTTCATCTTCATGCTGAGCATCCTGTTTGTCTACTTCCTGCTGGCAGCACAGTATGAAAGCTACATTCTTCCGTTTGCGGTGATCCTGACGATTCCGACTGGGATTTTCGGAGTATTCGCTTTCACGGGACTGGCCGGAATCGATAACAATATCTATGTCCAGGTGGGTCTCATCATGCTGGTCGGGTTGCTGGCCAAAAATGCCATCCTGATCGTTGAATTTGCCGTACAAAGAAGGAATGCGGGAAGAAGTTTGCTGGAATCTGCACTTCAGGCCTCGAGATTGCGTCTGCGGCCGATCTTAATGACGTCCTTCGCCTTTATTGTCGGGATGCTGCCGCTTGTTTTCACCCAGGGTGCTTCCGCCAAAGGAAACCATTCCATCGGTTTCAGTACGGTGGGAGGCATGCTGACGGGCGTTGTATTCGGAATCTTCATCATTCCGGTGATGTTCGTGATTTTCCAGTACCTGCATGAAAAAATGCCGAGCCGGAAAAAGAAAAGACTCCAGCGACAAAAACTGGAAGCGGAGCTTTTAACTCCGGCACATTAATCAAAATGAATAGCAAACTTTGAGGATTTCAACCACAAATAACACAAATATTTTCACAAACAAAACAATAATCTGTAAAAACCCGTGAAATCTGTGGAAAAATTAAAGAGATTTTCAGCAACAATTTCTCAAAGTTTGTTATCAATAAATTTAAAAACTATGAAAAAAATAAAAAATATCATCATCACTTTTGCAGTAGCCCTGGGTTCGGTTTCCTGTGTGTCGAAACTGGCTTACCAGGCACCGGACCCTGAGCTGCCGGAAAAATTTGCCTACACTGCCACTGCCGATACCGCCAGTGTAGCGGATCTGGAATGGAAGCAGTTTTTCAGCGATCCGGTTTTGCAAAGCCTGATCGAAAAAGGGATTAGGAACAACTACGATCTTCAGATCGCCCTGAAACAGGTGGCCGCCTCACAGGAAAGACTGAAACAGGCGAAATATCTCCAATACCCGGATATCGGCTTCGGCGTTTCCGCACAGATTTCAAAGCCGTCCAAAAACAGCATGAACGGGCAGAGCTTAAACTTGTTTTTAGGCCAGAGCCATGTGGAAGATTACAATGCCGCCTTCAATTTATCCTGGGAAGCGGATATCTGGGGGAAAATAAAAAACCAGCAGGAAGTTTCGAGAATGCAGTACCTTCAGACCTATGAAGCGACGAAAGCCATCCAGACCCAGGTAGTGGCTGCCATTGCACAGGGCTACTACAATCTGCTGATGCTGGACAGGCAACTGCAGATCGCGCAATCGAACCTGGAATTAAGCACCAATACCCTTTCCATCACGGAAAAGATGTGGCAGAGCGGCGATACGACTTCTTTAGGCGTACAACAGGCCACCGCCCAAAAGCAATCCACCGAACTTCTGATTACGCAACTCGAGCAGAACATGGCCATCCAGGAAAATGCGCTGAGTATTCTGGTGGGTGAAAATCCCGGGAAGATCAGCAGGACGATTGAAATGTCCGAAACCTCTTTGCCCCAGAATATTTCGGCCGGGCTTCCCGCAGCCATGGTGAGCCGGCGCCCGGATGTGCGACGGCAGGAACTGGTCTTGCTGGAATCCAACGCTTTGGTGGGAATTGCACAGGCCAATATGTATCCTGCCTTGCGGATTACGGCCAATGGCGGCGTGAATTCATTTAAAATCGACAACTGGTTCCAGATTCCCGCTTCGCTGTTCGGTTCCGTTTTAGGAGGCCTCACCCAGCCGGTTTTCCAGAAAAGACAGCTCAAGACAGACCTGAATGTGGCTAAAATCCAGCGGGAGAAAAACGTACTGGCCTTCCGTCAGTCTGTTCTGAATGCGGTCGGTGAAGTTTCGGATGCCCTGGTTTCCAATGAAAGCTTAAAAGTTCAGGAACAGAAAGCTTCCGAACAGGTCAACACCCTGAAAAACGGAATCAAAAGTGCCGAAATGCTGTACAAAGGCGGGATGGCGAATTACTTGGAAGTCATAACAGCCCAGGGAAATTCTTTACAGGCCGAGCTGAATCTGGCGTCCGTCAAAAGACAAAGGTTAAGCAGCATCGTAGACCTGTACCGGGCACTGGGCGGCGGCTGGAAATAATCATTTTTTAAATTATATTGTTAGTAATGCGGTCTTTCGGGGCTGCATTTTTTGTTTGAACCATTAAGATCCGGTTAAGTGGTTAAGTTGCATTAAGAAAAAATAATTAGATTTTGTAAGCCTTGTGCTTAAAGCGAAGCTCAACATAATATTCTTAATGTCTTAACCTGCATCTTAATGGTTCAAGTTAATCTCTTCATAATATATTCAAGCAAATAATCAAAATCTTCCTGCGAATACCCCAGCGGCAGATAATGGATATCATCCGCTTTCCGGTACCAGGTCAGCTGGCGTTTGGCATACCGGCGGCTGTTTTTCTTGATTTCGGAAATGGCAAAATCTAAATTCCATTCGCCATCAAAATATTTAAACAATTCGGAGTATCCTACGGTGTTTAAAGCCGTCAGGTGCTTAAAGGGTTCAAGGCTTTTGGCTTCCTCGAGCAATCCGTTTTCCATCATCAGATCTACCCTTCGGTTGATGCGGCCGTACAGTTCTTCCCTCGGTGCTTCGATTCCGATTCGGATGGTCTTGAAATTTCTGGTATCCTGTGAAACGGCAATCTGCTCAGAATATTTTTTACCGGTCTGCCAGATGACATCAATGGCACGCAGCAGCCTTCTGTGGTTATGGAAATCAACGACGGCAAAATATTCCGGGTCGAGTTCTTTCAAAAGGTCCTGAAGTTTTTCAATACCTTCATTATCAAAAATAGCCTGTAATTTCTTTTGGTTGTCTTCGTCGGCTTCCGGCAGGTCATTCAGTCCTTCGATCACCGCTTTTTCATACATCATGCTTCCTCCTACAAGAATCACCGTTTCATAATTTTCGAAAAGTCTGTTGAGCTTTTTGAGAGCATCTTCTTCATACTGCCCGATCGAATAATAATCTTCTACCGAAAGGTTGCCGATAAAATGATGCGGAGCCTCCGCCAGTTCTTCAGCTGACGGGGAAGCGGTTCCGATTTTCATTTCCCTGAAAAACTGCCGCGAATCGCAGGAAACAATTTCCGTACTGAAATGTTTGGCCAGATCGATAGCCAGTCTTGTTTTCCCGATTCCGGTAGGCCCTACCACAGAAATTAAATTTTTATTTTTCACCCTGCTAAATTACGAAAATGGGACGATTTGAATTTTCATCAAAACACATCATTAAACAAAAAGAATTTTATCTTTAATTATTCTATTGTTAAAAGTTAAATGTAGAATAAAACAGTCCGCTGAATTTCATTTGTAAAGGATGCCCTTAAAATGTTTATCTTTGTGCTACAATAAAAAACTATGATTTTATCAATGACCGGCTTTGGTAGAGCCGAAGGTGTTTTTGAAGGGAAGAAGATCACGATCGATATCAAATCGCTGAACAGTAAAAGCTTCGATTTGAACATCAAAATTCCGCTCCGGTACAAAGAGAAGGAATTCGAGATCCGGAAGATTCTCAACGACCGGATTATCCGTGGAAAAGTAGACTGCTACCTCAACCTGGAGAACCTGGAAGAGTCTACCGATGTAAAGATCAACAAAAGCCTTATTGATTCCTATATCAGCGAACTTAAAAGTGTAGCCCCCGACGGACCGGATTTCGAGTACCTGAAAATGGCGGTACGCTTTCCGGATGCGATTACCTCAAGACCTGACGAACTGTCTGAAGGCGAATGGGAAGCCCTGGCAAAAATCGTACATGCAGCGGTTGACCGCTTTGAAGAATTCAGAAAAACGGAAGGGAATATCCTGCATGAAGAGCTGGAAAGAAACCTTAAGAATATTGAGAAAAATCTTGCTGAAGTGGTTCCTTATGAAGAAGAACGGATTGCCGCGGTGAAGGAACGGTACCAGAAGTCACTGAAGGAATTTGAAAATGTGGACGAAACGCGTTTCTACCAGGAAATGGCTTATTTCACGGAGAAGCTGGATATTTCGGAAGAGAAGGTTAGGCTTTCGCAGCACCTGAAATATTACAAAGAAGTGATGGATCATGAGGATTTCAACGGGAAGAAGCTTGGGTTTATCTCCCAGGAAATCGGCCGCGAGATCAATACTTTAGGTTCGAAAGCCAACCATGCCGCCATCCAGAAACTGGTGGTGATGATGAAAGATGATCTGGAAAAGATCAAAGAACAGACGTTAAACGTTCTTTAAATTCAAAGTTCAATGTTTAAAATTCAAGGTTAATAGCCTTTGATCTAAGACATCAGTTTGAATGACGAACGAAACTTTAAATCCTAAACTTTAAACTTTGAACAATAAAGTCATTATATTTTCCGCGCCGTCAGGAAGCGGAAAAACAACATTGGTAAAGCATGCGCTGGACATATTCGATGAGCTGCAGTTCTCGATTTCCTGTACGACCAGGCAGCCGAGAGGCAGCGAAGTGCATGCCGTGGATTACCATTTTTTAACTCCTGATGAATTCAGGCAGAAAATTTCGGAGGACGCCTTTGTAGAGTTTGAAGAGGTGTACACCGATAAATACTACGGAACGCTGAAATCCGAAGTGGAAAAAATCTGGAGCCGCGGAAAAGTGGTCATCTTCGATGTGGATGTAAAAGGCGGGATTTCCTTAAAAAAATATTTCGGGGAACAGGCTTTATCGATTTTTATCGAACCGCCGTCCATTGAAGAACTGGAACGGCGACTGGTCTCCAGAGGCACCGATGATGCGGAGACCATCAAAATCCGCGTTGCCAAAGCAGAAGAAGAAATATCTTACGCAGGGGAATTTGATAAAATCGTCATCAATTCCGATCTGAACGAAGCAAAAAAAGAAATAGAACGTTTAATACAACATTTCATCGGAAGCTAAGGTTTAATTTTTGACTTATGATTTCCGATTAACCAATACATTAAGGTGGATATGAGTACCGAAACATTAGAAAAAGCTAAATCTGCAATTCCGGTAAGGGGATTTTTAGATATTAAAGATCTTGTTATTCCTGAAGGCGAGGAACTTGTAAAAGCAATTCTTAAGCTGAAAGAAGAAAAAAATGCGGTGATTTTAGCCCATTATTACCAGCCCGGGGAAATCCAGGATATCGCCGATTTCCTGGGAGATTCCCTTCAGCTGGCAAGACAGGCAAAAGATACCGATGCCGATATGATTGTATTCTGCGGGGTGCATTTCATGGCCGAAGCGGCAAAGATTTTAAATCCGACCAAAAAAGTTGTCCTTCCCGATACGATGGCAGGATGTTCCCTGGCAGACGGATGTTCAGGAGAAGGCCTGCGGAAAATGCGCGAGCAGCATCCCAATGCGCTTGTGGCAACTTATATCAACTGTAATGCGGAGACGAAAGCAGAAAGCGACATCATCGTGACCAGTTCAAACGCGGAAACCGTTATCGAAGCCCTGCCGAAAGACCGCCCGATTATTTTTGCCCCGGATAAAAACCTGGGAAGGTATCTTTCTCAGAAAACAGGACGCGATATGATCCTTTGGGATGGCAGCTGCATTGTTCACGAAGCCTTTTCCATGGAAAGAATCGCCAAGCAACTGGCCGAAAATCCTGATGCCAAACTGATTGCCCACCCGGAAAGCGAAGAAGCGGTCCTGAAGCTGGCCCATTTCATTGGCTCCACCTCTGCCCTGCTGAATTTTGTGGAGCAGGACGACTGCCAGAAATTCATCATTGCTACGGAGGAAGGCATTCTCCACGAAATGAAAAAGCGCGCCCCTCACAAGGAGCTGATTCCGGCTTTGGTTTTTGATGAAAGCTGCAACTGCTCCGAGTGTTTCTATATGAAACGGAATACCATGGAAAAGCTGTATCTGTGCATGAAATACGAGCTTCCTGAAATCCTGATGGATGAAGAACTGAGATTAAAAGCGTTGAAGCCGATTGAAGCGATGCTTGAGCTTTCAAAAAGCATCAAATAATTTTTCACCTTGTATTGAATATTTAGTTATATTTGAGAGAACTAAAAATATTCAACATGAAAAATCTCAGAAAATTAGACCGGAACAGTCTTAAAAAGGTGAACGGAGGAAGCGAAACCTGCCAGCTCAGCTGTAAAATTTACGAAACCTGCGGGTTGGGCTGCAATGGCCAGCTGATCTGTGTTCCCAGAGGACTTTATATTCCTGATAATTGTTAATCAGATAAAAGGCTGCCTGTTACCAGGCAGCCTTCTTTTTTATTTATTGTTCAACACAATCCGCACTTACATCCACACATCTCTGGCAGTTCTGAGACAATGCGAAATATTGGGCACAGGTGTTGGAATATTCGGGTCCTGTTCCGTAGTTATTGTTGACAGGGCAACCCGCGCAACTCAGGGAACCTTTGATCGATTTGAGTTCTGATCTTGATAATTTTTTCATAATAGATTGTTATCAATAAATTTAGTGATCCAGAGAACATTCGTAGCTTAGTAATACCTTCGGTTTACAGCACGCCGGAAGCGCATTGTAATCTGCACAGGATTTAGGAAATCCGGGTCCGTATGGTCCGGGAGGACAGACATAGTTACACGTGGCTCCGCCATGAATTGCTTTTAAGCTTTCTCTGTTGATTCTTTTTAAATTTTGCATATGATGGCAAAGTTTTGATTATGGATTAACGTCCGGGCAACTTTTAGGATCGGAGGGATCATAAAAATAAAGGCATACCCTGTGCCCTTTCAGATCGGTGCATATTGCACATCCCAAAGGACCGCAATCCAGGTCTGTCATACAATTATCTACAATGCCTCCGGCAATTGATTTTAAATGCTGCCGGCCCAGCTTTTTCAGATTTTTCATAAAATTTATTTTTGGTTAATGATTCAAGTTGAGCGGCTATTGAGGATTGGAGTTAACGCAGTCTACGCTCACAAAAACACAGCTTTTGCAACGGCCTGGAAGCACCTGGTAATCCTCGCAGGAGTGGTCGAAACCGTTGGATGCGCCGCCCGGGCCGTATCCTCCAGTAGGACATCCGGTACAGTTGCCGGCACCGCTGATCCGGTAAAGATCTTTTCTCGTCAGTTTTTTAAGATTTTTCATAATTATTTAATTTTTTGTTTGATCTTTAAATATATTACTTTTGTTAAAGATAACAAAAGCTATGAGTAAAATATTTCTCGAAAATGTGAAAATTTATGCTTACCACGGGGTTTTGCCGGAAGAAAACATCATTGGGACCTACTATCTTCTTAATGCAGAGCTTCATACGGACCTGTGGAAAGCGGCATCCTCCGATGATCTGAACGATACCATCAGCTATGCGGCGATCAATGATATTATTCATCAGGAAATGGAAGTTAAATCCAGATTACTGGAACACGTGGCAGGAAGGATTATTTCCAACCTGCACCACACATTTCCCCAGATCGATTATATCAGATTAAAAATTACCAAAACTGCTCCTCCCATGAGAGGTGAAATGCAGGGAGCAAGTATTGAGCTGGAACAAAGTTTTAAACCTGAAAATTAATCTGATCTTCCTTTAATCTCCCTAAATCGAATTCTTTTGAAAATTATTACCGTATTATTTCTCATGCTCTTTATCAATGCCTTTGCACAGAGTACCCCCGAGAATCAGATCCCCGATTACAATTTTCCGAAAGTGAAGTCCGCCATCACGATGCCGGTGACCATCCCGCTTTCGGAAATCAGCAATCTGATCAATGCTTCGGTAAAAGATCTTATTTACCAGGACGATTCCTACACGGATAATAACAATGACCAGTTTAAGGTAAAAGTCTGGAAAACGCGGCCGATCCGGCTGGTGGGAGGCACAGACCAGAATATCCTGATTGAGGTACCTTTGAAAATCTGGGCTGAAAAAGGCATAGGAACCTTAGGCGTGTACACGTATCAGAATACCACTTTTGAAACGGTAATGTCTTTCAGCACGACGCTCCATGTCCAGAACAACTGGACGGTGAAGACCACCACCGAACCTAACGGTTTCAGATGGGTGGTAAAACCCGTCCTGGAATTCGGCAGACTTCAGATCCCGATTACCGGACTGGTAGAAAAGAGCCTGATCGAGCAACAGCAGAAATTCAGCAAAACTATCGATCAGCAATTGGCCACCCAGCTTGATTTCCAGCCATACGCGGTCATGGCATGGAACGTTTTCTCCAATCCGTTCAACATTTCGGAAGAATATAAGACCTGGCTGAAAGTAACTCCGGTCAGCGTTAATATGACCCCGCTGAAATTTTATGGCAATCAGATCAACACCAATCTGGGGATCGACGTATTTTCCGAAACTTTTACCGGAAGTCAGCCGGCTTCTTCCCAACCCGTAAAAACCGCGGCAAACTTCAGCTTTGTTTCTTCTGCATCTGATCGTTTCCTGCTTCAGACTACCGCCAACATTCCTTTTACGGAAGCTACGGATATCGCCCGGAATCTGTTTTTAAACAGAGAATATGAGATCAGGGGATCTGCTGTTAAAATTAAAGACATTAAAGTGTATGGTGTAGACAACAGGGTCATGATCGAAGCGGAAACGGAAGGCTATGTAAACGGGAAAGCTTTTATCTCAGGGATTCCCGTTTATGACGAATCCAAAAAGAAAATCGTGCTTTCGGATACAAAATTCAACCTCAGAACCGCCAATATTTTACAAAAGACGGCTACCCTGCTGTTCCGGAGCCGGATCGTAAAGATGATTGAGGAAGAATACGGAATCCCGACCCAGGAACTGGAAAACGGTTCAAAGAAAAGTATTGAGGACGCTTTTAACAAGGAATATTACAAAGGCCTGAAGATGAGCGGAAAGGTCTTTAATCTCAAACCCGGCCGAATCCTGATGAACCCTTATGGCATCACTGCTGTTATTGACACTAACGCGTCTCTGAAGCTGGTTTTAAGCGGCATGTGAACTCATTAAAACAAGTATAAACAACCATGAGAAAACACCTGAAAATTGTAGAAGATAATAAAGCTTCAAAAGTAATAAGATTGGCTAACTCTCTTTTAGATTTTATTGCTCTGGCCGTAGTTAATTTAATTTTATATGTAATTTTCACTTTCCTGTATAATACTACCTCAATAGAATTATTCTTCTTACTTAATCATGGTGGCTTCCTGTGGGATATGGCTGTCGGGATCGTAGTATCCTTTACTTATCATTTTTTAGCTGAAAGCCTTTCAGATGGGAAGACGTTTGGCAAAATAATTACCAGTACCAAAGTCATCAGTATTGACGGAATAAAACCATCCACGAAACAATATTTTTTAAGATCGCTGGTGCGCCAAGTACCTTTTGATTTTTTATCTTTTTTAGGATACAACGGATGGCACGACAGCTGGAGCGATACCCGGGTCATCAGCATTAAAAATTATGAGGCTGAAAGACAGGCGAAAAGCGATATTGAGAGCATCGGAACGAAAGAATTTGCTTAAAAACTTTTGTCGAAAACTAAATTTTAGTATATTTGCACACCTCAAAAATGGTAAATGGTACTTTGGCCGAGCGGCTAGGCAGTGGTCTGCAACACCATCTACAGCGGTTCGAATCCGCTAGGTACCTCCGAAACCTCCGGTCTTTGACCGGAGGTTTTCTTTTTGAATATATCTGATTAAAATTGGTGCATCCCTGGTCATGTGCAAAAAAAATCAATTCTAAAACTTAAAGCCGCGTAGAAATTTGGTCAGTTTTAAATTCATAAAGTTAATGAATAAAGAAACCTAGCGGGTTTTAAAAACCCGCTAGGTTTGATGATTTGTACCAACCAGTAAACAAAATAAAGTTTCGCTGATCTGAATTTAAAAACGATTCATTTTTTTTACGCCGCAGGGCTGCATGCTAAAGTCTTAATTTTCTAATTTAAAATTTCACAACTGAAATATCAACCTTTTTTCAAAGTAGATTGGATATCAGTGTAATGACTGATAATCATTTTCCAGGCTCATTTTCAAAATATAAAATAATTCCGTAAAATAAAATTGGCCCAATTCTTCCTGTTTAAAAAGAAAAATTTAAATATGGAAAACACGCATTTACAAAACCAGGAGGAACCGTCAACCATTGCAATGAACTGGCTGAAGGCAAAAATGAAGGAACGTTTTGAAAGGGATTTTAATCTGGATCAGGAGGTAATCATTACTTTTGAAGATTCTTATAAGGTCGCTCTTACACCCGGGACCTCTAAACTTTCACAGCAGGAGTCTTTAGGGCTTTCATTTTTTGTTAATCATATCAATAATGAAAATCCTGATACCGATCAGATGATTTCTGAAATTAATGAGATCAAATAAAAAGTCCCCGGCCGGAGCCAGGGAATAATTTGAAAGATATAGTGGTGATTAAATGTCTTTTCAAATTCAAAGAACGTACCAATATTTCATATTTTTACTTAACTGATTAAATTGAGTAATTCTTCTAATTGGATGGCTGATGAATAAACGCATTGAACCCGCAGTTCCTTCCATTACTTTCAATAACAGCCTTGTCTATCCAATGACCCTGTTTGTACTTCGTGAAGGCAAAACTCTTGGTAAAACCCAACCATTTTTTAATAACCTTAAATAAGTGGAACATCATTGAGTTCATCTCAAAATAATAAGCAACGACCTTATAAAAAAGTTCATAAAAAAACCTCCCATAAAGAGAGGCAAACTTACTGAGAATAAATATTGTGTTATTGCTCTTGTAAAAATATAACTCATTCCAAAAAGATGTTTATGACCGAAATCACAACTGCAAAAAAAATATCATATTTCTGTGAGGCTTAGAAAAAGAATGACCATGAAAAGTCAGGAGACACGGAAATGACTGTTAAGATTTCGATTTAATTTAATCAGCCTGATCATTACAATTTTAGAAAATATTTTATTTTTCACACAATAATGATTAAATTTGCGCAAACTGATTAAATACCATGACGTTCAACGAAGCACTTAGACAGAAAAAAAATATTTTGAAAAACACGAGTGAGTTTACCAAGACCCTGTATGACTATGTAATCATTCCTGCACTTGAGGAAGAAGGCAAAAAGTATATCGATGACTTTAAAAAGGCCCCTTCTCTTTTTCGTGATGAAAGCTGTAAGAAATACAGCAGCGATGCAAAATTCAGAATATTCCTTTTACCGAAAAACCGGATCTGAAAGGAAAAGCACCGAACAAACCCTGAAATTTCAGAAGGCAAATTCAAATAAAAAATCCCCGTATTGCTACAGGGATTAAAAAACTAATAACCATGAAAACTCAAATTAAACATGAGTGACTGCAAATGTATGAAATGTTCATCTTAAATGCATCTATTGCGCTGATAAATTTTATCCATTAACATAATTTTAGTATAGATTAAAAATACTTTAATCTATGATAAGATCCCGGGATTTCTGTCTTTATCGGGATTCAGCGTATTTTACACATTATTTTCTTCTGCAGTTTTACCGTTAAAAAATTAAACATTCATTTAAAAAATGTTAAAAAAATAAGCTCTCATTGCTGAGAGCTTATTCATTTAGTATGATCAATTAAATTTTATTCCTTGATAAACTTTTTCTGTGCAGTACCCTTCACATCATCGATATCAATCACATAAATTCCGTTGATCAATGCATGAACATCAATCTTGTTATTTAAAATGATTCCTGACGATACCATCTGTCCTGTGGCATTATAGATTTTATAATTCGCTTTAGGACTGATGTTTTTAATGTTAAGGACTGTTTTCACCGGATTAGGATACAATAGGATTTCCGTCTGGTCCACCGGGTTCGGTACCGGAAGTTTGGAAATTCTTACCGTGTAATCTTCCACCTCACCATTCGGGAAGTTGGTACAGTTTACAGGAATGGCATCTTTAGACATCGCCACTCTCATCACTACATATTTGTAATCGGTTAAGCTTACAAATGCATCCATCGGCACTGAAAACGTTCCGTTCACAGTCTGATCCGTATTTGGTCCGGAAACCAGGATCCTTTCGTCGATATCAAAATATCCGTTCCTGTTGAAATCGATCCATACCGCAACGCCTGCATTTCCTGAAGTTTTATCGATGCTGATCTTATTATCCACAGATCCCTGGATCAATTGGATAAACTTGTTGGTTACACCGGTATAATCGGTATAGTTTGAAGCTACTGATGAATTCGTCATCACCGGCTTGCCATTCGGCGTTACCGTTACTTTGGAAATGTAGTTCGCACTGGCCGTTGTCGCCTGCATCTGGCAATATACGATCGTTGGTGTCGTAAACAGATACGGAAGCGTGTAGTTGCCCGGTGTTCCGCTGCAGATGTTGGCTACCTGCATTTCGTACTGTGTAAGTTCCAACAGGCCGGTTAAGGTAATAGTGTTGGTATTGGAAGTAACCGTCGTCCAGCTCGGAATTCCCACTTTTCTGTAGCGCAGGATATACGTTGCACCCGGGAAAGGAGCCCACGTTACCTGTGCTGTGGTTGTGGTGATGTTTGTGATCGTCAGTCCCGGAGGAGCGATTTCACACGTTCTCTCTGTGGTAAATACTTTAGGGTTGGACCATGGGTTCAATGTACTTTCATTATCACACATATTGGCAACCTGCACTTCATAAGTGGTGAACACATTCAGTCCGCCAAGTGTAAAGGTATTGGCAGGAGCCAGTGGCAATGGAATATTTGCACTCCACCCTCCGTTACCGCTTCCAACGATCCGGTATCTCAGGAAATAGTGAGAACTGGTGGCCAGCGGAGACCATGTGATCAATGCTGATGTAGTGGTAATATTACTTACCGTTACATTCGGAGGAGTAGGATCACATCTTGTGGTAAATGTGCTGTGTGAATATACGCCTGTATTGGTATTACAGATCGCAGCAACTTCCACCTCATACTGGGTAGCCGATAACAGGTTTGTCAGTGTGGTCGTATTGGTAGTGGCCGGAAAAGCAGCAGCAGCTACGTTCACGGTCTGCCATGGGGAAACCGGAGAAGTAATCGGTCTGTATCTTATGGTATAGGTAGCTCCGCCAATATCCTGATTCCAGTTCAGAACGATTGAGTTGTATGTTGGGGTACCCAGCGTTACGGTTGGCGTTGCATTATTACAGATACGTAAGTTAATATTATCGATGGCAACCGGAGGCTGTGTCCCGCCGCTTCCGTCATTTCTCCATTCAAATACCAGACGCATCGTTGTTCCGGCAAAGCTTGAAATATTCAATGTCGGATTAAAGACATTCTGCCATGTAGTCTGTTGGTTGTAGTTATTACCGATCTGAATTCTTCCCGTACCTGCCGTAATCTGAGTTCCGGAAACAGGCATAAAGGTTGTCGGTACCATCCATACTCTCAGATAATCAAAGCTCGATTCCCCGACCCCTTTCCAGTCGAACGAGAAAATCGCCGTCGTGGTTCCTGCCGGTACGATGATATCCCTGTAGGCATGAACAACACTGGTTGATGTAATAGTGTAAGCATTGGTAGTTCCGTTGGTATTGGAAATATACAGTGAGTTTCCGGTATTTCCGGTAGCACTTCCGTAAGTCCATTTATTGGCTTGGGTACCGTTTGTATATCCCAAATCACTTCCGGTATTGAAACCCTGGATATAAGGAATGGTAGCAGGAATCTGGGTTGTCGTAAAGCTAGGCCCGGCGCTCCAGAAGCTTCTGTCCGGTCCTACGCATACGGAACGGATCCAGATGTAATAGGTGGTATTAGGAGTAAGAGACGCTAAATTAAGCGTTGTTCCTGCAGATGTACCGGTTGGGGTAGTACCTGCAACAGGTGCTACGTTGGTAGTGGATAAATAATATTGATATCCGCCTACAGGAGCCGGTACCGTGGCAGTCCAGGTCACTGTTGCCGTGCTGCTTCCTACGGTACTGATGTTAATATTGGTAGGAACCTGACAGGTCGGGATGCTCAGATTGATATTGTCAATAGCGGCGGCAGGCTGTGTTCCGAAAACACCGTCGTTTCTCCATTCGAATACCAGACGTACATTCTGACCGGCAAAACTGCTGAGGTTAACCAGGGTATTGAAATAATTCTGCCAGGTGCTTTGCTGATTCAGATCGCCGCCCAGCTGGATTCTTCCTCCACCTGTTGTAATTTGCGTTCCGGCAACCGGTATATAAGACATAGGCACCAGCCATACTCTTAAATAATCCCAGCCGGATTCTCCCTGTCCTTTCCAGTCAAAGGATAAAGTCGCATTGGTACTTCCTGCCGGAACAATAATATCCCTGAAAGCATGTACCACACTCGAAGCGGAAGTATTATAGCCATTGGTCGCGCCGTTATCGTTGGTGATATACAGAGAGTTGGCAGGATTTCCTGTTACCGAACCGTAAAACCAGATATTCGGCTGTCCGGAACCTGTCAGCTGAAGGTCATTCCCTGTTGAGAAATTCTGTACATAAGGAATCGTGGTAGGTACCTGAAGCGTAGAAAAGCTTGATGCAGCAATCCAGACACTTTTATTGGTTGCTCCGCATACGGAACGTACCCACCAGTAATAGGTGGTGCTTGGAGCTAATGCTACGGTAACACTGGTTCCTGCATTTGCTACACCGACAGTGGCGGCGGTAGGAGCCGTAGAGCTGGTGCTCAGATAATACTCGTACCCGTTGGCAGGAACGGTACCCGGAGCCGTCCATGATAAAACGGCACTGTTGGTAGTGATCGTTCCCGTTGTTGGTGCGGAAGGAGGGAAACAGCTCGGTACGCTTACGTTGACATTATCAACAGCAATTGGCGGCTGTGTTCCGAAACTGTCATCATTTCTCCATTCGAAGACGAGACGCATCGTAGACCCTGCAAAAGAACTGATGTTCAAACTGATGGTGCTGTACGTCTGCCAGGCAGTCTGGCCTATGAATTCAGTTCCGATCTGGATTCTTCCGCTACCGGCAGTAATCTGTGTTCCTGTGGTAGGCGTGAAACTGGCCGGAACCATCCATACCCTGAGGTAATCCCATCCGGACTCTCCCGTTCCCTTCCAATCGAATGAAAAGTTGGCTACGGAAGCACCCGTTGGAATGGCAAGATCCCGGTATGCCTGTACAACACTGGTTGCACTTGTTGAATAAGCATTCGTTGTTCCATTCGTATTTGAAATGTAGAGCGAGTTGCCCGTATTTCCCGTTGCAGAACCGTAAAACCACTTATTGGTCTGGCTTCCGTTAAGTAACGTAAAGTCATTGGCGGTATTAAAGTTCTGTGAATACGGTAATGGAGCAGGTGTTTGTCCGTAGACATCCGGAACGGCGCCTAAATTTAACAAACACAGAAGAAGTACTAAGAAAGTAGAAAGTTTCTTCATAAGTTATCATTTAATATTAATCCTTGCAAATCTAATCCGTTTTTTGATAATTTGTAGCATAAAACACTATAATTTTTAAATAAATTACAGTAAATCCAATAGCACAACTATTGAAAAACAAATATATAAAGACATTTAGACAATAAACGTTCAATGTATACTTTTATTGTTTTCCTGACAATTTAAATCAATCCTCTATTCATGAATCTGTCTGTTCGCCCACCGTTGTTGAAGAAATCCGGCAAGTGCAATCATTTGTTTTCAATATCAAAAAAAATAAGGTCCCCTTTTTGTAAAGGAGACCAAAAAAAACACAAATGATGAAAAAAATTTTATTGAATCAATTATTATTAATCCATGCCGTAAAATTAGTAAGGTATGCCGCTGTTCCTTTATGATTGAAATCATGTCGGCATCTTTTTTCAGATAAAATTTACAATTTATTGTCAGGCTGATGATGAAGATAAGCGTTTCCTTATTTAGTCCTGATATTTATATAATATTTAACAGATTTAATAACATTATGGCCAACAATACTCTATAATTCATAGAAATAATTCTATAAAATAAAAATTAATTTACAAAAGACCAACAGAGGATGCGGCTATAAAAAGAAAATGCCTGGACCCTGCCACCGGCGAATTCTGTGCTTTTTTCGATCCTGACGATGCACTTTTTGACTATGCCGTAGAATGCATGCTTAGTGAATTCACAAGAAATCAGAAAATCATTGCCGCCTATTCCAAACTAATTTTCTGTGATGAATCCCTTAATCCGAAAGCGGTTTTTTCGAAAATAAAGCAGATCCGTAACGACAGGTATTTTTTTAACATCCCGATTCAGAGCCATGCTTTTTTTGTTTAAAAAAAAGAGGCATACCTTAAAACTTCAGATATTAATCCTAATCTTAAAAATGCGGTGGATCAGGACCTTTATCTGAAACTGCTTGAAACGGGCGACACTAAATTCGTAGATCATATGCTTTATAAATACAGGATTCATTCCAACGGGATTTCCCAGCACAGTTCCAAACAGAGCGCAAAGGAATCTTTTGCGCGCGTGATCCATGAAGCCATGCAGCGAAGAGCGATTACCGATATAACGGCACTCCCGTTCCTGAGGTCTATACGGATACTACCTGCTGAATTACCAGACGAAAATACCCTACAGGGTAATGAATAAAATAAAACTGCATTTCAGCAAGATCAGCAGCTGATCAAGGAATTTTAAAGATTAAATTCAGGTAGATTCACACTTTTTAAAACAAACCTGATCTGAAAATAAAGAGGCGGCCTTTGGAGGCCGCCTCTTATTAAAGGTGTGTATGGGTTGGAAAAAGTGTCTTATCTTGCAGAATCCGTCCGGGTTCCATTAGACGGAGTACTGCCGATTGACCCGTTGGTCTGGTTCGGGGCAGTACTTCTCTGGTTGTTCTGGGTATTTCCCTGGTTCATTGCACTGTCGCCGGCCGTGCCTGTAGAGTCTGTAGACATGGCTCCTGAAGTATCGGACATTGTTCCCGAAGTACCGGCAGAATCTGCCATGGTCGTATTATCATTTTGTGTTTCCTGTTTCTTACAGCTTACTGCAAAAAGACTTAGTCCCAGCATTAATAGCATTACTTTTTTCATATAATAATTTTTTGATGTTTAAATAGTAGATCAAAATTATATTTAAAAAAATAAGAATTCTATGAGCGGAGTCATAACCCAGGATAAAGATTTGAAACAAAATAGCCTCCCTTGCAGGAGGCCGTAAAAACACAAATGATGAAAAAAATCTATTCAGCGTGCACTGAACAGAGCTTATTTGCAGCCGATGCCGCTATATTTTGATGTACAATGCTCCTCCGCCGGAGGATTATTGTAACATAGGAACCGGATCTCTAACTCGTACCCTTTAACAGATGAGAGAGGCCAAAGATAACAAGCATTAATGAAATAAGCAAAATACTAAGCATTAAAATTTAAGAAAAATAGAAATTTATTATAGTATAAAGTATTTCAGTCTTTTAGCGGTTCCGTTATTTCAAAAACAGAAAAAACCCCACCGTTTCAGGCGGGATCCGTTCTTTTCTATTCTTCCCAGGCAATGGGAATATAGACGGTGACATAGCCGTCCGAATCTACCTGTGCATCCGACACTTCAGAGGTTACGGAGCCGTATCCTACCCAGCCGCCCTGTCCCTGCATGGCCGTAAAGGTGTACGTTCCGGCGGGAATATCCTCAGAATAGGCAGGCAATGTCTGGAAACCGCCTCCGTAATACGTATCATAGCTTTGCCCGGTTACCGTATTCGTTGCGATAAAACTTCCCACATCATAACTCCCGGAAAGGGTCTTGCTTCCGTTTTGCCCCACAAGACCGTAACGGATTTTGTACGTTTTGGCTTTTGCAGCTTCTTTAGGGATCATGTTCTTTGTGTGGGAATCATTTTCGTAAGTGGAAAAAGAACTTCCCACTGCAACTATACCCGCCATAAGCAGGACTTTTACAAGTGAATTTTTCATATTAATATCATTTAGGTAAAACAAAAATAATCAATTTATATTAATTCAACACTTGGGGAAAATTAAATAAAAGTTACGTTTTTCTGAAAAATATGTAAAGAGATAATAGGGGTGAGTTCTTACCGCTAATCGCAATAATGGGTCAAAAACATGGAAACATTAATACTTTTTCTATTTTTTTAACATTGCTTAACGGACTTTGGCTTCATAATTGGAAATACTATAATTTCAAAGTCAGGTTGACTTAACATCCTTATAAAAATTTGAGTTATGAGAAATATAGTGTTAACAGGGCTGATGTCGGTTTTTTTGCTGACAGCCTGTAAAAAAGATGACCAGATCGCTGAACAACAATCTTTGGAACAACAGAAAATGGAGTTCCAGATGAGACAGTTGGAAATAGAAAAACAGAAGCTTGCCATTGAAAAAGAAAAAATGGCTTATGAGGCACAGAAGAAAGCAGACAGTATCGCTGAAATGCAAAAGGCTAAAACAGCTGCTGTAGCGAATACCAGACCCCAGGTAATCAGAGAGACCCGTACGGTTTACAGAGACCGTTCCAGCTCAAGTTCAAGCAACGGCAATTATGCCAGCAACGGAACTTCATCCCAGACAACCGCTAAGAAGAAAGGGATGAGTGAAGCAGCCAAAGGTACGATCATTGGTGCTGTAGGGGGTGCCGCTTTGGGAGCTATCGTTAATAAGAAGAGCCCGGGAGCGGGAGCTGCCATTGGTGGGGTAATCGGTGGTGCTACCGGTTATACTTTAGGTAGAGCTCAGGACCGTAAAAGCGGAAGGGTTCAGCCAAGATAATATTTTTAACATGACATAGAAAGATTGCTTATTTTTAAGCAATCTTTTTTTATGCTGTTACTCCTCCTTTCCACCTTCCTTCTGATTCCGGTTTTAATGGGACTGGGAAATATCATGAAACGCTTTTCCGGAAACTTTGTTCAGGGGATCTCAGGGGATATCCTGTTGGGAATTGCAGGAATCACTGTACTATGGACCGTTCTCTCTTTTTTTATTCCTTTAAATAGATATGTGGAAATCCCTACACTAATTTTAGGGCTGTTTTCTTTTTTTAAGAGTAAATTATACAGCGCATTTTTCCGGTTTTCAAAGAAAGAGGCTGTACTGATATCTTCTGTAACGGGTATTATCCTATTCTGCGGATCTTCCTATCCTTATATATTGGATCATTTCGGCTATTATGTACCCACTATAAAATGGCTTCGGGAATTCGGTCTGGTTAAAGGAATATCCAACCTGGATCTTACATTGGGCCAGATGTCACTGTGGCATATTTTTCAGGCCGGATTTTCTAATTTTTCCGATCCTTATTTAAGAATCAATTCCATCCTGTTGGTTGTTTATACTTTATATATGGTAAAAAATAAAAGATGGATCCACCTGTTTTTCATTCCGGTTTTCCTTTTATTTTCACAATCCCCCAGCCCCGATCTTCCCGTCATTATTTTTTCACTGGTTATTATAGATGAGATTCTGAAGAAAAACGGGAATACTTCTCTCCTGTTTGGTTTTTCGGTATTTGTTTTTGCGGTAAAGCCTACGATGATCTGGCTTCCCCTGTTCAGCTTCTTTTACGCTGTTTTCATTGCCAAGTCAAAATACACCCGCCTTATCCCCGGTTTCTTCGTGGTACTGCTTTTCTTCGCAAAAAACATCTGGACTTTCGGGTATCCGGTTTTTCCTATTGCTGCCGGAGATTTGAATATCCTGTGGAAGCCCAATCCTGAAATCCTGAGAAATTCTTCGCAGTTTGCCATTCAGAAAACCTATGACATGCAATATTCCTATGAAGAAATCCAGCAGTTTTCTGCGTTCGACTACCTCAAAAACTGGCTTTTTCTTGAAGGCATCAAATCAAAGATAAATATCCTGTTCATCATCAGCCTGCCGGGGTTTATCATCTTCAGCTGTATCAAAAAAAACAGGGTCCTCCATCTCCTTTGCCTTTCAATTTTAGTCAAAAGTATCCTGGTGCTGCTTTTTTCTGCCCAGTACCGTTTTTTTACCGATGTCTTCTTTGTGATCTTCTTCATTCTTTTCAGAGATCATTTTACCCGGCAGAAATCGCTGGCTGCATTTTCCGTATTAAGCGTCATCTTCATCGGGGCGATGACTTTACCCCATATTCTTCAGACCTACCTTCCCAGTTTCAGGCCCGGGAATTTTATGGGGACCTTTGAAGCAAAACAGCTGTACCGGCCTTCGGCCTATGATTATCATGCATATACTCCTTACCGGCTTGGAAATCTGAAATTTAATGTTTCTAAAAAATACCCTTATAACTTCGATACGGAACTGCCGGCGATTTCGGAAAGCTATATTTCTGATGATGTGAAAGCGGGAATTTTTCCGCAGCAGATCGATCCTCAAAATATGGGAAAAGGATTTATCTGGAAAAAGCTTAATCCTGAAGGAAAAAAAGCAGCCGCTACGATCATTCATTCTATCAACCATTCTTATAAACAGAACTGATTTCACGGCATGCCTATCTGGATAAAAAGCCTTAAATTTGTGTTATGTTAAATACTCTAGGTAATCTTCTCAGTCTTACAACCTTCGGAGAGAGTCATGGTCTGGCTTACGGGGGCATCATCAATAATTTTCCGGCGGGGCTGACGGTTGATTTCGATAAAATCCAATACGAACTGGATCGCAGGAAACCGGGACAGTCTGCCATTGTTACCCAAAGAAAAGAAAGCGACACGGTAAAATTTCTGTCAGGGGTTTTTGACGGAAAAACCACAGGTACCCCGATCGGCTTTATCATCGAAAATGAAAATCAGAAATCGAAAGATTACGATCATATCGCCGGCTCTTACCGTCCCAGCCATGCCGATTTCACCTACGACCGGAAATTCGGGATCAGGGATTACCGTGGCGGCGGGAAATCTTCTGCACGGGAAACCATCAACTGGGTGGTAGCCGGTGCCCTGGCCAGACAACTCTTGTCGGATATTGAAATTAATGCCTATGTTTCCTCAGTAGGAGATATCTTCTGTGAAAAACCTTACCAGGCACTGGATTTCTCCAGAACGGAAAGTAATGAAGTCCGCTGTCCCGATGCGGAAACGGCGGAAAGAATGATTGAAAGGATCAAAGAGATCAAAAAAGAGGGCAATACCATCGGCGGAACCATTACCTGTGTCATCAGAAACGTTCCGGCAGGTGTCGGTGAGCCTGTCTTCTCAAAGCTTCAGGCTGAACTGGGAAAAGCCATGCTTAATATCAACGCGGCAAAAGGCTTTGAATACGGAAGCGGATTCTGCGGGGCAAAAATGACCGGCAAGGAGCACAATGATCTTTTCAATGAAGATTTCACCACCCGATCCAACCTTTCAGGAGGAATCCAGGGAGGAATTTCCAACGGGATGGATATTTATTTCCGGGTGGCCTTCAAACCGGTAGCTACGATTTTGAGACCCCAGGAAAGTGTGGATAAAGAAGGAAATCCTGTAATTGTGGAAGGGAAAGGCCGTCACGACCCGTGTGTTCTTCCTAGGGCCGTTCCTGTAGTGGAAAGCCTGGCCGCTTTCGTGTTGGCGGATTTAGTCCTGATCAACAAAACCAGAAACATCAATAATTTTTAAACATAATATTTTTAGTAATGGAAAATTACTGGGAAAAAGCCGTCTCTTTTGAAGACTATGTGCAAACCGGAAGACAAAGATTGGAAAACCCTGCCAACCAGCAGGAGATCGATTATAAACATTATTACGAATTGGGGCTCCAACGGATCGACAGAACCGTTAAAAAGTATGTGGCTGATGAAGAACAGCTGAAAGAACTGGCCTCCAAAAGTTTCACCGGAAAGATTTTAATTATTTCCGAGGTCTGGTGCGGCGATGCCAGCTCCACCGTTCCGGCACTGGTTAAATTTTTTGAAGGGAAAAATGAAGTGAGAATTTTCCTCCGGGACAGCGATAAAAGCCTGATTAACCAGTTTCTTACCAACGGCACCGAGTCTATCCCGAAAGTCATCATCCTGAACGAAGATTTCAGTGTAAAAAATTCATGGGGCCCGCGACCGGAATACGGAAGGCAGCTGCTCGCGAAATTCAAAGCCGATCCCGAACATTATACCCGGGATCAGTTTTATAATGACCTTCAGCTCTATTATGCCAAGAACAGAGGAAAGGATGCGGTTCAGGAAATCCTGGAATTGCTTTAGTGCCGGAATATCTTAAATGAATATCGGTCTGAAACAAAGCTCCTTCTAAAAATAATTTTTATCAAGCGTTAAAATGAAAAAAAATATTATTTATGTTATCCTGATTGTCCTGATTGCCGTTGTTGCTTTTGTGCCGGGAGTAAAAGAAAAGCTGCAGGATACCTTTTTCCCGATAGCCGCTATCGAAAACGCCGTCCATATCGGTGATGAGGATTACGATGTCGAACTGCAGGGAATCAACGCTCCGAGTACCAACCTTAAAACATTTAAGGGGAAAGCGGTGTTCCTGAATTTCTGGGGAACCTGGTGCCCGCCGTGCCGTAAAGAATGGCCTTCCATCCAGAAGCTGTACGATACCCGGAAAGACCATGTAAGCTTTGTGCTGATTGCCATGAACGACCAGGAAGAGGCCGTAAGAAAATTTTTAAAGGAAAACAATTACAATGTTCCCGTTTACATTGCCCAGAGCCCGATCTCCGAAAAGATTCTTCCGAAAGTTTTTCCGACCACTTATCTCCTGGATAAAGACGGCAGGATCCTCATCAAGGAAGATGCTTCAAGAGACTGGAATACAGAATCTACGCATCAGTTTATTGATAATATTATTAAATAACTTTAACAAAAATTTACAGTCTGTTGGTACAGAATTTGTGAAATACCTAAGGTTTAAAATTATTTAAAGCCGGACACCAAATGAAGTATTCCAAATTAAACCTGGCGAAAGAAGCCATCAGCCATAAAGGTTTTGTACAGAAAATTCCCGATATTTTCAGAATGGTAAAGATGTGGAGAAGAGGAGCCTATCCGATGCGGTCACTCGATATCATTCTGCCTTTGCTGGGACTTTTATATGTAATCTCTCCCATCGACCTGCTTCCGGAAGTGGCTGTTCCGGTAATCGGCGTCCTGGATGACCTTGCCGTATTGTCACTGGCCATCCCGAAACTGATCAGGGAAGTCGATAAATTCCTGCTTTGGGAAGCCGACCGGAAATATAATACCGGCGGTGCGAAAATCATCGATGCCGAAATTGTAGAATAAGTAATAAACCATCTTTAAGGGATGGTTTTTTCATACCTGTATTCAGCTGTTACATGAGATGAATTTATTCTAAATCACAAATTGAGCATTGACTTGCGAAGCAAAATTAACTATTCACTTTCAACCTTTCATCCCAAATCCTTAAATTTGCAAACATCTAATAAAAAATAATGGAAAGTAAAAAAGAATTCTTTTTAGAATGCTACAAACTGGGCATCATCAAATTCGGAAGATTCACCTTAAAAAGCGGTATTGAAAGCCCTTTTTATGTAGACTTAAGGCCTTTGGCTTCAGATCCCAAGATTTTAAAAAATCTTGCCAATTACCTTCTGGATATGCTTCCGCTGGATAATTTCGACCTGATCTGCGGGGTTCCTTATGCTGCACTCCCGATGGCTACGGCGATGTCTTTACAAAGCTACATTCCGTTAATTATCAAAAGAAAAGAAGCTAAAAACTACGGGACCAAAAAGCTGATCGAAGGAATTTACCAGAAAGGCCAGAACTGCCTGTTGGTAGAAGATGTGATTACTTCCGGAAAATCTCTGATCGAAACGATCGCTGAAGTTGAGCAGGAGGATCTTAAAGTTGCGGATATCGTAGTGGTTCTCGACCGGGAACAGGGCGGAAAACAGCTTCTGGAAAGCAAGGGATACCGGGTTCATACCCTTTTCAATATTTCTGAAGTCTGCGAAATCCTCAAGGAAAACGGAGAGCTGTCGGATGATGAAGTAGCAAGAATCCAGAATTTTTTAAAAGGAAACCACATTCAGTTTGAAGAGAAAACCAGACTTTCGTACCAGGAAAAATTTGAACAGGCCCAGCATTCCGTTTCAAAAAAACTTCTGGAAACCGCACTGGCCAAAGAATCCAACCTGATTGCTTCTGCCGACGTTACCACCACGCAGGAATTGCTGGATCTTGCTGAAAAGGTGGGTCCGCATGTGATTGCTTTGAAAACGCACATTGATATTATTTCCGATTTTGAATATGAAAAGACGATTATCCCTTTAAAAGCATTGGCGGCCCGGCACAATTTCCTTCTGATGGAAGACCGCAAATTTGCAGACATCGGGAATACACAGGAACTTCAGTTTACCAGCGGCGTATTCAAAATTACGGATTGGGCCGATTTCGTGACCTCACAGGTGATCGGAGGATTCGAATCTCTGGACTGCTTCAGAAATGTAGGGGTGGTCGCCATTATCGGAATGTCTTCCAAAGGCGCTTTAACGACCAACGCTTACCGCGAAGAAGCTTTAAAAGTAGCCGCTTCACACCCTAACGTGATCGGAGGCGTATCGCAGAACCCGCTTCCGGACGAAATGCTTTTATTCACCCCCGGAGTAAATCTGGCCGATTCCGGAGATGGAAAAGGACAGCAGTACAATACCCCTGAACACGTCTTCAAAACGCTTCATACCGATTTCATCATCGTCGGAAGAGGAATCTATAAAGCGGAAAATCCTCAGGAAGCTGCCATGACCTATAAAAATGAAGGCTGGAATGCTTATTTGAACTCCCTGGAAAAAAAAGCAATTCAGGATTAAAATCTTTACGGAATTTATACAAAATAAGTTATATTTGATACTTTATCACAGTAATTGAAAAGAATCAGCATTTGTCTTATTTTGTTTTTGGGTGTCGCAGAAGTTTCTGCGCAGAAGGATAGTATTCATATTCAGGCCAGGCTGTCTCAGGACCGGAAAATGCTGGATGTGAACGAGGAAATAGTTTACTACAACCATTCTGCAAAAGACCTGGACTCCGTTAAACTTTTAAATTGGGTCGCTGCCTACAACAGACGCGGGACTTCTCTGGTCTACCGCAAACTGGAAGACCGGAATACCGACCTTCATTTTGCCGGACAGGACCAGCTGGGCAAACTGCTGCAATTACAGATTAAAAGTACGGATCAGGACATTCCCGCAAGCAATACATCCGAAGAAAATCTTTTTCTTCCTTTGAAAAAAATTTTAAAGCCCGGAGAAAAGATTACGCTGCAGCTGCAATACAAGATCCAGCTTCCCGACAGCAGGTTCACGGGATACGGAACCTCTGCTGCCGGTACCGCCTTAAAATACTTCTTTATTGTTCCGGATCGTTTCGATCCGGACAATATTTCTCCCAGGGAATACCAGGATATCGAAGAATCGGTTAGCTTCAATACATTCTGGACCGTCAACTTTGATCTGCCTGATCATTATTTTGCAGAGGGCAATTTAAAACAGAGCCAGACCAATTCATTCAGCGGATACCTGGATGCTGATCCGGAATTTTTGATTTCACCCGATCAATATCCTTCCATTATCATCAATACGGAGGACGTTCATACGAAGGTGAAATTCGGCTATAACCTGAAGCCGGAAGAAAAGCAGGATCTGGAATTTTACCTGCCGTTGCATTTGAATTTTATAAAACAAAGAATCGGTACTATCCCTGAAAGCATTTACATCTCTGAAAAATTCAGAAATAAAGAAGATTTTTTCGGGAATAATGACATTACTTTCTGGAAATACCGCTTCAGGCTGTTTACCGCTGCGGAAAACAGGGATATGGATTATTTCGGCATCATCTCTAAAAAGGTCCTGGACGAAAGCATTATCACCGATAAGCAGGATTTCCATTGGTTTAAAAACGGACTGAAATCCTATCTTGAAATCCAATATCTCAGGAAATTCTATCCCGACACCAAATTGCTGGGCATGCTGAATGACACAAAGATTTTCGGAATCAAGCCCCTGAAACTTTTTCACGCTTCGGATGTAAAGCTTACCGAACGGTACGGACTGACGTATCAGTATATCATGTCCCAGAACCTCGATCAGAAAATCGATGAAAAATTCTCTGCCCTGAGCAATTTCAACGATATGGCCATCAGCGGCTTTGAAACGGGTACCCTTTTCAATTATACCGCGGATCAGATGGGCCGCCAGAATTTTGAACACCTGGTTCAGGAATTTATTGCAGGAAACAGAGATCAGGAAACCGATCCCAAAGATTTTTTAAAGGAACTGGCCGAAAAAAATTCAAGAGCATCGTACCTGTCTGAGTTTATCCAACATAAGAACAGGGTAAATTTTACCCTGAAAAGGTTCAGAAAAAACGGCGAATTCCTGGATATTAAAATTCAGAAAAATACCCCGGCCAATATCCCGGTAAAACTTCAGACGACTTCGCGTGACGGCCAGAAGAAAGAATACTGGGTGGAAACAGAAGAAAACAAGGAATTAAAAACCGTTTCGATCCCGGCCCTGGACATTTATAAAATAACCCTGAATGACGAATATATTTTCCCGGAATCCAATTACCGGGACAATTACCTCTATGCCAAAGGTTTATTTTCCAATACTAAGAAAATTAAGCTTAAGCTCATCAAAGACATCCCGAATCCTGAATTCAACGAGATTTATATCAACCCCCGTGTCCGTTTCAGCAACACCTATGATAAATTTTTAATAGGGCTGAACTTTAAAAACCAGTCGTTTTTCGATCAGAAGTTTCTGTACTCCCTGACGCCGACTTACAGTACGGGAACCGGAAAACTCACAGGATCCGGAGCCATCGCCTACTCTTTCCTGCCGGCCGAAAGCCTCATCCGAAGCCTTACGTTCGGTGTTTCGGGATCCTACTTCCATTATGATTACGATCTTGCCTACCGGAAAGCCTCTATCTATTCCAACCTAAGTTTTATGAAAAATCCGCGGAGTACCGTAAGCAGCAGTCTGGGAATTTCATACAATTATTTCGAACGGGATCTGAGCCAGCTGATGTCGGCCAATAATGACTATGACCGGTATAACCTGTGGAGCGCAGGCTATGGCTATAATGACAGCCAGAGCATCCATGAAAAAAGCCTCGGCATAAGTACCCAATGGATGGAAGATTTCCATAAAGTAACGGCAGAGGGTTTTTACCGTTGGGAATTCGCTCCGAGACAGAAACTGAGCGTCCGTTTATTTGCGGGCTATTTCATCAGAAACAATACCCGTAACAATACTTTCAATTTCGGAATCTCCAGGGTTTCGGATTATTCCTTCTCCTATAATTTACTGGGGCAAAGCGCAACGGGCGGAATCCTGTCTCAGCAGTTTATCCTCGCAGACGGAGGCTTCAAATCTTTTATTCCCGGAACGGTCAACAAGTGGATCACTTCCGTCAATGTAGATACCAGTGTATGGAAAATCTTCCACATCTATGCAGATGCCGGGGTGTACGACAACAAAAACCAATCCACGAAATTCATCTGGGACAGCGGCGTAAAAGTAAGGATCATTCCTGATTTCCTGGAAGTGTATCTGCCGGTACAGTCTTCCCTGGGATTTGAACCGGCCTTTAAAGACTACGGAAAAAGAATACGGTATACCCTGATCCTGAACCTGAGCTCCATCATCAATGCAGCACGGAGAGGCTGGTATTAGGATGTCAGGTTATATTTTATTTAATGTGAAGGCGATCTCATTCATGCTATCTTAAAGTTCCGAAAAGCTTTTCACAGGGCAGGATAAAATCCTGTGAGAGGTATTTTCTAATCCTTTACAATCTGCTGGGATACCGGGGAATTGTTGATCATTCCGGTTACGGTATATTTTCCTTTTGGCAATTCGATGAGATTCATTCCATAAGAGCTTTTTGTGGGAGATTGCATCACAACCCGCCCGTATTCATCATATATTTTCACATTCTGTATTTCACTGCTGAACACAACCTCTTTATTTTCCTTTAAAAAAGGATTGACAATAAAGTTGAATTTGGAATAATCCGGATCAGCAGGTGTAATGGCGACCGGCGTATTTCCGGCAGATGAATTCATAGGATAGGCAGGCGCTGTAACGAATTCGATATTCCTGCTGCCTGTATTTTCAAATACCCTTTTAAACGCCGTGTTGGCTGCAGAGGCAAAAACCGGGACAGCATTTGTGGTACCGTAGGATGCGAAATCAATGATGTCATTGCTTTTGAAATCCTGAATTTGCCCCGTCCCTTTTACCAGAGCAATCTTCCCTGCTCTGTTGTCGAGATCGATACCGCCGGAAGAATTTTGTGCACCATTGAAATAAACAACCTGACCGGCAATAAAATCGGGAGCCGGAAGATCAACGATCCCGGCAACATTGGCTCCTTCCTGTATCAGGTAGCTTTGTCCCGGATTCAATATAATATCAGGGAGAATATGGTATTGTGTGAAATTTCCGTCAGCAGGACCATATTGTACGGTGGCACCATTCAGAGAAGCGGTTTCGGTACCGATGTTTTTAAGCATAATATAATCATGACTCAGTGCCAGACTCGGACTGCCACCGCCTCCGTATATTTCGCTGACGACAATCTGGGCTTTGGTATAAACAAGAGAAACAATTCCGATAAGTGTAAAAATTTTTTTCATAACAATTTAATTTGTGATGACATTAAAAATACAAAAACAATACCACCAAAATTGAATGACCGTCTGTTTAAGACCTGTTAAATCATTCTCAATCAGCAAAAAAAGATCTCCGCTTCAATTGAAACGGAGATCAGGATTTGTATAAATCAACTAATTTCTTAGTCTTTCAGGATTTTTTGGGAAACCGGTTTGTTATTTACCATCCCTGTTACGATGTAGTTGCCTTTTGCCAGTTCAGCAACACTTAACGATTCGTTCTCTTTTACGGAAGCCGTTTTCACAAGCTGACCGCTCAAAGTATATACTTTTACGTCTTTCGCTTCAGCCCCGAAAGTAATTTCGTTGTTCTTTACGAAAGAGTTTCTGATGAAGCTTCCTTTGGCTTTACCAAAGTCTGCAACGGCCAAAGTCCCATTAGAATAAACTCTTGTTACTAAATTATCGATACTGATATTTCCTGTACCACTGGTAGCATTACCCGCTTCTCTTATTGCAACTGAAGCCAATGATGTAGGAAGAGCTCCTGTTCCAGTAGAATTGGATAAAAGAGGTTGAGAGTTGATTTGCAGCGTAGCCGAGTTCGTTGCTGTAGAAGTTGTATTATCAATTATATAAGTTACTGTAATATTTGCAGCTGTTCCATAGGGAATTTCTGTTCCGTAAGTAGGTGTCGTTGTACCCCCAGTTGCATTCAAAACACCTAAAGTATATCCTGTAGTACTACCTTTAATAAATAATCTTGCATAGAAAGCAGTAACGTTAGCTCCTGCGGTAGAAGCAAGCATTAAAAAATAATCTCCAGTGGTTGTAAGTCCTGTACCATTGGGAACATTAATAATTGCAGAATAATCAACTTTACTAACACTACCTGCGCTTATAGTATAAGGTGTAGAAAATGCTAAATTAACATCTTCAGAATTACCTGCTACTAAGTTTGCAACGGATCCATTAGCAATAAGTTGTCCGGCTGTACCGCTGTGGGTTACCCATGCGTTTGAAGATAACGCTCCGTTATAATTAAAATTGTCTGACGCAACAGTGGTCTGAGCGACAAAACTTGATACCACAGCTACTGTAGCAATAAGGGAATAAAACTTCTTCATGATTTAAAAATTTAATTATTAATAATTTACATGACAAAAATAAGTCAAATTTTCAAAATAAGACAATAATCAGGTTAAATTTCTGTTAATAATACTAATGTCCTTTCCGTAAGGGATTTTTAAGTATTTTTACGAATTATTTTCAAAGGCTTGCGAAATTATATCCTGGTATTCGTGTTGTTTTTTATGGGCTTATTCTCCGGTAATGCCCAGGTATTCACATGGAAAAACCCCAATCTTCCGCAGGACAGCCTTAAACAGGACAGCATCCGTCAGGACAGTATTCTTGCCGCCCGGTTTGAGCAGGATATTTTTGCAAAAGATACCCTGGATTTTGTAAAAACCAACAACCGGATTATTGTTGATGAAGGCGTACTTGCCAGGAATGACAAAAAAAGATTTCTGGGCGAGCTGAATTCAAAGGGATCCATCATCCGGGGGATCACCTTCGGAAACAACCAGGGGCAGTCGGTGCAGAGCTCAATGGATCTGCAGATTTCCGGAAGGCTTTCCAAGGATGTCACCATTCTCGCCAGTATTTCCGACCATAACCTACCGATTCAGGCCGACGGCTACACCCAGACACTGGAGGAATTCGATAAGATTTACATGCAGCTGAACATCAAGGATAAATCCATCCTTAGAGCAGGGCACCTCGATCTGGTGGAAGCCAAAAACTATTTTGCCAAATACCAGCGGCGAAGCATGGGCCTGGAATTCCAGACCGAATTCGGAAAAGAGAACAAAACATTTGTTGATGTCTCCATGGGGGTAGCCCGGAGTGAATTCCACAGGATCCGTTTTCAGGGGGTGGAAGGAAACCAGGGGCCATACCGCTTAACCGGAAAGAACGGAGAGCAGTTCATTACCCTGATCTCAGGCTCGGAACAGGTTTTCATCGACGGGATCCTGATGAAACGGGGGGAAAACCAGGACTATATCATTAATTATAATACCGGGGAAGTTACCTTTACCAGCTTCCGCCCGATTTTCCAGCAGAATTTCATTACCATCTCCTATAATTATGCAAACCGGAATTACTCCCGGTATCTGTTTACCGGAAAACTGGAGCATAAAAGGGAGAAACTGAGGCTGGGCTTAAACTGGTTCATGGAGAATGATAATAAGAATGCGCCATTGTCACTAAACCTTTCCCAGGAAGACCAGCAGATTCTGGCAGCGGCAGGAAATGACCCCAACCTGATGTACGCGCCTTCCGGAGTTGTGGCAGAATACGACGTGAACAAAATCCTGTACCGGCTGGTTCAGGACCCTGCCGGAAACCATTATGAATTCTCCACCGATGCCACGCAGACGCTCTTTACTGTTTCCTATACCTATTTCGGAGCCAATCTGGGTGATTACAAGGTTACCCAGACCACCAATAATGGACGTGTTTTCCAGTATGTCGGTCCTAATATGGGCGATTACCGGGCCGTACGGAAACTGCCCTCCCCGCAAAAATCGCAGGTCTATTCTTTCAATTCCGAATACCTGCTGAAAGACGGGAAGATAGGCGCCGATATTTCCTTAAGCAATTACGATCTGAATTTATTTTCATCCAAGGATTCCGAACAGAACATCGGATATGCCTGGCGGGTTTTCGGAAATAAAACCTTTACCAAAAACAGCTGGAAAGGAACCCCGAATTTTGAATATCAGTATATCGACCGGCAGTTCCACATTCTGGACCGGATCAACGATGTGGAATTCTCCAGGGATTTCAACCTTGCCCAGGAATTCAGCGGACGGACCCAGAACCGTTTCATCTTCAGTTTTTTAAATAAGTGGACCAATAAATCCACCCTGAATTACAGGATCAATTACCTGGACGAGCAGGATACTTATAAAGGGCTTAAGAACGATCTGGACTTCGGATGGATCAAAGGGAAATTTTTCACCAAGGGAAATTTATCCTACCTCAGCACCAATGCCGTGCTTCAGGACACCAAATTCATCAGAGGCGGTGCTTCTACCGAGTACACCGGTAAAAAAGGAAGCTGGGCACTGGGAGGAAGCATGGAGCACAACGAGAAAAAATACAACGATACCGGCCTGATGGATGTTACCAGCTTCAGCTGGAAAGAAGTATTTGTACAGAAGAAAGTCGGAGACAGCACCAGAACGAAACTGCTGGCCAAAGTCTATATGCGGGATAATGATTCGGTGCGCGACAACAGGCTGCAGAGCATGAACAATATCTTAGGGTTCATGGCCGAAAGCCAGATCATCAAAACCGAAAAAACAACGCTGAATGCCCTGCTCCATTACAGAAAATTCTTTTACCAGAACCAGGATGCCGATGTGTCGAGAAACAACGATTTTGTGGTGGGGAATATCCTGTATAACCAACAGCTTTTCAGAAACGGGATGCGCCTGCAGGCTTTTTATGAGCTGGGTAACGGACAGGAAGCCCAAAGGGAATTCCAGTACATCAAAGTGACGGACGGACAGGGCATTTACAAATGGACCGATTACAACGGAGACGGCGTCCAGCAGCTGGATGAATTCGAAATTGCCGAATATTCGGATCTGGCACAATACATCAGGATCTACACGAATTCCGTAAGGTATATTCCTTCCAATAAAAATAAAATTCAGCTGGCTTTATTCGTAAATCCGTCAATTGTTTTTAACTCTGAAAATAAATTCTTAAAACGGTGGAATTTCAATATTTCCCTGAATTCCCAGAACTCATTCTATAAAAAAGACAAGGTCCTGGTATTGAACCCGTTTGAAAAAAATGAAGACCAGATCCTTAAAAACCAGAACATCCTGGCCTCTATGCAGTTCAGCCCGACCGATAAGTCCGGCTGGAACGGGAACTACCGCTTTATTTCCAATGACAACCTCATCAATGCCAATTTCAGCAACGAAGAACGGGAGCAGACTTCTCATTTCCTGAACATCGGATACTGGTTCAATAAAGAATTCAGGATCGACTGGGAAAATTCCGTGCATGATCTCCGGAATTCATCGCAGTTATTTGCCACACGGGATTACCGTCTGAATAATTTTGAGACCAAGCCGAAAGCCACCTATAAATTCACGGATGCCATCCAGGCAGAGCTTTCTTCCGCATTCCGGCAGAAGCAGCGCGTAGACGGAGAAGAATTCCTGAAGGCCTTTGACGTGACGGGAACCATCCAGTGGGAACGCAGGAAAACATCCATCAGAGGAAATTTCTCCTTTATCAATAATGATTTTACCGGAAATAATTTCAGTATTGTAGGAAATCAGATGCTGGACGGCTTAAAGCCAGGGAAGAACCAGGTCTGGAGCGTATTTATCCAGCAGGCCATCAACTCCTTCCTTCAATTAAATCTGAATTATGAAGGTAGAAATTCCGGTGAACGGACGATTCATATCGGAAGTATGCAGGTGAAAGCGAGTTTTTAATCCGGGTTTAAAATATGACGTGAAGCAGAAATCAGGAGAGAAGCGGGGAGAAGGAAGCTGGATGCCGGATGCAGGAAGTCCTTTTAGTCAAGATACTTCCAGAAGTCTTAAATAACATACAATCGGCTGTATTTAATTTATATTCAATAATTAATTAAAAAATAAAATTAAGGCCGTTTTTCAGGACTTATAAATAAGAGCGTTCTCAGATAAAATGACAAAAGATTTATTTTGATTATTCCTATTCTCTTTAAACCATTGAATGATAATTGAATATTACCGAATTTACGTTAATGTATTTGTAGGAATCACCATCTCATACAACCAAAAAACCCCGGATTTTCCGGGGTTTCTGTTTAATTTTTATTCATGATTTATTTTTTCATGACTTTTATAGACTGAGATCCTTTTTCCATGTTAACCTTTAAGATATACATTCCGGAAGGAAGTGCTCTCATATCAACCGATCCTTTTTCGGCATTGATATTTTCATTGGCCAGTCGCTGTCCGGAAACACCGTAGACTTCCACATTTTTGATTTTCGTATCATTGCTGATATTGATAAAATCAACTACCGGATTCGGGTAATAATTCAGTTTTGTTTTAGCTGCAACATCCTGGGTCGCTAAAACGATATTGGTAAATTCATAGCTTCCCAGATCCGGGGTGGTGGTATTTCTGGTAACACCATCGGCATCCACCGTTACATCGGCTACAAAAGTCCCCTTATTGTCGAGTGCGGTATTCCCTGAAGCAGCCAGGTGAAAGTCGGTGGCCGATTCGAATACCGGCGAAACGTTCAGCGAGTTCACATTACCGCCGAAACCTAACTGCAATTCCCCTAAGGTTACTCTTGCCGTAGCGCCTACATAGCCCAGAGCAGCACCGGAAGAGAAATAATCATTATAATTAATATTGGAAAACACCGTAGCTGCTGCTCCTGAATAAATTGCATACCGGTCTCCCGTCTGGGTCTGTTTATTGACAAAAATATTATTTCTTACATCAATAGCTCCGGCTGCAGTTATTGTACTGAGAATATTCAGCGCCGAAGGCCTTCCCGCATTGGTCTGGTTGGTATCCATTACCACTGTGTTGTAATAAAGCTTAAATCCGCCACCGTTTCCGATAACAATACCATTTCCGTTATCTGCCAATCCGCCACCTAATGCGTATCCGGTACCAGCCACATCATTAATGATATTGTTATAAATCAAAAGATTGGACGCGGCAACATTCGAATTGATATAAAGCCCTACTGCTCCATAGCCTGAGGTGTTCAGTTGTTTGATGTCGGAAATTCTGTTTTTAAAAATGGTTCCGTTGGTGACAGCTGCCCCAAGCAATATCCCCTGAGAAGTATTGGTGGAGCTGGCCGGCAAAATAACACCGGTTACTGTATTTCCGCTAACTTCAAAATTCTTTGCATTCTGAACGGCAATTCCTCTGAATAACATTTTGTCCGTGGTTACCGTAGAACCTACGATATTGTTTCTGATGATCCATCCCGTATCTGTATTGGTTGCATTTCCAACAGCAAAAATCCCGTTCTGTGCTCTTACAAAAGTATTGTTAATCGCGGAAAAATTGTTGTTCGGGACTTCTGCGGCTCCCAGGGTAGAGCCTGAGACAATAACGGTTCCGACCGTTCCGGTAGACGTAGATCCTGCAAAATTTGTATTTCTTATCGTAATATTTTCAGCACCGTCAGTTGCTGTGCTCGATACCCAGAGCACAGTGGGTGTAGTTCCGGTTGTGGCTACATAGGAACTGCTGATCGTTAGGTTTCGGGTAGTGGTAGCATTATTGCTACCGTCGATGGTTACATTATCAGCCCCGTTAAATTTAATGGTGGCTACGGGATCTGCACTGGTAATGGTGGCATTTACTCCGGCGGCCGGTTTAATTAATACTGAAGTGTAGCTGCTGTTGCCTGCAGCACTTGCATTCAGAACGGCAGAGGCAGATTCCGTTGTATTGGCGGTAACGTTAATTGTAATTGCTCCCTGATGTACCCCTCCATTAATAGCGTCAAATGCAGCTTTCAATGTTGTATAAGTTCCTGCCGTTGTACCGCTGCTTGCGGTAAGGCTGATCTGCGCGCTGAAATGGGCAGCCGCTACTGTTGTTAATAAACAAAATAGAGTTTTTTTCATAATATAAGTAGTATTTGATTTTATAAATATAGTTAAAATAATATAAAATTTAAATCATTAAGTAAAATTTTAAGTAAATAATTTATTAAAAAAGACTATTACATTAAAATAATTAAATACACAAAAGCATGATAAATTCTTTGTAAGCCTATTTTTAAGGCCTTCCGTGCAATCATTATAATTTTGTAAATTTGCAGCATGATAAAAATTGGCAACATAGAACTGCCGGAATTTCCGCTTTTGCTGGCACCGATGGAAGATGTCAGCGATCCGCCTTTCAGGAGATTATGCAAGATGCACGGGGCAGACCTGATGTACTCTGAATTCATTTCTTCCGAAGGTCTTATCCGTGATGCGATAAAAAGCAGAAAGAAGCTGGATATTTTTGATTATGAAAGACCGGTGGGCATCCAGATTTTCGGAGGCGATGAGGAAGCCATGGCCATGTCGGCAAGGATCGTGGAAACGGTAAATCCGGATCTGGTGGACATCAACTTCGGCTGTCCGGTAAAAAAGGTAGTTTGTAAAGGCGCCGGTGCGGGTGTCCTGAAAGATATCGATCTTATGGTGCGCCTTACCAAAGCCGTTGTACGTTCAACCAGCCTGCCGGTAACCGTAAAAACACGCTTGGGCTGGGACAGCAATTCCATCAATATCGATGAGGTAGCCGAACGGCTTCAGGAAACGGGGATCAAGGCACTGACGATCCATGCGAGAACGCGCGCCCAGATGTATAAAGGAGAAGCAGATTGGAACCATATTTCAAGAATTAAACAAAATCCCAATATCGAAATTCCGATTTTTGGCAACGGGGATATCGATTCGCCGGAAAAAGCCCTGGAATACAAGCAGAAATACGCCTGCGACGGAATCATGATCGGCCGTGCAGCCATCGGATACCCATGGATATTCAATGAAATCAAGCATTTCTTTGAAACCGGGGAACATCTGCCGGCTCCAGCCATTGAAGACCGCCTTCTGGCCGTCCGCCAGCATGCGGAATGGAGTGCAGAATGGAAAGGGGAAAGATTAGGTCTGGTAGAAATGAGACAGCATTACAGCAATTATTTCCGCGGGGTTCCGCATTTCAAGGATTTCAGGAAGAAATTCCTCGAAGTTTTCACTTTAGAGGAAATGGATGCCCTGATCAGGGAAACGCAGGAGTTTTATACTCAATATCTGGCCCAGCAGGCTTAAAAATAAAAAACCATCAGGCTATTCTGATGGTTTTATTTTTTTTTACAATGATGTGAATCTGATTAGGTTTGAATTCATATTCATTAAGTTATCAAGATATAAATTAAAAAATCAGATTCTGAATAAAGGATTCAGACACAGTTTCTTTTCATAAAGTGACCCATGCTTTTACTCGATAATCAATATATTTGATGTAATATGGAGACAGGGGAACTTCCGGCCTGTTAACCCGATTTCTTCTTCAAGTTCACATTCATTATATATTTTTAATATCCTTCTTCCGACGACTTATTTTTAATTAAAGCCAGTGCGGATGAGGTTCCGATCCTTTTTACCCCGAGGCTGATCATCTTCTCAGCATCTTGCGGTGTCTTTACTCCTCCTGCCGCTTTTACCGGAAGCTTACCGGCATTGTCCAGCATCATCCGGATCCCTTCAAAGGTTGCTCCGTTCGGCTTTCCGTTTTCCGTTTCATAGAAACCGGTTGAGGACTTCACGAAAATTTTTGGAAGCTGGCTTTCATCAAAATTCGCTTCAGCCCAATCAGAAATGTTTTTTGTAATTTCAGCAATCTGATTATCCGTCAAAGCGGCAATTTCAATAATCCATTTGGCGATCTTACCGTGCTGCATGCATAAAGCGGTACCTTTAATAAATTCTTCTCTTACCAAATCCGGGTTTCCGTTCAGATAGGCGGTATAATTGATCACGAAATCCAGCTCATCCGCTCCGTCGGCAATTGCTTTTTCAGCTTCTGCCAGCTTTTCTTCAGTGGTATAGGTTCCTTCATGGAAGCCGATAACCGTCCCTACGACGACCTCCGAATTCTTTTTACGGAGGTACTCTTTAATTTCAGATACGTAATCCGGGCGGATCATGACGGCATAAATTCCGTTGTCGATTGCTTCCTGAGCCAGTTCTATATCTTTCTGTAACGTTTCTTCTTCCGAAAGCCCCGACTGTGCGGGCGTTTTCAGATAGGTTGAATCCAAATAGTGCGCAATGTTCATAATCTGTTATACTTTCAGTTGTCTGTAAATCCCCTGTTCCAAAGATATGAAAGTTTCCGTTCTTATCACCCCTTTCAGCTGCTGAAGCTTGCTCAGGATCTGCATCAGGTGATCATTGTCTTTACAGATCACCTTCAGGAAGATGGTGTAATTTCCCGTTGTATAATGAGCTTCCACGACCTCGTTGATATCTTTTAAAGATTTTACCATATCCGGGTAATGGCTGGGCAGATCCAGGAACACCCCGATGTATGAAATTACCTTATAGCCGATTTTTTTGGGATTCAGAAAAGAAATTGAAGTCTCAATAACCCCTGCCTGTTCAAGTTTTTTAATTCGCTGATGTACTGCCGTAGTGGAGATTCCCACACTTTTTGAAATATTTGCCAGGGAAGATTTTGCATTGTCCATCAGCATGTAAATAATCTCTTTGTCGATGGAGTCTAATTGATAACTTGTGTTTTTAGAATTTTTCATTATTTATTTATGTTTTTACTTTATTTTTTCATTTTAAACCTTACAAAAACCGGAAAATGATCACTGTAGCCTCCCAGATATCTGGTTCCCGCATAGGTTCTGAAAGGACGGCCCTGCATCCTGCGGTCGCGGCTCCTTATTTTTTCTGATCTGAATACTTCTGCCTGCTGGAACACCAGTCCGTTCTTTTCAGAAAAGAAAGATTCGGACAATAGGATCTGATCGTAAAGCAATCCGGATTTATAATGAAAAGTAGAGTAATTTCCTGTAGCAAACAGATGCTCGAAAGGATTTTCCATCACCTTTTTACGGGCATCGTTATAAAGAATTTTCTTTAAATTTTCATTATCCGGGTTTTCATTAAAATCACCACACAATATGATATTCTCCTTATCTTCATTTACCACATTCAGGATCCGCGTGCGGATTTCGTTCATTATAAAGTCCCGTTTGGGTTTGTTTACATCCTTCTCACGTTTTGAGGGAAGATGAGCGATGAAAACATGTACGGTTTCTCCTTTATATTTCACTTTAGAATATAGTACATCTCTAGTTGTGTCGTAGTTTCCATGGTTTTTATCGGTTATCTCAAAGAAGAAAGTTATGGTTTCCGAATCCACGACTTCCACTTTGTTTTTGTTATATAATAAAGCCACATCCACCTTTCTCTCATCCATGGAATTGTAATGTACAATTCCGTACCGGGAATCAAAAGGAGGCAGCCGTATAAGATCTTCCAGCACTTTTCTGCCGGAAACCTCAGACAGGCCCATCATAAAAGGCAAAACTCCGTTTTCGTGCCTGATGAGCTGAAAAACATCAGCAATCTTCAGAAGCTTATTCCTGTATTTCCTTTCATCCCAATTTCTAAGCCCGGATGCCGTAGGATCCAGCTTATGGACCGGCGGGGGATCAGGAAGGAATAAATTTTCAACGTTGTAAAAACCGAATAGTTCCATCAACACGCTTTTCTAGAATTTTTCACTGACATTTAATCGAAAGTGTAAATTTATTATTTTATTTAATATATAATAAATATTTCGCTTAAAATCTTACACCTTTTTACTTTATAAAGATCATAAATCATACGAATCTTAATATCAAAGGAAAGATTTGGTAAGAATTATTAAAAATTAACTATTAATAAGATTAAATAACTAATGAACGGCCTCTTTCGAAACGGTATAAAATTTAACGCTATTGTCTACTACACTCTCAACGGATTATTTACAGCGAATCGGTGCACCGTAAGACTATTCCTCTAAAAGATCCGGACGTTTTTCCCGGGTAATCCTTACCGCTTCATCATGGCGCCATTCTTCGATCCTTGCAAAATTTCCGCTCAGAAGAATCCCGGGAACCTCCAGGCCTTTGTATACTTCGGGCCGGGTGTAAATCGGTGGTGATAATAAATCATCCTGAAAGCTGTCGGTCAGAGCACTCTGCTCGTCATTCAGCACTCCGGGGATAAGACGGATCACGGAATCTGCCAGAACGCAGGCCGCCAACTCACCGCCCGTCAGCACATAGTCGCCGATCGAAATTTCTTTGGTGATATGCAGATCCCTTACCCTCTGGTCGATGCCCTTGTAATGGCCGCATAAAAAGATCAGGTTTTGCTTTATGGATAAGGTATTGGCGATTTTCTGGTTCAGGGTAATGCCATCCGGGGTAAGGTAAATCACCTCATCGTAATTCCTTTGGGATTTCAGCTCAGAAATGCATTGATCCAGGGGTTCCACCATCATGACCATTCCCGCTCCTCCGCCGTAAGGTTCATCATCGATCTGGCGGTGCTTGTTGATCGCCCAGTCTCTCAGGTGGTGAAAATGTACTTCGGCAAGGCCTTTATCCATTGCCCTTCTTAAAATAGAAGTTTTGAACGGACTTTCCATCAGCTCGGGAAGTACGCTTATAATATCAATTCTCATTGTAATGTTTCGTTTTTCTTATTCGGCGAAATAATTAATCTTAAAGAGGAATCCTTGTTGAAATAGCTCCACATCCAGTTAAAAAATACGGCAAGCTTGTTTCTTACGCTCAGGATCAGCATCAGGTGCAGGAACATCCAGAAGAACCAGGCCAAAAGCCCCTGGAACTTAATGAACGGCAGATCGACTACCGCCCGGTGCTTCCCGATGGTTGCCAGGGAGCCTTTGTCTTCATATTCAAACTCCACCCACTGGCCGGGATTCTTCTTCAATAGATTTTTGCCTAAATTCCGGGCCTGGTTAATGGCTACATTGGCCACCTGAGGATGTCCCTGAGGATATTTCGGGGTTTCCATATAAGAGATGTCGCCGATGGCAAAAATATTATCGTAGCCTTTTATCCTGTTGTACCGGTCGGTGATATACCGGTTTCTGATCAGATGTTCTGCCGGGAAACCGCCGATTACGTTTCCCGTTACTCCGGCTGCCCAGATCACGCTGTTGGAAGGGATGGTTTTCCCGCTTTTCATGTGCACTTTATCCCCGTCGTATTCCGTTACATATTCCTGGCTCATGAATACGACGCCCAGATCTTTTAGATATTCTTCGGATTTTACCTGTGCTTCGGGGCTCATCACCGCGAGGGGTTTTTCCGTAGAGCTTACCAGGATGATCTGAAGATGGTTGAAATTCATGTAAGGATAATCGCGGGGGAGGATGTCTTTTTTCATTTCGGCAAACGCGCCTGCCAGCTCTACTCCCGTCGGTCCGCTGCCGACGATCACAATATTCCAGTTTCCGTCGTCGCTCCGGCTTTTCTCCAGGATCAGCTTTTCAAAGGTCATCAGGATGTGGTTCCGGATGCCGATGGCTTCCTGGGTATTTTTCATTCCGAATGCTTTGCCTGCCAGGTCTTTGTTCCCGAAAAAGTTGGTTTTACAGCCTGTTGCGATAACGAGCTTATCATAACTGAACTCCGCTTCATCGGTAATCACCTTATTGTTGGCGGTATCAATTTCTTTTACTTCCGTCAGGCGGAACTGGGTATTTCTGGAACGCTGGAAAATTTTTCTGAAAGGAAAGGAAATATTGGAAGGTTCGATCCTTCCGCACGCTACCTGATAAAAAAGAGGCTGAAACATGTGATGGTTGACCCGGTCTAAGACCATTACCTTTTTGTTCTTGTTATTCAATGTTTTTGCAAGTTGCAGCCCCGCAAAACCACCTCCGATGATGATGATCTTTTCGCGTGTTTCCATAGTAGACAAATTTACTGATTTTATTTAGCATTTAGAAGTGAAAAAAGTTAGTTTTGCAAGAACTTTATGTCACCCCGAACGTACAGCAAAAAAACCGCCAAAAAGATTCACGGCAACAGACGGAAGAATTACTTTTTCCGCCGCAGGATTCTTTTGGCTATCCTGATGATTGCCCTGACCGGAACGGGTTTCTACCTGAAGCAGTCAGTCAGCTACTACTATGCCCTGTACTTCAACAAATTCACCCACAAAAAGCTCCACAACACCGAAGCCGAAACCCTGAGGATCCAGAAAATCCTCTCCGGCAATCTGGATAAAACCTACGGATTCGATGTTTCGCATTACCAGAATAAAGAAGATATCCGATGGGACAGCCTTACGATCGGGAACAAAACTATTCCGCTTGAGTTTGTTGTGATGCGCGCCACGATGGGAAACCGGAATGCCGACAAACATTTTGCTGAGTTCTGGGCCCAGGCCAAAAAGCAGGAGATGATCCGCGGGGCTTATCATTTTTACAGGGCCGATGAAGACCCGGTAATCCAGGCCAACAATTTCCTCGAAAATGTAAAACTCGAAAGCGGAGACCTGCCGCCCATCCTGGATATTGAAAAGATTCCGAAACGCAAAACCAATAAAAAGCTGATTGAGGATCTGAAAATCTGGTGCAGAATCGTGGAGGAAACTTATGGTGAAAAACCGATTATCTATACCTACTACTATTATTATAAAGATTTCCTGAAAGGCGAATTTGATGATTATCCGTTATGGCTGGCCAATTACAATGATGTTCCGGCACCCGCTCCCGAGGGGCATTGGGATTTCTGGCAGTTTACGGAAAACGGGATCGTTCACGGGATCAATACCAAAGTGGATCTGGACATCTACAACGGGAGTTCATGGTCTTTGAAAAGCCTGACGCTGGATTAATACATATCCAACCCTATTTAACTTAAATCCAACCGGTTATCAAGATAAAAATCAGGTTTATGATTAAAGATTTAAATAAAACTTACTTTTTGCTAAAGTGAAAATTGATTTTATTTGATCATCATTATCTTTGATCGTATTATCGTATTATTGCCATAAGGAACTTCCTACATCCAAGCTTCCTTCTTCCAGCCTGTTTAACTGATTAATTTGTTTTCCCGTCTTTAGAGGAGAATCGGAATTCACTTTAAACGGATTCCTCTGCACCCATTCCGTTTTGGGAGAGAGGGAGGGAAAAATATTTTTCATGAACGGATTGATTACGGAATAAGAGTGCCTGATCAGCCCGAATATGTCAACCGGCTCCGCACCGATGGTAGACTTGATTTCCAGGGCGGTCCGCCCGAAAATAATTCTTTTAAACTGATGGTCAATGGCAAATCCGGCCATATCCAGAAGCATATTCAGGTAAATCTGTTTTTCTTTCTGAAGTTTTTTGTCATACCCCAGAAAGTAGGTATCTACATCATCATGGTTCAGAATTAACGTATAAAAACCGACCAGTTCCTGATCTGAGAAATAGCCGAACACTTTAAAATTGGTTCCTAAATGTTCCTTCATGCTTTCAAAATGGTTTTCTTCCAGGAAGAAAGTATTAAAGGGAGCATTTTCAGCCACATTCTGATACAGCGTATTCATTTCTTTACGGGACCTGCAGATGGCTTCAGGATCTAATTCCCGCGTTTCAATACCCGCCAGTTTCTTCCGTGCGGATTTCGCTCTGGTCCTGTACTTGGTGGAAAAATCGTTGAGATAATCTTCAAAGGTCTGCCAGTTTTCGCGTATTTCGAGAATCATCGTCGGCTGCACGGAAAATTTGAAATAATTTTGAGACACAACACCCCGGAAAAATGAAAAGAATTCCGGCCGGTAATCTTTATAAATAACGAGTGACGTTTTCCTGACCTCTTTCTGCATTTTCCTGACGGCTTCTTCCAGCAACAAAACCATATTTCCGGCTGTGATTTTTGAAGGATCGAAATAAAAACCGTTTTGTCCCGTCAGCATATTATTCCCTAAAATCATCACATCCCTGCTGAATTTCCTTGCGGCAAAATTCCTGATGCTGCACCAGACTTCATCTTTCTGGAAAGTCTTGTGCCGGATAAAATCGAGGTATTGAACCAATGCGCCGCCGATCAGATATTCATCTTTAAAAAATCCAATGAAGTAACAATCCATATTCTCAGGCCCGGAATTTTCTAAAACACGGAAATAGGGTTCGGAAAGCATGATATTCCGGTTTCCGATTACCGTATCCCAATTTTCGGGAAGAGCGGAAACTGCCTTGTAAATTTTTAAATGGTATGACATAAAAAGACTGTACAAAAGTAGCTTTATCTTTCAAACCGTTAAAATTATTTTTTTAATTATCCTCTGAAATATCCGGTATTCCTTCATCAATCATTTGTCCGTTATAAGAAATCAGTCCGGTGAAGATGACGGCGGCCGTTTTCTTATTCCATTTTCGTACTTTTGCGGATCAGTTTAAATTATAAACCAAACCATCAGTTTCCCATGAATTACGTTTCCGTTGAAAACCTCACCAAATCTTACGGCATTAAAGTTTTGTTTGAAAATATAACCTGCCACATCAATGAAGGTGATAAAATTGCTATTGTTGCCAAAAACGGAAGCGGAAAATCCACCCTGCTGAAAATCCTGATGGGTAAAGAGATTGCCGACAGCGGAACGGTAAACATCAACAAAGACATCCAGGTGGTCCTCTTTGACCAGGAAATTGATTTTAACCCGGCTCTTACCATCGATGAATTTATGATGACCCTGGATTCGGCGCCGATCATGGCCCTGAAGAATTACCACAAATCGCTCCACTCCACCGATAACGATTTTATTGAAAAAGCATTGCTGGATATGGAAGCCCATAAAGCCTGGGACCTGGAAAACGAAATGAAGCAGATCCTTTCCCAGCTTAAAATCACGGATCCGGAAGCAAAAATGGGGACCCTTTCCGGGGGACAGATCAAAAGGGTTGCCCTGGCCAAACTGCTCACGGAAACCCGTGCCGAGCACCGCCATACCCTGCTGATTATGGATGAGCCGACCAACCACCTGGATGTGGAAATGGTGGAATGGCTCGAAAATTATTTAAGCAAAGCAAAAATCACCCTGCTGCTGGTGACCCACGACCGGTATTTCCTCGACAGTGTCTGCGATACGATCTGGGAAATGGAAGACGGGAACCTCTACCTACATAACGGGTCTTATGCCACTTACCTGGAAAATAAAATGATCCGTGAGGACAACCTCAACGCCACCATCGATAAAGCCAACAACCTCTACCGGAAAGAACTGGAATGGATGCGCAGACAGCCGAAAGCCAGAACTACAAAATCCAAATCGAGAATCGATGCTTTTTATGATACGGAAAAAGTAGCCAAAACCGATACCCGGAAACAGGGCCTGGAACTGGATTTCGAAATGAAAAGGCTGGGCAGTAAGATCCTTGAGCTCCACCATATCGATAAAAGTTTCGGGAACAAACTCTTGCTGAAAGATTTCAGTTACCAGTTTCAGCGTGGCGAAAAAGTAGGCATCGTAGGAAAAAACGGGGCTGGGAAATCCACCCTGCTGAATATTATCCAGGGACTTGAAAAAGCCGACAAAGGTGAAATAGAGACCGGCGAAACCATCCATTTCGGTTATTTTTCACAAAAAGGGCTTACCTATAAAGAAAATGAGAGAGTCATTGATTTTATTAAAGAAGTAGCGGAATATTACCCTTTGGCCAACGGAAAAAGCCTTTCGGCATCCCAGTTCTTAAGACTTTTCCTATTTGACGACCAGACGCAGTACTCCCCTATTTCCAAACTTTCCGGAGGAGAGAAACGAAGGCTGCATCTGATGTACATCCTGTACCAGAACCCGAACTTCCTGATTTTTGATGAACCTACGAACGATCTGGACCTTCCGACTTTAACGGTGCTGGAAAACTTCCTGCAACAGTTCCAGGGCTCACTGATCATCGTTTCCCACGACCGTTATTTTATGGACCGGATCGTAGATCATATCCTGGCTTTTGAGGGCGAAGGGAAGATCCGTGATTTTACCGGCAACTTCTCGGAATACCGCGAGGCAAAAAGCAAGGAAGACGCTTTGGAAAAATCGGCAGCATCAAAACCGGAACCCGTAAAAGAAACGGTTCAGGCTGTTAATACGCCAAATGCCTCCAAAAAGAAAAGGCTTTCCTTCAAGGAACAGCGCGAACTGGAAACCATCGAAAAAGAAATGCCTGAACTGGAACAGCAGCGGGCAAAAATCATGGATCAGCTGAATAACGAAAGCGATTATGAAAAAATCTCGAAGCTTTCCGCCGACCTGGAAACTATTTCCGGCAAACTGGAGGATCAGGAAATGCGCTGGCTGGAACTTCAGGAGATGTTGGGAGAAGCTTAAGGCGTATGAGGGTTGGAGGGTTGGAGAGTGTAAGAATGGGAATGTTTGAGCATTGAAGGGTATGAGGGTAAAATATTTTATTCTGAATTTCATGCTCGGAAAAAACTCAAACTCTCTCACCCCCGAACTCTATTTACCCTAAAACTCTATAGTCCTCAAACACTCCAACCCTATTACCCTAAAACACTACCACTCTCAACCCTAACCTCCCTGTTTTTTTTAAAGATAAACCACCCTTTCCCCGGCGGCACTTTCCAGTGCAGCGTCGATGATTTTCATATTTCTGATGATTTCTTCCGCAGGTGACGGCAAGGCATAACCAAAAACGATAAATTCGTAAATCTGCTGGTAGTAATTCATGTAGTTCCCGGGTTCGCTGGAAGTCAGTATTCTTTCGGTTTCTTTATTTTCATTTAAAAAATTCAGGATTCCGTCGGATTCTGTTAACGGTTGGGTCCAGTCTTCACCGTAGGCAGGAATACTTCCGGCTACCAGCTCGTTCTCCTGATTATCTGATCTTTCCTGTAAGAAGCTGCCTTTTTCTCCATGGATGGCATAGGCATAATGGGCTTCTTTGGTAAATACGGAAGACTTCAGCCTGACCCGGAGATCGTTTTGGTAAAATAATATGATTTCAAAATAATCATTCGCGAATTCTTTCCCTTTCATTGAAAACACGTCAGCGAAAAGCTTTTCAGGATATCCGAAATACTGCACCGCCTGATCTGCCAGATGTGATCCCAGGTCGTGAAGCGAGCCGGAACCCGCAGCTTCGGGATTTTCCTTATGTGCTTTTCCGCTCGGGTCGGTACGGAACCTGTCGAATCGGATCTCTGCTTCCTTAATGTTTCCAAGCCTGCCTTCGCTCATGATTTTCTGTACCTGAAGGTAATCACGATCGAATCGCCGGTTCTGGTAAACACTCAGGAACAGCCCTTTTTCCTCGGCCATCTGCACCAGTTGCCCGGCTTCTGTTACATTAACGGTAAAAGGTTTTTCTACCACGACATTCTTTCCCGCTTCCAGAGCTTTTTTTACGTATTCGAAATGGGTCTGCACCGGAGTATTGACGATAACCAATTCGATCTCTGCGTTTTGCAGCATCTCTTCCACCGAACGGTAAATAGTGGCATCAGGATACTTTTCCCTGGAATCTTCCCTGCTCCTCTCTACAATGGCGGATAAAGAAAATCCGGGATGTTCTTTCAGGAACGGTGCATGGAATACTTTTCCGCTCATTCCGAAGGCACAAAGCCCAACTTTTACTAATTGCATAGGTCTGTTTTTAACAAATATATTTATAAAATTTTTATTCCCCTGAATTTATATTCCGGCGACGCGGCATCAACTGATAAAAATCATTATTTTTATTTTGAATAAATCTAAATAAAGTATACATTTGCGGCTTATTTAAAACCCTTCTAAATAATAAACTTTCAACATGAAACAGCAGCTGGTAACTTTAGGATTATTATTCACAGCCGTCTCCTTAGGGGCACAAATGAGAAATACCGAGGCGGACACCGTACGGATTCAGACAATTGAAGATGTGAACCTTCACAAAACGGGAAACCCGAACAAAGCAAGGCCCATGTCGACCAAATCCAATCTGACGATGATGGAAACGCCACAGCCGATCGCTATCGTAACGCATGAGATCATCGAGCAGCAGCAGGCCAAACAGCTGAGTGACGTTATTAAAAATGTGAACGGAATTTATTTAACATCTGCAAGAGGCGGGTCTCAGGACAGTTTCGGAGGACGTGGTTTTACTTTCGGGAACGATAATATTTTTAAAAACGGAGCACGGGTAAACAGCGGCATATTCCCTGAAGTAACCGGACTCGAAAGGGTTGAGGTTTTAAAAGGTGCCAATGCGATGTTGTACGGAAATGTTGGACCGGGTGGTATTATTAATCTTATTACAAAAAAGCCGAGATTTGAATTTGGAGGTATGGCAGGTTTCAGTGCCGGAAGCTGGAATTCTTATAAACCAACAATAGATATTTACGGTCCTTTATCGAAAAATATTGCCTTCAGAGTGAACGGTGCTTACGAATATGCTGAAAGTTTCAGAGATCTTGTAGAATCCAAAAAAAATTACTTTAATCCATCTTTTGTTTTTAATATAAGTGATGATACACAGATCATTGTTGAAGGAGATTATTTGTACCAGACATTTACACCGGATTTCGGAATTGGAAGTGTTACAGACAATGCGACAGGCGTTTCAAGATTGGCAACGGAAATTGGGAGAAATCAGTTTTTGGGAACAAACTGGCAGTACCAAACTAACCAACAAGCTACAACTGATGTGATTGTAAATCATCAGTTCAGTAAACAATGGTCTCTGAATGCAGTGGCATCCTATCAGAATTATACTAAAGATTATTTTTCTACAGAGCGTGTACAATGGGCATATGACTCGTCAAAAAATAATTTTAATCCCAGCTGGAGCAGATCATTGGGAAGGAACTATAATGAACAAAATTACACTTCCTTGCAAATTAATATAAATGGTGAATTCAATACCGGAAGTTTAATTCATAAAGTTTTATTAGGTACTGACGGTGATTATGGTCAGGCAGATACATATGCTTATAAAATTGAGGCCAATACACCTGTTGTTTTATTTTTGAATAACCCTTCTTCCTGGACAAATCAAGGTCCAATGCCGGAAACTACAAGATCTTCAAGAAACAGAATTGATACGAAGCGATACGGTTTCTATGCACAGGATTTAATAAACATTACAAAACAATTTAAAGTTTTGGCAGGGCTGCGTTGGTCAAGTATTCAAAATGAAGATACAAAAGTTAAGAATTTTGCAACGGATCAGGAAACGCCGACACCGAACAGTGGTAATAAAGAGACAGCTTTTTCTCCAAAAATCGGATTAATTTATAATCCTGATGAAAATTTATCTGTTTTTGCAACATATACCAATTCGTTTGCTCCTAACACCGGATTTGATGAAGCCGGAAGTGCATTAAAAGCATCTACGGTGGATCAGTATGAAATCGGCGTTAAAAAGAATCTTTGGAACAATGCCATCGGTGTAAACCTTACAGGCTATCAAATTGTTAACCGAGATACTTACACCGCACCTTATTTGCAAACAGGAGTTTTAGCGCTTTACAGAATATATGCAGGACGTGTGAAAAGTACGGGCGTGGAATTGGACATTACAGGAAATCCAACAAAAAATTTATCATTAATCGGAGGTCTTTCTTATAATAAAACCATTTACACAGAAACCCCTGCAAATGGATTTGTTGAAAATCAAAGATTGGTAAGAACGCCAGCCATCACTGCTAATGCATCAGTTTTTTATACGTTTACAGAATTTGCGAAAGGACTTAAAGTTGGTGCTACAGCATTTTATACAGGAGACCGAAAAGCCGGATGGAATGATGTAAAAGGTCAGAAACAGGAAACAAGGATGATTGATGTCAATGGTTTTACGACAGTAGATTTGAGTCTTGGTTATGAATGGAAAAAATTCATGATCCAGGGAAGAGTCGGAAACCTTTTCGATGTGATCAACTACAATGTTCATGAGAACTATTCCGTGAATCCGATTACTCCGAGAAATTACTACTTTACCCTGACGTATAAACTCTAAAACAGAATAAGAATCATTTCTTCAATCGAAGTGGGAATTGCAATTTTGCAGTTTCCACTTTTGAAATTTAAAACAAACAATAAGATATGGATAAGATTAAAGACACCCGAAGTTTTATGAGAGTTACCCACCGTTACCTGGGCTATTTCCTTGCCGGAATTATGGCCGTTTATGCGGTAAGCGGGGTTTTGCTGGTCTACCGGGACACGGATTTCCTGAAAAAAGAAAAAAATTACGACAAGGTAATCGGGAAAAACCTGGATGAAAAAGCATTAGGAAAAGAATTAAAAATCAAAAACCTGGAAGTGCAGAAAACGGAAGGCGGTGTTTTAAAATTCAGGCAGGGAACTTATAACTCAGCTACCGGGCAGGCAAAGTATTCTAAAAAGGAACTGCCTTTCCTGCTGGATAAAATGACTAAACTTCATAAATCCCAGTCTAAAGACACGCTATCGCCGCTCAATACTTTTTTCGGAATCTCACTATTCTTTTTTGTGATTTCCAGTTTCTGGATGTTCAATCCCAAAACAAAAGCGTTCAAGAGGGGAATGATTTTTACGGTCGCCGGACTGGTCGTTGCTGTTATCCTGTTGCTTGTCTGAATGCCCATCTCCAGACAGAATATACTGTGTGATGTGGTATCCTCTGAATTGGTTTTAATTATGTTCAATTCACTACATAAGGATGAGTCTGGCACATTTATTGTTTTTCTGAAAGCACAATAATAAGCATTTAAATATTAAAATAATAAATTATGAAAAAGTTAATTTTATCAGGAATATTAGCAGTTGCTGGTTTAGCTACTACTGCGAATGCACAGATTCAAAGAGGAAACTGGATGGTAGGAAGCAGCCTTTTGACCAGTAATTTCGGATTGAACACTGGTGGTGGTTATAACATTGCCATTCAGCCTAAAGCGGCTTATTTTATTGAAGATAATGTAGCTGTCGGTGGTTATGTAAACCTGGGAGTAAGCAAAGTAACAAACGGAAGTCCTACAAGATTTGATTATGCAGTAGGGGGTTTAGGACGTTATTATCTGTCTCCGGGAGAAAAAGGAGTGGATAACTTATTAAACCACGGTCGTTGGTTCTTCGAAGGAAATTTAGGGGTAGGAGGATCTTCTGTTGAAAACGGAATTTCTACCAGCGGTCTTGATTTCGGTGTTGGTCCTGGATATTCTTACTTCATTACACCAAACATCGGAGTAGAAGGATTAGTAAAATACCAGGGACAGGCAGGATTCGGAAGCGAAGGTCTTAACTCGAATATTACTTTCAACGTTGGTTTCAGCATCTTTATCCCATCTTCAAAAGGTAGAGACGTTGTAAATGACGTAAAATAAAGCGAAGCAATCACTTCACACTCACATATACTTAACAATGAAATCGTCCCGGGAAGAAATTTCCGGGACGATTTTCGTACAAATTAAAACTAAACTATAAAAAATCAAATAAATCATGTATTCGGTTGGGGCGTATATCTCAGATACGGCTTTACTTCGGTTACGCCTTTCGGAAAAATTTTTCTGGCTTCTTCCGTGGAAACCGAAGGCGGAACAATCACGTCATCGCCATTCTGCCAGTTGACCGGCGTAGCAATTTTATGAGCATCCACCAGCTGCAGGGAATCCAGGACTCTGAGGATTTCATTGAAGTTACGTCCTGTTGAAGCAGGATAGGTAATAATCAGCCTCACTTTCTTTTCAGGATCGATAATTAAAAGGGAACGGACGGTGGCCGTAGCCGAAGCATTCGGATGAATAAAATCATACAGTTCGGAAATCTTTCTGTCCTTATCGGCGATGATCGGAAACTGTACATCCGTCTCCTGGGTTTCGTTAATATCTCTGATCCAGTTCTGATGGTCTTCTACGCCGTCCACACTCAGGGCAATTACTTTTGTTCCTCTTTTATCAAATTCTTCCTTCAGTCTGGAAGTATAACCCAGCTCCGTGGTGCAGACCGGGGTGTAATCTGCTGGATGTGAAAATAAAATCCCCCAGGAATCTCCCAGGTAATCGTAAAAATTAAGATTTCCTGCAGAAGTTTCTGCCTGAAAATCAGGTGCGGTATCTCCTAGCTTGATTGACATAATATTTTGTTCTTATTAGTCTACAAATTTAGTAGAGTTTTTGAAACTGGCAAAATTTTTGTTGAAAAATTGTATCTTTAATTAAATATTTTTGAAAATGGAGAAAGGCACTCTTGGGTATATTGATGTGGTGTACCGGGTTTTGGAAAACTGGTATTTGAAATTTGCTGAACTTACCCCCAAACTTGTGGTCGGGATTCTGGTGTTCTCTTTTTTTCTGATCACCAGTAAATATCTGAGTAAAGCCGCCGTAAAACTTTTCCATAAATTATTCCCTAAAAGCAAAAGAGAAAGTTCACTGGTTACTACCGTAAATATCTTTCGTTTCCTGATCATGATTATGGGAACATTCATTGCGCTGGAAATCATGGGATTCAGCGGTTTCCTCTGGAAATTTATCGGAAGTCTGGGAGTGGCCGGGGTTATCGCCGGGGTTGCCCTGAAAGATCTGGTATCCAGTATCTTCTCCGGAATGCTGATCGGGATCGACAAAGCGTTTAAAATCGGAGATTACATCAGCATCGGGAATAATTCGGGAACCGTGATGGAGATCGGTTTCCTGACGACGAAAATCATCAGTGACGACGGAAAAAAGGTTTACATCCCGAATCAGGTGATCTTCAACGCTCCTTTTTCCAACATCAGTGCATCGCCGCAACGGAAAATCATTCTTAATTTTGAAATTCCGGCAGACCAGGATATCAACAAAGCCCGGGTAATTGCTTCCGAAATTCTTAAAGAGCTTAATGATATTGACCGTCCTGAAACATCAGAAGTTCTTTTTACAGACCTGAAACAAGGGGTTTTCACCTTACAGGTTAAATTCTGGATGACTGTCGGAGCCAATATGGGCATCCTGAAAAGCAAAGCATTCCTTAAAATCAAGGAAAGGCTGGATCAAAGCGGCATTCAGCTGGTAACCCCTACCAGCATCAGCATTGCAGACGGAAATACCTCAGCACTGCTGAACAATCAGCAGTAAGCAATTCTTTATTGATATAAATAGTAAAAGCGGCCGGTGATGAGGCTGCAATTAACTGATTTCCTTTTAATACTTCTGACAGGATTTTATCCTATCCTGTAAAAGGCCGTCCCTTCGGGACTTTAAAACAATTTAAATTTGATATTTGACAAAGTTGAAATGATTTCATTGATCATCAAGACCTTTGATCGTCTTTCTGACAAGAGAAACTTCCGGCTTACGGCTTCCAAACTGTTAATCCGTATTTTTCTTCGAGTTCACGTTTTTGAGTAACGGAGTTATTTTTCTGCTCTTTTATCTTTATAACACAGAAGATGTTTAAATAAAAAACCGTTTCATTTTTGAAACGGTTTCAGATTTATAAAAATTTCAGCCTTATGCCAAAACTTCTTTTACTTTGTTTGCTGCTTCTTCCAGAGTAATCGCTGAATGTACAGGAAGACCTGATTCATCAATTAGTTTTTTAGCTTCCACCGCGTTGGTTCCCTGAAGTCTTACGATCAACGGAACCGGAAGGCTGCCCATTGCTTTGTAAGCATCCACTACCCCTTGCGCTACTCTGTCACATCTTACGATACCACCGAAGATGTTGATCAGGATTGCTTTTACATTCGGATCTCTTAAGATGATTCCGAAAGCCGTCTGTACTCTCTGTGCGTCGGCAGTTCCGCCTACGTCAAGGAAGTTGGCCGGGTTACCGCCTGATAATTTGATGATGTCCATCGTTGCCATGGCAAGACCGGCACCGTTTACCATACAGGCTACGTTACCGTCAAGTTTCACGAAGTTCAGACCTGCTTCACCCGCTTCTACATCCATCGGATCCTCTTCTCTCGTATCTCTAAGCTCAGCCAGATCTTTGTGACGGAACAATGAGTTGTCGTCCAGGGTTACTTTAGCATCAACGGCGATAATTTTGTTATCGGAAGTCTTCAATACCGGGTTGATCTCAAAAAGAGAAGCATCAATTCCCGTGTAAGCGTTATATAAAGACGTGATGAATTTTGTAAATTCTTTGAAAGCATTCCCTTCAAGGCCTAGGTTGAAAGCAATTTTTCTGGCCTGGAACCCCTGAAGTCCTAAAGTAGGATCGATGATTTCCTTGTGGATCAGGTGCGGCGTAACTTCAGCCACATGCTCGATATCCATTCCTCCTTCGGTAGAATAGACTACGGTGTTTTTATTTTCGGCTCTGTCTAACAGGATAGAAACATAAAATTCTTTCGTTTCAGTTTCTCCCGGATAATATACATCCTCTGCAACCAAAACAGAATTTACTTTCTTACCCTCAGCAGAAGTCTGCGGCGTGATCAGCTGCATTCCGATGATGTTCTGAGCGTTTTCTTTAAGCTTATCCAGGTTTGGAGAGAACTTTACACCGCCTCCTTTACCACGGCCTCCCGCATGGATCTGAGCTTTTACCACCCAGCCCTGAGCGCCGGTTTCAGCCGTCAGTCTTTCAGCAGCCGCTACAGCTTCGTCTACGTTGTTTGCTACGAAACCGCGTTGGATAGCTACTCCATACTTTGATAAAATCTCTTTTGATTGATACTCGTGAAGATTCATATTATTTTTATTATTTTATTTTAATAGTTAAAGGTTGACAAATTTAATAAAAATGAACAAGGTTAAAAAGAAATTTGTGGAACTTTTAACGGAATGGAAAAGTAAGCTGATTTTCCGGTCTTCATTTTTCTGCACTCAGGACCTGGCAGTAAGCATTCCCATAAAATAAGTCCACTAATTCTAATCGGATTTTAATGCCATTCTAATTTCATTCTGTGGCAGTATCGATTTCATCATTTATCTTTGTATATAACTGGCCATAAAACAAACGTTTTATATGTGGCTGATGCACCAAACACAATATTGATTATTAATAATATAAAACCAGGACATATCACCATGCCCTGAACAGGTATATCACATAATTTTATCATCAATAAATGGCAGCAACAGCAAATGAATACGGGATAAAACTCCTGAAGTACATCACCAAGGAAAAAAAGGATGTTACCAATATTTACTTTTATGCAATCCTGAACGGGCTGGTCTCCCTGAGTATTCCTTTGGGAATCCAGTCGATCATCAGCTTTGTGATGGGGGCCACAATGGTAACTTCCATTTACCTCCTGATTTTCTTCGTGGTACTCGGCACTTTTTTCGTCGGGCATTTCCGGTTAAAAGTTTTGCAGATCATTGAAAAAATCCAGCAGAAAATTTTTGTTGAATTTTCCATTGCTTTTACGGAAAAGCTTCCCAGGGCAGATCTTTCCTCATCCAGGAAATATTACCTTCCGGAGCTTGTTAACCGCTTTTTTGATGTGCAGAACCTTCAGAAAGGGATTTCCAAGATACTCCTTGAGATTCCGACCGCTCTCATTCAGATTGCTTTCGGGATCCTGCTGCTATCGTTTTATCACGTCTGGTTTCTGGCATTCGGAGGATTGGTGGTGCTTTCCGTAGTCGTGATCTTCAGGTACACCATGGAAAGCGGGATCAAATCCAGCATTGAGGAAAGCGATAAAAAATACGATACCGCAGCCTGGATCGAAGACATTGCAGGTTCCGTAAAAACGTTCAAAATGCATTCTGAAAATGAGACCCACCTCCAGGGAACCGATGAGCGGGTACTGGAATACCTCGATCACCGGACGTCCCACTTTAAGGTGCTGATGTTCCAGTACAAAACCATTATTGCATTTAAAGTGATTATTACGCTGGTGATGCTGGTGATCGGGACTTATCTGATGCTGGACCAGCAACTGAATATCGGAGCCTTCATTGCTACGGAAATTGTGGTGCTCAGCATTATGGCTGCCGTGGAAAAGCTGATCATAAGCTTGGAAAGCTATTATGATCTGATTGCCTCTTACGCAAAACTCACCAAAGTAACTGAGCTTAAGGAAGAAACGGATGGCGATATCGAGCTTTCCCGGAAACCTTACGGTACGGAAGTGGAATTCAAAGATGTCAGTTTTGGATTTCAGAATGCCCATCCGATTCTTAATGATCTGAATTTTAAAATACAGCCCAACACCCTCAATGTCATTACCGGAAATACCGGAGCCGGAAAATCCCTTCTGCTGAATATGATGGCGGGCTTTTATGAACCCATCTCAGGAGCCGTTCTTTTTGATAAGATCCCGTTGAAAAATTTAAACAAACCGCTTTTCCGGTCACAGGTCGGATTGTATCTTGAAAATATGAAGGTGATCCAGGGGACCGTCCAGGAAAACATCCTGCTCGGAAATTCCAGGAGCGACACCGAAAATATCCTGCAGGTCTCCGAGAAGATAGGCATTGAAAACATTTCCCATCTTTTCAGCAACGGTTTTTATACCGATATCAGCGAAACGGATTCTGAGATCACCTTCAGTTCCAGAAAAAAGATCCTGCTGCTCCGTACCCTTCTGGGCGAAAAGAGGCTGATCCTTCTGGAAAACCCGACGGCCGGAATGCCGGAAGAATTTCAGCAAAAACTGCTTCAGCATCTTCATGAAGTTAAGGAAAGAGCCACCGTGGTGGTGGTTTCTTCAGACCAGCACCTTATTGCCGGCGCAGACCGGCACCTTCATCTTGACAACGGCACCTTAAGAATTATCTCCTAAAATTCAAACAAAATGAAACTGAAATCATTCGATAAGATATACCGCATCCATAAAAAGTCCAGGGTTAAAAGGTGGTTCTTCTTCATCCTTCTGGCGGGCATCGTCACCCTGTTCCTGCCATGGACGCAGAACATCAAAATAAAAGGAAACGTAAGTTCCCTTTATCAGGAACAGCGGCCCCAGCAGCTGAATTCACCGATTCCCGGAAGAATCATTAAATGGAATGTAAAAAACGGGGATTATGTAAAAAAAGGCGATACTTTGCTGCAGCTCTCGGAGATTAAAGACGATTACCTGGATCCGCTTCTGGTGCAGCGAACCGAAGAACAGGTAGAGGCAAAAAAAGGCGTCAGGGATTATTACGAAGCCAAGGTGGGTACCACAAAAAGCCAGCTCCAGGCCTTAAATGCCTCGAGAGAACTGAAGCTGAACCAGCTGAAAATAAAGATCAGCCAGCTCAACAATAAGCTTACCGGGGAAGAGGCGGAACTCGAAGCTGCTAAAAACGAACTGAAACTTTCGGAAGATCAGTTTGCCAGACAGAAAAAAATGTATGATGAAGGCCTGGTTTCGTTAACACAGTTTCAGCAGCGCAGCATTTCCTACCAGAATGCCGTTGCCAAGAAAACCGCTACCGAAAATAAAGTGGCACAGACCCGCCAGGAAATAATCAATACCCAGATCGAGCAGAATTCCGTAATTCAGGATTACACCGAAAAACTGAGCAAAATCGAAGGGGAACGTTTCCAGAGCATGGGGCAGATTGAAGGAAGCGACGGCGATATCGCCAAACTTCGGAACCAGGTAGCCAACTACAAAGCCAGACAGGGTTTATATTTCATTCTTGCCTCTCAGGACGGGCAGATTGTCCAGCTGAACAAAGCCGGTATCGGGGAAGTCCTGAAAGACGGGGAAAATATCGGGACCATTGTTCCCACCACGGTTGACTATGCCGTGGAAATCTACATCAAGCCGGTAGATCTGCCGCTGGTAAAGGAAGGACAGCGGGTCATGTGTATTTTCGACGGTTTCCCGGCCATTGTATTTTCCGGATGGCCCGATTCCAGCTACGGAACCTTTGCCGGAAAAGTAATTGCGGTGGAGAGCAACATCAGTCCGAACGGGCTTTTCAAAGCTTTGGTGATCGAGGATAAAAATGAGAAAAAATGGCCTCCGAAAATAAAAATGGGAACCGGCGTACAGGGCATCGCCATCCTGAACGATGTGCCGATCTGGTACGAACTGTGGCGGAACATCAACGGCTTCCCACCGGATTATTATGAAGTAACGAATACAAAATCAGCAAAAGATGAAAAAAGCAAATAAGGTACTTTTTGTCTTGATCTTTCTGCTTTTCCAGTCGGGTTTTGCACAGGATTCCCTTAAAATATCCGCCAATGAATTTATTTCGGTGGTGAAGCGCTACCATCCTTTAGCACTGAAATACCGACTTCAGAATACAATGGCGGAAGCTGAAATTATGAGGGCAAGGGGAAATTTCGACCCTGTCCTGGCTGGAAAGCTCGGAGAAAAGAATATCGACGGAACCCGGTATTACGAACAGAGAAATGCAGCCCTGGAGATTCCCACCTGGTATGGCATTGAAGTTAACGGAAGCTATAATTACCTGGACGGTGAAAAGCTGAACCCAAGTGATACCAGAGGCGGCCTGTACCAGTTCGGGATTACCGTTCCCCTGGCCAAGAACCTGCTCTACGATAAAAGAAGGGCGATGCTAGACCAGGCGAAATTTGCACAGAAAATGACGGAAGCGGAACAGGCAGTCTTAACCAACGACCTGCTGCTGGAAGCGGAAAACACCTACTGGGAATGGGTACAGAATTATGAGGTCTACAAACTGAAGTCGGAAATTGTAAACATCAATAAGGAACGTTTAAAGCTGACCAAAAAAACGTTCGAATATGGGGAAAAACCGGCCATCGATACCGTAGAAGCCCTTTCCCAGCTGCAGAGTTTTGAACTTCAGCAGCAGGATGCTTTCCTGAACTTTGTGAAAAGCACCCGGCAGCTCCAGTTGTTCCTGTGGAAAGAAAACCAGCAGTTTTACGAACTGCCGGAAATGATCTATCCTGCTGCTGATCTGTCGGCTCATCCCGCTTATACGGATTTTGAGTTCTTAATCGATGAGGTAAATTCCAGACCACTCAATACCCATTTTTCCGTTTTATACTACCGCCAGAAGCAGAATATCCTGGAGAGCGAAAGGCGTCTGAAATGGCAGAGTTTCCTTCCCAAAATCGATTTTACCTATAATTTTTTCAGCAAGGAAAATTACAGGGCCAATTATCTGCCGCTTTTTGACAATAACTTCCAGTACGGGCTGAAACTGGAAATCCCCATTTTCCAGCGGGAAGCCCGGGCCAATTACCGGATCGCTAAAATTAAGCTGATGCAGAACGAGCTGAATACGGATGTCAAAAGAAGGGAACTGAATGTAAAGATCGAAACTTATAAAAGCGAAATCCTGAACTATCATACCCAGATCAGCCTTTCGGAAAACAACCTTCAGAACTACCGCCGACTTCTGAATGCCGAAGAAACGAGATACAGCAACGGGGAAAGTTCCCTTTTCCTGATCAACTCAAGGGAAAATAAAGTCATCGAAGCCCAGGAAAAATTCATTTCAGTCCGTACGAAATTCCTGAAAAGCTTCAACAAGCTGAAATGGATGCGGGAGAATTTTATTTATAACAATGCTAATCCGCAGTAGAATCAGGTGACAAGCCGGAAGAGGGAGGCTGGAAGGCTCCTTGTCAATATCACGGCCAATCAACTTATGAGCAGATCCGCATGATCAAACAAAAAGTTCAGGAAAACCCTTAACTTTTTATGCTGTTACTCTTCTGACAGCTGATGAGCCTGTGAACCGATGAAAGGAATTTTCGGAGCCAGGAAATAGCCTGTCAGACTTGCAAAAAGGATCGGCACGAAATAAGTAAATCCCGTTAAGGTTCCGAGGATGATGGTGGTACTCATCGGCGTTCGGGTAACACAGGCGTTGATGGCCGCCATACAGCTCACGATAGCCAGCGTCGTATCAACCGTTGGAAACAACTGGTGGATGATCAGTCCTAAAGTCGTTCCCACAAAAAAAAGCGGAATGATAAAACCGCCTCTCCACCCCGAAGTCACGGTAACGGCAATCGCAATGATTTTAAAAATAAGAACCACAATCAAAAAGTTCAGGGCATAATTCCCGTTGATCAGCTGGTTGATTTCATGGTGTCCGAAATACCGGGTCATGGGAAAGTAAAAAGCGATCACGCCTAAAACGATGCCACCCGCTAAAGTTTTGATGTAAATCGGGAATGTTCTGTATTCAAAAATTTTCTTGAAAAATTTAACCACGAAAATAAAGATCCACCCGAATAAAGTTCCTGCGATGCCGAACAAGGTAGCATATAAAAAATCGTATACGCCGGTGTAATGGTAGGCTTTCAGATCCCAGGTCGCTCCGATTCCCAGGTGAATGATCAGGGCAAACATCAGGTAGCTGAAGCAGCTCGCCACCAATGCCGGGATAATGGCTTTGTAATATTCCACCGCATGCTTGTGATGCAGGATCTCCAGGGAAAAAAGGCTTCCCCCGAGCGGTGCCCCGAATAAGGCGGTAAAGCCAGACGCCATTCCGGCAATGCTCAGAGAACGCAGCTCCTCCCCTTTCAGCCTGAAAATTTTCCCCAGCCAGGTTCCTGTAGAACCGGTGACCTGCACCAAAGGGGCTTCCGGTCCCAGACTTCCCCCGGATGCCACACAGAAAAGTGATGACAGGATCATCGAAGGGTTGTTTTTTGGCTCCAGCTTTCCTTTGTTGAACCGGATGTTGTTCACGATCAGGTGGATTTCACCCGGATCGCCGATAAAATAGATCACCAGCCCGGCCAGCAGTCCGCTGATGGCCATCACAGGAATGACCATCCATCCCCGGAATTCCGCTAAAAATTCCGTGAAGTGCTCCAGGACGATCCAGTAACTGCCGGCAATAATACCACCGACCAATCCTGTAATGGCCCACATAAAAAAAGTGCGGCTGAATACAAACGGATTGAACCGGATCGGCTGATCCAGCAGATTCAAAGTTCTGATAATCCGCCGCCGCCTGTTGATTTTCATTTAATTTAATTTTAAAATTACCCTCATCATTTGTTTTTTAATCGGTAATTCATGGTAAAAGTTACAAAAAGCTTTTCAACACATGAGTCACATCAGATTTCCAGTTTCCTGCTTTGCGTGTATTTAGAGCACATCAGAGAAAATCAAAGATTTTCTCTGAAATGTTGAAACTGGCCATATTTAAAGAAGGACGAATAAAACGTTGAAATCTTGACAGTACATTTTCCGGCATTTTGTCATTCCGCAGGAATCCAAACGCGAATCTTTCCATTGCTTTCCTAATACTATGTTGAGATCCCTACGGGATGACAAATGTACGTGAAAAATTATTGTAGAAGTTATTTATACTCCACAGCTGGAAGGAATAACTTTCCAGGGCTGAGCGGAGCCGGAACCACGGCATCATCTCTGAAAAATCGTGAAACCTGTAGGGGGAATTCTACCACAATCCTAAGTTACAAAAAGCTTTTCAACACATGAGTCACATCAGATTTCCAGTTTCCTGCTTTGCGTGTATTTCAGAGCACATCAGAGAAAATCAAAGATTTTCACTGAAATGTTGAAACTGGCCATATTTAAAGAAGGACGAATAAAGCGTTGAAATTTTGACAGTACATTTTCCGGCATTTTTGTCATTCCGCAGAAATCCAAACGCGAATCTTTTTATTGCTTCCCTAATACTATGTTGAGATCCCTACGGGATGACAAATGTACGTGAAAAATTATCGTAGAAGTTATTTATACTCCACAGCTGGAAGGAATAACTTTCCAGGGCTGAGCGGAGCCGGAACCACGGCATCATCTCTGAAAAATCGTGAAACCTGTAGGAGAATTTGGAAAAGTGCTCAAAATTTTTAAAATCTTTGATTTTTAATCTCATGTATTTTAAAAATATTTTCAACCCCTCAAAAATCTCTTTGTGACTTTATGTGTCAAAACAAAGCGCAGCCATCCGTGAAAATCCGTGCATTCCGTGGGAGATAATCCCGATCCAATACTGAGCGACTAAATCCTGTTTTTGGCAAAGTAAAAAATCAGCATCAGCCAGCTTACGATCATCAGCAATCCGCCCAGCGGGGTGATCGGTCCTAAAAATTTCAGGTTCATTCCGAAATAATCCTGCATGCTCAACCCATAGATGCTGAATGAGAATAGCATGGTTCCGGCAATCATCAGGATGGAAATCCATTTTTGGGAAGACGTATCGAATTTCAAAATGTAGCCGACGATCAATAGAAAAAAAGCGGCGTACATCTGATACCGGACTCCCGTTTCGAAACTTTCCAGCCTTTCCACCGATAGAATCTTCTTTAAAGCGTGCGCGCCGAATGCACCCAGAATCACGGAAAGCATTCCGTAAGCGGCACCAAAAACCAAAGTAATTGTTTTCATATTATAATTCTTCTAATTCCAGTTTTAAATATTTTCTTGTTTTCTGATCCTGCCAGGTTCCTGTAATTTTATTGCCGTTCAGATCTGCTTCTATCAGAGCGGTCACCATCCATTGCCTGGTTTCTTCGCTGTATTCACTGCTTTCTACCAGGGAGATGTGATTGCCTTTTATTTTTCCGTGCCACTCGATCAGCTTTTTATTTTTATCGTACCAGTATTTTGCTGAAAAAGAGCCGTCTTCATTTACATTTCCCATCAGAACCGTTACCGGGTATTTTCCGTCAATTTTTCCATGGTATAATTTGTTGCCGAAGCCGGTCTGATTGGTCTGCTGAGCACCGGACAATAGATTTTTGGCATAAGAGCTCCAATATTTTTCCAGTTCTTTATAGCTAAAATCAACTTCATGGGTATCCAGGTCATCCAACGCCCTCATGGCGTGATTGGAACATCGTCCGGCAATAAATCTTATTTTGTCCTTTGTAAAATAATATTGAATGTCACCCAGAGTATAATCCGTAAAACAATCTTCATAGAGGGCGATCTGATCCTTCACTTCTTCAGAAGGATTTTTCTGCGATTTTAAATCCGTAAGAAAATCACCAATTTCTTTCCGCACTTTTTTGCGGATCATGCCCTCTACTATTTTAACGGCACTGGGCTGAAAAAGATCTTTGGCATTAATCAGTTTTCCGGTTCTCAGATCAAAATTCTTCCGGATTTTAAATCCTTCGGGATAAGCTCCTGAAGCCTCGCCCTCCAAAGCAATACTTAAAATATTTTCAGGTGCCGGCAACTTCTCCCAATTATAAAAATAGACATAATTGGAGTAAGAAGTTTTGCCTGAAGATACCCTTTCAGAAGGATTACCTGCTGATCCGGGAATATACTCCAGCTGATCGACCTGGAGATAGGTATTGATCTTCCCGGTTATCCTCGGATTTTGAGGATAGGACACAACCGGGAAAACAAAGTCTTCGGATTTCGGCGGCAGATCGGTAATCTTCGCATTTCTCTGCTGGCCGGAATACATTCCAGAAACGAGTAAAAACAGTAGAATTTTCTTTGAAACAGGCCTGGTCCCTGCTTTCTGCCCCGTAGAAAACATCCGGTGAAAAACCTCGGAAAAAAGATTAGCTGCCTTCACTGAACCTATATATTTTAAATACCAATGCCACCAATCCGATCGTGATAAACATCCACGCAAATTTTTTACTCTGCGCAAATCCCGGATCTTTAGTCAGTTTCAGAAAAATCCCGAATACCAGCATCAGCGCAGAAATGATGATTCCGAACATTACTGACCTCTTAAACGGTTAAATTCATGGATCACCTCGTGATGGCTTACCGTTTTATCTTTGAAGTACGTTACAAAGTGTTGTTTTTCCTCTTCGGTAGCTCCCATCTGGTTCAGGATATTCAGTAAATGCATTTTCATGTGTCCTTTCTGGATCCCTGTAGTGACCAGGGAGCGGAGCGCCCCGAAATTCTGGGCCAGTCCGGAAACGGCCAGGATGCTCATCAATTCCTGTGCAGAAGGTTTTCCTAAAAGTGCCAGCGAGAATTTAACCAGCGGGTGAAGATTGGTCAAACCTCCTACAACGCCTACGGAAATCGGAAGGTCGATCCAGAATCTGAAAATCCCGTTATCGGTGGTACAGTGGGTCAGGGAAGAATACTTTCCGTTTCTTGCGGCATAGGCATGGGCGCAGGCTTCGGTAGCCCGGAAATCGTTCCCGGTGGCAATTACCACGGCATCTACGCCGTTCATAATCCCTTTGTTGTGGGTCGTCGCGCGGAAAGGCTCAATTTCAGCAATGGTAACCGCCTGCTTGAATTTCCAGGCGAATTCTTCATTGGAGATCCCGCTGTCATCTTTAAGGTCCTCAATCTTACAGGAAACCTCAGCCCTTACCAGGCAGTCCGGCGTAAAATTGGAAAGAATATTCATGACGATCTGCAGAGAGTTTTTTTCCTCCTCGCTAAAATCCTCACTCCCGGCCACTTCCTGTTTCAGGGTTTTACCGAATTGTTCCAGACACGAATTGATAAAGTTGGCCCCCATCGAATCTACCGTATCGAAACTCGCTTTCAGCTGGTAGTAATTCTGCATTTCAGCCGTTTTATCGACTAATTTAATATCTAAGATTCCGCCACCGCGTTTCCGCATATTGGCGGTAATGTCTTCTGTGGCCTCGAGCAGTTTTTTCTTTAAATTAAAATTAAAAAAATGCAGAAGCTTGTGGGATTCAACATTAAAAATGAAATGAGTGTGCCCCAGCTTTTCATTGTTGATGATAGTGGTTTTAAAACCACCTTTGTCCAGCCAGAATTTGGCTGCTTTTGAAGCCGCTGCCACTACCGAGCTTTCTTCCACGGCCATCGGAAGCGCAAAAAGCTTCCCGTCGATCAGGAAATTCGGAGCTATTCCGTAGGGCATATAGAAATTGGAAACCGTATTTTCGGAAAACTCGTCGTGGAGTTTCTGAAGATCAGGGTCTTCATTCCGGTACTGATGTAATATTTTTTGGTATTCTGCGTTTCCTTCAAGGTATTCGTTAACGAGCCAATCGATTTTTCCCTCCTTCGTTATTTTGGAAAAACCTTCAACGGGTCTATGGTTCATAAGTGATGGGTTTATTTTTTTTGGATATCATTGATCAAATCTGATCCTGCTGGTCTCATCCATTATTTGATGAGCGTAAATATACTAATTTTGTCACTTTAAACTGTTGATAACATCAATGAAAAAAGATTGATTTTTATCAATTTTGGAGCTATCTTTGAGAAGTAAATAAGATCTAAAATAATTATTTTCAATACGATATATGAATTTTGACCGCCTGAAAGAAAAACTTGAAATCCTTGCCGATGCAGCGAAGTATGACGTATCATGCTCATCCAGCGGAGGGTCACGGAAAAATAAAAAAGGGGCCTTGGGAGACAGTTCTGCCAGCGGGATCTGCCATACCTATACCGAGGACGGGCGGTGTGTTTCCCTTCTTAAAATTCTCCTTACGAATCATTGTATCTATGATTGTGCCTACTGTGTTTCCCGAAGTACGAACGATATTAAGAGAGCCGCTTTCACGGTAGAGGAAGTGGTGGATTTAACCATCAACTTTTACCGGAGGAATTATATTGAAGGCTTATTCTTGAGTTCAGGGATTTTCAAGAATGCCGATACGACGATGGAACGCCTGGTGCGCGTCGCCAAAAAACTGCGTCTGGAAGAAAATTTCAACGGGTATATCCATCTGAAATCGATTCCGGGAGCGAGTGATGAGCTGATGCAGGAAGCGGCTTTGTATGCCGACCGTTTGTCCATCAACCTTGAAATCCCCACGGAAAGCGGACTGAAACTGTTGGCTCCTGAAAAAAACCGCCAGGATATGCTCAATCCGATGAAGTATATCCAGAACGGCATTGCCCAGTATAAAGACGAAAAGAAAATTTTCAGGAAAACCCCGAAGTTTGCACCGGCCGGCCAGTCTACCCAGATGATCGTGGGCGCAACCAATGAAAACGATCTGCAGATCATTAAAGTGGCCGATCACTTCTATAAAAATTTCAGCCTGAAAAGGGTGTACTATTCCGGATATGTCCCGGTACTGGAAGATAAAAGGCTGCCTTCTTTAACCACCGAAGTTCCCATGCTCCGGGAGAACCGCCTGTACCAGTCGGACTGGCTGATGCGGTTTTACGGTTTTAAAGCTGAAGAAATTCTGGATCCCGGTATGCCGTTCCTTGATCTGGAGGTGGATCCGAAGCTGAGCTGGGCTTTGCGCCATCTGGAGCAGTTCCCGGTGAATCTGCAGACCGCCGATTACCAGATGATCCTGAGAATTCCCGGAATCGGTGTAAAGACGGCACAGAAAATTGTAAGCGCCCGACGTTTCCAGGTACTCAACATAGACCACCTTAAAAAACTCGGGGCTGCCGTCAACCGGGCTAAGTATTTCATTGATTTCAATGCAGGCAATGCTTTCCTGAAGCATCTGACCGACAACAACTTAAAGAAACTACTGATCGGCGGAAGCTCCTCCAAGTTCCACAACCAGTTTTCCCAACAGCTTACGTTGTTTTAAGGACTTTTAGTTTTATTTCATATTTGAATATTCAACGTTGATTTTTTGCTATAACATTTGTCATTCCGGAGAAATCCAAGCCTCCAATTATCCATAAAGTTCTCTAATACCATGTAGATATTTGTACGGAATGACGGGTAGAACATTTATTGATGAAATTTTCAAATTACCGCATTTTCAAATTGTTGCATTGCTAAACTTCATAAATTGTTACATTAACCCATGACCACCCTACTCTACGACGGCAGTTTCGACGGACTTTTAACGGCGGTATTCGAGGTTTTCGAATATAAGTATAAAGAGGTGGAAATGGCCAGCCGGGAAAGGTTTTACCAGGAGAATATCTTTGCGGAGATCCATGAGGTCATTACGCAAACCGATAAGTCGGAAAGGGTATTGAATAAGCTGGAATCGAGCATCGGGAAACAGGGAATCCATGAGCTGCTGAAAGTCTATCTTTCGGAAGATCCGGAAATGGAACAGCTGATTTTGTCGGCCATCAGACAATCGGTGAAGCATCCGGAAGAAAATATCCTTCAGAATTATGCCGACGACGCTATTTTAAAAATCTCCAAGCTCTGCAAATCGGTGAACCGGGAACGGCACCGGATGACGGCTTTTGTCCGTTTTGAAAAAATGCAGGACGGTGTTTTCTTTGCCAAAGTGGATCCGGATTTCAATGTGCTTCCGCTGATCCGGAAACATTTTAAAGACCGCTATCAGGACCAGAAGTGGATGATCTATGATCTCCGCCGCCATTACGGGATTTTATACGATCTGGAAACCTGTGATTTCTTCTATCCCGATGAAAAGATAGACCTCAGCCAATATCACCAGAAGTTCCACGACGAGGAGAAACGGTACCAGACCCTCTGGCAGCGGTATTTTACAAGAACCAATATCGTGGAAAGGAAAAACCTGAAACTGCATATCCAGCACGTGCCGAGAAGGTATTGGAAATACCTGACGGAAAAGTGGTAATGTTCCCGTTTGTTTCCGAATGAAAATTTTACGGCTTTCCGGTTTCATCCCCTAAAGTCAGCAATGTTTTTTTAAAATCACAAATTTTAGAAGTTTTTAATTCTTTCTATTCAAATCTCTTCTCAAGTTACTGCCATTATCTGAACTTGTTTTTGTAAATTTGTGTTCGAAATTTTTTACCAGATGAAAGAAAGTGCTGTAAAAAAAATTGCAGTTCTAACCTCAGGAGGTGATTCTCCGGGAATGAATGCAGCGTTACGGGCGGTCGTAAGAACCGCAAATTATTACAATATAGAATGTTACGGCGTAAGAGAGGGTTATAATGGCCTTATAAACAACGACTTCCTGAAAATGGGTGCTCGTTCCGTAAAAAATATAATCAATCAGGGCGGAACCATTCTGAGATCCGCCAGATCCCAGGAATTCAGAACGCCGGAAGGCCGTCAGAAAGCGTATGACAATTGTGTAAAACACGGCATTGAAGGACTGGTATGCATCGGAGGAGACGGAACGTTTACCGGGGCAAAGATCTTTAATGAAGAATTCGGGATCCGGGTGATCGGTATTCCGGGTACTATTGATAACGATATTTTCGGGACCGATAATACCATCGGCTACGATACCGCGCTGAATACGGCGATGGATGCCATTGATAAAATCCGTGACACCGCCACTTCCCACAACCGGGTGTTCTTTGTGGAGGTAATGGGCCGTGATGCCGGTTTTATTGCGCTCAACAGCGGACTGGCTACGGGAGCCCTCGATATCCTGATTCCAGAAACCAAAGACAGCATCGATGAGCTTTTCAACAACTTCAGAAATGCGGAGAAAACCGGAAAAGCATCCAGTATCGTCGTGGTAGCGGAAGGAGAAAAGCTGGCCAACGTCTATGAGCTGGCAGAAAAAACAAAACACGAATTTCCGGATTACGACATCCGGGTTGCGGTTTTGGGACATATGCAAAGAGGCGGTTCTCCGAGCTGTGCCGACCGGGTTTTAGCGAGCCGGCTGGGCTACGGTGCCGTAACCGGACTGATGGAAGGCCAGACCAACGTGATGGCCGGAATGCGCTCCAATGAAATGGTGTATACGCCGATCGAAGAAGCTATCAAAAAGCACAATGAAATCAACCAGGATCTCCTGCTGATTTCGGAAATTCTAGCAATCTAATATTTTTTATATAATTTAAAACAAACTATTATGTCAACAATTAAAGTAGGTATCAACGGGTTTGGTAGAATCGGACGTCTTGTTTTCAGAGCAATGACTGAAAGAGATAACATCGAAGTGGTAGGTATCAATGACCTGATCAATGCAGAATACATGGCTTATATGCTTAAATATGATTCTGTACACGGTGTTTTCCCGGGTGAGGTTTCCGTAGAAGGAAATGACCTTGTGGTAAACGGAAAAAAAATCAGGGTAACCGCTGAGAAAGATCCGAACAACCTGAAGTGGAATGAAATCGGAGCTGACTATATCGTTGAATCTACAGGTTTATTCTTAGATAAAGACAATGCTGCAAAGCACATTAATGCAGGGGCGAAGAAAGTAATCCTTTCTGCGCCTTCTAAAGATGATACGCCGATGTTCGTAATGGGGGTAAACCACAATGAACTGACAGACGATATCAAAATTTTATCAAACGCTTCTTGTACAACCAACTGTTTAGCTCCTTTGGCTAAAGTAATCCACGATAACTTCGGGATCGTAGAAGGTCTGATGACAACAGTACATGCTACCACTGCCACCCAGAAAACGGTTGACGGTCCTTCCATGAAAGACTGGAGAGGCGGTAGAGCGGCATTAAACAATATCATCCCTTCTTCTACCGGTGCTGCAAAAGCAGTAGGAAAAGTAATCCCTTCCCTGAACGGAAAATTAACCGGGATGTCTTTCAGAGTACCAACCGTTGACGTTTCCGTAGTAGACTTAACGGTAAGAATCGAAAAAGCAGCTTCTTACGAAGAAATCTGTGCCGTTATCAAAGCCGCTTCCGAAGGTGAATTGAAAGGTATCTTAGGATATACTGAAGATGCAGTGGTTTCCCAGGATTTCGTAGGAGACAAAAGAACTTCCATTTTCGATAAGGACGCAGGGATCATGCTTTCCCCTAACTTTGTGAAACTTGTTTCATGGTATGACAACGAAATGGGATATTCCAACAAGTTAGTGGACATGCTCGTACATGCTGCTTCTTTGTAATTGGTAACCAATAATCAGCAATGAATATAGAACCTTCCTTCGGGAAGGTTTTTTTATTTCTTTTATAAAGGAAATAAATTAATAAAAAATTAACTTTTTATCAACTAAAATTATCTACATTCGTCCCGACTAAATATATAACCTGAACACTAACAATTTAAATATAGTTTCAACCATGAAAAAAACAAACCCGATGTCCATACTCAGATTATCCTGGGAAAAAAGCTAATCAATCCCTATTCTGTAGAAAACATGCAGAAAGCTTTTGATTACTACAATGAGAATGTGGCAAATTCTGCTTTTTCAGACAAAAAAGTGGAAGCTTCCCATTATTACATCAAGATCACTCCCGGATCAGAAAGTGAACTTGAAGTATTAAATAATCCGGATGACGGATCTTCTATAGAAACGCCTGTTCTCCAGGATCATTAGACTACGAAGTAATTGAAGAGGGGGATTATTATGTAAATCCTCAAAACGAGGAAGATCTTTATCACTCTGTATATACTACGATTCCTGTAAATTATAAACTTCCCGATGGAATAAAATATGAAATCCTTGATGCACTCTATGAGCCTTCTGAAGAAGAATATAAAGTGGAAACCGTTTCTCTTTATTTTGCTGAATGGAAGGATGGCCTTGAAGCCGACGGAATTTCAATAGGAAATGAAGATGAGCTAAAAATAATGTCTGCTTATCCTGCACAATCAGCTAAAATTAACACCCTTTTCCAAAATTATGGGTACTAAATATTTAAAAATTTTCTTTGCGATAATGACTTTATCAGTGCTGCAAAGTTGTCCGAATATCGGAGAGGAAGTTTGTGACGGTACAGAAGGTTCCGCAACGATTCCCGATCTCATTACAATAACTCCGCTAAAACAGGTATACAACCAGGGAGAAGAAATTATTTATAAATTATTCATTCCTGCTCAAAACAATTATTTCGGAGATCCTGTCAACCTTTATCAGAAAACAGGAACAACCAATGGCTGGTATATTGCAAGCGCAACCCAGCTTTTTGACGGCAACAACGTTACTTACGTAAAAGGAAGCAAAAGGAATGGGGCAGAAAACTGGCATAATGTGACTTATAATTCAGCAAACGGTAATTATGAGCTTGAAATAAAGGTTAAGCTGAACAAAGTAGAAAATTATTCATTATTTGCAGATGATAGGATTGATTTTTTAGGATCAGACCCATGTAACAGGAATTTCATCTACACCAATATCCAGGGCAAAAATGCAGATAATAAAATAGAATTTAAAGTACAATAAAACAGTATTTTCCGGAAAAAACAAGCATTAAATAACGAATCCTCTACTTTTTGTAGAGGATTCTTAGTTTATCCTTTTCAAACAGCTAACAGAAAATTCTAAACTCTTCCGACATATGGTCCTATGCCTATATAAAAGTTGTGTTTCATGATGGATAATCCCCTCAGAACGGGTATTATTCAGATTGAGCTTTCATGGTTATGGTGTATACAAATTTTAGCATTTTATCCTTACAAAAAAATCCCCCTTTTGTGGTATTTTTTAAGAAAATTTTAACTATATTTCATTATGATAATTTTTTATGGAGAATCCGGAGAAAAAACATGCTTTAACCGACATTTGGAAGTCTTATTCAGGGGAAAGACAGGAAAACCGGCATATTGCCAATATCCCTCCCATCGAGCGGATCATCGGGGAAATGTTTGCCATCGGTGAATTTTATTACTATGTCCTGAACCTCACGAACAGTACCGTTTCCAACCATCATCCCAACCTTTTAAAACTCCACGGATTAAAGGATTATCCTGAAAATTTAAAAGACATTATCGATCTCACGCATCCTGATGACATTCCGTTTATCATGAAAGCGGAAGAACAGGTGGTGCGGAAAATCATTGAGGCCGGAAGGGAAAGTCAGCTTTATCTGAAATCCAGCTATTGTTTCAGGATGAAAACCGCCAATGGAAATTATGAGCTGTTTCATCACCAGGCGGTTCTTACCATGGAAGACGAGGACAAGAATCTTATCCAGTCCGTCAATATTCACACCAACATCCAGCACATCACCAAAGATAATCCCCGTACGGTTCTGATCACCGGCATCGGCCCAAGGAATGATTTTCACCAGATCAAAATTGAGGATCCCTTAACACCTTCTTCCGGAATCAGCTTAACCAAAAGGGAAAATGAAATCCTGGCCCTGATCGCCAAAGGATATTCCGGTCCGGAAATCTCAAAAATGCTTATTATCTCGGAGCATACCGTGCGTACCCACCGTAAAAACATTTTAGCCAAAACCAATTCCCGGAACAGTAAGGAACTGTTGAGGAAAGCTTTTGAAAGTGGGCTGATCTGAAAAGTGAATAGTGAACGGTCAATTTGCTCCGCAGGGAATGGTGAATTGATAATTGTTTTCTGTTTTAAAAATTCACAATTCACCACTGACCATTCGTCATTACGGCGTAAAACTTGTAAATTCATTCCTATGGAAAGGATGATCGTACAGCCGCGTTTTAAGGATTCGGAACATTTCAGAAATTTCTGGACCACAGGCAATGGGAAAATGCTGCTGGATTTTTCAGGAGCAGAGGTAAGCTTTGATCGTTTTGAGCAGTTCGCTCCTTACTTTTACCATGTGGATGAAGTCGGGGATCAGGTCGTCAAAGAGGTTTATTTCAAAAAGAATTTTCAGGAAGCGTCAAAAGAAATGGAAGGCTACATCCGCAACGGCTTTTCCGAAGAGGATAACATACCGGAAAGTGTAAAAAAGCTTTTCCGTCAGACCCAGCGCATGCCCGGCTGGCTGGATTACGAACTCGTCAGAAAAGGTGCCGAGCTCTGCATGAGGAGCAACCTGGATGCCCTGATTTCCCTCCGGGATTACTGCCTGATGGGAGGTTATGATTACGCCTACCTCAACAAACCGCTCATTGCGACTGAAGCCCTGAAAAAAGGCGCCGTGAAACGCCTTTCCGAAACCCTGGATTTCTGGGTGAATGTCACCCGGTATGATGCGCTGGAAATTCACCGGAAAGGATACGAATTTGCCGTCAAAACCCGGTTGATCCATTCTTATGCCAGGCTTTCCATTAAAAAACATGTTAAAAACTGGGATACCGAAAACTGGGGCGAACCGATCAATTCCTGGGATATGATGGCCACCTACATCGGCTTCAGCCTGGTTTTTATACACAGCCTGCATAAGCTGGGCGCTCAGATTTCCGGAGAAGAGGAAAAAGGATTATTCCACTTATGGAAATATGTCGGTTATCTGCTCGGCATTCCTGAACATCTTTTACCGAACAATAAGCAGGAAGCCACCCAATATTTCTACCTGTGGACTTCCGTTCAGCCTCCTGCGGATGAGGATTCCGTATTGCTGGCGCATTCCCTGCTCAATGAATCGCTGATCAATCCTGCCCTGAAATATAAGTTCCAGAGAAAAAATCTCCGCTATCTCCATATTTGCTGCACCTGGTTTCTGCTCGACGATGAGGTTTGTAAAAGGCTTCGGATTCCTGAAGTTGCCAGCCGGAAAGCATTTCCGCTGGTGAAGCGGACCCTTACGAAAATATACGAGAGCACCGTCAGCCGGGAAGCGAGAATCCGGAAAGGAGACCAATCGCAGATGAAGGTGCTGAACGAATACCACAGCATTATGGAGAACTCGAATTTCCATTAGTTTACAGTCATTATCCTCTGTTATTCCAGCTTACAATCTGAGTTTATTCTTTTTGAGCAATAACGTCTCGATATTATTTTCTTCAAAAATCTAATTGAAGGGACGTCCATCAAAATACGATGTCTAATCCTCCGGCTGAATTACAACATCTGCCATTAAATAGCAGTATTTAAACCGGCACACGACTATTTATACCTGCCTTATCATTTACCGACCAATGCCCTAGCCGGGATTGCAGCGGAAATCCTTTTTTGAAGAAAAAGATTGCAGCGGAAAGCGCGAAAAAGCTCCTGAAAAAAGCAATCCGGAATGCTGTTGAAAGTCCAGGGAATTTTATATTTTTTTTAACTATAAAAACAAGTCCGTGTGGTATAAATTATTAGTTTTTGACGTTAAATTTTCGTATTTTTGATCAATTATTTAAACAACAGATGAGTAATATCGACGACAAGAAAAAAGCGCTGGCCCTGGTGCTGGACAAATTAGATAAAACATACGGAAAAGGAACGGTAATGACCCTGGGTGACAGTGCTATCGACACGACCATCGAGGTAATTCCTTCAGGATCTTTAGGATTAGACATCGCTCTTGGAGTGGGCGGTTACCCGAGAGGACGGATTATTGAGATCTACGGGCCTGAATCTTCCGGTAAAACGACCTTAACGCTTCATGCTATTGCCGAGGCTCAGAAAGCGGGCGGAATCGCAGCCTTCATTGATGCGGAGCACGCGTTTGACAGAGGATATGCCGGAAAACTGGGAATCGATCTTGAAAATCTGATCATTTCACAGCCGGACAACGGGGAGCAGGCATTGGAAATTGCCGATAACCTGATCCGTTCGGGAGCGATCGACATCGTGGTGATTGACTCCGTGGCGGCTCTTACGCCGAAAGCGGAGATCGAAGGCGAAATGGGAGATTCCAAGATGGGTCTTCACGCCAGATTGATGTCCCAGGCATTGAGAAAGCTTACCGCTACGATCAACAGAACCAAGTGTACGGTGATCTTCATTAACCAGCTGAGAGAGAAAATCGGGGTCATGTTCGGGAATCCTGAAACGACTACCGGGGGTAACGCTCTGAAATTCTACGCTTCGGTAAGAGTGGATATCAGAAAGGCAAGTGCCCCTATTAAAAACGGTGATGAGGCAATCGGAAGCCGCGTGAAGGTGAAAATCGTGAAAAACAAAGTAGCGCCGCCTTTTAAAATGGCTGAATTCGACATTATGTACGGGGAAGGCGTTTCCAAAACGGGCGAAATCCTGGATCAGGCGGTAGAACAGGGGATCGTGAAGAAAAGCGGTTCATGGTTCAGCTATGAGGAAACAAAGCTTGGACAGGGCCGTGATGCCGTAAAAGATGTATTGAAAGATAATCCTGATCTCGCAGAAGAACTGGAAAATAAAATCAAGGAAGAAATTGCCAATAAAAAGCAGTAATTTCTGATATCAGTTAAAAAAAACCCGGCGGAGCAAAGCTCCGCCGGGTTTTTTATACCCTAAGGTTTTTCATCCGTCAGTTCAAATCCCCAGTCTTTTCCTTTTTGGGTGGCGGGAACCCCTTTGGTCATCCATACCGGAGCTTTGGCTCCCTTCAGGTAATAATCGAAGAACTGCTGTTCGCGGATCTGGATATCTTTGCGGTTCTGTCGTTTGATCAGGTTATGGTCGTCGCCGTTATAATTCAGGAGCCAGGCCGGTTTCCCGAGGCGCCGTAAAGCGGTAAACATTTCAATTCCCTGATACCAGGGCACCGCTCCGTCTTTATCGTTGCTCATGATAACAACGGGAGTTTTCACCTGATCCATGGCAAACAACGGTGAGTTTTTAATGTAAAGGTCCGGTGCTTCCCAAAGGGTTTTCCCCAAACGGCTCTGTGATTTTTCGTACTGGAACTGCCGGTTCATTCCGGAAGACCAGCGGATTCCACCGTAAGCAGACGTCATGTTGACTACCGGGGCACCCGTCCATGCCGCTGCGTACCTATCGGTATGGGAAATCAGATAAGCGACCTGGTAGCCGCCCCAGCTCTGTCCCTGGATTCCTATTTTCGTACCGTCTACCCACGGGTTCTGCTTTAATTGTTCCACTCCGGAATTGATGTATTCCATGGCCGATTCTCCCGGTTCGCCGCCGGTGTATGAAATATCCGGGGTGAATACCAGGTAGCCGTTGCTTACGAAATACGAGATGTTCAATCTCGAAGGTGTCGGAGCCGGTGCTACGTACCGGTTCAGGTTGTCCGAGAGCTTTTCGTAAAAATAGACGATCATCGGGTATCTTTTAGTGGGATCGAAATTTTCGGGTTTGTAAAGAAGCCCTTCAGAAGGGTTTCCTTTGGGAGTATTCCAGTGAACCAGCCCGGCCGTTCCCCAGTTGTAAAGGGCCTGCTGCGGATTGGTACTGCTCAGTTTCTGCTGCACCGAAAAACCGGAGGTGGTAAAAATATCAGGCGATTGGATATAGGATTCTTTTACCAGAATATATTCCTCGGCATTTTTAGCTTTCTGAAGGCTGCGGTATCCCCAGACATCTTCCATTTTAACTTTTACAGGATCCGCATTCGACCGGATCGAAGTTCTGAAAATACCGTTGGCTTTCGTGGTATTGTCAAATGCCGATAAATACAAGGGAGATTTCCGGTTCAGGCTTTTGAGGTCTTTGTCTAAATCGTAGGTTTCAAAGGTGATTTTATTTTTGCGGCCGAAACCTTTGGTGATATTTCCCGGCTTCTTCGAACCGTTGAGGAAAAATTCCCAAAGGTCGTAGCGGTCACGGATGATGACCGATTCGTCATTCTCCGTCCAGGATGCAATCCCGTAGGCCCCCGGAAAGTCGGGCATGTCAAATTCTTCATCCACGAATGAGACCGGCAATCCGGCAGTCAGCGGTGTGGTCTGTTTCGTTTTTACATTGTAGCTGAACCACTGTCCTTTTTCCCGGTCAAAAATCAAGACGAACTTTCCAAGCGGAGACGGCGATGCCGAACCGTTCAGGTTTCTTACAATTTCCGTTCGCTCCCCTGTTCTGTTATCAATAATATAATAGGTCTTTTTGGTTGAACCTTCCCACTGCGACGCGATCCGGTTGTTTAAGCTGCTGCTTCCCAATACGAATTCAGCGTTGCCTTCATTCACCAACCTTAAGGTATCCAGGTCTTCCCCATCGATATTGGCAAAAAAATCCGGTTTTTCCGTCTGCATAACCGCCGCATAGGATTTTTCAAGATCATTTTTCAGTTCTTTCAGCTGCACGGTCTGCAGATAATCGTCTTTGTAGTTCCAGATATCCACCACCGCATGGTCGTTGGCAATCATGGCCGTATCTTTGGCCACCGGTTCCGGAGCCACTCCGAAATACAGCTGTTTCCCGTTCTTACTGAATACCGGTAAACGGTTTTCGGAAACCGCCCAGTTTTTTTTCATCTGAGGATGACTATTGGTAACAGCTTCCTGCTTTTTCTTTTTAACATTAAAATAATACAGCTGATATAATTTTACGAGATCATTCTGCGCAGAAGCCGTTCCTACAAATGCCAGCTGGTTCCCTGCTTCATCAAAAGCCAGCTGGGAGAAATCGCCTTCCATTTCCGAGATTTTGTTTACGGCTCCCGTCTCAAGATCAACGATCTGTACGGTTTCCAAAGGATACTTCTTGGGCCTGGATTTATCGGTGCTCTTTTTATCTGCCAGCTTTATGTCGGCAGAATCTTTTTTCTCTTCTTTGTTTTTACTGTTTTTACTGATTTTCTCTTCCTTTTTTTTGGTAATAAATACCAGCTGCTTCCCGTTTTTGCTGAATTCATAACGGACTACATCATTGTAAGTGGTGGTTTTTCCATCGGCCAGGTTTCTTACTACCAGCTGCAGCGGCTTGGTATTTTTGTCTTCTTCACTTTTGTCATCGTCCTCCTTTTCAGCATCATCCGAAGATTTATCCTCCCTGTTTTCCAGAAGATAAGCGATATGAGAACCTTCTTTTTCAGGAATTTTAAATCCTTTGACATCCGGAATCTTTTCCGTCCTGCCTCCTGCAAAATCAACGATCGCTAACGTATCTTTCGTAAGTTTATTCTGCCTGAGCTTTTTATCTTTTATGGCTTTGATGTCTTTATAAAACGGGCGGATCCGGAAAACGGCAAACCTCGAGTCATGGGTAAATTCGGGCCTGCTTCCTCTGGGAAATTTTTTCGTGTTCCTGTTTTTAGCCGAATATAAAAAGAGGTTGGAATCTCCTTCCTGAACGTCTACGGAATAGGCAATCCATTTTCCGTCATTTGATATTTTCCTTACCCCGATATTCTGCCAGCCGTCATATACGGAATGATCCAGCGGCTTTTTCTGCCCGTACATGAGACACGTCATGAAGAACAGCATACAAACTGAATATTTCAAATTCATTATACAATTTTAAAGATTAAAAATAAGTTATTTCCCCGACAAATCCATCGGATGTTAAAAAATGCCAAAATGTCAGTTTATTTTAAACGGTCCTTTTTTTGAGAAATAAAAGGAAATTAAAAAACAAAAATTATTATGACTAAAGGAAATATTAATGTATCGGTGGAAAATATTTTTCCGCTAATTAAAAAATTTCTTTACAGCGACCACGAAATCTTTTTAAGAGAATTAATTTCCAACGCAACGGATGCCACTTTAAAATTAAAGCATTTAACGGGCATCGGCGAAGCCAAAGTTGACTACGGAAATCCTAAGATCGAAGTGAAAATCGATAAAGAAAACAGGATGCTTACGATTATCGACCAGGGAATCGGGATGACCGGTGAAGAGGTTGAAAAATACATCAACCAGGTGGCTTTTTCAGGAGCTGAAGAATTCCTGGAGAAATACAAGGATACGGCCAAAGATTCAGGAATCATCGGGCATTTCGGGCTTGGGTTCTACTCTGCCTTTATGGTAGCAGAGAAAGTGGAAATCGTAACGAAATCCTATAAAGACGAACCGGCGGTACGATGGATCTGCGACGGCAGCCCGGAATTCACTTTGGAAGAAACCGCGGATAAGTCTGAAAGAGGGACTGAAATTATTCTTTACATCGCAGAAGATTCTACCGAATTCCTTGAAGAAAGCAAAATCCGTGAACTGTTGCTGAAATACAACAAGTTTATGCCGGTGCCAATTAAATTCGGAACCAAGACCCACACGTTGCCTTTACCGGAAGATGCGCCTGAGGATGCCGTAGCCGAAACGGAAGAAGTAGACAACATCATCAACAACCCTACTCCGGCCTGGACACTTGCACCAAGCGAACTGACGAATGAAGATTACATGAAGTTCTACCACGAGCTGTACCCGATGCAGTTTGAGGAGCCTCTGTTCAATATCCATTTGAATGTGGATTACCCGTTCAATTTAACCGGGGTTTTATTCTTCCCGAAACTAAGCAACAATTTAAATATTGAAAAAGACAAAATCCAGCTGTACCAGAACCAGGTTTTCGTAACGGATGAGGTAAAAGGCATTGTTCCGGACTTCCTGATGCTGCTCCGCGGGGTGATCGATTCCCCGGATATCCCGTTGAACGTTTCCCGTTCTTACCTGCAGGCTGACGGTGCCGTGAAGAAAATCTCCTCATACATCACGAAAAAGGTAGCTGATAAAATGGCTTCCCTGATCAACGAAAACCGTGAAGATTACGAAAAGAAATGGAATGACATCAAAGTCGTGATCGAATATGGAATCGTAACGGAAGAAAAATTTGCTGAAAAATCCGATAAGTTTACTTTATATCCGACGACCGACGGAAAATATTTCCTCTGGAATGAACTGGAAGAGAAAATCAGGCCTAACCAGACGGATAAAGACGGGAAACTGGTTGTTCTCTATGCTTCCAATGCCGATGAACAGCATTCTTACATCCAGGCAGCGAAGGACAAAGGCTATGAAGTGCTTCTCATGGATTCACCGATTATCCCTCACGTGATCCAGAAGCTGGAGACGTCAAAAGACAACATCTCTTTCGCCAGAGTGGATGCGGATCACATCAACAACCTGATTAAAAAGGATGAACCGGTGATTTCCAAACTGAATGAAACCGAAAAAGAATCGCTGAAGAAAAATGTGGAAGAGTCGATCGGCGACGGTAAATTTACCGTTCAGCTTGAGGACCTGGACAGCAGCGACGCACCGTTCACGATTACCCAGCCTGAATTCATGAGAAGAATGAAAGACATGCAGGCTACCGGCGGTGGCGGCGGAATGTTTGGCATGGGCAGCTTCCCGGAAATGTACAACCTGGTGGTGAACGCCAACAGTGAGTTTGCGGGGCAGATCCTGAAAACGGAAGATGCAGAACAAAAAGCAGGGTTAATCAAGCATGCGCTGGATCTTGCCAAGCTTTCCCAGAACCTGCTGAAAGGAAAAGAACTTACCGACTTCATCCAGAGAAGCTATAAGCAACTGGAAAAATAATTGACGATTTATGAAAGGCTGGAAGAGGGAAGCCAGATGCTGGAAGTACCTCAGCTAAGATACTTCTAAATGTCTTGAATATCTAATTCACCTATTTTCATTAAAACCCCGGCGGAGCTTTGCTCCGCCGGGGTTTTTAGTCTTATAGTCAGCTCATCGGAGCTGATATTTATTATATTAACATCTTTTCAATTGACGCGATAATCTTTTCGGCATCCGTCTTCATGGCTTCAAGATGCTTTCCGGCATATTCATAAAACTCTTTAGGCAGGGAAGCTTTCGAATAATTTTCAAAACCTTCTTCATACGGGACATCTTTGTCTTCTTTGCTGTGGATGAAAAGCTTAGGTAATCCTTCCGTATCCTGGAGATCTTCTTTGGCCGCATAAGGCGAAACCACATATCTGGAAATAACCTCTTTATATTCCGGCTTGTAATACATCGCAATATCAGTAAATGAAGAAAGGCTTCCGTCCATGACCAATCCGGAAATTTTATCTTTATGGGTCCGGGCCAGATGGGCAGCCACCTGCGAACCCAGGGAAGCCCCGTAAAGGATGATTTTAGTCCCTGCAATTCCGGGCCTCTGGATCATAGTATCAAAAAAGACCTGTCCGTCTGCGGCAACATTCAGGTGCGTAGGTCTTCCGGTTGATTTACCGTAACCCCGGAAATCGACCATTACCACCTGGAAACCCTTATCCACTAAAGGCTTCGTCATAAAAACATAAGAAGAAACATTGCCTCCGGCTCCGTGAAAAAACAGAACGGTCGCTTTTACTTTTGATTTCGGCTTCAAAATAATCCCGGTCATCGTATCTTTTTCTACAGGAACAGAGAAATCCTCATAAGTGACATTTTCTACAGGATGGAATACTTTATCCGGCTTATAGAAATTGTCATCCATCTGTGCTTTAAAGAAGCAGACGGTCAGTAAGAAAAGTGTGGAGAATAAAAGTTTTGTTTTCATAACGTATCATTTTATACCCCAAAACTAAGGCGTAAAATCATTTCCTGCTAAAAAAACAGGCCCAGCCGTAATTTTTACGTCCTGAACCGTAATCATTCCTTACAGCTCTTCCAGAGGATTCCAGAACAGGGTTTTAAAATTTTTGATCCTGCCGTTTTCCACCACCATGCCCTCTGCTTCGAGCCTTTCCTGAAATTCCGGGACGGAAAGTGTACCGGAAGCTGAAATAACCCGGTGCGCCGGTACATCCTGCGGACATCCGCCCATGGCCTTTCCTACATGGCGGGAATGATTTGGAAAACCCACGGCTTTGGCAATGGCGCCGTAGCTGGTCACCCGTCCTTTGGGAACCAGCCTGGTGATCTCCCAGACCTGTTGCTTGAAAATTTCGTTCATTGATGATTGTTGTATTCAAATATAAAAAATTGAGCTGACTTTTTTATAACCGGCTTATAGTCTCACGCAGATTTTACAGATTGCGCAGATAATTATTCTTTTAAATGCAAATCTTCCGGGCGTTTTTCTGATATGGTGTTCAAATCTCCTGCGGGAATGACAAGCGGCGTGTTTATTCCTTATGGCATTTAATAAAAATCCTATTTAAACTTTTAAATAAAAATTAAAAAAAGGCTTTAGTTATTGATTATAAACATTTTTAAAACCCGCATAATTTTTGGATATCATATAGGGTAATTAAAAATTTTATCATGAAAAAGTCATTCTTCCGCTTTTTGAACAGGATCAATAAGGCTGTGCTTCCGAAATTAAGTGATAAAGATCCCAATACGCTGACAAAATTTCAGAAAGGCATTCTTGCGTACCGCTATTTTGTCCTGATCCATTCATTAGAGTAAAATATCATTTAATTTTTGAAATCAGTTTCCTGCAACTATTGTATAAGGGTTTTTCGATCAGGAGATAGATGATGACGGAACAGATCCATAAGAGGACAAAGTTGCGGTCCGGAAGATAAATGTATGATTTCAGCTTCATATTAAAGTAGCTGAGATGGATCAGGTAAAAGACGAATGAAGCATTTCCCAGAAGAACTGCCGTTCTCGAAGAGAGGATTTTGGAAACCCAGGTTTTTTCGGTCATCAGTCCCCGGAAGAAGACGGCAATTGCCACCGGTAAAAGAAACTCGTGAATCAGCCTTCCCTCCCACCGTTCCACGCCGTGTACAAAATTATTCCGGGCAAAACAGGCAATGGCAACCGTAAAGACCGTCATTCCGATTCCACCAAAAAGCGTCGGCTTTTTTATCTTCTTCAAAAAGTTCATTCCGGTCTGCTTCTTCATCAGATAGGCCAGCAGCATCCCAAAAAAGAATTCGGTACTTCTTCCGAAAAAGGTACTGCCGGTCATGAATTTCAGAGGATATAGAAATCCTTTGGGATTTGCATTATATTCATGCAGCCCGTAGCCTGTTCCCCAGCCCAGCAGGAAAAGCCCGGACAGGAACAAAAGGCAGTACATCCAGTTTTTTTTAAGCAGGAGAAACAGAAGCGGAGCCAGCAGATAGAAGCAAAACTCTACGGTGAGCGACCAGGCCTGGACGATTCCCGAAACCGAATATTTCTCAAACAGGGAATACAAAAGGGAGTACTGGAGAAAATAGGTATCCACGTCTTTGGAATACTTTGTATCCAGAAAAAAAGCGGTGAGCAGAATCCAGTATAACGGGAAAATCCTTGCGATGCGGAGCAATAGGTACTTCAGATATGATCTGCCCGATTGCAAAGGGGAATCTTCATACCGGTAAGCCAGTAAAAAGCCGCTCAGCACAAAGAATACCGTCACCCCGATGTGCCACTCGCTGATGAAGCGGATGACTTCAAAGGGCAGGTCATGGCGCCAGTATTTCCGGTTATGGTAAACGAAAACCATAATCGCCGCAACGGCACGCATCCCCGTCAGCGCATCAAATTTATTTTTTCCGGTCGTATCCAATGGCTAAAAAAATAAAAGGCTTAGAGATAAGCCTTTTATATAAAATTGATATTGTTCTTTTATTAATTTTCGAGAATATACGAGAACATCAGGGGTGCACAGATGGTGGCATCGCTTTCAACGATAAATTTCGGTGTCGTGATATCCAGCTTTCCCCAGGTAATTTTCTCATTCGGAACCGCTCCGGAATAAGATCCGTAAGAAGTGGTGGAATCCGAGATCTGGCAGAAATACGACCAGAACGGGATGTCATGCATTTCCATATCCTGATACAGCATCGGAACCACACAGATCGGGAAATCCCCGGCAATCCCTCCTCCGATCTGGAAGAAACCTACGCCTTTTCCGGCAGAGTTTTTCGTGTACCAGTCGGCAAGATAAGTCATATATTCGATCCCTGATTTCATTGTCGTAGCGGTCAGTTCACCTTTAATACAGTAAGAGGCGAAGATGTTCCCCATGGTAGAATCTTCCCACCCCGGTACAACGATCGGAAGGTTTTTTTCTGCCGCCGCGATCATCCAAGAATTTTCTCTCGGGATTTCATAATACTGTTCCAAAACACCTGACAGGATCATTTTGTACATAAATTCGTGCGGGAAATATCTTTCTCCTTTCGCTTCGGCATCTTTCCAGATCTCAACGATATGTTTCTGTAATCTTCTGAATGCTTCTTCTTCCGGAATACAGGTATCGGTCACCCGGTTCAGCCCTCTTTCCAGAAGGTCCCACTCGTCCTGAGCCGTAAGATCCCTGTAATGAGGAACTCTTTCGTAATGAGAGTGTGCCACAAGGTTCATCAGGTCCTCCTCAAGGTTGGCACCTGTACAGGAAATGAAATCCACTTTATCCTGACGGATCATTTCGGCCAGGATTTTCCCAAGCTCTGCAGTAGACATGGCTCCCGCTAAAGTAATCATCATTTTTCCGCCGTCTTTCAGGTGGGCTACATATCCTTTGGAAGCATCCACCAAAGCCGCTGCGTTGAAATGCAGATAATACTTTTCTATGAATTCAGTTATCGGTTTGCTCATTTTTTTAAATTTGTGCAAAGATAAAACTTAAAAACGGAATGTAGCGGCTGCGCTTAAAGAAAGTCTTGTTAAGCTTTCTTTTTGGTCGTCGGCCAGTTCCACGGTCTGCCCGTTATAGCTTATTTTACTTAAAGTCCCTCCGGAAAGGCCTATTTTAGGACCGATTAAAATATTTTTATTGATCTGGTACTGGTAGGCAAAATCCAGTTCCGCGCCAAAAGTTGTCCCTTTGCCTTTTACATTTTCGGTTTTGGAAGTATAGGTCATGGCTCCTAAAGCGGCAGACATGAACAGTTTATGCTTCGTTTCATGGGCATCATTGGTTAAGGTAAGTTCCGGACCGTAAAAATTGATGTTGTCTTTGGTACTGATGTTGGCGGAAACCACATTTCCCATATTATCCATTACACTGAACCTTCCGCTCGTCGAGGCGCTGTAGTTGGAATATTTAAACCCGATCAGAAGCCCGGTTTTAATCTGGTAACGTAAGGCGACGTCAAAGTTCAGCCCGCTTTTCAATCCCTTTACATACTCTTTCTGGTCTCTGGAAAGGTCCGGTGATGTTTTCGCAAGTCTCCACGCATAACCTACGGACGGCGTGATGGAAACTTTTTGGGCAAAAGAAAAAAATGAAAGGGAGAATACCCCCAGTGCAATAAGTTTTTTGATCATTAGTTCTAAAATTTGCCGCAAAAATAACCCGAATCTCTGAATTGAGGGTATAAACGAATAAAATTTAACAGTTAAAATTGCGTAAACTGAGATGAAAGCCGGTTAGAAGACCGGAAGATGGAAGATGGATGCCGGAAGTTTTTCCGTCAACATTATGGCTGATGGTCATAATTATCAATAAAACTCTTGTTTAAGATGTTTAGGAACATTCATTTAAATCATGCTTGCTAAATCAGATTCTTTTATTAAATTAAATTTATTTTAAGATGAATTCGAGCGTATATAGCCTGGATTTAATGTCAGTTCGGTTTTTTTGAAGCACAGCGAAGAAAAAGATACCGGGAATGCGTAAAGCAGAACCTCTGGTTTGTATTTCAGCAACTACGATTTTTTTAAAATCTACCCGAAGGAACGGTAGTTAGACATCAAATGGATTTTTTATCAGTGGCTATACTGTTTTAAATCCTAAGTTATTTAAGTTTGTTTTTTATTAAATGATTGATATTTAAATTATTTCCAATGATTTGATAACATAAAAAATTAAAAACACAATCAGCAATTTTAAATGGAGTTTGCCTGATAAATGAATATTATTTGGTATTAAAGGCTGCCAGATGTGACATTGGCAGAAGAAACTTCCAGCATCCGGCTTCCCTTCTTCAGCCTTATAAACCTATTTTTACTTCAAATTCATGTTACTTAATACTTGAACTTCCGGTTTTCTTTTTTATCGGATAATTTTTTTTTAGTATCCAGTCTTTTCTGTTTCTGGTTTCTGGAAGGCTTTGTGGCCAGCCGCTTCTTCGGGATAATCAAAGCGTGATTTACCAGGTCAAGGATTTTTTCAACCGCTTTGTTTTTATTGGCGAGCTGCGTCCTGCTTTCGGAAACAGTTAAGAACAATACGCCATCAGCGTTGATCCTGTTTTTTAATTTGTTTTGAATTAAATCTTTCTGGTCCTCATTAAAAAACCCGGATTCCAAGACATTCCACAGAACCGTCACCGAAGTTTCGACTTTATTTACATTCTGTCCTCCTGCCCCGCTGCTGCGGGAGGTTTTGAAGCTGAGCTCCCTGGTGAAATCTTTCATTGGAATTTTAATTTTGAATGTTCTTTAATATAACCAAGTTCTCCCCCGACAAAAGTCAGGTTTCCCCTTACATTATTTAACGTGTCTTTTGTAATAATCATTACACTTCTTTTATTGGAATCGATGATAATAGAATCTCCAGGCTTCGCATCATATACACACGCCCAGGAATATATTTCACAGTTTCCATTCTTGATGGCATATGGAAAAATATCTTTTTTATTCCTGTAAGGATTAAAGTATGGCAAAGTACCGGTAAATTTTTTCAGATAAAGAATATTAAAACAGTGATTTCCGGAATTGCTGATCTCATCAATAATACCTTTTATTACTAGGTTGTTCTGAAATAAAGGCTCCTCATACTTATCCCGTTCTTCAGCGGTACGAATCGAATATTTTATCCAAAATATCCAACCGGTTAAAGCAAAAATAGCGATACGGAATATTTTAATGAGTTCCTTTTTCATCAATCAGTTTTAGAAGTTCCCTTCTTGCGACTTTACCGTTGGGTGTGCGCGGTATCTTTTCCACGAAGATAATCTCTTTAGGCCGATGGAACTTTTCCTCATAACCGACCGCGGATAATTTTTGATTCAGATCCTCCGACGGTTTTCCTTCAATCACCAATATCAATTTCTGCCCCAGGCTTTCATCGTCGATGCCTAAGAAGACCGCTTCATTGGCAATTTCTTTCTTTACCAGGGCTTCCAGCTGCTCGGGAAAAATTTTTGCCCCACCGGAATTGATCACGTTATCCGCTCTTCCCAGAAACCTGAACTGATTCCCGCTTTTAAGATCAACTAAATCATTAGTCTGCAGAATCTCGGAATTGACGCTGGGGGCAAATATTTTTAAGCAGCCTCTGTCGTCTCTGGAAATTTCCACATGTTCAAAAACTTTAAAATAATCCTCCGCTGAAGGGGCAACCTGCTTTAAGGCAATATGGGAAAGCGTTTCGGACATTCCGTAGGTTTCAAATATCCTGGTTGGCGCATTGGAAGCAGCCAGAGCCTGAAAAATTTTATTTTTAAGACTTTCGGAAACGGCTGCGCCGCCGATGATCAGGTTTTTAATTAAATATAATCGATCCAGGGAGTTTTCTGCCTGCAGCGGCGTCATGGCACAGAAATCAACTTCATCTTTCAGATGTTCAAGCGGTTTCACGGAAGGGTCCGCAATCATCAGTTTCAATTTTCTCACGATCGACCGTACCACCATCATTTTCCCGGAGATGTATTCTACGGGAAGGCAGATCAGGGCAGTATCCCCTTCTTTCAATCCTAAGAAATTACAGGTCATCTCTGCAGAGTTGATCATTTTACTTTTTTCGATCTCAAAAATCTTCGGTATTCCCGTAGAGCCGGAAGTCTGTACTTTTACCGTCTTTGAATCCGAGAACCATTCCTCCAGAAAATTTTCAATTTTGGCTTCAAATTCCGATCTGGAAGATAATTGATTCATATTGAGATTCTTAAAATCGATCTGCATAACGACTGTTTCTAAAACTCCTGTAAATTTAAAAAAAAGTTTAAAAAGTATTTGCATGTCATGAAAAAAGCTGTAAATTTGCACCACTAAAACAAACAGAGACTCATGGTGTAGCGGTAACACTACTGATTTTGGTTCAGTCATCTGGGGTTCGAATCCCTGTGAGTCTACGAAAACCATCCTTTTCAAGGGTGGTTTTTTTGTTTTTAATCTATGTTTACAACAAAAAAAGATGCAGAAAATTATTCTGCACCTTTATATTTAATCAGGTTTCATAATTCATGACCCGTTCAATAATCATTTCATTCGTTCTGCCTGAAGAAATTCATATGGTCCCCGGTCATAAACTTTTAGTCTTAGATTGTAAGAATCCTATCTTCTTTACTGAACATTCCTGAAGTATTTTCAGCCAACACTTTAAAGTGGTGATAGACAGCATTTCCCTCAGTATCTTTAATGGTAAGAGGATTCAAGCCTATCTCATTTAAAGCCAGAGAAATTGTATTTGTATAAATATCAAACATTTGTTTCGGCATCCATGCATCCACACCGGTAGCCGGATCTGTTTCAAAGAGGTAAAGCTGTACTTTATCCGTATTATTGCTTAAAACATTTATTCTCGCAGTCTCTTTCCAGTTCCCCTGGTTATTCAATTTATACAAATGATATTTTCCTTTATAACAAACCTCATTCCAACGGAGCACTACCGAAGATCTTATATTTCCTGTAACAGGATCTGAGGTATAGTTCAATTCGGGAGACTCCGGGAGCACATTTTCCGTTATCGTCGTAATCATGATTTTCGAGGCTTCGGAAGGAGCATATTCGGTTACGACAACATCCAGCTGGGGATTGCCCGTATAATTCGCTTCGGCATACTCTACTTCCGCTTCTACAGTTACCCGGTAATAAAGCGGATCGCCGAACGGAATTTCCTGTAAATCGGTGAAGGCATCTTCCAGAGTCCAGGTCTCATCGTCCAGTACGCCTTCGGCCACCAGATCAAGCTCTTTAACCAGCTCCATCGTTCTTACGGAAACCGCATCCTGCATAGAAAGCGCACGGTACAGCTTCGCTTTTTTGATGTTGTAGATCCTGTTGTACGAATTGATAGTCACCTGCATTTTCGGCACGCTGTTCAATTGTTCATTTTCCAGAACAGGAATGACGCTTTTGATTTCAGGGGTCCTCAACGGGAATGAATTTACCATCCTGATCGGACCGACCGCCGTACTGAGATCCCCCTGCACCAGTTGGGCATTGGTTTCTTTTACCGCATAGAAATAAACACTTGTAGAAGCACCATCGACGGTAAAATCTACAAACAGGGTCTTATTGTTCCCCACCACCTTCATCATCGGAGCCATATCGAACTTATCTGAAGTAGGATTCAGGAAGGTCCCGTTTTTATCCCGGATTACCTGGGCTTTAGGTACCGGCTGGTAATCTCCGCCGCGGATATGCTGATAAAGGACCGGAATCTCCGTTAAAGGAACAAATGAATTGTGAATCGTCTCTTTCACAAAATCATAGAAAGTTACTTCACCGAACTGCCCGGCAGGATCCTGCGGAATGATTACCTGATCCAAGGTCTGGATCTGCCCCACACTGATCTGGGCAACAGGAGTCTGGCTGGGATAATGCTCATTATGCTCTGTAATGAACTGGTTGATACTTTTGAAAAACGCTTTATTATCAGGAATCGGGAAACCGTATCCGTTATATTTTCTGAATAATTTCGTATTCGTATCAATAGTGGCATTCGCTAATTCCAGCAATCTTGCATTGAAATATTCATCGTTATTTTTAGCCCGGATGTCTTCAATGGAATTAAGGGTTGGCGTGTTATTATATCCTTCGGTATATTCGTACAGTGAGCTTAGCAGAATATCATCATTGCTTCGTAAATACATCACGCTGAACGGCCTGTGCGTAAATTGCGTTGTAAAGGCATAGGATGAACGCCCGAAATAATCCGGCCTGGTAGCATAATTGGCGCCAAGCGGCTTTTCGGGGGTTGCAGGAGCTTCGATCCTTCTTCCGAACATCATCGTAGGAATAGAAATCCTTGAATGGTATCCTGAATAAGAAGTTGCGATGGCCCTTGCCCCGAAGATGCTGTATTTTTCCAGCACGTCCGGATCCTGCGGAATCACATAACCTGATGTAAGACGGCACGGCGCATTGTAGTGAAGATAAGCCCTGTACCCCGGATAAAAATTAACTTCTTCGGTTCTTACAAGATTTGGAGCATCAGACTGTAACGGATCCGTATCAAAGGATTCATCCAGTGCATAAATTCTTAAATTTCCAGTCCCGACATTATCAATCCGGATGACCTTGAGGGTTCTTTTTTCTTCATCAGGACGCCCTTCAACGGGAATACGCACACTTCCCCGGTACCATTGTACACTATCTGCTCCCGGGATATTGGAATACTGAGGGTGATTTGCCAAAGTAAACCCGGGGAAATTAATTTCATACAGTCCGGCAAAAGGAACACCGGCCTGAACAGATCTTTCAATTGTCGCAGTATGTTTAATCCCTCTGAATTTCCTGAAATAGGTATTATAGGTAATATCAGGCGTCTGTCCGGAAGAAACGGTAATCTCTTCCGTATGAACCGGCCAGTTGTCCCCGATCTGGATTTTAAACGGATGCGGGTTTACGGTTCCCCAAGTGGAAGGGTTCTGCATATTTTCCACCACCATAAAGGATTCGTTAGCCTGAGGCACGATAAAGTTGCCCGGATCAAAGGGAATGGGGGTATTCTGTCCGAATGCATTGCCGATCTGAGATTTCAGCAAATGAAAAACCGGGAAATCGGGATTGGTGCCGGAAACCATATTATGAATGATAAATTCATTGGATCCCACGGTGAAAATACCTCCGATATAGCTTGAAAATGACACTGCAGGAATGGATGGCACCAAATTTTGAGAAGCTCCGGCACTGGTCAGCAGCAGGGCTTTCGTCTTAACCACTGAAACCAAAGGATTTCCCGGAAGATCGGCTACCGTATCAATCATTCCAAAAACCTGGTTCGGAATTTCCGGACGGAAGAACATCTCCATTTTATCGGCAAACAGTTCTTCATTATCCGGTAACGGATTGAACGTGGAAAGGTCTGTGCCGTTGATGGCCTTCTGATAGGAAATCATGTCCTGGGCGGCATCGTATTCCATGGTAAGCCTGATCAGCGTTTTATCCTGGTGCGGATTGGCTGCGTACAGATCCTGCTCATTCTGTGAGGTCAGGAGCAATGGAAGCTCTTTCTGGATCAAAAACGCATTCACGCTTGATGGCGGCAGCAAGGTATTGGCCGGTTTGATATCCGATTCCACAGGCCATTCAACTTCCGATGAAGTTGCTCTGGAGAACCAGTTCACCCCATAGGATCCGTATATATGAATTCCCTGTTTCGTTTCTTTATGCACAAATGCAGGGTTCCCGAAATCCGGAATGGCAATGGCCACCGTTTCGTTATGCCCTTCGCTTCCGTCCGAAAGTAGATTTTGGAAATTGGAATCGTTCGGTAATTCCGGCAGCCTCCAGCCACTTTCATCTTTGGACCGGTACTCGATACCCACGGAAACCGGATAGGTAAACTGAGACATATCAAATTCCTGTTGGGTATAATAAAATGCGCTGTCCGCAGGTTCGTCAGGCGTTACTTCATCCACCATCAGGCTCAGGTATCTTCCGGTCCCGTCATGAGTGTATCCGTCAGCATCGGTAAGACTGCTCATCGTCGGTCCGGCTGTAGGATCGGCAGAAACCATTCCCGGAACGGGCTGTTTCAGGGTAACGGGCAGCGAAAGACGCTGGTCATCCATACTTGTCGGTAAAGAAATATAAATATGATCGACCGGATTGTTCGGCTGGCCTGTCTTCAGATTGACGACCGTCTGATAATGGGCAACGTAAATAAAACGACCCCTTTCATATACTTCATCGTTTATATCAAGGTGCCCCAGTCCCAGCATCCTTGCCACATGATAGTCCAGTGCGGCCATCTGCAGATTGTTGAAATGAGAAAATTCCAAAGGAGTTTCATCGGTATTATTATCACCGGAATAATAATTGTCAATCGCCAGGGGATTATTTATATCCTCACTCAATCCAAGATAAGATTTTACAGAATCCAGAATAGTATTAGCCGGATCCGGCATATCAAACCACTTTCTCTCGTAATTTTTTGAATTTACAAGTTCTCCGTCATTATATCTTGCCCAAACGGAATGAATTCTGTCCGGCATCAATCGATTCTTTATGACCTCATCATTATCCATTGATAATCCGAATTTTCCAACGGTATCCCAATTTCTTTTATATAGGACATCATCATAGAATTCAAAATCAATGCGGGTAATGATCGTACTGTCCGGGATAAAGCGGATGCTCCGGCCGTTTTCCGCAAAGATTTTCTCCGACAAGTTATACATGTCCTTTCTGAAAGTAACGTTCTTAGGCAATCCCGGGATGTTGCTTTCAACCGAAAGGACCTCTGTTTTGGCCGATCCCGATGAACTTGGCGTCATGGCAGCTGCAAAGAACAGTTTCTGGGTAGATTCGACTTCAATCAGGTTTTTACCGTAATTCTCCAGAAAAGCCGTCGGATTGTATAGCGGATCTATCTGATTTCTTACTTCATTATATTTGTTTTTATTTCTGAAATAGACATGAAACAGGTCGCCTTCCTTATTCCCATATAGCCAGAGTGCTTCTGAATCAATAACCGTTGGCGGATTGTCGGTCAGGTAAAGGCTTCTTACCTGAGGCTCGTATCTTGTCCGGTAAACTGTTACAAAATCTTCTTCTTTGTTGAGTCCTTTGGGTTGCCCATTATAGTTTTCGCCCTTAGGAAAATGTTCGGCTACAGGCCCTTTCAGGGTCCATCGTAAATGGATTCCCGCCGTACTTTCATCCCCGAGGGACCCAGCTGCCTGGAGGTACAGGCAGTTGGATTGTAAAAGAGGATTGGTAACAGGAAGATATCCTGCAGACATTGCTTTATTATTGCTTTTATTATTGAGTGACATTTTTATTAATTTATTTTGATATTATTAGCAGTAGATTTACTTAAGATGTAATTATTAGCTTCTCCGTCCCAAGTTTTATAAATAAACTGGAAGCTCAGGAATTCTTCCTGAATTTTCTTGCTGTTATTCATAACAATGATCTGAGCATAATCTTTGGAATAGATCATCGAATAACCCTGATCTGGCATAAGCATTCTTCCATTGAGCTGTCCGGCTTCCACCATTCCTTCCTGAATGATCGTATTCCCGTTGACTTTTCTTATTAAGTCCCCGATAGGAATCTTCGGATCATTGAACGGTTCCGGGTTTCTTATAAGAATCGCTACGATATCTCCCGTTGCGGTATTAATAATTTTATTGAATTCCGTGGTTGGCGCATCTTCCTGTGGCATGATTCCGAACAGTCCCTGAAGAATCCTGTCGAACGGATGCTGATACTGCATGGCAATGGCCTGGCTTAAAGGATTCGTACAAACTAATTTAGGATCGGTTTTAATAATATCCCATGCTGCATTGATCTTATCAGCGGTGAGAGAAGTTTCAATAGCATATACCGCCTGCTTCGATTGGAGATTGCCTTCTTCGTCATTATACTGGATCAAATGGCTGTTAACCTGCTCCCAGAGGTTTGCATATCTTGAAGTCTGGAACACGAATTTATGAACTTCCCTGGAATAGTTTTTCTTCATATCCTGCGTCATATTCGATAAATCGACGGTATTTTTACCCCAATAGAAATTCAGAACCTGAGCAGTATAAAGCTTCTGAGGCTTTAATCTTTTAAGGGTGACCTTACGGATTAAAGACTTTGGTGTTGTCATTGTTACAACGCCGGTACAATTCTGCCCGTTGTTCAGCATATTAAAATACTGCTGCATCACAGGTGGAATCGCCGGATTAGGGTCTTGTGACCACTGCTCCAGCGTCTGAGGGATATCAACCGGTGAAGTGATAATGTCCGTTTCGCTGGCAATGAGCATCGGCGGATTTATGATATCCACTCCTTCTACAGGGTCTTTAATGATAATCTTCATTTCTCCTCCAAGCTTCTCCATCCCCTGGTACTGATCCCATCCGCTCAGCAGCTTGGATGCATAGCTCGATGTGAAATACAGCCAGATTTTGGTCGTTTCATCATTGTAATACAATGGCTTTGCATTTGCGATATTCCCATTGGCATTCGGATAAGAACGTTCGTAATCGATATAATTCCTCAATGAAGTGTGCGGATAGAGCTCCGGATGCGGCGTCAGTTCCTGCCCGGATACCTCAGGAAGAAGATTCCCGTTGGCATCACGGATCCTACCGATCGTATCTTCAATTACATTGGATGAATTCTTGATTTCAAGCTCACCGTAGGTAGCGTCTTTATCCAGATGAAAGAAACCTAAAGGCCCCGCAGTACGGAATACGTAAGCATACGTAAAAGTTTGCGAAGGAGCCTGCCCGTTATCCACCGTATCTTTCAGAGCGAATTTCAGATAGTATGAAGTATCCGGTCTCCAGATCGGCTGGATGGATCTGGTAAGCGCATTTACGGCAGCCTGCGCATCAGCTGTGACGGCTGCTAAAGAAGGAATATGCTCATTGTAGTAATGGTCTTCTACCGAAAGCCAGCTGATCTCATGGAATAAGGTAAAGCATTTTTTCTTGCTGCTGCAGTTTCCTAACTCCTTCAGAATGGAAATGATATCCTGACAGGCCTGATCAAACGTCTCCTGATTTTCAAGATAGGCATTCGATCTGCCGATAACAGCCCCAATAATATCGATCTGCCTTTTCAAAATCTCGTTAAGATATCTGTATGAAGGATTACTTTCGATAAACCGATTATAAGCATCACGCAAAGGTGATGTTGCTCCTGCGCGGTTGGTGGCAATAAAATCCTGTTGCGACAGATAAATACTTAAATTACACAGTTTCTCATCGGTACATAAATTTGCCTGGGACAAATAGTTATTAATCTGTTTCAGCTGAGCCTTTAAAGATTCGAATCGAGAGATAATCCCCTGAGAATCGGAAGAATTCGCAGCACTATAGGCCAGAACTCTTTCAAGCTTTTCTTCATATGCATGTACATTCTGAAGATAAACCGGCGACATGATGCTACTTGCTCTCAACTGATTTAAAATGGTCTGATATATACCGGAATTAATATTATTCTGTATAAATATTCTGTATCTTTCGGTAGGATTGACTGAGGTTCGCCCTATGGTGAAAGGTCTGAAGAAATAATTATTATGATACTGGACCATCTGAGGATATAACGAACAGGCCTCTTCATATTTTTCCATCTGATTTCCTTCACATCCCTGGGCCTGAAGCCTCTGCAACTGGGCTTCCAGTTCTGCATACATTCCCGGGTCGCTTGGGGAGACGTTGTCTATATGTCCCTGGGCCACCGCATTCTGATATCCCTGATTCATTAACACCGCCATTTGCTGTAAGATCTGGTTGATCTGTGCGCTGTCGGCAACATCCGGGGTAATAACAATTTTGCTCACGCCATCGGCTGCAATGGAAGGCGTCAGTTCCTGCTCAAGCTCCTGTTTCGTATAATGCTCCTGTACAACGGAATACTGTACGAAAGACTGGGTATTGGTATAATCGTTCAGCGGGGTGTAATAAGCAATCGTAACTCCCGTGCTGTAGGTACTTAGCTTCAGCTTGATTTCCGCAGCCGGATTCGGCAGCATGATGGTCAGCGAAGACTGATTTTTAAACAGCAGCGACTGGGCAAAACCATGAACATTTACTTCATCGGAAACCTGTGCGAAATCTCCCGTCATTACCGGGGTTCCGTTTGGCCCTACCGCATACTGCGTGGTTCCGGAAATCTGATAGGAAGCTCCTTCGCTCTGGAAGAAAACTGAAGAGGAAGCGTAGTACTGCGTATTCAGCGGTTTTTCCAAAAAGTCGGACACTGAACTTTCAATTTCCTGTTCATGACAGAATAACGTGGAAGGTAAGATTCCGTACTGTTCCGGAACAAACCATCCCGGGTTCCCCTGTTCCGTATAGGAGAAAGGCGTCATTCCCAATAAACGGATTGCGTTGTACTGATTGTCCTTTTTCTGCCACTGCCCTACTTTCAGCCCGTTTAAAGCGGTATTGCCCGGCTCCATCGCTTTGAACGGGTCATAATTCACCCAGCCCGAAGTTCCGTCGTTGGCTTTGATTTCGATACTCTCCAGACTATACTGGTGTTTCACCTGCCTCAATTCCAAGCCTTTCATGTTTTTGTCAGGCGGGATAAGATCCACCGCATTTCCTGCTCCGCTGGTAAATCCGCCGATGATGGCACTGGTCGCGGTACCAGGGACCAACCCTTTTGTTGTCTTGATATCGATATAAGTATCCAGCGGCACTACGTTTTTGATCGTATGGTAAGCCGGGATCGCATTCGGATTGTCCAACTGTTTCAGGTCAAACGTTTCGTTGGTCAGCATGCTCACCCCTTTCACAAGGCTTCCGGTCTGGGAAGCAATTTCAGTGAACGGATTGACCGGTTTTCTTTCCACTTCTTTATTGAATTCCCACTTCAGTTCCAGTTTGGCCTTGAAGCTGATCTTGAAGAACAGGATTTTCAGCTTGAACTCTACCGTGAATGCTCCGTAAATCAGGAACGGCTTAGGCGATTCCACTGCCAGGAGAATAGTCACCGACGCATAGATCCGGAAGATCTTCACATTGATATCGATCGCCAGTCCGGCCTCAAAATAAGCCCCCATCTGCGGTTTCTGGAAGCTGATTTTTCCTCCCAGCTCCAGATAAGCCAGTACAAAAATACTTACCGGACCAAATTTCCTGTCGAAACGGAATTCTCCCCTAGCCCCGGCTTCGATTCCTTTTCCGGAAATCATCAGGAAGGCTTTCAGCGTAAACAGGTCTTTCAGCAATTTAGCCTGGATCGGCTTCTGCCTGGTTCCGAAATTGATGTACCAGGCAGAAGGATTATTGAAAAAGAACCCGGCCTGAATTTCCGCATAGAGCTTAATAATATCACCTGAATTATCAGGAAACTTATAATCCGCCCCGAATCCGAACTCTAATGAATTGTCTCCGAAAATAAAGAAAGCAAAGAATGGCGGATCATCCTGGTAAGTCACCCTGGATGCCAAAAGCTTCATCCTCGCATCTACCATCACCATTGAAGGTAAAGATAAAAGCAGCATCGCGTTGGCAGAAATGATGTTTCCGTTGGCCATGGTATCTCCTAGAAGGGCACCTACTCCTAACGAGAACGGAAAATTATATTGCTCGGTCTGATCCGGGCGGCTGAATTTTTTCACCCCTACCCCTCTTTCAGGAGCAGTATAATATTCGTACCACGTATTTTGCGAGGTCATCCCAATCGCTTTTTTCTCGGCTACATAACGGTATCCCAACAAACCACGGAAGCCGTAGATGGACACTGGGCCCAGCGCAATCGGATTAGGAAGCTCGATATTGGCATCGATTAAAAAAGCCGGGTATTTAGGCGCGAGGCGCATGTCTACCCCTCCTGAAATTCTAGGATTTTTCACTTTCAGGCTCACTCCGCCCTGATATTCCTGGAACTCTCCCGGCTCCGGGATCGACAGCCATCCTTTGATCGCTACATTCGGATCGCTTGAGTTGGCCGGAATTACCATATCCACATGGATCGTCTGGATGTGAAGATATGAATCATGAGGTTTCCCCTGCCCGTCATCGATGGTGTAATAATATTTGATCCCATCTCCCCGGGCATCGATCCCTGCAACGCCGATACTTACGCCGCCGTCGAAACCGAAATAATTGTATTTCCGGATCACCCCGCCTTTTTCTCTTTCATGAGAACCGAAGTGGATCGCAGTAACCGAAATTTCAGTCGGCCCCAACGGAATTTTAATCGGTTTCGGCAATACGAGATTTCCTCCGTTCACCCTGAAATCGATGCTTCCATCGCTGTAAATCCTTAACGTGGAAATGCTTAAGCTCTGGCCTTTTAAAAGGTCGCCGAAGAATCCTAGAAACTCTACATCGGCAGAGGCACCGATATAAAATTTGTCATCTTCTTTCCCTAGCTCCACAGACTTCAAATGCAGTCTGAAAATATCAGGCAAAGTAAGCGTAGGATCAAATGGTGGAACGGCTGCAGCGGTTAGACGAAAATCTCCATCGGCTTCGATATGTCCTTTGACATTAATATTGGCAGGATTTCCGGATGAATCCGTAAATTTCGGAATAAATAATTGTCCCTCAATATTGGAAGAAACTACGGCATTTTGCTTTAAAGTGACATCAAAAGATTTAAATCCTACTTTAAAACCGCTTTGTGAACCAATTCTCTTCCAAAGAATATTATTATTCAACCCTGATAGATAATCCTGATAAGCTGCAGCGTTCTGAAAAACAATAGGATTTGTTACCCCGACAGGAGTTAAAGATAGCGGAAACTTAAAAGGATAAGGAAAATCTGATGCCCCGTTTATTGTTTGAAGGGTTGCCTTAAGCTGTGTATAATCATTAATTTCTGTTTCCACCATCTGTTGAGTGGCAACATCCTTTTTGTATAAATAAACAGGATATTCAAAATTGAACCTATCATTATAATATTCAAATCCTACTCCCGGATTGACAATAGGAATAGATTCCAGCATAATGGTTCCTGAAACCCCTCCTGTCCCGACTAATAGATCGTAACCTCCTAACCTTAAAGTCGTACTTGTATTTCCGGCAGGAGTACTGTCATCATGGAACCATTTCGGAGGAAAAGCCACTGAAATCGCTCTTGCATAAACCCCGACAAAGTCATTCGGTCTTCCGTCTAAATCGGCTTCAGCAATATTTGAGGTTTTGCTGAGATCCACTTTTAAACTTTCAACCTGAAGAATCAGCCCTGTATTTCCAATGCTTGCATAAGTAGGATTTAAAGATCCGGCAAGTTCCATCTGATATCCGAAACCAGCGTCTGTATCTGCATAAAAATCAGCTTCCGCAAATAGGAATTTTGTTTTTGTATTCGGAATCTCAACTCCATTTACATCTACAGGCTTCAAAATATTTGTAGGAAACTCAATAGCCGCCGTTAATTTCAAAGTCGCCCGGATTTTTGGCAAGATCAGATCCTTTACAAAATCTTCGAAATCTTCAGAAATAAATGCTGAAAAGAATAGATTCAGTTTTTGTTTTGATTGAGCAATATTGTTTGATGATAAAATATATAATCCAAAAACTGTAGGGATTACAGATTGGCTTATATTATTAATTTCTGTTATTAATTGTTGATATCTGTCGCTGGCATCATCTTCAATGGATATATTACTACCGTAAAGCAAATTGATATCTTCAATTAATTGTTGAAAATTAGATTCATATGCATTTGGGATTATAAATAAATCTGTAGATATTTTAAGTGCATGAACATCTGAAATATCAAAAATGAGTAGTCCTAAATCAAATAAATCTTGAATAGAAAAAGAAAACTGATTCGTTTTAAAATATTTTACAAATCTCAGCATTTCCCACTTCCAATATAAGGTTATTGGAAATGACGATATATTTCCATCCTGAAAATCAGGATTAAGTACTAAGGATATACCGGTGCCTGGAAGATCTAATGAAAGTTTTGTCTTACTTACAATGCTCAGACTATAAAATGCTTCACTGCCAGAATTATTTTTAGAAAAATAATAATCCTTGTAGTAAATTTTATTGAAAATAGTTTCTAATCCGGTTTTAAGAAAGGATAAAAATTCTGGTAGATCATCTGTCCGAACAATATCTGTAATGGCAGGATAGTATATTAGTGTATTTTGTGTTGGCATAATTATATTATATTTATAATAGGTTTTTACCCCTCTATTGTAAAAATCTGTTTGCTTAAAAAGTCACCCGTTTTAGCATCAAAAAGATAATTATAGTAGACGTTATCTCCTCTTTCAGGATGTGGTTTGCAAACAATTTGGCAGATATATTTATTCTCTTTTTCAAAGTAAGCGAATAATTCAAGTTCATCTTCTTTGGTAATATCAATATTGAATTTCTTTTCCATGATTCTAACCATATCTTCTACTGTCAAAATCTCCATGTCTCTAGATATTTTGTCATTATCTTTTTCATTGATAAGCACACCTTCTTTAGAATAATTCTTTTCAATACCTACTGGAATATCTTGAAAATAGGTTCCTTCGTATCTTAAGGTATGAGTATCCTCATAAAAAATGGATACCATTTTATATACACTATTTTTTTTCCTTATCTCTTCTTTGTAGTTTCCATCTCCTTGTTGACTAAGCTTAATAATATTACCATCATGATCTTCGTATGTGGTATCTTTCCAGCGGTAGTCCTTATTTATTCCCCTAGCATTCTTATTTTCTCTAAGGTTTAAATCTTTTTCAAATTTTTTAATATTGAATGTTTTCATGTTGTTTAATTTTATTGTTTGTTGTCCATTACAGGAAAAAAATGTCAAAGACAAAAAAAGAACGATTGTACTATTTTTCATTTTCTAAAAATTTATGTATTATTTTATTTTGCCAATTCCATATACTGTGTCTTCTATTTGTATAACTCATGATATTCTCAGTTGTCTCCGTTTCGGGAAAGCCGTCATGACCATTAGGAAATACAAATTTTTGATCAGGATCTGTAATAGGTAAAAGCACCCCTGAGTCTTTATCTTGATGCGCATGATACAGAGATAAAGCATGCAACCCTTCGTGGCTTGCTGTTGCTATCAGATGTCCGGAAAATACCATGGCTTGCTTACCTCCAATGCCACCGGCAATACCCGCTAAAGCATCAGGACTACCTGGTTTTCTACCTCTGAGTCCAAAAGAATATAATTTTAGTGATTTATTATCACCATTGGGAATTATATTATTTAAATATTTAAATATATCCAAATATTGATTGTAATCTATGGCTAAAGAAGTTCCTACTTTGAAAACAAAAGTTCCAGGTTGATTGATAATAAATTTATTATTAGTTTTAAGATCAAGTATATTTATTTTAATTTTAGGAATTATCAGCATTTGATGAAAAACTTTGAATAACATTTCTTTATCATCTTTGTTAAATTTACTTAATTGCGGTAATGGTGTACTTGGTAGGACAACTGGATCAATATCTGTTTCGCAATTAAAAAGAGCAATATTTATTTGTTTTCTGACCGAATCATTATTTCTATTCAATATAATTAACCCAGCAAGTAATCCGTTTTTATTATTATTTATATCTTTTCCAGTTGGAAAATATAAAACTTTAATATTTATAGGCTCTGCTAAATCCTTTAAACATTTGATATTAATCACTAAATTAATTTGTTTTTTTGTATTATCCTGTAAGCTTACAATAGTTTGCTTATCAAAATTGATTACATCCTTTTTATCACATACAAATTTTAGTGTTCCTGATTTTGCAGGAGCAGGATTAGTAATTAATACTCTTAACGTCGCTTCTGTAGGTAAAGAAGGAGGAGTATCGCTATCAGCATCTAATGAATAAGGATTTTTAACTTTAAATTCTTCAGAAAACAAAGAAAGATAAGGTACACTATAAATACCTTTATTATTAGCAGATGCCTTAGTCGGAATACTAGGATATTGTCTTATTAAAAACTTCAAGGCTTCTGCTGCTGTTTCATATTCTGAATTATCACTAATTGTTTGTGGTCTTTCATACCCTCCTTTAATTCCACTATAAAAATCAACATCTGGAACAATACTGGTAGTAAATTTACTTTTATAATAGTTATCTCCATTTCTAAGCCAATCAAAACCAAACTCACCTTCATAAGGTACTAATCCTAAAGGATTAGGATCAATATTTTGGGGTATTGTTCTAAATTCTACCTGTAAAGGGGCAAATTCATTATAAAATTCCTGATAATCAGAAAAATCCTTAGAAAAGAAGAATAGATCATCTAAACTATAAATTTCAACACTAGGCGTGGGATAAAAAGTTCCGAAACTTACTGCTCCGTTTGTATCTACTTGCTCATACCTAATTCCTAATTTAAACTTTCTAATGTTTTCATTATCTGTAACTGATATTTCTTCTAAATTAAAAAAAACATTATTAGCATCTGTAGGGATGATAAACTTATTATATTCATCTTCTGTTATACCTAATAACATATAAGAATACTTCTTTGAAAGTGAACTTTCATTAAAAATACCTAAGGTTTTGATAGTATTACCTCCGGTAGAAAGCTCACCTCTATAAATAGAAAAATCAGTTTCATTAAAAAGATTAGAAAAATAAACATCTTTATCTTTGATATCTTTAACATAAGCCGAAGTAACTTTATCCACATTAAGATTTTCTAATTCCTGATTTGATCCTGTATTTCTTTTTATTGTTGCAATAAATAATCTTCTCTTTTTAGATGTTCCTGAAACTTTATTATAACCTTTATCAAAAACAACCTTATTTTGCAATATAGCATTCTCGCCTATAATATCATTTAAATTTATATTTCTGTTTTTATCAAATGTAGTCCAGTACATTTTGTTAGAAGGATCAAATTGTATTGAACTTTTAATATTTGCAGTCCATAAATTATCATAATAGTTTTGCAGCGGAAATTTTTGAATCATATTACAATTAATTAATGTAAAATCTGCACAATTAACATTAACTTTTAATGAGACATCTAATGCATTTATATAAAATTTAAGTTTTTCTTTTCTTACTTTACCATCGGTTTCGGTTATGATATATGTTACTGTTTTTACTTCTACTACTGAAGGCGTTCCTACTATTTGTCCTTTATAAGGACCCGTTGTAAATAATTGCATACCAGAAGGAAGAGTTCCACTCTCAACAGTAATTACTGAAGTATCTTTAACATTTAACTCATAAAATGCATATCGGCCTTTATCGAATAAAATATCCTTATCTCCTGTTCTCTTTAATAAGTAGGATCCTTTTCCGGAAATTAGTTCTAAAGAAATCTGTTTTTCCTTGTCATTAATATTCTTACTACCTGTTCCTGCATTATAATCAATATGATATTCCACTAGTAAATCTATATCCGAAGTAGATTCTTTTATTAATATTGGCCATCCATTTGTTTCATTATTCACCCCACCCGTAGTAATATTAAAACCATAGATTTTTCTTGAAGAGTCATAATAATTATAACTTCTGCCATTATCTTGTAAATATATATATAGTTTATTTGCAGTTTGATATTTCTTCAATACAAGAGAAATCTTAGAAATATCATTTATTAATGTGCCATCCTTATATTTAATTTCACCACAATTGATATGCGATCCCCAAAATGCTGCGGCATCTAAAAACTGGTGTATATTTTCCTTAAATATTTTCTTTTTTCCATTATCCGATTGAGTACTTGTATCAAAAACGAACTCATTAGCTCTTGCGTATGCCAAATTAAATGAAAAAAGTTCAACTTGATTTTCAATAGTATAGTCGCCATAATCAAGAACGATATCTAACCCTACTTCACCTGTGAAATTACCAAGATAATCTCCTTCTTTGCAGGTTATTAACGACGATTGAATTGAATTGTCTATAAGAGTTGTTGCAGGTGCTGTAAATTGAAACACAGAATCCGAAGGAAATGTAATGCCTGTTATTGATGACAAACCATTTAACGCCATGAAATGTAACCACATTTTATTTAATATCTCTGGTTTATTAGTATCTGGCTGATTTAATATATTATTTGTGAAATAGTCAGCTCTATTTACACCCCTATAAATAAAATATTTAATTTTTAATGGACTGTAATTATTTTCTGATGGTTTAATTATAATATTAAGTTTATCAGGATCATTTTGAGGTTGTATTAAAATTTTACCATTACAAATAGCATAAAGTTTACCAATACTATTTGCTGTCGGGGCTTTTACTTTTGATGTAACCCTGTATTTAGTCGTTTCAGAACCTTTTACCGGTCCGAATGCATTTGCTGATATAGCAGCCTGATCACTTATATTGGCATCTGCCAAACTAGATAGATCAGTAAAAAAATGTGAATGTGGTGTATATTTTATCATTTAAATTTATTTTAATTAATTAAAATTTAAGATAGACAATCTAATCTTTAAAAATAAAATTTCTATATTAATATATTATTATCCAATAAATCACTAAAATATTTATCGTCAGATAATTAAAAATTAGATATTAGAATTTGGAATTCTTAAACTAAGATATATGCAGTCAATTTCTATAAAAATTAAAAACTGCAACGTATTCAATCTCAACTTTGCCAAAGTTTTTCAAAACCTATTTAAAATTAACAGTACCTAGAATTTATATTACTTAATATTCTCTAATCAAATATATTAAATTACTCATTAAAAAGTGAATAAACCACTTTAAAACGAGATTTAATAGTATTTGAGGGTTTGAAAATCAATTTTTTAAAACTTTTTGAGAAGGAAGATTGCTTTTTCCTGATGAAGCAATGCAAAACTTGAAACGGTATTGTCATAATTGTAAAATTTGGTGTTAAATAATTTTTGAATAGCTTTCCGGGAAAGCTTGCTTGTTGTAGAAATTCCGTTCCCGGAATTTGGTGTCGGTATCATCTATTTCATGGTTTATTAGTTTTGGTTAAACAATATCAATCGGCCAATTGATTATTAAAAATTTTTGTCTGACAGGCATTTTAATTTTCGTTATTTAAACGCTCTGTCATTTCTGGAACAAAAGTATTTGGGCACAGCGTCAAAACTCGTCGTATTAAAATTTATTTTTAAAAAATTTTATACCCTTCGTTTTTTTCACCCTTTTTAATTTCTGAAACAAAAGTATTTGGGTACAGCGTCAAAACCCGTCGCATTAAAATTTATTTTTAAAAAATTTCATACCCTTCATTTTGTTACCTTTCTGTCATCTCCGAAACAAAAGTATTTGGGCACAGCGTCAAAACCCGTCGCATTAAAATTTATTTTTAAAAAATTTCATACGCTTCATTTTGTTACCTCTCTGTCATCTCCGAAACAAAAGTATTTGGGCACAGCGTCAAAACTCGTCGTATTAAAATTTATTTTTAAAAAATTTCTGTCATGGACATAAAAAAGGCGGGGCAATCAAATTTTAATTTGATTGCCCCGCCCTAGAGTAAGTTTTTAATCAGCTCTATTTCTTACACTTGCTGTATTCGGTGATGATTCCGATCAGGTTATCCTGGTTTTTAAGATCCAGGTTGTCGTTCTTTAAACTTTCGGAAACCGGTTTGCAGTCTTTCAGGTAATCGGCCAGTTTTAAGGATAGTTTTTCACTCGACCGGTTATCGATCATCTGCCCTTTCGGCTGAATGTCGGTTTTGATGACATATTTCTGAAGTTCCACCGGATCCTGAAGCAGCATGATTTTATTTTCTTTTGCCACCAGACGGTAGAAATAATAGTTGTTGCCGTGAAGTGCTCCGTAATTCTGAAGCTTTTTCATCAACTCCCCTTTTACGTCAAGCCCGTAATAGCAGTCTTCGCCACCGTTAAATGGTACACAGAAACGGATCCCCGAATCCGCGTTGTACGTTTTTGTTCCTGTTCCTCTTGGCAGACTGGTTTTCAGGGTCATCCGTTGGCCAAACAGATCGGCTCCTTCCGCCGGCAGCTTTTGCCCGGTTCTTTCGGTATCCAGCTGTTCAAACCAGATGGTAATCAGGCCTTCGGTCTTTTTGCCTGACCGGTCTACAACATATCCCGGAACATCATACAGATTGATGCTGCGGTCTACGGCATCTTTTATTTTGGCCTGCTGCAGTTCCTGGTTTTTCTGGTAAGCCTGGTGACCTAAAGTATATCCTTCTGCAAAAAGATACGTAACAAACTCATTCATAAAAGCATAATCCGAAGGCGCATACGTCCGTGGGGAAGGATACGTAAATTCATTGTTGTCGAACGTCTTTACAACATAGGTTTTAATTCCCCGGTTGCTCTGGTATAGAGTAGCTACGCGGATTCCGTCCAGGTCACGCACTTCCAGGCAGGGGTTTGCAGAGCTGAAGCCACAGTTGAACATGGAGGAATATCCAATAATCTTAGCCGGATAAGATCCGTTATTCACCAGGATCTCCCCTTTCGAGCCGATGCGCGGATTATAGATCGAGCGGATATTGCTCAGACTGCTCTGCCGGTCGTTCTCCGCAGCGATGCTTCCGGCTTTGGCCTGGAGGTATTTGTCGCCCAGGTTTTCACGCTTCACATCGAAAAAGCGGTTGATCTCTTCCGTATTTAATCCTTTATCGGTAAAGAAATTGTATTTTACTCCCAGCTGATGGGCAATAATACGGTCTACCTTAAAAGAAGTAACCAATACTTCATAAGGAATCTGAGTAGTCCGTCCGTCCGCCGATTTCATATCCAGGTAATATAAAATGTCCTGTCCGCTCAGCGCCACTCCTTTCAGGTCCAGATCGAAAGACTTTTTATCATCAAGGGTATATACCTCGTAATGGTTTCGGTAAGGTGATTTTATCACGGCCACTTCCTTCTCGTTGTAAAGGACCTTATCTTTTTTGATCCCGATTTTCTGGCATAGGGCCAATACGGGAAGTGTAAAACAAAATAGTAAAAGTAATCTTATCATATCGTATAAATTAATCGACGGTGAAAATAGGAATTTATATTCAATAAATAATTCATTGAAAAATGAAAAATCAATGATAGGAACAGGATAAGAAAGACTTATAAAAGTTAAAAGATGTCAATGAAATGGATACGATATAAATCAAAGGATATCAAGGGTATTACAACAGCTCCTTCGGAACCTCAATTCCGTTCTTCTTCATATACTCCACCAAGTCATGGTATTTGTCTTCAAAATCATTGCCGCATTTGTGGGCGATGCTGCAGATATCGGAAGGTTTGATCTCTAAAATATCAGAAATTTTGGTCAGGATGTCCAGGTTGATCTTCACTTTGGAATTCTCGATATCCGAATAAGCCTTCTGGGAAATGCCCATCTCGAAAGCCATGTATTCCTGCGTAAGATCCCTGCTCCGCCGGATTTTCCTGATGTTCTGCCCGCATATGTTCAGCTCTTTCATTTTAGTAGTTTTCGGTATATTTTAGAAGGATATCTATTAGACTTCCACAAAGTTAGTGAATACCTTTGTCAAAACATTACGACACCGCATGATATTTCTGTTTTCTGACGATCTGGGCTAAAAATTTATAATAAAATTTCTGTTTTTCAGAGAAGGATATCACCTCAGTACAACACATAGAATTATGGAGACGCAACAATTTAAGTATGACAACAATATTGTCAGAGCATTCCTCTATGCGACCATCGCATTCGGTCTGGTAGGATTCCTACTCGGACTTACCGCCGCCCTGATGCTTTTTTATCCCGAGCTTCCGGAATTCCTGTTCGGAACCGATGATACCACCATTAAAAGTTTAACCTCCGGAAATATCCAGGGACTGATCAATACCCAGGGCGCCATGGGCTTCGGAAGAATCAGGATGCTGCATACCAGTGCCGTGATCTTCGCCTTTGTCTGCAACTCGTTTTTTTGCGGCGCCTATTACAGCATGCAGCGGCTGCTGAAAACCAGAATGTACAGTGATACCCTGTCATGGATTCACTTCTGGACCTGGCAGATCATGATTGTCTCCGTAGTAATCACTTTTTTAATGGGAATCAATACCTCCAAAGAATACGCGGAGCACGAATGGCCGATCGATATCCTCATTACCGTTTCCTGGGTGATCTTCGGGATTAATATGTTCGGGACGATTGCAAAACGAAGGGTACGGCATTTATACGTTGCCATCTGGTTCTACATGGGAACCTGGCTGGCCGTAGCGATGCTCCATATTTTCAACAACCTTGAAGTTCCGCTGTCGTTTACCACCTGGAAGTCTTATTCAATTTATGCAGGAGCAAAAGATGCCCTGGTTCAGTGGTGGTACGGCCATAATGCGGTAGCTTTTGTACTGACGACGCCTGTTCTTGGCCTGATGTATTATTTCCTACCGAAAGCCGCCGACAGACCCGTATTTTCCTATAAATTATCCATCATCCACTTCTGGTCGCTGATCTTCGTTTACCTTTGGGCAGGACCGCACCATTTACAATATACCGCACTTCCGGCCTGGGCCCAGGCGGTGGGAACCGGATTTTCCATTATGCTGATCGCGCCGTCCTGGGGCGGAATGCTGAACGGGCTTCTTACCTTAAGGGGAGCCTGGGATAAAGTAAGGGAAAACCCGATCCTGAAATTCTTCGTCGTAGCCGTTACCTGTTACGGGATGGCCACCTTCGAAGGTCCTCTTTTAGCCACCAAATCTTTAAATAAAATCGGCCATTATACCGATTGGGTCATCGGCCATGTGCATATCGGCGCTTTGGGATGGAACGGGTTTATGGCTTTCGGGATCGTTTACTACCTGATCCCGGTGATGTGGAGAACGGAAATCTGGTCCAAAAAATTAGCCAACTGGCATTTCTGGCTGGGAACCTTGGGAATCATCTTCTACGCCGTACCAATGTACATTTCAGGATTTACCCAGGGCCTGATGTGGAAGCAGTTTAACCCGGACGGAACCCTGGTTTGGAAAAACTGGCTGGATACCGTGACCGCGATCATTCCGTATTACAAAATGCGGTTCTTAGGAGGACTTTTCTATCTATCAGGTGCCATTTTGATGGTGGTGAATGTGATTAAAACCGTTAAAGCAGGTTCGTTCCAGAAAGATGTACCGGCGGAAGCCCCGGCACTGTCCAAGATCGGCTCCGGAAGAAAAGAAGGCGAAGGGCTCCACTTATGGATCGAAAGAACCCCTAGAATCATGGCCATTCTTGCCTTCATTACCGTAGCGATCGGAGGTCTGGTGGAAATTATTCCGACCCTGACTTTAAAACAGAGTGTTCCTACCATTACTGCTGTAAAACCGTATTCGCCGCTGGAACTGGAAGGAAGAGACCTGTACATCCGTGAAGGCTGCAACGCCTGCCACTCGCAGATGATCCGCCCGTTCCGTGATGAAATCGTAAGGTTTGAAGGGAAAAACGGACAGTATTCCAAAGCGGGAGAATTCGTTTACGACCGGCCATTCCTCTGGGGTTCCAAAAGAACCGGCCCGGATCTGCAGCGGGAAGGCGGAAGAAACCCGGATTCGTGGCATTTCAAACACATGTACAACCCGAGGATTACCTCAGCCGGCTCCATTATGCCGCGTTTCCCATGGCTGATAAGCAATGCGCTGGACCGGTCCCAGACGGTAAACAAAATGAAGTTGATGAAAAACTACTTCGACGTCCCTTATACCAAAGCGGAAATCGATTCCGCCGATCAGTGGGCAGATAATCAGGCCGGAGGCATCGTAAAGAGAATTTATTCCGAAGCGAAAGACGTTAGAGACCAGATCGAAAAAGATAAAACGGCCAAAGGAGCTTCCTTTGTTCCGCTGGAGAAAAGAGAGATCATAGCCATGATCGCTTACCTGCAAAGACTGGGTACCGACATCAAAACCACTCAGATCCAAACCGCCAGTGCTGAATAATTTAAATGAATCAACATGAAAACAAGAACACCCATTTCCATCTATATCCTCGTTACGGCAGGTCTGGCGATCATGGCATTTGAAATGTTCGCCCCCGGTTCAGGATATTTTTCTTCACCCTTTTTCTGGGGACTGATGCTGGTAGCGATTATCCTTCTCCTGATCATGAATTCCATTGGAGATCTGATCGAGAATGAGAATTTTAAAAACCTTTCGGACGAAGAAAAGGCAGAATTTATAAAAAACAAAAACACGCCTTACTTCCGGAAACTGTGGAACTCTGCCTTCAGGAAACAGTCGGCAACGGAGGAAAAAGACATCCTCATCGATCACGGTTTCGACGGTATTACGGAGCTCGACAATTCGCTTCCCAAATGGTGGATCGGCCTGTTTTATTTCGGATGTATTTTCTGCGTGGTCTATCTTACGGCTTTTGCCTTTACCGATTATGCCCATCCGGAGGCCGAGCTCAACAGCGATACCAAAATAATGCTGGCTTCCATTGCCGAGTTTGAAAAAACAGCCCCTCAGGTAACGTTGGAAAATGCAAAATACAGTGCAGACAATATCGCGGAAGGTCAGGAATTGTTCAAAACCAACTGCGTCACCTGCCACGGCGAAAACGCGAAAGGCGGGATCGGGCCCAACTTAACCGATACCCACTGGATCAACATCAAGCAAAAAAGCCTGTTCAAAAACGTAATCTGGATGCTGGAAAACGGTTCGCCGAATAATCCGGCCATGCGCCCCATGATTAAAGAAGGAACCATCACCGGAAGGGATGCCGAAAAAATTGCCGCTTACATTTATCACATCAACCAGGAAAACCCGCCTATTACCGTAGCACAAGGCGGTGCCGCCCCACAGGGAGAAGAAGTGAAGTGGGAAAACGGAAACGATTAAAACATTTTTATCTCAACCTATAAACCATGCCATGCCCTCTTTCTTAGATTAAACTTCATTTTATGCAACCTTTTCAACAGAAAAAATGATTAAAAAAGAGGGCTTTTAAGACCAAATCCATGCTTTGACTGCCTCCATCAACTGATTCACTTGACAATTAACTAAACTAAATTCCATTAGCAGGCAGTCAAGGCAGGATTTTTGTATTCCAAATGGGTACCATAACATCTAAACAGTACAGAAAGTATTATTATATTTGTTTAAACCCAATCACACTTTGAAACTGAAAATCAACACCCGAAAACTCTTTAAGCGTTTTGCCATTACCATTATATCCATTCTGGTATTTTTTACGTTACTTATCCTCAGCTTAAGACTTCCGGCCGTTCAGAATTTTGTTAAAGACAAGCTGGTGGTGTATCTCGAAAAGAAAATCAAGACCAAGGTCAGCCTGGAAAGAGTATACATCGGATTTCCGAACAGCCTGATCATGGAAAACCTCTATCTGAAAGGTCAGAACATCGATACCCTTTTAGCCGTAAGAAAACTGGATGTCGGCCTGAATATGACGAAGCTTCTCAGTTCCACGGCAGACATTACTTCGGTAGACCTGGAAGGCGCAAGAGCCAACGTGGTGAGAAAACCTGACGGCACCTTCAACTTCGACTATATTCTCGATGCTTTTGCCACTACCGATAAAGAGGAAAGCCCGTCGAAACCTTTCATCATTTCCCTGGATAAAATTAAATTAAAAGATATCGGCGTCACCTTCAATGATCAGCAGTCGCGGAACGATATCAGGCTGTATTTCAAATCTTTCGATACCCGGGTACAGACTTTCGATCTCCAGAACAACAAATATGCCGTTAATGACATCAATCTGGACGGATTAAAGCTGAAGCTGAAACAGGATCTCATCGAAGAAGTTTCGGATAAAGTTGAAAAGAAAGTGGATTCCCTGAACAATAAAAAGCCGATGCAGCTCGGATTGAGGGGGATTAAGCTGACAAACTTCAATATCGATTATGGCGACGACAATACCAAAACCTTCGCAAAGGTTTTATTCAAGGAGCTGAGTACGAAAGTCAACAAACTCGATCTGCAGAATAATGCTTATGATGTAGGTAACGTAATCCTCTCGGGAGCGGACATTAATGCCAACCTTTATCTCCCTGCAAAAGATGCCAATCCGAAAGAGACCAAAGCGTCCGAAACTAAAAAGGCAGACCAGCAGAAAGCCATAGCCTTATTGCTTGGAAAACTGGTGCTGAATGATGTGAAAGTGGCCTATAACAATACGGCTATCGCCCCGACAAGACAGGGAATGGATTTCAACCACCTGAATTTTTCAAGGCTGAATATAGAAGTAAAGGATTTTAAAATGCAGGACAATACCTTTGCCGGAAGCGTCAATTCAGCAGAGATACAGGAAGCCAAAGGTTTGAATATTCAGAAATTCAATACGGATTTTGTTTACAATCAGAAAGAAGCTTATCTGAAAGACCTGTACCTTCAGACCCCGAGAACCGTTTTGCGTGATGAGGTGGTATTGAATTACAATTCCATCGAACAGCTGAGTTCCAATTTAGGAGCCGTACAGGTTTCTGCCAATATCGAAGACTCTAAAATCGGATTTTCCGATATCCTGAACCTGGTTCCGACGCTGAGGAATACTGCACCTTTCAATAAATATCCGAATGCGATCGTTAATGTAGATGCCAATGTAAAAGGGAGCGTAAACGACCTGCTGATCAATAAGCTTAAAGTTTCCGGACTGGATCAGCTAAGGGTTGCGGCTTCAGGAAGGATAAAAAATGCAATGAACCCAGACAATCTGTACTATGATTTGAGGATTGCAGAACTCTCTTCTTCTGCCAGAACCATTTTTAACCTGGTTCCTAAAAACACCATACCGTCCAATATTTCCCTGCCTTCGCAGATAAGTATTAAAGGTACTGCAAAAGGCACCACCAAAGTGGTAAACGCCAATCTGAACCTCTACTCTACTTTAGGGAATGCTTCCGTAGATGCCAATCTGGATATGCGGAGAAAAAACAGGGAATTGTATACCGTAAAAGCCAACTTACAGGGATTACAGATCGGAAAAATCATCCAGAATAAAGACATCGGGCCTGTTTCTGCACAAATTTATGCCAAAGGAGAAAGTTTCGATTTCAAAAATGCCAATGCCGATCTTAAAGGCCATGTTGCCTCTGCCGTATACAAAGGGTATCGCTATCAGAATATGAACCTGACCGGAAAAATAAGACGCGGCGCCTACAACGTTGTTTTAAATTCCAAAGATCCTAACGCCAATCTATTCTTAACAGCGTCCGGGGTTTATAATGAAAAAAATCCTACCGTAAAAATCAACGGAAACATCAATAAATTAGATTTAAATAAATTAGGTTTCTATAAAGATCCGATGATCCTGGCCGGAAAAATCGACGGGGATTTCAAAAATCTGGATCCCGATCATCTGAACGGCTATTTGAATTTAAAAGACTTTGCTTTCTCGGATACCAAAGAAATCTATCCGATCCAGGAAGTTAATCTGAAAGCCTCTTCCACCAACGATTCCACCAATATCGTTCTCAATTCGCAGATTGCCGATGTGGAACTGAAGGGTAAATACAGGCTGACCCAGATTTTCGGAGCTTTATCCAATACCGTCAACCAGTATTACCAGTTTCAGAAACCGGGAAAAATGCAGAAGATCGAGGGCGGACAGTTCTTTACTTTTAATGCAAAAATCAAAAATGACGACCTGATCCGGAAGTTTGTACCGGAACTGAAAAGTTTTGAAACCATCAACCTTAACGGAAATTATGATGCCGATTCGCAGAAAATAGAAATCGACGGACAGATTCCTCGGGTACTGTACGGTGAAAATTCCATTGAAAATGCAACCCTCAAAGTAACCAATCAAAATCAGGCTTTACAGTATAACCTGTACGTCGGCGGACTGAAAAGCTCAAGCTTTGCTTTAAATAAAGTAGGGATTGCCGGAGATGTAGCCAATAACATCATCAACTACAATATCACAACAAAAGATGACAAAGACGTAACGCAGTTCCTGATTGCAGGAAACGCAAAATCCCTGAATGATATTACTGAAATTTCATTGAATCCGGATGGTTTAAAATTAAATTATACCGACTGGACCGTTTCCGAAAACAACAGGATCCGGATCGGTAAAAGCGGGATCCTCGCAGATAATTTCAGGCTCTCCAATGGCGGAAGCGAAATCTCATTACAGTCGGAAAGCCAGACCGCGAATGCACCGCTGAATATTTCATTAAAGGATTTCAAGATCGAAACCATCACGGAGCTGATCAAAAAAGATACGGTTTTAGCCAGAGGAACCATCAACGGAACCGCACAGCTGAGAGATTTAACCAGGAAGATGACCTTTACTTCCGATCTGAATGTTTCGGACCTGATCGTTTATGGAAATCCGGTCGGAAACCTGGCCGTAAAAGTGAACAATACCGCCCCGAATCTGCTGAATGCAAATATTGCGCTTTCCGGAAACAACAACGATGTGAAAATTCTCGGCGACTACAATACTTCTACCAGTACGTTCGATATGAATATGGCCATTAACCAGCTTCAGATGAAATCGGTACAGGGATTCTCCATGAATGCAATCACCAATACCGAAGGCTATATCTCCGGAAACCTGAAAATTACAGGCACGACTGCCAAACCGAATATTTTAGGTAAAGTAAAGTTCAATGATGCCGGACTCGAAATTGCCAAAACGGGAAGTGACTTCAGAAAGCTGAATGATGAAATCGATTTTACCAGTCGCGGAATCGAATTTAATGATTTTAAAATCAACGATAAAGACGGAAACTCACTGAATATTGACGGTCAGGTCTTAACACAGACCTACAGGGATTTTGCTTTCAATCTGGATGTGAATGCAAAAGACTTTAAAGTAGTCAATTCCGAAAAATCCAATGAAGCCCTCATGTACGGTGTTCTGGCCATTGATGCCGGTTTAAAGATCAGAGGAAACCTGGATCTGCCGAAAGTAGACGGAAGGCTCGCGGTGACAGATGATACGGATTTCACCTTTGTTCTTCCGCAATCTTCCCCTACCCTGCAGGAACGGGAAGGCATCGTGGAGTTTATCGACCAGGATCAGGTCGCTTTAAATAAAACCATCAAAGCCGATTCCATCAGTTCGCAAACCCGCATGAAAGGAATGGATGTAAGTGTGAACATCGAACTCAGCAAGGAAGCCAAACTGTCTCTGCTGATCGATAAAGCCAACGGGGATTTCGTGAAACTTCAGGGAGAGGCCGAACTGACCGGCGGTATAGACCCTTCAGGGAAAACCACGCTGGTTGGGGTGTATGAAGTGGAATCCGGAAGCTACGAAATGACGGTAAGCGTCCTGAAACGTAAATTCGACATCCAGAAAGGAAGTACGATTACCTGGACCGGCGAACCGACTACCGCCAATCTGGACATCACCGCCGTCTATAAAACCGAAACCGCGCCGATCGATCTGGTGGAACAGCAGATCAGCGGTGAAGCGGCCTCCACCTTAAATCAGTTTAAGCAGAAAATCCCTTTCAACACCCTGCTGATTATGAAAGGAGAATTGCTGAAGCCTGTGATTACTTTCGATATTACGACCGATGAGAAAAACAATGCCGTTTCTTCCAATGTGACGGATATTGTCGATCAGAAACTGTCGCAGCTGAGAACCCAGGAATCCGAAATGAACAAACAGGTGTTTGCCCTCCTGCTTCTGAACCGGTTTATCGGGGAAAACCCGTTCCAGTCCGGAGCCGGAACGTCCGGAGAAATGCTGGCCCGCCAGAGTGTGAGCAAGATCCTTTCGCAGCAGCTGAATAATCTGGCCTCCGATCTGATTAAAGGTGTAGACCTTAATTTCGACCTTGAATCTTCCGAGGATTATTCCACAGGAAATAAAAATACAAGAACCGACCTGAACGTCGGGCTCAGCAAAAAGCTGCTGAACGACCGCCTGAAAGTTTCCGTAGGAAGTAATTTTGCCCTTGAAGGAGACGCCCGCCAGAATGAAAACATGACCAATATTGCGGGTGATGTAACAGTAGATTACAGCCTTTCCCGTGACGAAAGATATATGCTCCGTGCCTACCGTAAAAACGAATACCAGGTGGCTCTTCAGGGACAGATCGTGGAAACCGGATTAGGATTTATCATCACGCTGGATTACGACAAATTCCGTGAGATCTTCCGGAGATCGAAAAACAACAGGCAGAAGGAACAGAAAAAAAATAAGCAAAACCAGGTTGTAGAATTTAAATAATGGACAAAAATTATCAGACCTTTTTCAGATATTTACTTACTTTCGGAATGGCTTCGGCTGCACTTTCCTGCAGCAATACGAGGTTTCTGAAAGAAGGACAGATGCTGTATACCGGTGCGGAAGTGAAGATCGAGAACGATACCCTTCCCAAAAAAGAAAAGAAGGATCTTCAGACTGCCCTTGAGGCCAATCTTACCCCTAAACCCAACTCATCGTTTTTAGGTCTACGGCCTAAACTCTACTTTTATAATATTGCCAAAGAACCAAAGAAAGAAAAAGGCTTCAATTACTGGCTGAAATATAAAATAGGGGAAAAACCTGTTTTGCTGGGCGATGTAGACCGTGAATTCAACAAAGATATCATCGTCAATTATTCTGAAAACAAAGGATATTTCAATGCACAGGCCACTTACGATACCATCTCTAAAAATAAAAAGGCAAAAGTTATTTACACCGTAAAGCCGGGCGCCCGATATCTGATCAGCGAGGTGAAATTTCAGAAAGATTCTTCTCTGGTCAATCAGGAAATCCGGAATACTTCAGACAGGACCCTGCTGAAGAAAGGCAATCCTTTTGATCTGGATGTGATTAAATCTGAGCGGGAAAGAATAGACAACCGGTTAAAAGAAAGAGGTTTTTACTATTTCCACCCTGATAATATTATCGTGCAGGCCGACAGTACCGTAAGCAAAAACCATAAAGTTGAGCTGAACGTCAAATTAAAGGATAACACCCCGGATGTTTCAACGGAACAATTCAGCATTGATAAGGTGATCGTCTTCCCGAATTATAACCTTCAGGATGTAAAAAAAGGAAAGTACAGTGTACCGATGGATACCGATTCGCTGGAGAAATACAAGCACAACGATATTTATGTTATTGATCCAGAGCATAAGTTCAAACCGAAAATTTTCGACCGGGCGTTATACTTTAAAACGGGAGATCTGTATAACCGGACCAACCATAACCTCACGCTGAACCGATTGATCAGTTTAGGGGTTTTTAAGTTCGTAAAAAATGAATTTATCGTTTCGGATTCTCTACAACACAAGTTTGATTCTTATTATTTACTGACACCCAGACAGCTTCAGTCGCTCCGGCTGGAAACCCTGGGAAGGACGAATTCGGCTAACTATGCAGGAAGTGAAGTGAACCTCAACTGGACCCACCGGAATTTTTTCCGGGGTGCCGAACAGTTTAAAGCCTCAGTCTATGGCGCCTTCGATTTCCAGATCGGCGGACCGGAGAATGCAAAGAATATTTTCAGGACCGGTGCCAATGCCCAGCTTTCCATTCCGAGGATTGTAGCGCCTTTCCGGTTTAATTCCTCCAGTGCTTTTGTACCGAGGACCAATATTTCATTAGGCTATGAATTCCAGAACCGGACGGAATATTATTCATTGAATACCTTTACCGGCTCATTCGGGTATGTGTGGAAAGAAAATGCCAGAAAAGAACATGATCTGAAAATCCTGGATATTACCTATGTTTCTCCGGCAAATATTACTCCTTTATACGAAGAAAAAGCGGCTAAGAATGATGCAATGAGGAGGGTTGTGGAAAGGCAATTGATTTTCGGTCCTATTTATTCTTACACGTATACCAATACGATGCTTCCTAAAGCCAATACTTTTTATTATAAAGGGACGCTGGACCTGGCGGGAAATTTAACCGGCCTTCTGACTGGTGCCAATGTGAAAAAAGATAAAGAGAAGAGTATTTTCGGTGTTCCGTTCAGTCAGTTTGCAAAAATAGAAAATGATTTTAGGTTCTACCATAAATTCAGTGAAAAAACATCCCTTGCTACAAGAGCCATTGCGGGCATTGCATATCCTTACGGAAATTCGGAACACATCCCTTTTTCCAGGCAGTTTTTCTCAGGAGGAAGCAATAGTGTCCGGGCCTTCCGCGCCAGGACATTGGGTCCGGGAAGCTTTGATCCGAGAACCATTGAAGAAGGCTATTATTTCGACCAGTCGGGTGATGTAAAGCTTGAACTGAATGCCGAATACCGTGCTAATTTATACAAGTTCCTGAATGTTGCCGTCTTTGCAGATGCAGGTAATGTCTGGCTGATTAATGATGATCCGACAAGACCGGGAGCCAAATTCTCCAAGGATTTTTTAAGTGAAATTGCGGTAGGTGCCGGTGTTGGTCTGAGACTTGATTTCTCGATTTTAATTTTACGTCTGGATCTGGCGATGCCGCTGAGGGTTCCTTATTATGAAAAAGGTGACCGTTGGGCTTTCGACCGGATTAATTTCGGAGACTCCAGCTGGCGGAAGGATAACCTGATCTTAAACATTGCCATCGGCTATCCTTTCTAATGTAAATGATAACAAAATGATGAAGCGTATTCAATTTTTCTGGGAAACGTTAAAAGAAACTTTTACCCAATGGAACAATTCCACGGCATCCAATGATTCTGCAAGCCTGGCCTACTACGCCATTTTTTCCATTCCGGGATTGCTGATTATCATTATCTGGATCGCAGGAAATTTTTTTGGGGAAGAGGCTATCCGTGGGGAAATCAGCACCCAGATCAGCGGGATCATGGGACAGGACGTCGCTAAGAGCGTACAGGATATGATTGCCGGAGCTCTGATTGATAAAGAAAATATCATTATGAAAATTATTGGCGTCGGTTCACTGGTTTTTGGTTCTACAACCCTGTTTTTCCAGCTTCAGCATTCACTCAATAACCTCTGGCAGGTTAAAGCTACTCCTAAAAAGGCTTTTGTCAAGTTCCTGATCGATCGCGCGAACTCATTAGGGCTGATTCTCATCATCGGCTTTTTATTGATGGTTACCATGTTACTCTCTTCGCTCATCAGCATTCTGAACGACTGGATTACGGCGTATTTTGGCCTGGAAACCTATATTCTGGTACAATGTATTAATTTCAGCATCGGTTTTCTGATTACGATGGTGCTGTTTGCTTTGATGTTTAAATTTTTCCCGGATGTACGGATCCGGTGGAAACCGGTCTGGAACGGGGCATTCCTTACGGCAGTATTATTTACTCTGGGAAAATTTCTTTTAAGCCTCTATTTCAGCAAAGCACAGCCAACTTCAGCATTCGGAGCTGCCGGAACGGTAATCCTGGTAATGTTGTGGATCAATTACTCCTGTATGCTGATCTTTTTCGGCGCCGAATATACCAAAGTTTATGCACAGCGAAAAGGATTCAGGATCATCCCTTCAAAGCACGCCCAATGGAGCGACGCAAAATTGTATGAGGATAGTGTAAAAGAAAAAATGGAAAGCGAAAAAGTATAATTGAAGAAGGAAGCTGAAAGGTCTTCTTTCAATATCGCAGTTCAGGCCCCTAAATAACTAGAAATAAACTGAATCTTATTGACTTTCCGTTAAGAATAAAAAAAACCTTCAGGAGTTCTGAAGGTTTTAATTTTTACATCTGGTTTACGGTTTTTATTCCCAATAAGCCTAAAGATTTTTGTATGGTTTTTGCCGTAAGGTCTGACAAATTCAGTCTTAACTGCTTCACATTTTCATCTTCCGTTTTCAGAACCGGATTGCTTTGATAGAAAGAGTTATAGGCTTTCACCAGCTCATACAGATAATTGGCAATTAAAGCCGGGCTCAACAATTCGGCCGCTTTTGCAACCGTAGGCTTGTAATTGGCCAGCAGCATCACCAGCTCTTTTTCCTGAGCATTCAACTGGACATCTGCAGCATTTTTAAACTGATAATCTGCTTTCCCCAGTAAAGACTGGATTCTGGCATAGGTGTAAAGAATAAAAGGTCCTGTATTTCCGTTGAAATCGATACTCTCTTCCGGATTGAAAAGCATCTTTTTCTTCGGATCCACTTTCAGCATAAAATACTTCAGCGCTGCCTGGCCGATGATTTCATAAGAAACTTCTTTCTCTTCTTCCGTAAGCCCTTCGAGTTTTCCCAGTTCCAGGGTTTTTGCACGGGCTGCCTCATACATTTCCTGCATCAGTTCGTCGGCATCCACAACCGTTCCTTCACGGGATTTCATTCTACCGTTCGGCAATTCCACCATTCCATAAGATAGATGATACAATTGATCTGCCCATGAGTATCCTAGTTTCCCTAATATTTTAAACAATACCTGAAAGTGGTAATCCTGTTCGTTTCCTACGGTATAAATCAGTTTCTGAATATCATTCTGCTTGAAACGCCCGACGGCCGTTCCCAGATCCTGGGTCATATATACCGATGTTCCGTCCGAACGGAGCAATAATTTCTGATCCAGTCCTTCATCCGTCAGGTCACACCAAACCGAACCGTCTTCTTTCTGATACAATACTCCTTTATCAAGACCTTCCTTAATCAGGTCTTTTCCCAGGATATAAGTATTGCTTTCATATTGGACCTGATCAAAATCAACGCCCAGTCTGCTGTAGGTTTCGTTAAATCCTTTATACACCCACGAGTTCATTTCACTCCAGAGATTTCTTACCTGTTCATCGCCATTTTCCCAATCCAGCAGCATTTTCTGGGCTTCTTTGATCAGCGGAGCTTCCTTCTTTGCCTGCTCTTCGGTCATCCCCTCAGCTACCAGTTCTGAGATTTCTCTTTTATACTCCTGATCAAACTTGACGTAGTAATTCCCAACGAGTTTATCTCCCTTCGTTTCCGTCGCATCAGGTGTTTCCCCTTTGCCGAATTTCTCCCAGGCCAGCATCGATTTGCAGATATGAATTCCACGATCATTGATGATCTGGGTTTTGATCACCTCATATCCTGCCTCTTTTAAAATGGCCGCTACGGAGAACCCTAATAAATTGTTTCGGACGTGGCCCAAATGCAGCGGCTTATTGGTATTCGGGGAAGAATATTCAATCATCACCGTAGAGTTCTGTTTCTCTACCGTCTCAAAGCCGTCCGCAATACCCTGAAAATTATCAACAAAAAACCGGTTTTTGATTTTAACGTTAAGAAAACCTTTGACCACATTAAAACTTTCCAGCAGTTCGGTTTGTTGCGTTAACGCATCCCCTAACTCCATCCCGATGCTTTCAGGATTTTTCTTTAACTGTTTCACCAACGGGAAAGTCACAATGGTAAAATCCCCTTCGAATTCCGTCTTATTTTCCTGAACTTCCAGCTGAATGTCCTTCAGCTGAAAAACATTCAGAATCACTTCCGAAAGTCTTTCTTCTATTATCTTTTTAATATTCATTATCTGTTATTTAAAATAATGAGACTTCTTATTCTCGAACTGCAAATATACGGAAATAAAAAAACCGCCCGGAGGCGGTTTTGATATTAAAATTTGCAAGGCAAAAATTAGTTTTGGTTCCAGAATGGAGTGTATTGATTCTTAACAAATACCTGCGCCTGTGATACATTAGGAACATTTGCAGAGTTACCTGTATATTCTGATAATGGATAAATCAATCTATAAGGCTTATTAGGATAGATTGCTGTATCAGCATTTGGAATAACAGGATATCCTGTCTTTAGGTAATTTATATAGGTTTCAACCTGTCTTAAATTAGCAAGACACACAAGCCTCTGATACTGAATAGCAGCAATCTTGTTTGGTGCACCTGTCCAACCAACACTTGTGGTATTTAACCCATTAAGATAACTAGTCGCTTGAGCAGAGGTTAGATTATAATAAGCAAATGAATCTTGAACAGCCGCCTGATAAAGAGATTGAGCACTGAAAGTAAATATGGCTGGATACAGGGTAGCTGCTTCTGCTAGCAATAATTTATTCTCAGAATTCAGAGCAAGGTAACCGTCCTGACTTGCTTTTTTTGATGCAATGTTTGCTCCATCAGTAGTAGAACCTAAATAAGTATAATATGTTTCCAAATTACCTCCTACAAAATTACCAGCAATATAAGAATAGCCGGTTTCTACAGTACCTGCCGGTTTGCTACCACCTTGTTTAATTCCTTTTGGAGTAGTTACTCCTTGTGCAGCTTCGCTTTGTGAAAATCTTCTAAATTGTTTTGTGCCCCGAAGGTCCGCAGCACCCACTCCATAAGTAGTACCATTCACATTATTAGCATAAAATTCAGATAACTTATACAATCTCCAACCTCCAGTATTCAAAGCTCCATTATATGTAGAAACTCCGTAATTAGCATAAATTGGGTTCACGGTAGCTGCATTTTGGTTGCTATACCCTGGATTGATAGCTACATTATCTGTAAAGAAATCTGCGGTAGATGCAGTAGCAAGAGTTTGTAATTGCTGATCAACAAATGTTCTAATAGAAGAATCAGTTACTTTTGACTGTCTTAACAAAAGTTTTAATTTAACATTTTTTGCAAACTGTTTCCACTTTAAAACATTACCTTGAAAAATGACATCTTCAGTAGGACTTACAGCAATATCACTTGTTATGTTATTCTTATGAAGATCAATGTCAGCTATTGCTTCATTAACTTTTAATACTAATGCCTTATAAATATCAGCATCATTGTCATATTTAGGAGTCAGGTTAGCTTGCCTTTGAAATGCCTCACTATATGGTGCATCTCCATAGAAGTCAACAACATATTGCAGAGTATATGCTTGCAAAATCTTCGCAATGGCAGAGTGCAATGGCAGATTAGATCCGTTATTAATAATATTCTGTAAGTTAGCAGAAGTAATATAACTGCTACTCCATATTCCTGTACCAAAATTGTTCGAAATATCTAATGAATATTCCGTTGTCAACGGATTTCCATAGTAATAATAATTACCCGCCCAAGTATTTGTCCATACATTAGACAAAGAATTTAAAGTACCTGCTTGCGTAGAAAATACAATATTTTCAGAAGCTGCCAATAATTGTCTTGGAGAGATTGTGGCTGGATCAACATTATTCGGAGAAATATTATCATCCATCTCTCTACATGAAACAGTAAAAGCTGAGATAGCTATTGCTGAATATAAAAATAGTTTTTTCATTTTTTTTTTTTAAAAATTAACATTTACACTTACACCATAAGACCTGATAGCTGGATATTGTGCAGAAGTTGCATATCCTTGAGCATTACCAGTAGTATAAGCTGATTCTGGATCTGCAAAGTTTCTGTTAGATTTAGAATATACAGTTAACGGATTTCTAGCATGTACCCCAATGGTAAGTCCTGTCAAACCACTATTTTTGATCATTTCGCTCGGGAAAGAATAAGATAATGCAATCTCTCTGATTTTAAAGTAAGAAGCAGAGAATATCTGATTTGATCCGACGGTACCGAATTGATTTTGATAATAATATTCAACACCATCATAAAGAGGGTTTCCTGTAGAACCGTTTGCTAACTGGTAAGGGATTGAAGTATTTGCTACATATTGACCATTACTTAAATAAGATGAATTAGGCATAATAAATCCATTCTCTCTATCAAAACTACCAGACTCTTCTAGCAATCCGTTAAAAGCAAAATTCTGAACAATTTCAGAAGTCATTTTACCTCCAACTCTCCAATCAGCAGTAGCAGAAAGTTTAATGCCTTTATAATTTACGCTTGTGTTAAATCCAAAATTATATCGTGGATTTACCGATCCTAATTTTTGTAAAGTAGATGTTACAGATGGTCTTCCTGTAGTTTGGTTTACAATAATACGTCCTTGATCATCCCTAACAAAATCTGTACCCATTAATGTTAAACCTTTTTCACCTTTAATTGCATAAATACCTACAGCACTTGTTCCACCGATGGCAACTCGGTCGGCATCTGGAGAAACTTCAAGAATTTCTGTCTGGTAGGTAGTAAAGTTTGCCCCAATATCCCATCTGAAGTTATCATTTCTTACCGGAGTTACATTAATATCCGCATCAATCCCTCTGTTTTTTAATTTACCGATATTGGTTAATAAACTTGATACACCAGATGCAGCTGAACTTGTGATATTAGTAATTAGGTTAGTAGTATCATCCTGATAAACGGAACCACTTAATAGGATTCTGTTATCAAAGAATCCAAGACTAATACCGGCTTCTTTCTTAGTAACCTTTTCTGGCTTAATATCTCTGTTAGTTTCAGAACTAGGCGCTAAAAAGCTTAACCCACCTTGCGTTGAAAAAGGAAAACCACTGCCAAGACCATAATAGTTTCTGATTGAATAGGCTGCTATAGAAGAACTATTTGCAGTTCCTGAAATATTAGCATATACTTTCATATAGTTCAGAACATTTCCTCCGAAATCAAATGCTTTAGTAGGAACAAAACTCAAACCAGCAGATGGGAAGAAATAACCTCTTTGCCCTTCACGAAGTACAGAATTCCACTCCTGTCTCGCAGTTGCAGTAAGAAATAAATAGTCTTTATATCCTAAATCTAAATTCCCGAATACAGCTTGTGAATTATAAGATCCTCTTTGATTGTTAAGACCATATGGTACTGCGGGACTACCTAAATTCCACACTTGGTACAAACCTGGAATCAAGATGTTTGTTCCACCACCGGAAGTATTAGTATAGCTGAAGTTTTGGAAATTATGCCCAATATTCAATTTTAGATTTAAATCATCAGTAAGATCATATTTGAAATTTACTAATAGATCACCATAATATTTTGTTTGATCAGAATTAGTTTGAAAATAAGAAGAGGTAACGGCAGGTGCATCTGTAACCAAAGTACTGCTCCAACCATCATTCCATTGGTTTGAAAAAGATCCTAAATATTGAACATTAGATCTATATAATACATCAATATTTTTATTAATTTTATAACCAACTGATCCAATCAGATTTAATCTGTTAGTGGTTGTGTTATACCTCATATGCTTAATTTTCCAGTATGGATTTTGATAATAAATATTCCATGCATATCCATTATCAGCATAATCTTTCCATTTTGTAATAGGAATATCAGCAGAAGAAAATAATAAATCCTGGTATAGTCCTGAATCTGTCGTAGTCGTGTATTGACGAGTATAATTTACAATTGCATCAAAAGACCATTTACCAAATTTAGTTCCTGCTTTTAAAAACGCCGAAGTTCTTCTTAGCTTATCATCTTGGACAACAAATTCACGTTGAAGATTGTCAATAGACATTGTTAAATAACTGTTTTCATCACCAATGTTTGCTGTTACTCCGTTTTGATAAACAGTCCCTACAGTGAAAAAGTCTCTTACATTGTTTTTCCCATAAGGTCCATATGTGGACATAATTGAAGATGAATCATCAGGACCAGGTGTATCATCATTAGGATTTACATCAATATGTCCATCTCCGTTAACATCGTATAAAGGAATACCGTATGGTACCATTTGCCCACCTAACGGCCCGTTAAATGGAGCTCCCCATGCTCCGTTTTCTACATTGATTTTTCCTCCGTACCATCCTTGTCCATAGTTACGTTGTTTAAGAGGAAGTAAGCCTACATTTTCAAAATCAACAGAACCATTATAAGTTATTTTTAATCTTCCTTTAGTTCCTTTTTTAGTTGTAACCAACATTACTCCGTTAACACCATCGGATCCATAAAGCGCTGCTGCCTGTGAACCTTTTAACATACTTACAGACTCTATCAATTCTGGTGGTAATTGCTGTAGAGCTGCTGCAGAAGAAATTACATTATCAATAACTACTAATGCGTTATTATTCCCAGTAAGAGATCTCATACCTCTTACTTGTATTTTAGGAGTTCCTGTTACACTACTATTGGTATTCGTTATACTAACACCAGAAACTTTACCTTGTAATGAAAAGATTGCACTTGGGTTTCCTGCTTCTGTAATTTTTTCACTAGATATCACTTGTATGGCAGAAGTTTGAGCATCAGCTTTTTTCTGAATACCTAAGGCACCAGTAATAACTACTTCACCTATGTTTCCTTCTCTAGTAATTGTATCATTTGTTTTCTTCTGAGCATTTACAACTGCGAAGGAAGATGATAAAACTACCAGTAAAACACTTGCTGTTAATTTCTTCATATTTAAATTGATTATTTTTTATTATTTGCAAATATGTAAAACTTTCTTAAAGTAACCAAATATTTTGTTAAAAATATTTAATATTGCATGTTTTTATATTTGATAATTTAAGATAATTATGGATTTAGTAAAAAAATGGTCTTTTTTTTATGTTGAAGCAGGATGTGATGAGGTAGGAAGAGGCTGTTTGTGTGGTCCTGTGGTAGCAGCCGCGGTTATTCTGGATGAAAATTTTAACCAAAATTTAGTTAATGATTCAAAAAAACTTAATTTTAAGACCAGAATGGATCTTGACAGCTATATAAAAGAGCACGTTAAAGAATATGCGATTGCAGAACTCCCTCCTGCTTTTATTGATGAACATAATATTCTGAATGCCAGCATTTATGCGATGCACCGGGCACTTGACCAATTGGCCATCAGGCCGGAACTGATTCTGGTTGACGGCAACAGGTTCCATCCGTATAATTTCATTCCTCATGAATGCATTATCAAAGGTGATTCAAAGGTACTCTCCATTGCCGCCGCTTCTATTTTGGCAAAAAATTATAGGGATCAGCTCATGATCCAGCTTCATGAAGAACATCCGGAGTATGGATGGAACACCAATTTCGGCTATGCCACTAAAAAACATCAGGAAGCGTTAATTAAATTCGGACCCACGAAATACCACCGGCAATCCTTCAGGCTTAAATATGATTAAAGTAACCAATTGATACCCCATTATGGATGCCCTATAGCAGAGTCTGGGACAAATTTTTATTTCAGAGATATTCTCCATATCTATAAAAGCAAAATCCGCCTCATTAAATGAAGCGGATTCTTTGTATATGAATAAATAAATTATTTCTTTTTATTTTTCTGTTGGTCCTGATAAGTTTGCTGCTGTTGAGCCTTTTCCATCATTTCCCTCATTTTTTTCTGGAACTTTCCTTCAGTTTTCGGCTTTTCTTTGTTGGCCTGGATCTGGGCATGGATTTTCTTCTCATCGAGAATCACATATTTAATGACCAGAATAATGAGAATGTTAATGGCATTCGATACGAAATAATACCATGAAAGACCGGATGCAGAAGTATTTAGGAAAAACAGAAACGTAACCGGGAAAATATACATCAATACTTTCATGTTCGGCATTCCTTCCTGTTGTGGCTGCTGCATATTCCCTGAAGTCATTATGGTATAGATCAGGATTACTACGGTACAGGCCAAAGCAAAAATGCTTAAGTGGTCTCCAAGGAAAGGAACTTTAAAAGGTAATTTAATCAGATCGTCATAAGCCGTCAGATCTTTGGCAAACCAGAAGCCTTTTCCTCTAAGATCAATGAAATTCGGGAAGAAACGGAATAAGGCATAGAAGATCGGAATCTGAACCAATGCCGGAAGGCATCCTGCCATCTGATTCACCCCGGCTTTCCGGTAGACCTCCATGGTGGCCTGCTGTTTTTTCATGGCATCGGCATCCTTGAATTTGGCATTCACCTCATCAATTTCAGGGCGGATCACCCTCATCATCGCACTGAGCTTATGCTGCTTATACATAATCGGCGAAAGGATCAGCTTAACTAAAATCGTCAATAAGAAGATGGCCCATCCTGCAGTTAATCCCCATGACGCAATGAAATTATAAATAGGAATAAAGAATCCTCTGTTCATCCATCCGATGAATGCCCATCCCAGCGGAAGGATCTCGTCAAAGTTTTTATCGTAAGATTTCAACAACGGCAAATCCAACGGCATAAAATACCAGGTAAAGTCCTGATTCAGCTCACTGCCGGTCATCGGGACAAAACCTTCATAGTTTAATTTCTTCAGGTACTCGCCTTCTTCTACGGCTTCCTGGTTTCCTTTACTTTGGGTAAACCCGGTCTTGGATTCGATTACCGAGGCAAAGAACTGTTGCTTTACCCCAATCCAGTTGAGGGTCTCTTTCTCTTCCTCCATCGTTGTCCTTCCGTCATAGTCATAATCTTTATAATTATTGAATGCGTAGGAGAACTCCGAATGGGATTGTTCCTGGGCTCTGCCTTTTTCAAGATTTCTTACATTATAATCCCAGATAAAATCCGCTTTATTGTCGGCTGTAATTTTTGAAAGCCCCTGGGTCCTTACTTTAAAATCTACGGCATACTGATCTTTCAGTTCTGCTTTCGGATTATTATTTAAGGTATAGACGAACTGAATGGTTGCCCCATTGTAATCGGCCGTCAAAGTAGCAACATTTCCGCTCACCGCCGGAGCGAAAACCAGATCTTTCGTGTTGATGGTTTTCCCGGTTTTATCTTTAAACTGAAACCCGTAATTCGAATTGTTTTTCGTAATCAGATACAGCGGAAGATCAGCCTGGTCTGTTTTGTGATCGTAGGCTTTGTATTTTACCAGTTCCACTTTAGAAACCTGCCCTCCCAGACTGTTGAATTCAAGTTTCAGCGCATTGTTTGCGAGACTGGCGGTCTGAATGGCATTCGGAGTGACATAAGGATTGATATTGTTGGCCTGAGTAGGTTTTACGACATTTTTCACCTGCTCGGTCTTCTGTTGCTCAGCTTTCATCTGATCCTCTTTCGACTGCTTGTTCTGGAAATAAAACATGAATCCGAAAAGAACCACACATAAAACCGCAAAACTGATAATCTGACTTTTATCGAGTCCGTTGTTCTGTTGCATTTTATCTTTAATTAAATTTTATCTTTTTCTGTACATCATCGCATGTACCTGATTTGAGTCGACAAAAATACTGTTTTTTTATCAAAACTCTATCCTTTAATATATTACTATATAATAAACTCAGGCTGATGATTCTCAGCCTGAGTTTTATATGACGTCTTTTACTTTTATTTACTTTATTTCCGGGTGCACGCCTTTATGAAAGCAATAAATAAAGGATGCGGTGTATATACCGTACTCTTGTATTCCGGGTGGTACTGAACCCCTACATAAAACGGGTGGTCCGGCATTTCCAATGCTTCTACAAGGCCTGTTTCCGGGTTGGTACCGGTTGCCTGGAAGCCGTTCTGCTCAAATTCCCCGATATAATCGCTGTTGAATTCGTATCGGTGACGGTGTCTTTCCGTAATATTTTTAGTGCCGTAAATATCATTAAGCTTCGAGCCGTTCTTCAGAGAACATTTCCAGGCTCCAAGACGCATAGTCCCTCCTTTTTCAACTACATTTTTCTGCTCTTCCATCAATGAAATCACAGGATGCTCCGTTGAAGTATCGAATTCCACGGAGTTTGCTTTAGAATACCCTAAAACATTCCTTGCAAATTCAATGGTCATAATCTGCATTCCCAGACAAATCCCCAGCATCGGGATCTTATTTTCTCTTGCATACTGAGCGGTCAGTACCTTTCCTTCAATTCCTCTATCTCCAAATCCGGGAGCCACAAGGATCCCGTTTACACCGGCTAAAGTTTCTTCTATATTTTCTTTCGTAAGATCCCCGCTGTATACCCATCGGATCTTCACTTCAGTTTCAAGGTCCGCGCCGGCATGTTTAAAGGCTTCGGCAATAGAAATATAGGAATCCTGTAAAGAAACATATTTTCCAACCAAAGCGATCTCCACCGATTTTTTAGGGTTTTGGAATTTTTTCAGGAAAGTTTTCCATTCTTTAAGATCCGCATCCTTATCGCTTTTCAGATCCAGCTCTTTCATCACCACATCATCGAAGTTCTGCTTCTGAAGGTACATCGGAACCTCATATATGGTTTCAAGATCTTTACATTCAATCACATTATCCAGCGACACGTTGCAGAACTGGGCGAGTTTAGCTCTCTGATCTTTCGGTATTTTATGTTCCGTACGGCAAACCAGGACATCCGCCATAATTCCGCTTTCCATCAGTTGTCTTACCGAATGCTGGGAAGGCTTGGTCTTTAATTCCCCGCTGGAAGCCAGATATGGCAATAAAGTAAGGTGAATCACCATCGAATTCTTCTCCCCTAATTCCCATTTCAGCTGACGTACGGTTTCGATGTAAGGCAGAGATTCAATATCCCCTACCGTTCCACCGATCTCGGTAATGATAATGTCGTAGTTCTGTTTGGATAAAATTTTAATCCTCCGTTTGATTTCGTTCGTGATGTGAGGAATTACCTGAACCGTTTTCCCCAGGAAGTCTCCTTTTCTTTCCTTCTCAATGACCGTCTGGTAGATTTTTCCTGTTGTAACGTTGTTGTTTTGGGAAGTCGGCGCATCCAGGTAGCGCTCGTAGTGACCTAAATCCAGATCCGTCTCCGCACCATCTTCGGTTACATAGCATTCTCCATGTTCATACGGATTCAAGGTTCCCGGATCAATGTTGATATAAGGATCAAGCTTTTGGATGGTTACGTTGAAGCCACGTGATTTTAGTAGAAGGCCCAGAGAAGCAGAAACGATTCCCTTTCCCAAAGATGAAGTCACACCTCCTGTCACAAAGATGTACTTAGTATTCTTTTTACTCATTAGATTAGGTTTGTGCAAAGTTATGGGAAAAAGAAATACAAAGCAATTTTAGATTTGTCAATTTAAGAAATAGCAGACCGTTTCTGAAATTTAATGAAACTTTTTATTTATATTTGATCTTACCGAAACGCAAAAAAAACAATATTAATAATGATTTACGCACCTACCACAATCCAAAGTTGCAACAGCTGCTCACCCATCCACTTTTACTGTACCCCGGAAAATAAATTTACAGCCTGCTTTACTCTGCCGTCTTCAGAATCCTGAACCCTTTTGAAATTCCTTCGATATATTCGATTTAACTATTAAAGAAAAATCATTTTAACTGGCATAAAATCATTTCCAAAGTGATTGAAGAACAAAAGAGAACAATTTTACCTTCAAAGGTAAAACGCATGATGAAATCGGAATCCGGTATTTCCTATTCGCTGTCAGATATCGTGGCATTCAGAAAAAGGATGACGGGAAAGCAACTGAAAATCCGGCAGCAGGCATTTGCTTTAAGCCTCTGTACCGTTGTATTCATGATGGTTTACAATCTTTGCACCTGGTATGCTTCTTCTCTGGACCATGTGCCCTCATTTACTTTTGATTTTGAAAAATCAATTCCTTTTATCCCTTTATCGATCATTCCGTATATGGCAGGCGGGCTCTTTTTCTGCCTGGCCTTTTTTTCCTGTAAAGATAAATACCAGTTAAAAATATTAACCTGGCGGATGCTTTTTGTAACGGTAATTGCCGGCATCTTTTTTATTATCGTGCCTTTAAAGTTTTCCTTTGCGAAACCAGAGGTCTCCCATCGGATCCTGGGGTTGCCTTTTTCATTTCTGAAAGCATTCGACTCCCCTTTCAACCAATCGCCATCACTGCATATTGCTTTCGCCTTCCTGTTCTGGTCGGTATTTAAAGAGCTTTCAAAATGGCGGACTTTCCTGATGATCTGGCTGGTTCTTTTGGGAATTTCAACACTGACCACTTTTCAGCATCATCTGATTGATATTCTGAACGGAGCGATTCTGGCACACCTCAGCTTTATCATCATTCCTTATCGCAAAAATGATCCCGCATACCGGAACTTACGGATGGCAAACTATTATTTTCTGGCGGGGTGGCTTCTCATTTCGGCGGCTTTATTGCTTAACAAATTCATCGGAACAGAAGGATTAATCTTGTTATTACCTGCACTGTCAACAATGATGATGGGATATTATTATCAGAAAAATAAAGAACTAAAAAGCGTAATTCAATAACATCACTCTTTATCTTTATATAAGAAAAGGTTCCCAACATCCTGAGAACCTTTTCTTAAACCATATGATAGGAAATTACTGCTTAACCAGCTCAAAATATAGGTTAACGTCAACGTCTTTTGCCACACCGGCTCCGGTAGGATCATATTTGATATTGTAATCGAGACGGTTTACTTTAAAGGTTGTCTGGAATCCCATCACTTCTTTTCCCTGCTGGTTTTTGGTAACTCCTCCGAAAGTTACCGGAACGGTAATTTCCTTTGTTACGTCTTTAATCGTCAGTTTCCCTTTCAACAGATACGTATTGTTTTTATCCTTCGTAATGGATCCTGATTCAAAACTCATTCTCGGAAATTTCTCTGCATCGAAGAAATCCGCACTTTTAAGATGCTTGTCCCTCATTTCAACACCGGTATTGATGGTGCTTACCTCAACAAAAAAAGAGAATTCCGCATTGTCCAGATTATTGGCCGCAGTGATTACTTTCCCGTCAAATTTATCGAATCGGCCCTGTACAAAGCTGATGCCCATATGCTTGATATTGAAATTCACGGAGGAATGCATCGGATCCACTCTCCAGCTCGTCTGTGCAAAACTTACAACACTGATCAATGCCAGCACAAAAGTTAAAAATACTTTTTTCATATTATTTTATTATTTTAAATTAATTTCTCAACAAAGGTAAATCATTGGCCATTATCCAGCCTTGATGTATGTTATTTTTTAGGGGTTAAAGAATTTATTTTTAAGTACAGAAAATGAAGCAGAGACATTATGATGAACACTGCAAGTGCATTCCCATACACCATTAGCGTTAAAAGGTTTTCATTAGTCGTTTCATTAAAATATAAGAACGGATTATTTCCTGAAATAACTAAAAACACAAGATAAATAATTTCAAATAAAACAGCCATTCTAAGGATGGAATAATAATTTTTTCTGAAAATAACAACCGTCAGCAGACCTATCCCGGTAATTACGGAGCATAAAATAAGCATCAACAGAGAGACCATTCCATAACTCCCGCCCGGTAATTTCAGGACACTTACTTCCCAATCTGCAAATTGCGCATGCAGCAAAGACATGACCACAAAAACCATTATGCTTAAAAAATATTTTTCATGGCTGAAAATTAATTAAAATCCGGAGGAAAAATTCAAAAAAAATTTTGAACTTCGCAGGATGGCAAAATTAAAAACAGCATATTTCTGTCAGAACTGCGGCGCCCAGTATTCCCAGTGGATGGGGCAATGCAAAAGCTGCGGGCAATGGAATACTTTGGTGGAAGAGATTGTGGAGAAACCCTCGTCTCATAAAACGCCGCCTTTTTCAAAATCGAAACAGCATGTGATCAATATCATCGAAGTGGAGACCATTGAAGAACCGAGGATCAAGACCCCTTCCGAAGAACTCAACCGGGTACTGGGAGGCGGTATTGTTTTGGGCTCCGTTACGCTTATCGGCGGCGAGCCCGGAATCGGGAAATCTACCCTGCTCCTTCAGCTGGCGTTGAAAATGAAGAAAAAGATCTTTTATGTTTCAGGGGAAGAAAGCGCCTCCCAGATTAAAATGAGGGCCGACCGTCTTACGGATATCCAAAACCCCAACTGTTTCCTTTTTACGGAAACCAATCTGGAAAAAATCCTTCACGAAGCTCAAAAGCTGGAACCGGATTTTGTGATTATTGACTCTATCCAGACCTTACAGTCACAACTTATTGAAAGCTCGCCGGGAACCGTTTCCCAGATCAGGGAATGCTCCAACGAAATCATTAAATACGCGAAGGAAAACAATGTTCCCGTTTTCCTGGTGGGACACATCACCAAAGACGGGCAGATCGCCGGGCCTAAAGTCCTGGAACATATGGTGGATGTAGTACTGAATTTCGACGGCGACCGGAATCACCTGTTCCGGTTGCTCAGAGCCAACAAGAACCGTTTCGGATCCACTTCCGAGATCGGGATTTATGAAATGGTTTCCCAGGGTTTAAAGGAAATTAAAAACCCTTCCGAAATTCTTATTACCAAAAAATTTGAAGAACTTTCCGGAAATTCCGTAGCGGTAACCCTGGAAGGGAACCGCCCGATGCTGCTGGAAATCCAGGCTTTGGTAAGCACCGCCGTGTATGGAACGCCGCAAAGGAGCTCTACCGGTTTTGATGCCAAAAGACTCAACATGCTTCTCGCCGTTCTCGAAAAAAGGGCCGGTTTCCAGCTGGGAGCCAAAGACGTTTTCCTAAATATTACCGGGGGGATCAAGACCGATGACCCTGCGCTGGATTTAGCCGTCGTAGCATCCATCCTTTCTTCGAATGATGACATCGCCATCTCCGAACATTACTGTTTCGCCGGAGAAATCGGCCTCAGCGGAGAAATCCGCCCGATTGCCCAGGCCGAACAGCGGATTACCGAAGCTGAAAAGTTAGGCTATGAAAAGATTTTTATTTCCAATTTAAATAAGTTGCCAAAGAAAAAATTCGGAATTATAATAGAAGAAGTGAGTAAAATCGAAGATTTTCACGAACGCCTCTTCTAGGTTGTTAGAGCTTCCAAGTTGTTAGAGCTCTAAGCTCTAACAACCTTTGCCAACCGTTAAAAAACACCTATATGAAAAAAAATGTCTACCCTTTGGAAGCGGAATGCTTCTACCATGTGTACAACAGAGGAATCAACGGACAAAGGTTATTCTTCGATGATCAGAATTACCATTATTTCCTTTCCCTGATGCGCCGTAAAATTACGCCGATTGCTTCCGTGTATGCGTATTGCCTTTTACGGAACCACTTCCATTTTCTGATCCGGATAAAATCGGAGCAGGAAATACGGCAGGCTTTTCCGGAGAAGGTTAAAACCGAAATTTCCAAAATGATCAGCCAGCAGTTTTCAAATACCTTTAACAGCTATACCCAGGCCATCAACAAACATTTCGGAAGAACGGGAAAACTCTTTGAATTACCGTTCAGAAGGAAATTAATTACTACGGAAGAACAACTGGTCAACACCATCCGGTATATCCATAACAACCCGCTGAAACATGGCATTACCCAAAACGTTGAAGAGTACCGCCATTCGTCGTTGTTTAAAATTAGAAATGGCGTGGATGATCCGATGCTGGCGTTCGAGACGATCCTGGCTTTGCTTAAACATTGTTAGAGCTCAAAGCTCTAACAATGTTTTGCTGGCAAAAATTTCCTATCTTCACGTAATGAATTACCTGGCCCATTCCTATCTATCTTTCACCGACGGGCAGATTGTCGGCCAGTTCCTGGAGGATTTCATCCGGAACAGGGACCGGTTTTCTTTCCCGAAAGGCATTCAGGACGGCATTACGATGCATCGCGCGATTGATACGTTTACCGATGCCCATCCGGCCATTCATGAAGCGAAAAAAGTATTTGCACCTCTGGTAAGGCTGTATGCGGGAGCTTTTGTGGATGTATCCATGGATTATTTTGTGGCCAATGACCTGAATTTGCATTCGCTGCAGGGCTGGAAAAACCATTCGGTAAAAGTGTATGGGGTTCTGAATGAACATGAGGAATTCCTGCCTGAAAATTTCAGAAGAATGCTGGAAAAAATGGAGGAAGGCGACTGGCTGTACAACTACCGGTACGAAAAAAATATCGGCTACAGCATGCGGAATGTGCTCAACAAAGCAAAATACCTGGATAAGGACATTCCGGTTCTGGAGGCTTTTGTAAAGAATAAGAAAATTTTACAGCAGTGTTACGATGACTTTTTCCCGGATCTGTTGGAGCATGCCAAAGGGATACATACCCTGTTGCAACTGGACTGATTCAGAACTGCTGAAACAGATACCGGTTCGGATAGGTCAGCTTTTCGCTTTTCCGTTCGCCGTTTACGATGATATGGACGATATTGATCTGGTCGTCAAATAAACTATACAGGAAACTCACCGCGGCTTCTACTTTTTTGGGAACTTCGGTCTTTTCGGATTCAAGATAAATATTGACCGATTCATGATCTTCTTCGTAGCCCACATAATTCACATTCAGGAATTTATTGTTGGCTTTCAGCTTAAAATATTCGGTAGCGTAATTTTTCAGGGATTCATTGAGCTGGGCTTTGAATTTCGGATCGTTAAAATGCAGGGATTTTCCGTATTTGGTGTTTAAACCGTTTTCCAGGTCATCCAGAAAAAAACGTCCGGTGATTTCAAAAGTCTTTGATTTCTGATTGTAATTGATTTCTACCGAACCGACATGATAAGGGTGCTTACTTCCGGTAAAAGAGAAAAATACAAATAAAACAGAAAAAAAGAAAAGCAGTTTTTTCATTGTAATAAGTCAATAATTTTTTGCGGGTCCTGCCGCATATCAAAGAAAAGAAGAACTTTGATCAGATCGTCATTTTCTTTACGGAAAAACATCCGGACGTGTTTTTTACCGATCAACGCAGAGCGGATATCACAAGAATATTTCTGATAAAGAGTAAATTTACCCTTTTTCAAATCATCTGAAACTTTTCTGATATCTTTAAGAAAAACTACAATCTCACGATTACTCCATACATTTTCAAGGAATATAATCTGATTTCTAAGTGTCTGCTTTGCTATTTCTGAGAATTCAATCTGCATATTTCTTCATCAACATATTTAAAAAACTCTTCCTCAGAAATCATATCTTTTTCTTCAAGACCATCTGCATATTCAGCCAGCTTATCAATGAACCATTTCGGGGTACCGTCTTCATACAATTCATCATCCTGAGCTAAAGAAACCGACTTGATGCCTTTTATATTTTCCAGAAACTGTTTGATAAACGCGAAATCTGCCGTATTTTCCAATTCTATATTGACTATCATATCGTTTAATTTTACACAAAGTTAAAATAAATTTTGTATCATCGCAGTTCGAAAAAATCATTTAACAATGCAGGATTTTTTATTTTATCTCAACCTCAGCTGGGAACACATCATTTCACTGGACGCGCTTGACCATCAGCTTTTTGTACTGGCGCTGATTGCTGTATACTCCTTTAACGATCTCAAAAAGATTTTAATCCTGATCACCGCCTTTACCATCGGCCATTCGGTTACCTTGGCTTTAAGCACGTTTGATATTGTCAGGATCAATTCGGCGTGGGTGGAATTCCTGATTCCGTTAACTATTGTGATCACCTCACTGGATAACATCCTGATGAAGAACAAAAAGCAGACGCTGATGAAAGCCAATTATTATTTAGCTTTGATTTTCGGGCTGATCCACGGAATGGGGTTTGCCAATACGGCCAGGGTGATGATTGCCAAAAGCCAGAGTCTTGCAGTCCCGCTTCTGGGATTCAACATCGGGCTGGAACTGGGGCAGATCGCCATCGTTCTCGGGATACTGATCCTGTTATTTATTTTGCTTAAAGTCTTTAAAGTAAACCAAAAAGACTGGGTGCTATTTGTCTCTTCCGGAGTTTTTGCGTTATCCCTGAAAATGACACTGGAAAGAATTCCTTTCTAACGCTGAAACATTTCCGAATTTTCAGCTACTTATTATTATATTTGAAAATCCTTAAACAAATTTCGGTTATGAAACTAAAAGTTGCCGTACTTTCCCTTTCTGTATTTGCGTATACAGGTTTCACCGCACAAAATATCCAGAACAATCCGGGGAGCAACCACGGAAACCGGTTCGAACAGCTGGGAACCATCCTTCCCACCCCCAATATTTACCGAACGGCCTCCGGCGCACCGGGCCACGGCTACTGGCAGAACAGGGCAGATTATACCATCAATGCCTATCTGGATGAAGACAAAAGGAACCTGAAAGGTTCGGAAACCATTACCTATTACAACAATTCTCCGGACGACCTGGATTATATCTGGCTTCAGCTGGACGAAAACCAGCAGTCGACGGTAAAAAAGGCAGATTTCCCCTCCTCTTCTACCCTCCCGAAAGCTTCCAACGACCAGCAGCTGCGCCCTACGGAACTTCCTGCTGCCGACAACGGCTACGGGGTCAATCTCGAAAAAGTAACCGATGCTTCGGGAACACCGCTGAAATACACGGTCAATAAAACCATGATGCGGATCGATCTGCCGAAAGTTCTGAAAAAAGGAGAAAAGCTGGTCTTCAAAATCGACTGGAACTACAACATCCCGAACCGGATCAAAATGGGCGGCCGCGGCGGTTATGAAAACTTTGCCGAAGACGGAAACGACCTGTACACCATGACACAGTGGTACCCGAGGATGTGCGTCTACAGCGATTTCCACGGATGGCAGAACCACCAGTTTACCGGAAGAGGCGAATTTGCCCTGGTGTTCGGGAACTTTAAAGTGAGTATGAACGTTCCGGCAGACCACGTCGTCGGCGGAACAGGAGAATGTAAAAACTACGACCAGGTTTTAACGTCTGAACAATTGGCAAGATATAATAAGTCTAAAACTTCAGGAGAACCGATGGAGATCGTAACCCTGGACGAAGCGAAAAAGGCGGAGAAAAACCATTCGAAGCAGAGAAAAACCTGGAGCTTTGAAGCCAATGACGTAAGGGATTTTGCCTGGACCTCTTCCAGAAAATTCGTGTGGGACGGGATGGGCGTTACCATACCTGAAAACAACAATAAGGTGATGGCCATGAGCTTTTATCCGAAAGAAGCCTATAATTTATACCGGAAATATTCAACCAAAGCCGTAGCGCATACCATTAAAACGTATTCTGAATTCACGATTCCGTATCCTTACCCGGTAGCGCAATCGGTGGAAGCGGCCAACGGAATGGAATACCCGATGATCTGCTTCAATTACGGAAGAACGGAAAAAGACGGAACCTATTCCGAAGGGATCAAAAACGGGATGCTGGGCGTAGTGATCCATGAGGTGGGACACAATTTCTTCCCGATGATCATCAACTCCGACGAAAGACAATGGAGCTGGATGGATGAAGGGCTGAACACGTTTGTGGAATACCTTACCGAAGAACGATGGGACAATAAATTCCCGTCCAAAAGAGGTCCGGCCTGGACGATCACCGACTATATGAAGCTGCCGAAAGACCAGCTGGAACCGATCATGTCTAATTCTGAAAACATTATCCAGTTCGGTCCGAATGCTTATTCAAAACCGGCAACGGGACTGAATATCCTGCGGGAAACGATCATGGGAAGAGAGCTTTTTGACAAAGCCTTTAAAACCTATGCGAAAAGATGGGCCTTCAGGCATCCTGAACCTGCGGATTTCTTCAGAACGATGGAAGACGCGAGCGGCGAAGACCTCGACTGGTTCTGGAGAGGATGGTTCTACGGAACGGATCCTGTGGATATTGCCATCGATAAAGTAACGATTGCCACACCGGATCTTGAGACGCCTCCGAGAGAAGCCAAAGAAACAAAATATAAAGTAGACAAGCCTGCCCAGAATGATTTCGAGGACATCTCAAAAATCAGGAACCGGGAAGACAGGAACATTACCTTCTACGTAGATAAGGACAAGGAAGCCCAGGACTTCTACTACCGTTACGACAGAGGCCAGGAAAAAGTGGACAATACCAAAGAATACGTTTTCAAAACCGAAGGAACGGAACCTTTGACCCAGAAGGAAAAAGACAAGTTTAAAAACATGACCGCCTATCAGATCGATTTCACCAATAAAGGCGGACTGGTGATGCCGGTCATCCTGGAATTCACCTTTGAGGACGGAACAAAACTGAAGGACAAATCTTCCGCCCAGATCTGGAGGCTGAACGAGCAGAAAGTTTCCAAAACGTATTATTTCGACAAGAAACTGAAATCCATCCAGCTGGATCCGATGCGGGAAACGGCCGACATCGATACCTCAAACAATTTCTGGAGCAACGACGGCGGAAACACCCAGGTTTCCAAATTCGATCTCTTTAAGCAGAAAGAAGCCGGTGCCGCCAGAGGGGCTTCCAACGGGAAAGTGAACCCGATGCAGGCAGCAGGAAAGAAAAACTAAAATTTATTATCAATTATTCTTAAAAAGCACCCATCATCCGGGTACTTTTTTTTTAGCTTTGCGCAGATTATAAAAATTTAAAAACCATGAAAAAATTCAGCTTCCTGATTTTGTTGCTTCTTTCGGTACAGCAGTTCTTTGCCCAGTCTTTACAGTTCTACACCGGCAAGCGGGATTTTATCCCCATCGAAATCCTGATGGAAGACGGCAGTACTAAAAAAGGGTTCGCCCAGGATTTCATGCTTCCGGATGTAGCCACGTTCAGCGTGATGGGAAGAGGCCCCAAATATGCCAATCTGGACCGGAAGGACGTAAAGTTCAAATCATCCAAAAGCGATACGCAGGTTCAGCTCATTCCCGTTTCGGAAATCAAAAGCCTGCTTTATACCAACGAAGACACACAGGAAACCTTCCAGCTGGACAAACGCCTGGTAAAGGAAATCAACAGCAACCTGGAAGTGGAATCCGAAGGAAAAGTGCTGATGCTTCCGCTGATGGAAAAAGGGAAAATCAACATGTACGGCTACCGCAGCATGATGTGCAAGGCCGATTTCGGAGACAGCAATTCCGCGGGATTCAACGGGAATGAAGACCAGTGCCAGCTTACCTATGTGATGATCTACCTCAGCAAGCCCAATGAAACCTTTGCCATCGCGCCGGTGGATTACAGCTCACTGACCCCGCTCGATTTATTCAACCTGAAGAAACTGTACAAAAAGTTTTACCGCGCTTATGAAGAAGTGGGTGCCGACTGTCCGGAATTCCTGGCCAAAGTGGATGAAGCCCGGAAGAACGATTACTTTTCCAACAAAACGTTTAAAGAAAATAAAAAAGCCACCGATGCCGAGCGCAAAGCCCTGTTGAAAGGAAAGAGAGGCGCTGAAGCGTCAAGGATCAACATGAAATACCGGACGGAACTGTTCACCAACATGTACAAAAAGCTGCTCGATGATTATGAAGCTTCCTGCAAATAAATAACAATGCTGAAAGTCCACCTTTGTGGACTTTTTTTCTGCCAAAATTTCAGTTCTTCCGGAAAAATTCTGCCATTTCAGCCACAGAGCACTGATGGCATACTATTAGGGAAATACAAGTCAGAATAATTAAAACATTAAACATATTATGTCAGTAAACTTTAAACCATTAGCAGACAGAGTTTTGATCGAGCCGATCGCTGCAGAAACAAAAACCGCTTCAGGGATTATTATTCCGGACACCGCTAAAGAAAAGCCGCAGGAAGGTACCGTAGTGGCAGTAGGTCCTGGTAAAAAAGACGAGCCGACAACCGTACAGGTAGGCGACAAAGTGCTTTACGGAAAATACTCCGGTTCCGAGTTGAAACTGGATGGAAAAGATTATTTAATTGTAAAAGAAGGAGATCTTCTGGGAGTTATTGGATAGGCAATAGGCTTTAGGCAGTAGGCATGAGAGACTACAAGAAATATGATACTTGGAAAATTGGCCACGAGTTGGTAAAAGAAATTTATATTATTTCTGAAAACTTTCCAAAATCTGAACTTTTTGGATAACGTCTCAAATAAGAAGAGCATCAGTCTCTATTCCTACAAATATTGCTGAGGGTTGTGGAAGATCCACTGATAAAGAATTTGCAAGATTTTTAGAAATAAGTTTAGGTTCAACAAATGAAACCGAGTATTTACTTCTTCTATCTTGTGATCTGGGTTTCACATCCCAAAATACATTATCAAGCCTGAATCCTAAACTGAATTTAATCAGACAAAAAATTATACAACTTAGAAAAAAATTATTAAATAATAATTAACGGCTTAAAGGTGAAAAGCTTAAAGCTTATCGCCTGAAGCTTAAAGCTTTAATATTATGGCAAAAGAAATAAAATTCGATATCGAGTCTAGAGACGCTTTAAAAAGAGGGGTTGATGCATTGGCAAATGCAGTAAAGGTAACCTTAGGTCCTAAAGGGAGAAACGTAGTGATTGAAAAATCTTTCGGTGCGCCTCACGTAACCAAGGACGGGGTTTCCGTAGCAAAAGAAATCGAACTTGAGGACAGAGTAGAAAACATGGGTGCCCAGATGGTGAAGGAAGTAGCTTCCAAAACCAACGACATCGCCGGTGACGGTACGACGACCGCTACCGTGCTGGCTCAGGCGATCGTAAGAGAAGGTCTGAAGAACGTAGCAGCAGGGGCTAACCCGATGGATCTTAAAAGAGGAATCGACAAAGCGGTAACCGCTGTTGTGGAAAACCTGAAATCCCAGTCTAAAACGGTTGGTGATTCTACGGAAATGGTGAAGCAGGTGGCTTCCGTTTCTGCCAACAACGACGAAACCATCGGGGCTTTAATCGCCGAGGCTTTCGGAAAAGTAGGGAAAGAAGGAGTAATCACTGTAGAAGAAGCGAAAGGAATCGATACCACGGTAGACGTTGTAGAAGGGATGCAGTTCGACAGAGGATACCAGTCTCCGTACTTCGTAACCAACCCTGAGAAAATGGTGGCTGAGGTAGAAAACCCATACATCCTTTTGGTAGAGAAGAAAATCTCTTCCATGAAAGAATTGCTTCCGGTACTTGAGCCGATTGCCCAGGGAGGTAAATCTCTATTAATCATCTCTGAAGAAGTGGAAGGTGAAGCTTTGGCTACTTTGGTGGTTAACAAATTGAGAGGTTCCCTTAAAATTGCTGCGGTAAAAGCACCAGGATTCGGAGACAGAAGAAAAGCAATGCTTGAAGATATCGCCATCCTTACAGGAGGAACCGTAATCTCTGAAGAGCAAGGGTTCACCATGGAAAACATTTCTCTGGATATGCTGGGAACTGCTGAGAAAGTAACCATCGATAAAGACAACACCACGATCGTAAACGGTGGCGGTGAAGAAAGCAAGATCAAAGGAAGAGTAAACCAGATCAAAGCGCAGATGGAAACCACCACTTCCGACTACGACAGAGAGAAGCTTCAGGAAAGACTGGCTAAATTAGCCGGTGGGGTTGCCGTACTTTACGTAGGGGCTGCTTCCGAAGTGGAAATGAAAGAGAAAAAAGACAGAGTAGATGATGCCCTTCACGCAACAAGAGCTGCCGTAGAAGAAGGAATCGTTGCCGGAGGGGGTGTTGCTTTAGTTAGAGCCATCGCTTCTCTGGAAAACCTTACCGGAATCAATTCTGATGAAACCACCGGTATCAAAATCGTAAAAAGAGCGATCGAAGAGCCGTTGAGACAAATCGTAGCCAACGCCGGAGGTGAAGGTTCCGTTATCGTAGCTAAAGTAGCGGAAGGAACTGCTGACTTCGGATACAACGCGAAAACCGACGAATACGTCAACATGCTTGAAGCAGGGATCATTGACCCTACAAAAGTAACGAGAGTAGCCCTTGAAAATGCTGCTTCCGTATCCGGAATGTTATTAACCACTGAATGTGTGATCACTGAAGTGAAAAAAGACGAACCTGCCATGCCAATGGGTGGCGGAATGCCGGGAATGATGTAGTCTTAACCGATACAGATAAATTAAAACCGCTCTGCTTTCTGCAGGGCGGTTTTTTAAGTAAAAAATCTAAAATAAAAACAATAACCATGCAAAAAAGAGAGGTCCCGTTTTCAGCACTGATAAATTTATTAAAAGAAAGAAAGCCGTTTTCAACATTAGGAATTTTGTTTCCACTGTCAACAATCTTTTTCACTATTTTTATTTTCCTGTTCTTTAATTTAAATCAAAAGCCTTATGAAAAATATGATTCGGAAAAAATACAAAAAACAGGGATCGAAAAAAATGCCGTCGTTTCAAATATTGAAATGACTAACATCAACTTTAATGGAGACGAAGTAAAAATTATCTCTTACGAATATGATCATGGCAAAAAAAAAATCAGTGATCAATTCAAGACCTCAGAATCCGGTAAGATCCCGGGTTTAAAAGTTAGTGAAAAAATCAGAATAAAATCACTGGATAACCAGTCTGTGATAAAAGATCTTGAACCTTTTACCTTATGGAATTCATCTTTTTTTATTTTACCCTCATTTTTCATTTTATTGGGAATTTCTTTCCTGCTGGTAGCCTTAATCCCGTCTTTAAGAAATTACAATCTGTACAAGACAGGCATCATTAAAGAAGCGGAAATAGCTTCTATAGAAGTCAGCACGAATGTAGTTTCAAACCGGGGACTGACTACTTACCGGACCGGTGCCCAGAAAATCATGATCCACTATTTCTTTACAGGGAAAAACGGGAAAAAGATATTTGGCAAATCCTCTACAACAGATTATTCCATTTTAAATGAAAAGAAGTCCGGAGACAAAATCAAAATATTTGTTTCTGAAGACGATGAAAATAAATCCTGCATCGTCCCGAAACTTGAAGCGATGAAGTATAATTGGAACATCTGATCCTTGACAATGATTGATCCGGGGAATGATGTAACAGCGTGTCGCTAAGACCATTTAATATACTAACCGCTCTATTTACAGGGCGGTTTTTTTGTGGTATATTTGACAACCTATCCATAACCTATGAAAATCAATATTTTTTCCAACTTATATATTCTCCTGTTATTAATAACGCTTCCGGGATCTGCATTTGCACAGTCGGACGGCATTACTGTTCAGGATATAAAATTTGAAAGTCAGGGGATCACCCTGGCGGGATCAGTGATCGAACCTGAAAAGCCATCCGCAGCAGTGGTCATTGTCCATGGTTCCGATCCGGTAAAAAGGGAAATGGAGTTTGCCAGGCGCCTTGCTGAAAAAGGCATTGCTGTTCTTACCTATGACAAACGCGGCGTAGGAGAATCCGGCGGTGTGTATGTGGGACCGTCCGTGGGCACCAATAATATCGACACGGCGAATCTTAACCTGTTGGCTCAGGATGCAGAGGCTGCCGTAAAAACATTCCGGACCTATCTGAAAAATAAAAAAATACCGATCGGATTGGTCGGTTTCAGTCAGGCAGGATGGATTATCCCGATAGCCGCAAATAAAAATCCGCAAATCAGATTTATGGTCTTATTCAGTTGCCCTACCATTACAACATTGGAACAGCTCCGCTTTCAGTTCTATACCAATGGAAACAAGAATTTCTGGGAAAACCACACTCAGGCTGATGCCGTTGAACATACTCAAAACGACCCGGACCGGTATCAATTTACAGCAACCGACCCCAAAGAATCACTGAATACCCTTTCCATTCCCGGACTTTGGCTCTATGGTGAAAAAGACATCCAGATTCCGGTAAAACTTTGCATCGAACACCTGAATACCTTCAAAGCGCAGGGCAAGCCTTTCGAGTATGCTCTTTTCAGTAAGCTGGGACACAGCACCTCTTCCCGCAACGATGCAGAACCGTTTGATATTGCCGTCCAGTGGATAAAGCAGAAAACTTTAAATACTAATCACTGAAGTGAAAAAAGACGAACCGGCCATGCCAATGGGTGGTGGAATGCCGGGAATGATGTAGTCTTAACTGATACAGATAAATTAAAACCGCTCTACTTTTTGTAGGGCATTTTTTTGTTAAAAAACTTCATGTAAACTTTAGAATTATAGAAAATTTTCAAAATAATTTTATTTTTTCCTATATATTTTAAATTTTTCCAAATGCAAGGATGAAATTAATTTATTAATTTACAATTAGATAGGAAATTTTATATAGCGTTAGATCAATTAAATATATTTTATATTATTACAATGCGTAAATTAGGATACTATTAACCATTAAAACAATACCAGTTACTAACATGAATCTAAACGATAACAAATTAATAACTTTGATTGAAGAAATCGAAAAGGTTCGAAGACGAAAAGTTATAAACTACGAAAATAATGATAACATTCAATATCTAGATCCTTTAGATAACTTAGGTAAAATAAAAATTCCGAATAATCACTTAATTTTAGGACGCCGTGGAAGTGGAAAAACTACATTGCTTCTTAGTACAATAAAGGAAGATTCTAAAAATTTCATACTCCCTCTTGACTGTCAGACATTTAGAGAATGGACGCCTGATAAAATAATTTTACACATATTACTTCTTATTGCTGAACGGTTAAAAATTCATATAATTCGTTATACTGACTATTATAACCTCAACGAAACCTTTAAAAAAAGAGGCTATATACAAAAATTTAAAGACCTCTTTAAAGGTGAAGAAATCACCAAGTTAGACGAATATAATTTTCTGATTGGTACATTGAAAAAAACTGAACATCTTATCAAAATCATTTCCAATCTTCCAAATGAAACTATAGATATCGACATACATTCTACATCTACGCAAACAGAATCAAGAAAAATAGTATCTAATCTTGAATTAAAGGCGATTGCAAAGCTTACTGCAAAAGGAAAAGTTCCTATAAAAATACTAACTCTAGATGGAAGTTTAGAAACAGCCATTTCTGCATCTAAGGTAGTTTCTACTGAAGCAAAATCTGATAAAGTCTTACAGGAATCTTTTAAATATAAAAGAAAAGTCAACAAGCAAGAAAAAGTTGATGAATTGATTTTTTTGTTTGCTGAAATTGTAAGTGAATTTAATAGACTTTCAGATAAACGAGTTGTAATTTATTTAGATGATTTTTATTTGGTTAATTGGGATTTTCAACCTGATGTTATTCAATTTTTTCATGACATTTATAAAAATTCAAAAAATGATTCCTTCTGTTCGAAAATTTGTTCTTTACCAAATAGAACTAAGCTTAATAAAGATGGAAAAGTTGATTTTTCAATTAAAGATGATTTTTCACCAATTCGTTTAGACAAAGAGTTATATGATTTTCAAAATTTAGTAGAATTTTTGTTGAGAATAACTTCTAATTTACAACCTAATCTTGGCCTATCATCTACTGACATCAGATCGTTATTTAGTAATGAGGAAGTTCTTAGTTACACAGTTGTTGCTACAGGTGGTGTTCCCAGAGATTTCTTAGTAATTCTTTCGGAAATAATAAAAATTGGAAAGTCGGAAGGTGCAGCATCAATAAAGAAAGAACATCTATATTCAGCAATTAGTGACCTTCGCCAAGATAAAGAGCAAAATATAGAAATTGAATGCGATATTGCGCCGGAAAAACTTCGCGAAGCAATTGAAATTATTCAAACACAAGTTGTTAGTGGTTTAAAGACTAATGTAATTTTGTATCCAACTAAGCTCGTTAAAGAACATGAACTTATCTTAAAAAATTTAATTAATTTAAGATACTTACATATTATAAATGAAAATACAAGTTCAGAACGAGTAAAAAAAGAAAATTTCACATCTTATTTGATTGATATGACATTTTATGCTACTGGTAAACGATTAAAGCAAAATTTTGAATTTCGACCATTTTGGATTCAGGATTCAGGCCATAGACATACGCATTTAAGAAGTGCACCTATTTGGAATTTTGATGATAAATTTGCAAAACTCTAATCTTGTATAACCGCACCGGTTCAAGCATTCGGATTGTGCAGCTTTCTAACTAGCGAGAGCATACTGCTTGCGCCTCTATTAAACACATTTTACCATCTTTAAAAACGTGCAAAAGCATAAGCAGTATATTCTATCCTAGTTTATTTAATATATGAAAATAACTAAAACAAAAACTCCATTTGAAGTCTTTGAAAAATTAACCACAATCGGAGCTTCCATTTCTTATAAGTTTGATGGAATCTTTGAAAAAGATCATAGAAAAACCAAATCAACTTATTATTTGGCGAAAGTTTTGAACACAAATATGACTATCTTAAGTCTTATTAATGGCACTAAGAATTATTCAGACTCTATTGATTTATCAACTATTTATTCTTTATTGCGAAATCAGCTTGAAACCTGTAATATCTATTGGCATCTGATTGATGATTATTCGACTGATAAAAACTTAGATTTAAACCTCTTAATTTTTGAATATCACGATACTCTTTCATCACAAGTGATTTACAATTCATTGTTTTATACAGAAGAAAACGAAAAATATTTTAAAGAAAAGGAAGAGAAACAATTAATTGAAATTGAAAATAATCCTGATTTTCAATTATTGGATAATAACAGGAAAAAACAAATTATAAATGGTAATAGAAGTACAATTTATACACAATTTGAAATTGTAGATAAAAGAGGTATTGATTTAAGAATGTTCAAGGCCTATTATAAAATATTTTCAACTCATATACATTCTTCGCCAACTGCAATTAAAAATCTAGTTTCATCAAAAATCAACAAAGATAATGAAGAATTTGAGATCATGTTTTTTTTTGTTTCTTTAAATTATATTAGTTTGTTTATTGCAGATATGATACTTTCAGTAGTTGATCTTTGGAATATTAGTGATTTAAAAGAAGATGATAAACGAGTACTTGAATTTTTAAAAAACCAATTGTATTCTGATTCAGTAATTTCTTAATTTATAAAATTATGTATTATGGGAATTTTCAATTTATTAAAAAGTCAATAATATTGTTAAATCTATTAATTATGAAAGAAGTAACAATATATGAGACAATTACAAACTTTCTTTTGGATAACTGGCTTATAAGTATTTTAGTCATCATAATCATATGTATTAGTGCAATTCCTCCTCTTCGTGATGGAATATTGCAAATTAAAGATTGGCTTTTTAAGAAAAAAGAATTTATAGTTAAAGGGAAAGATGAAATAATAACTTTTGAATATATAAAAAATACAAAACATTTTGATATTGTTAAAGTTAATGCATCTACACATGAATTAGGTGTAAATGCTGAGTATCATTGGATCGACAAATATTATCCTAAACATAGAATTATTTTCCAAGCGTTGGAAACCATTGATACAAATGATAAAAAGTTATTTTATGATGTTATTAAAATAGAACTAAATAACAAAACAAAATCAATATATTTTGATATTAATGATTTTTTTAATGAGAACGGTAGTACATTGGTAAATTTGAATGAATTTGCAATTTCAAAAATTAAAGAACTTCACTCTAAATAAAATTATTCCCTCATTAGCTCTTATTAAAAATAACTCTTATAATATTAAAAATCTCCGATCTCTAGGATTTTTAATTAGTGGGAACTCATCAACTCAAATTCACCAGCTCCGGCAAAGAAATTTCCAAAGCATTTGCCAGTTTTAATAAAGTGTAAAGCTTAGGATTTACTTTGCCGTTTTCCAGTTTTTCGATGGCCTGACGGTCTTTAGGCCAGGCGCGAGAGAGATTAGACTGGCTCCAGCCTTTCTCTTTACGAAGCTTGATGATTTGGTTCTCCACCCCGCTGGCGCGAGCGTCACGCTCGTGTCCCTCCTACTAGTACGTATCCGTATGAATCACGAGCAAAACGCTCGCGTTATCAAAGAAATGAAGATGTTAACAAAAACAGCCAATCCTCTCAGAATAATTTACCCGCCCGCTCCACTTCCAATCCGCAAAACTTTTACCTATATTTGTTTTTCTTAAAACACACAAATATGCAGGACAAGAAAATACATCAGGGCAGGAACATCAAGCGGTTCCGGGAAATGCTGGGCATCAAGCAGGAAGCGCTGGCTTTCGATCTGGGAGAAGACTGGAACCAGAAAAAAGTTTCCATGCTGGAACAGAAAGAAACTGTGGAAGGGGATATTTTAGAAAAAATAGCGCAGCTTCTGAAAATTCCCGTAGAAGCCATTGAAAATATGGACGACGACCAAGCCATCAGTATTATTTCCAGTACTTTTAATAACAGTTCTCTTACAGGTATTGTAAATAACACAATCCATCCGATTGATGTGCTTCTTCAGTTGCACGAAGAGAAAATCGCCCTGTACGAAAGAATGCTGAAAGAGAAAGACGAAATGATGGCTAAAATGGAGCAATATCTTCAGAAGCCGTGATCCGGATTTTCCTGGCGGTACTTCCGGGTATTCTTCTGTTCAAGTTCCAAAAGTGAAAAAGAAGAAGCGCTGAACTGCCAACGCCGGCACAAGTATCCCGGTCGTATCCACCTGCCGGCGCGAGCTTCCAAGCCCGTGTCCCCATGCTTAAACAGACATATTCCCAATCCCTCGACAGAAAGACTATGCCTAAAGCACGAGCGAGACGCTCGCGCCAGCGAAAGGGACCGGATAATAATGGTCTCCGAAATCCGGCTTAAAGGAAAATAGCTTGAAAGCTCGGTTTTGAAAAGGGTAAACCGTAAACATCAAACAGAATAAAAACAACTGACAATCACTGTTGCAAAATAACACCATCTGAAAACTGCATTTGGTTTCCTGCAATGGCAATGGGAACACGGGAAAACCTAACGGGTTTTAAAAACCCGTTAGATTTGGTTGAAGTTGCCACCACGCCGGCGCGAGCTTCCAGGCTCATGTCCCATACTTAAACGGACATCTTACCCATCCCTCAACAGAAAGACTATTTTTGAGGAAAGCACGGATAATACACTTGCTGGCAAAAGAATGAACCTGTTGATAAAACAAACACCTCCCTAATCTTTAAAGCTTACTTCCCTCGCCGGTTCGGGTATTCTGATCATACCGGTACCTGCTAAACCACTCAGCAACAGAGCGGCTTTTCATTTCGCAAAACTCAACATCAGCGATTAACACCTCCTTATTTTTCCCTATCTTTAAAAAATCAATTCAACAAAACCTTGCTACCATTGAAAAAAATAGTATTTCTCCTCTCAATTTTCGGCTTATTTCTGGCGAATGCACAAACCGTGAATTTTAAGCACCTTTCGGATATGTCCGTTCGCAGAGGAGGGATCAGCAGTGCTGTTGCAGATGATGACATTTATGTAAGTAACGGGTATAGGGACAATGACGGCAACGCCACTTTTATTGAGAAATACAGCATTAAAGATAACCGCTGGAGTGTCGTCAACGCCAAGCTGCTTCCCAGAAGATTCGGTAATTCGGAGACGGATGGTCATAAAATCTATATTTTCAACGGCTGGGGAAACAGCCACCTTGAAATCCTGGACCTCGAAACAAAAAAGGTCACAAAGGGGGCGGTGAACCGTGCCTACACGGGAAATGCAGGTTCTGACATCCAGAACGGAAAAATCTATGTGTTCGGCGGCAGCGGGCTCAACAATGCCGCTACTACTGTATTTTCCAACAGGTTCCAGTACTATGATATTGCTTCCGATACCTGGCACCCGTTACCCGATATGCCCACGGCCAGAGAAACAAAAGGCAAAATTGTAAAGGATAAGCTGTATGTCATCGGTGGTTTCAACGGTACGCCTTCCCGGCTGGTGAATGTTTACGATCTCAACAAAAATCTCTGGACGGAGCAATATAAAATGCCTTTGGCAATAGCCGGTCATTCATTGGCGGTATCCGGTCATAAAATCTTTATTGCCGGAGGGAGCAATAATCAGACGTTCTTAGCCTATTTCGATACGGAAACCAATACACTGCATCAGTTATCCTCCAATATGATTCCCAGGAGACATGCAGCTGCGGAAATCTACAACAATAAATTATACATCATCGGCGGAAGTACAACGTCTTCAACCAAATCGGCCCTTAAAAGCCTTCAGGCTGCGGATATCAGCGAGGGAGCACTTTCCGCTGAAAAAACCCGATGAAGACGTATCTGAATCAAAGGTATATACCAACGTCCATAGAGGTGGTTTGTCATCAGCAACAAAATAACAGCAATCAGTTTGAGTAACCTACGCCGGCGCGAGCTTCCAGGCTCGTGTCCTGATACTGTTAGGAGTATCCTGCCTATCCCGCAACCGAAAGACTATTTTACAGGAAATACCGATGAGACGCTTCCGCCGGCAACGTGATGAAAAGAAATGGTTGATAAAACAGCCCTCTTCCCAATCGTAAAAACCGGCTTCCTCTACTCCACCCCGGAATATTTTATCCAACCTGTAGATTTCCAATCTGCAACTTTACTTGTAGCCATTTTATTAAATACAAAGATACAACGGTACCTATCAGAACTTTATTTTTATTTTTCATTCCCCTTCTTACTTTACCCTGATTTTTCTTAGTTTAGCAGACTAAAATTAATCTCTAATTATGAAAATCGAATTAAAACCGGAATTTTCCATTGAGCACAACAAATTTCCGAAAATGATCGAAGTCGATATCGATGAAAATTTATCCTCAATCGGGCAGCTGATTACTAAAGTCCATGAGCAGACCAGCATTCCTGCCTATGTTGAACTAAAATGGGAAGATCAGACCGAAAAAATATCCTGCACCTACTATGTTATTGAAAAAGGCGAATATGATAATTACTTAAGGATTACCGACATGGAAGAAAAAATCTGCAATTTTCCCAAACACGGCCAGGACGGAGCATTGTTTTTAGTAATCGATGGAAGAACCAGGCTTGCCAATTAATCATCAGTGGGGACAGCATCCAAGCGATGCGGCCATCAAGGAAAGCCTGCAGCAGGGATATCCCTTAGTTATAAAAAATTTCCCCCTGTCTGACGAGGAACTGCAATTATTCATCAGCCGGTTGGGCACCGCGTTAAACGAGAGGCGGAATAACCATGGAAAATCGGTTTTTGATGTGACCATTGCCCGCCATAACAATTTTTTCACCTCGATTGCCAATTCCAATCTGGCTTTTCCGCTGCATACCGACTGTGCCGATTTCGAGGCTGTTCCCAATACGATAGGCCTCTTGTGCGTGGAGCCGGATGAGGAAGGCCGGGGTACCAATACCTTTATGCTGTTGAGCAGTCTTTTAAAGCACCTTCCGGAAGAGGAAAAGCAGAAAATGCTGGGTAAAAAATGGAAGTTCGGAAATCAGCAAAGAAGTATTTTATCGGTGGAAGACGGAAACTATGCCCTCTGCTATGACCGGATCACGATGGAATCATTCTCCAGACTTGAAGCAGCGGAAATTGATGAATTAAATAAACTCGATACGCTCTTCAAAAGCCTTTCCTTCGAAATTAAGCTGGAAAAGGGTGACCTGATCTTATTCAGAAACGATTTAATGCTGCACGGACGGGAGAAAATCCATATCGATTCAAAAAGATTAATTAAAAGGATCAGGTTTGATGTGAAATAGTGCAACCCTCTTGCCTATGCAATTTGCCGGAGCTTTTTAAATTTTAACCCTAACGTGAACTCGAAGTAGAATTCGGATGAAGAGGCTGGAAGATGGAAGCTGGATGTTGGAAGCAACTCAGATTAATATATTGACAGGAATTTTGAATATCAACCGATTTTCTCACTAAACTAAAGTCTTTAAATTTCCATTTTTTCGTCTATCCCATTAGGTAGCTAAAAAACAAATAATTACCCATCGAATTCACGTTAACCCGAACTTCAACCTCAATTAAAACATGAACCATAACCAGAAGAAATTTGAAGAAATTAAAGAAATCCTTATTGAAAAGTTAGGAAACCGGGTTGAGTATTCAAAAGACGAAGGCGGAACCGAATATCTGGACGTTAAAAAATCAAAATTCTGGATTTCAACCACTTTTGGGGAATTGGTGGTGGGCTATGGTTCCCATCACACGCATTTCAGCGAAGAATTCGAAAATTTAGACGACGGAATCGTTCAGGCATTCGATTTATTGACCAACAGAGTCAGAACAACCAACTACCTAAAAGGAAACACGGTATTTAAAACCATTGTGGAAATTGAATATCCGGATGCTACCCTTGTCGATATCGGAAGTTCAGGGCTGATCCTGTTCCCTTTCTGGAAAAAGACAACGCTCAAGGTAAAATATGATGAAAAAATTTTAGAGAAAAAGGAAATTGAGGATCAGGTGAATTCGATTTTAGAAACTTGGATTGATTAATATTGTAAAAATTAAATGAGCCATCGATGATTAAACTTTATCCATTAGCAGCTGCAATCCTCTTATTTTTCTTCTGCTGCACAAAAAAAAGACGACATGAAATACCTTGTGGGCCAGGAATGGAAATATAAAACCAGACAAGGGGAAGAAAACTCGATCCTGAAAATTTTAAAGATTGAAGAATATCCGGACTACGGAAAAGTAATTCATATTTCAGTTAACGGATAAAAGATGCAAAATCCTCAGCACCCTAAAGGGATTGCCGATAAAATAAGCCATCTTCCTATTACCGAAGAAGCATTGGAAAAAAGTGTCATCCGCATTAAAAATGACACCCGCCAAATGCCCGACTCCTTTGAAACAGATGGTTATTCTTACTGGAAAAAAGAATTTGACAAAGGAAGTGCCGGTGTATTTTCTACTCCAGTTTCCGAGATCGTAAACGTAATGGAAAAATCCATTGTTTCAGGAGACTATACCGAGTAAAAACCTAACGGGTTTTAAAAACCCGTTAGGTTTAGGGGGAAATCACATCCATTCTTCAGGAATTTACGATCTGATCAGGACCTGTAGTTTGTCCTTCATATGTAATCATTAAATTTGCTAAAAATTCTGAAAAGATGAAAAAAGCCTTTGAATTCCTGAAGCAGCTGGAGAAAAACAATACCCGTGAATGGTTTGCCGCCCACAAAGCGGAATACGATGCGGCGGCAAAAGAAAACAAAGCGCTTTTCAATCAGATCTACGCCGAACTTCAGCAGCATGACCGGGTAAACGGCATCCATATGTACCGGATTTACCGGGATGTCCGGTTTTCAAAGGACCAGACGCCGTACAAAACCCATTTCGGCGTCGGGTATTCCCGCCTGAAACCGATGCTGCGAGGCGGCTACTACATTCATATTGAGCCCGGCAACAGCTTCGTGGGCGGCGGATTCTGGGGACCGGAGGCCAAAGACCTGCTCCGCATCCGCAAGGAATTTGAGATCAGCACCGCAGAAATTAAAAAGATCACTTCAGACCCTACTTTCATCAAGTATTTTAAAGAAATAAAAGGCGATGCCGTGAAAACCGCGCCCAGGGGTTTCGATAAAAACCATCCCGCGATCGACCTTATCCGGAAAAAGCAGTACGTGGTCATGCGGCCGTTTACCGACCGGGAAGTTCTATCGGATAATTTCCACAAAGAGGCCGTGCTCACCTTGCTGGCCATGCGCCCTTTCTTCGATTACATGAGCGAAGTACTGACGACGGATCTGAACGGGCAGCCGTTGTTGGGGGATTGAGAGACTTCCTTTCCTGCATAAAACGTCGATATTTTACTTACTTTTACAACCCAAATCATCAGGTAAATCAATGAGAACAATTCTTTCAATGGCTTTCATCTTAATGGCTTCCGTTTTTCATTCACAGACCATAGACGCGGCAGGAATGTATGGAGAAGGACCTCTCAACAGATTCAACCCGGGATTAAATTATATGGAACTGAAACCGGACTTTACCTTCATCTACAATTATTATGGTAAAAAATATGAGGGCAACTGGAAGCTTTCTGAAAATAAGGTTCTGCTAAATCCTGACTTAAAGAAAGAATTTGCCGAAGTAAAAATGAAAGAATCCAGGAACGACTCTGATTCTATTACCATTAAGATCAACTACATTCCGAAAAAAGACGAGTCCGGAAATTCAATAAGCAATGGCTTTATGATGGCAACAGTTTATTTTGATAAAAAGGGACAGTACATCAATATCCTGAAATCACCTTCCGTCAGGCATTGCGGCTGGGCTCCGCATATAAGAAGGCAAAATATTCTCGATGCCGGAAATTCGGTAGCCGTTTCCAAAAAGGAGTTTTCACAGCTCGGGTTCAGGACCTACAACCTCAACGATTATACTATTTTCAAAAAGGCCGACAAAGACTCCAATGTTTTTGAATTTGAGATTGAGGATATCGCCAATGACGATAATACCATCCGGAACGAATATTTTATTCTTAAGGGGAAATCACTCTATTACCCCGGCAAAAAAGGAAAAATTGACGTCATGCAGATGCCTTTAGTGAAAAAGAAGATGGAAAGAGATAAAAAATAGACATTAATAACCATGAAACTAAAGCTTCTTGTCCTATCTTTTCTGATTTCAGCAAAACTATTCGGATGTAAATGTGAACCTATGAGCATTCAGGAATCATTTAAATATGCAGATTTTGTGTTTACAGGAAAAGTAAATGACATTGTTAAAATTCCTTCGGGGTTCAAAACTTTAAATAACTCCTTCAGCAAAATACAGGTCAGGAAAATTTACAAGTCAGAGGCTTACGGAGAATTTTACCAAAAAGAGGCAGTCCTCTTTTCATCCCAGCTCAGATCATGCGATCTGTCATATGATAAAGATACCGAATATCTGATTTTCGGTTATATCGAACCTGATACCGGCTTGCTCTACTCTGAATTCTGTACCTATACCAGACCTCTCAAAAACGTTACGAAAGACGAACTGAAAATTTTACAGGATTTGGGGAAAGAATATGCAAATCAGGATGAAGATGTGGTTCTAAAGCCCTTCATAGAAGACTTTGAGCCGGAACCAAATAAGCCGGATATTTATATTAAAAAGCTAAAAAGAAAAACCGGTCTGGCCGAATCCAGATATGAAGCACTGAAGACTGAAAATAGAAACCTAACGATTCTTTTATGCGTAATGGTCGGAATTTTAGTATTGGGAATTTCTTTTATATTTGGGAAAAGACAATATACACCAGGTAGAACTTGCTCCCGGTAATTACGACATTATCATTTAAACCAGCTGGAAAACCTTGGGGGATTTATTGGAAACAGGAAGGATTTATGAGTAACAAAAATCTGATTAGTTCTATCTTTGATTATAAAAACTGACAAAAATATTATCAACTAAAACAATGAATGAATTCTCAGGCTATGAAAAAATGCCGAGCAGCTTAAAAAAGCTGGGACTCAGCGAAAACGACTTTTCACAAATGGAAAAGCTGAAATGGGTGGTCACTGAAAAAGTACACGGCGCCAACTTCAGTTTTATCTATGAAAACGGCAACCTGAAATTTGCCAAAAGAAAAGAATATCTTTCCTGGGCCGATGATTTTTTCGGCTTTCAGCTTGTGGTTAACAAATTGGAAGACCGGATTCTACGGCTTTTTGAAAAGTTGAGCAGCGAAATTGTTGCTGAAAAATACATCATTTATGGTGAACTCTTCGGAGGTAAATATCCTCATCCCGAAGTTGAGCCTGTAAAAGATCTTTATGCCATTCAGACCGGAGTATATTACGCGCCTTCCATCGAATTCTGTGCTTTCGATATCGCCTTGGAAACAGATGGCATAGCTTCCAAATATTACCTGGATTATGAAACAGCGGTCAGCTACTTCGAGCAGTTCGGAATATTTTACGCGAAACCTTTATTCATTGGAAAATTTAATGAGGCCCTGAATTTCAACATCAGAATCAACTCTGCCGTTCCTAAAGAATTCAATCTTCCCGAACTGAAGGACAACCTGATTGAAGGCATGGTGGTAAAACCGTTTAACCAGACCGACCACACAATTTTTTCGAGGCCGATTGTTAAATTGAAAAATCCGGAATTTGATGAAGAGGATAAATTTCATGAGGCTGAAAAATGGTCATTTATTCCGGGAGTCTCCTCCAAAACAGAGGACCTGTCATTTATCGTGGAGGAGCTGAGAAACTATATTACCCTGAACCGGTTAAAAAGTGCCGTTTCAAAAACAGGCAAACCGGATATCGATAATCCGCGGCGGATGTCTGAAATTAAAACGGAATTGCTGGAAGATGCGATAACCGATTTCAATGAAAACAACAACCACCTTTTAAACGACTTATCCGAAAGTGAAAAAGACTGGATCCGAGAAAGAATACATGCTGAAATAGATAGATTCATTCCTCTTCATGTTATAGAATCGTAATTCTTTATTCATTTTTCCCTACCTTGATTCTCTAAAAATCCACCCATGAATACAGAAGAATACAGAAAACAATTTACGGAAGACGATGCCGTAGGATGGGAATGTATCGATAAAGAACTGGAAAAGATTTATCCCGGACAGGAGCCGCTGCATTTTGCACCACCACTCCATTATGCAGTGGGCGGTAATGACCCGCTGGACGGGATCAGTGTATACCGGAGCGAAAAGCAGGAGAAGCATTTCCATTTTGTGACTTACGGATTTTCGGAATTGTATTACAGTGAAAAAAGTGCCGGCGGGGAATTTAGCAAGTTCGGGTTTGAGCTGACCTTCAGGCTGAAAACGGAACACGAAGATGACAATATCCACTGGGTGTGCAGCCTTCTCCAGAATCTGGCACGGTATGTTTTCCAGTCCGGCAAATGGTTTGAGGAATACCACCTTGTCCCGGCCAATGGACCGATCCGTATCGGATATGATACCGACATCACCGCATTGTCTTTTGTCCCCGATCCCGAACTCGGAAAGATCGACACGCCGCACGGAGAAGTTTCCTTCTTACAGATCGTGGGGCTGACCACCGGAGAATTTAAAAGCCTGGAACAGAATCCGGCTCCTTCCGAAACTGAAAAGGCAGTAAACAAACTACGGCAGAGCAACGGATTACTGATTACAGACCTGGACCGGAAGTAGTTTCAGCCTATTATACGGGCAACACTTTTAAAGCCTGTTTAAATTTTGATTTAGAAGACTTTCTGTTATCTCTCTTAATTTTCTGAATTAAAATAAACTTTGTTTATTCTTCACTTTAAGACAATGATTTCAGTGAATTAAGTAGGTACCACTGAACGATAGATACATTGATTTTTCTAATCTGAAATTACCTTACTCTTTTAATGTTGAAAAATAAAGGTAAATTTAAACAGGTTCTTAGGGATACAGGCAAAAACACTCACGTTTTGTAATAAAAGAATGCTTAAAAAATAGCGCAGCCGCCGCTTTTCCAAAGTCTTTTCCTTATTTTTATCGTTTAAACAGCTATTATGAAGAATCTGGAATCAAAAATAGATGAAGCCTTTCAGGAAACCATTCTTTTCCCTCGGGAAAAAGCCGTCACGGATTTCCTGGTAAAGGTTCTGAACTCAACTGATACTTTCAGGGAAGATGACCGGAAAGTAGAAGTCATCGGCCTGTATTATTATGCGGCAAGCCCTCTGAGCTTCCTCTTCGCCATGCCGAACTACGCTTATTATGCACCCGATAAAACCGTTCACATCGCAGAGCTTCACCTGAATGAACATGGATTTAAAGAATATATGCAGGCAGACCTTCAGGACCTTTGCCGGAAAGTCCTGGATGAAAACGACATTCCCTATACCGGGCACCTGAATGCAGACAACAGACTGGACACTACCGGCTATTGGGAAAACCAGTCCGGGCTGGAACATGAATTCCTGAGACAATGCTGGAAAAGCGCAAAAGAACAGACCCGTTCCAAAGTCCTGGGATTCCTGGAAGCTTCGGATTCGAGCAGTGCGGTGTATGACCTGGAGAACGGCTATTACCTTCCGTTTGAAGTAGATCTCGACGAGTATCTGCAGGCCCAGGGCTTCCGATTTGAGAAGGAAGAGTAAAATCTGCCGTCATCTCTCTAAAAATAAAACCTAATTTGAACAGGCTTTAAGATACATTCTTCAGCACATAAAATTCCGGTAAAATTTTACCAGGGGATTACCGTACTTTTTTAAAACAAAACTCAACAACCAATGAGACTATTTGATTTTTTCAAAAACAAAAAACAGGAAAATACAGGAATCGAAAATTCAAAATTCAACTCGGTAGAGTTTCAGAATCAAATCTGCGCTCTGGCCTTATGGAAACTGAAAGAAAATGACATGAATCCGAGTATTGCGGTTTATGAAATGAAAAAAGTCGGGCTTAATGAAGAACAAGTTCATATCATCCTCGAAAAAGTAAAAAGAATTTCCGGGCTAAAGTTCAAGGCCTCGTCTCCTGATGATGTGGGAATAGATGAAGATCTTTTCAACAGTGAAGCATACCGCACAAAAATACTGGATCGTGCACAGAAGTTGTATTTTCAAAATAATCACCGGTATGAGGTAGTTCAGCATGAACTGTTCAAAGAAGGGCTGAGCAGAAAACAATCGCAGGAGATCGTAACGGCATTAGAGAAAAAAAACACAGAAATGGTGGATGATTTTCAGGAAAAACTCGACAGCGGCATAATCTCGGAAATTAAAATCACCCCCAATCCTGAACATACTAAAGGAAATACGGACCAGGACCAGATCGACCGTTATATCGGATATGGAGCCTATCAGATGGACAGAGGTGATCTTGACAACGCACTGGAGCTCTTTGACAAAGCAATAGAACTGGATGAAAATGCAACTTTAGCCTATGCCAATAAAGGAAAACTTTACGGCCTGAAAAATGACACCGAACAGGCATTATTCTTTACCAATAAAGCCCTGGAACTGGAGCCGGGGCATCCACAGATTCTGGAAAATAAGTTAGACTTTGTTTTCGAACTCTTCCAGGAAGGTAAAATCAATGAACATGAATTTATCCTGAATATAAAGGATGTGCTGGCAAGTGATCCCCAAAATCCCAATGCACTGATATTTATTATTCAGTTTTATCAGAAAGAAAACCGGATTGAAGATGCTGCAAGGTCCGTAAGGGAATTGTTTAAAAAATATTATTCGGAACAGTTTACCATCCAGCTTATGGTAGATACCATGTATATGCTTCCTGAAGAAGAAGCCCTGAAGCAGTTTGATATCATAGAAAATGAATCCGGTGAGGAAGCGCAATATCAGCTGCGCTACAACAAAGGCCTTTATCTGAAGGGAATCGGGAAATATGACGAAGCCATTCTGCTATATGACCAACTTAATGCCATCCAACCTTTTTCCTGGAATTATTACCAGATGGCTATCATGAAAAACCTTCAGGGGAATACCGTCGAATGCCTTAAACTTTTAAAAACTACTTTTGAGCTGGAACCTTCCCTGAAAGAAGATGCCCGGAACTTCCCGGAGCTTCAGAATTTATTTACCGATCCTGAGTTTATAGAAATTATCAGATAAAATCCAGACCGGCCGGTTCAAGAAGAAAGATGGTGACCGGATAAATCAGCTCAATCAAGGCAGCAGATACGGCAGAATTCCGTAAATTTAAAATAAAAAAAATGAATCCGATTGCAGAACAGTATATTGCCGGACTGAAAAAGGCGTATTACGAAAATCAGGGAGAAGAAATCTGGGACCATTTTGATAAGATAAAACAGGGCCTTGCCGAAGAAAACATCCGGAAGCTTAAGGAACTTTACCCGGAGATTCCTGAAGCATTGCTCGGTCTCCTGAAATATGTGGACGGCACTTACTGGCGGGAATACAGCGGAGAGAAGATTGCCTTGTACTTTCTCGGTTCCGATATGGAGGAATATCCCTATTACCTGCTGTCTTCCGGGGAGATGATCGAAAACCGGGATCTGGCAGCCAGATATTATAAAGATTATATCGAAAGGGAATATGACGAAGTAGAAGTGGATGAAAAGATTACCAGTACGGCAAAAGATCTGAAATGGCTCCATTTTTCAGACTGCATGAACAACGGCGGAACCTCGCAGCTGTTCATCGATTTCAGTCCGTCGGAAAAAGGGACAAAGGGCCAGATCGTACGCTTTGTCCACGATCCGGATGAATTGCGCGTTATTGCCGGCAGTTTTGAAGAATATCTGAACATGCTGATGGATAAAGGATATGATTTTATCAATGAAGAATTTCTGGAGTAAATGCTAAAACACTTGCCGGATGAAGAAAAAAGACATCAGAACCTATTTCAAAGCCATTACGGAAGGTAATCTCGAAAAAGCAGCGGAACTTATCGAAACAGATAGGTCTTATCTTACCGTATGCAGTTTTGCGCCACCTAAAAAGAATGACGGACAGTCCGGGCTGCAGGTAGCTTTTAAAACCGGAAACTTCGATATCGCCGGACTTCTGATCGAAAAAGGAGCAGACGTCAATTTCATGGAAACCTCAGCCATCAACGAATGGACAGCACCCGTCCTTCACGATTGTATCCGGGCGATGATCTTTAACACCTATACGCTCCGGAAAAATGAGGACCGGTTCAATCAGGCCTATTCTCTCTTTCAGCAGATGCTGCAAAGAAAAGCAGATCCCAACGCTGTGGATTCGTATGGCAACAATTGCCTGCACCGCGCCATTCTGGATGCCAACCAGATGATCAGTCATCCGAATGCAGATCTGTCCGGCGGTATTCTGTTGCAGCAGCTCAGGAAAATATTTAAAACCCTCATTTCAGCAGGGGCCGATATTCACCGGCATGACGAAAGAAGGCCGGATGCGGAAAGTTTAATAAAAAATTTCAGGCTGGAAAATTATAGGTTGTGGTAAGCGAAGACTGATAAAACCAGCAAGTCTCGTTTAAATGATCAAACATTCAAAAACACAAAACAGATGAATCTAACAAAAGAACAGCAGGACATCATCAACTCGTCCGGAAATATTAAGATCAATGCCGTAGCCGGATCAGGGAAAACCACCACCGTTATCGAATACGCTGCCACACGCCCGGCGGAAAGCAAAATCCTGTACCTGGTCTTCAACAAAGCAGTACGCATCGAAGCGGCCAAAAAGTTTGCAGACAAAGGGCTTCATAACGTCAGGGTGGAGACCGCCCATTCGCTGGCATTCCGGCATATCGTTTTCCGGTACAATTACAAAGTCCGCGCACAGGGCTACAAAACCCATGAAATTGCCGCCCTCCTGAACCTGCAGGGCAACGGTGAGAAACATGCCGAATATATTGTCGCCAATCACATCAACAAATGCATTGCCTATTTCTGCAACAGCGACAAACGAAAAGTACAGGACCTGAACTACCTCGAAACCGTTACCGATCCGAAAGCCAAAGCCTTCGTCTCCACTTTCTACGATTACATTATTGCACAGACCCGGCTGCTGCTGAGTAAGATGGACAAAGGCGAAATTGAGGTGACCCACGATTTTTACCTGAAGAAATTCCAGCTGCTGAACCCGGAGCTCGGCTACGACTATATTCTTTTCGACGAAGGCCAGGATGCTTCTCCGGCGATGCTCGGCCTCTTCTTTAATCAGAAAGCCGTGAAAGTGATCGTCGGCGATACCCACCAGCAGATCTACAGCTGGCGGTACGCCGTAAATTCGCTGGAAAAAGCAGACTTTACCACCTATCACCTTTCCACCAGCTTCCGGTTCGGACAGGATATTGCAAGTCTGGCTTCTGAAGTACTGGATTTGAAAAGCCACCTTGATGAAAACTTTAAAACTTCCGTTTCCATAACGGGCGCAGGCAACAGCAAAGAAATCAAAACCCGGGCTACCCTGGCAAGAACCAACCTCGGGCTGCTGCTGAAGGCCATCGAATACGTGACGGAAAACAAAAAATCCAGGCAGATCTATTTTGAAGGCAACATCAACTCCTATACCTATGCCGATGACGGCGCCTCGCTTTATGACGTTCTGAATCTCTACACCAACAAACGCCATCTGATTAAGGATGAACTGATCCGGTCGATGAAGGACCTCCGTGAGCTGGAAGATTATATCGAAAAGACGGAAGATGTGCAGCTTTCCCTGATGGTAGAAATTATTAAAGAATATGAAAGTGAAATTCCGGAAATCATCAACACTATCAAAAAAAGACATGTAACAAACAATGATAAAAACAGGGCCGACATGATCTTCTCCACCGTCCACCGCTGCAAAGGAATGGAATACGATTCGGTAGAGCTGGTGAATGATTTCATTTCCGAAAAAAGACTGACTAAACTTAAGGAAGACCGGAAAAGCTTTGAGCTGAACATCCCGAAGTTCAATGAAGAGATCAACCTGCTGTATGTGGCGGTGACGAGGGCTAAAAACAGCCTTTCCATTCCTGAAACCCTGCTCCCGGACGCCTTTATTCTGGAATCGCCTTCCATTCAGGTAGTAAAAGTAAAAGAGGTAGAGGATCCTCTGCCTAAGAAAACATCTTCATCCGGGACAAAAACCAGGAATAAAACAGAAAAGGCCTATTCCGCAGAACAGATCAGAGCAACCCACAAAGGTGCTTACAAACCATGGACGCAGGATGAAGATGATGAACTGGCCGGTATGTTCAGCGACGGATGCCCGATCAGGGAAATCGCAGATCATCTGGGCAGGACCCGGGGAGCCATCGTGGCCCGGATTAAAAAGCTGGAGCTTGAAAATTTTTACTGATTTAAAGTAGACTCTTAAGGGGCTGGAAGAAAAAAGCAGGATGCCGGAAGTTCTTGTTGTAAATATAAAATTAATGATCCCGCAATGAAAGACATCAGACCGATAACTATTGAAAAATACAGCACGCCTGTTTATGAATCCACAGACCAATATATTTATAGAAATACGAAGGAAAATACCTTCGTCACTGCCATAAGCTTTGAGCTGGAAGAAGATGAAGATTCCCAATATCCGCTGGAAGACCTGCTAGATTACTTCGACCTCTTTATTTCGGATTTTATTGATCCGGGATCTTTTGATCAATCCAAATATCTAAGTGCTGAATTTGCCGGGGATCTTGAGGATATCCGAAATTTTCTGAAATCCGTTTTAGGGAAAAGGGTATACAATGTAGATATTGAAGGGGAAAACGGTGAACAATTTACCAGGCTTATCATAGAATAAACGGATTTTTTCGCATTAAATTAATCCGCTCTCAACTTTCATACAAATTATCCCCAATTCTTCAGAAGGAAATCCGTAAGGCCGGTGGAATCTGTTGTTTTAATTTTGCGTGAATTTAAAACAAACGATCTATGAAACATCTATTTTCCTTTTTTGCCCTTCTTATTTTTGGATTTGTATTGGCACAGCAGATTCCTCAATATAAAAATGATACGCTTACCACCTCTTCAGGATTTAAAGTACATGAAGGTCTGGAACTTAAAATCGGAACCGGTTCTATGAATGACGGTGATTTCAAATTTATAAGAACCAATGCGGCTTCTTTATTTAATTATTACTCTACGACCGGATATCAGGGTCTTGCCAATCAGGCCAATTCATTCCGCCGCAGTAACTCCGGATTGACTTTTAAAGTAAAAAAAATCATGTCCAGAGGCAACAAGAGAAACGGCTTTGTCTATTATGCAAAAATCGGCTACGGACTGGTCAATTACGAAGTTGATATAGAAAATGCCATTAAGGCAAGAGAAATTTTGGTTCCTGACGAATTCTTACCTAAAGAAAAATCAAAATATCAGAATAATGAAAGCAAGTATGATCGGCTAAAAAAAATCAAAGAATTAAAAGATTCGGGAGTGCTTTCTGACGAAGAATTTGAAAAAGAAAAAAGTAAAATTATGAATGAAAAATAAGATTGAACGGCTATAATCCTAACCGATAAACTTAGTTGAATAACAAGGTTCAGTTTTTAAAATTTTATCACAGCTGTTTTCTAATCTTTGTTTTGAAATCGGATAACTAAAAAGCTTTGGCAAAATATCCGGAGAAATTTAATTATGGCTAAATGACAAAGCTTTAGATTTCCTACATTTGCTTTAATAGAACAGATATGAAAAAAGAATTCAAACTGAGATCGTGGGAAAAGGAAGACCTCGGCAGTCTGGTAAAATATGCAGACAATTTAAACATCGCCCGGAATATGACCGATAGGTTTCCGCATCCTTATTCGGAAAAAGATGGTAGAGGATTTATTGAATTTGCCACTACGGACGATTCCGCCCATATTTTCGCTATTGAAGTGGACGGTGAAGCGGCAGGCGGTATCGGAATTCATTTTCAGCACGACATCTACCGGAAGAATGCCGAACTTGGCTACTGGCTGGGAGAACCTTTCTGGGGGCATGGAATCATCAGCCGGGCTATTCAGCAAGTCGTGGATTTTACCTTTCAGAATGACAATGAAATTGACCGGATTTTTGCCCGCCCGTTCGGCAGCAACACCGCTTCCCAAAAAGTCCTGGAAAAGAACGGATTCTCACTGGAAGCCCGGTTTGTAAAAACCCTGATTAAAAATGGCGGATTACAGGATGAGCTGGTATATGCCATATGCAGGGAAAATTTTTATCATGATTAATATTCTTTTACCCTATGGATTTAAAAAGCACAGCCGAAAAAATCATCCGTCTTAAAAATGCCGATCTTGAACTGCGGGAACGGCTGGTTCGCAACGGAGAATTGGGAGCAGGATATCATGAAGAAATGCAGAACCTTCACATCAGAAATTCAGAAATTCTTGGTGAAATCATAGATCGTACCGGCTATCCTACTGTTGAGAAAATGGGTGAGGAAGCAAGTGAAGCAGCATGGATGGTTATTCAGCATGCCATCGCCCGGCCGGATTTTATGAGAAGATGCCTGAAACTGCTGGAAGACTCTGCGCCTGAAACCCATATCGAGAAAATCAATATAGCGTACCTGTACGATAGGATTGCCGTTTTTGAAGATCGTCCGCAGCTCTACGGAACCCAGTTCGACTGGGACGAAAACGGGCAGTTGAGCCCCAACGCTTATGATGACCTGAACAAGGTAAACGAAAGACGGAAATCACTGGGACTGAATTCACTCGAAGAGCAGACGGTCCTTATCAGAAACCGTGCCCTGAAAGAGAATCAAAATCCACCGGCTGATCTGAAGCAGAGAAAAGCAGAAATGGAAGCCTGGAAAAAATCAGTGGGATGGACTACCTGAAGACTTTTATCCTCCTACTCACATAGCCTTTCAACGTTTCAAAAAAAATCAGGTAAAATATTTAATCTCCCGGAAAGGAACATTTCAACTCGGACATCATGTCTGAAACCCAATGATACAAAGGAAAGTCCGAAGAATATAATTCACCACACAATGAACCATTGATTTACTGCTTTAAAATCCGTAGACTACCTGAATACCACGGTGTCTTTTTTGCTTATCTTTAGACAAAAATTTTATGAAACAAACTTTACTCCTTCTGCTTGCCTCGGCAGGCATTCTATCGGCTCAGACCACCATTACCAAAGCATTCAATGATCCTGTAGCCGGGGAATCGGTAGCCTACACGGGCGTTGTCGGAACTCCTGATAATTCAGCTACGGGTGCCAATACCACTTTTAACAACGGTTCACTGACATTTGCAGGATCGGCTACAACAGTTTACTCTACCCCAACCGCGGGTGAAATCACTACTTTTCCTGGATCTACCCTTAAAATGACCGGTACCGGCAATACGGTCTATTATAAACAAACTGCTTCCAAACTTGAAATTACCGGATTGGTAACTCCGGATGCCACCCTGAATTTATCGGCCAACAACGGGACATTCATCAGCTATCCCACCCAGTATACGGCAACAACGGAAACGGATATAGCACAGGGAACATTCTCTTCCACCGCCGTAAGCGGGCTTTGCCGAGGAACCATCACCATCAATCCCAATGCTTCCGGAACCCTGATCCTGGGAAGCGCTACTTTTGCCAACGTTTTAAGGGTCAGATCTGTACAGACCTTCAATTTATATTTACCGAACGATACTAATTTCCTGTTTCCAATCGGAACCATTACCAACACGTCTTATTCGTATTACAGCAGTACGAAGAAATTCCCTCTGCTGACCACCATTCAGACGGTAGTGAATGTACCGGTGGCGAACATCAACAACCAGACGACCGACGGAGCGCAGGCGCTGAGCTCGGCATTCCTTGCAACAGGAGAAACCATCACAAAAAAATCAGGGCTGCAGGTATACCCGAATCCGGCTCAGGATTTTATCGGGTTCAAAGGGCAGACCGATGATTATTCAACGGCCAAAATCTACAGTGTAGACGGAAAGCTAATTAAAACATCAGAGATCCAATCCGGAAAGATCCAGGTGGCCGATCTTCCCGCCGCTTCTTATTTTATCGAAGTAGCCGGAAAAAGCAATCAGAAGCCGGAAGCTGCAAAGTTCATTAAAAAATAAAATCCGTATTATTACAGATAACAGAATCCGCCCGGAAATTCCCGGGCGGATTTATTGTTCGTATTAAACCGCTTTCGCCTGATGCTATTATTGAATTCTTCCGTTAAAAAGCGAAAGATATTGGCAGCTGATGATATATACTGAAAAAACGTCCAGCTTCCGGCATCCCGCTCCCAGCGTGTTAAACCGGGTTCTGCTTTGGATTCATTATCAATTTAATCAGATCTTTAATGAATTTGGAATTAAAAAGTAGCGGCCGGTGCCGTATAATTGTTCAGCTTCTTGTCCAGTTCCGTCTTTTTGCCTTTTGAGAAATCATAGCTGAAGCCCAAGACAAACATGGATCTGTTGTTCATGATCCGGTTGACCCGGCTGTAGTTCACCAGGCTTTCCGGAAGGCTTTTGGTTTTATATTCCGAAGGCATGCCGATCCAGTACATCCCCGCCATAAAGGTCCACTCTTTCTTTTTATAACTGGCAAACGCATGGTTCTGGTTTTCGTTGGTACTCAAAAAGGCTCCGTTCAGCGTGTAGACCGGAATATTCAGCTGGTACTGAAAACTGAAGGATTTATACTCCGAAGACAGCACCAGGTTATTGGCCAGGTAATTATTTTTAATCAGGGCACCTTTGCCGGTCCTGACGGTTTCCGTTGCCGGAGTCAGGTTTACCTTTACCACCAGGAGACTGCTGCCGAACGGTTTATAAGATCCCGAGAGCTGAAGCCCGAACCGCTGGGCGTTTTTCGCGTTTTCATACGTCAGCGCATAGCCGAAGTTCTCATCCGCTACGTAATACTGGTTGATCATCCGGTCCGTATACTGGTAAAACAGGTTGGCATTAAAATCAAAATGCTTGTTGTTTAAGGAGTAGATCAGGTTATTGCCAAAGATCTGCTGTGATTTCAGAAACGGGTTTCCGCGCTGTACGATATTCGGAGCCATCTGCACGATGTTGCTGCTCAAAGCGGCACTCCACGGGCTTACCGGCTTGTAGCTGCTGGTGAAACGCAGGCTTTGGTTATCTTTCAGCTGGTATCCTAAAATAACCTTGGGGGTAAATGCCCACTGATCGAAGGTGTTTTCAGCACTTTTGTTGTGGATATTCGTAAGGCCCGCTCCTATCCGGTAGCTGAACTTTTTTACTTTTCCCGAAAATTCCGTATAAAAATACTGCTCCAGGTAATTTACGCTGTATTCAGAAAAGCCGGACAGGTTCTGCAGGTCATTGGAAATCGCCGTATTGGAAATCCGGTATCCCGAAGAAAGTTTTCCTGCTTCAAAAGTATGGATGTGGGCCAGCTCTCCGACGATGCCGGTCTGCCGGGTCCGGAGATTCATATCGTTATCGAAGACGGAAGTTCCGGAAGAGATCACCCATTCTTTCGCCAATTCGGAAGTACGGGTCGTAAAAGTGGACCCTACAACATTCAGGCTGAGCTCGTCTTTTTTACCGATATTTTTGGAAAAATAAAGGTCCAGGGTCGGTGTCGTATAATTGGAAGACCCGTTTTTCAGCAGAGCATGTTCTTCCGTAAAGCTGTCTCTGGTAAAAATGCTGCCTCCGGTTCCTTTGATGAAGCTCGTAAAAATATCCGCATTCATTTTCGCCTGGAAAGCATAATGGTCCGGGACCATCCGGGTGTACCGCAACGCCACATTCTGAGAGGTATAACCGAAGTGGTCAACTTTGTTTTCGTCGGTCCGGTAATGGCTGCTGTCCAGCTGGTAATCGTAGATGCTGTGAACCTTCCGGTTGTTGTAATCCCTGAGATTGATGGAATACTCCAGGCCGATGTTGTTCTTTCCTTTGGTAAAGTTGGCATAGGCCGATCCGTTTACAAAACCGGTATTCAGTGCCGAGCTTACATCCGTCCCAAAAACATAGCCGGTTTCTGTAGAACGGGTAATCAGGTTCACCACGATATCCGCTCTGGTGGCCCACCGGGCCGGCGGGATATCGTAATACTCCACTTTCACCACTTCGGCCGGTGCCACGCTGCGGATCTGCATATCCGTGGCTTCAATTCCATTGATTAAAAACAAGGTCGTTCCGCCCTTTGTACTCTTCAGCGTATTGGTGATGGGGTCCAGCTGCAGTTCCGGCAAAGTCCGGATGAGGTCTTTTGCATATCTGGCTTTTTCCAGGGCTTCCTTGTCAAAGGTGTAGACCGACCGATCCGCCATCTGTTTTTTACGGCGGGCTTTAACGATCACCTCACGGATCTCTGCCGTTCCGGTGGTATTCATGGTATCATTCTTTACATTTTCCTGTGAGAACACGAATATTCCGCACAGGGAAAGCAATGAACTTATCGTTTTTTTCATTTTGAATTTTGAATAATATGAAATAAGACAAATAAAACGGATGAACTGTTACATCAGAATGCAATTTAATTCACGAAGGATCAGTACATACTTTACAAAGAGAATATTAATTTTAATATATGGATGTAAATTTCGCAATTATTTGCCCGTTTTTTGCTTTCACCTCATCAACACCTTAAATATATGATTATGAAAAAATACTTCCTATTGTTGCCATGCGTTGTGTTCTCAGGGTTATCCGCACAGGAAATTTCCGCTCCTGATGCTTCAGATAAGATGAACATCGTTAAAACGAATGTTACCGCTTATGCGTTCAGAAACATTAACCTTTACTATGAAAGAGCCTTTACCCAGTGGTTTTCACTGAATATGGGATTTGGTGCCATGCCTGAGGGAAAAGTACCTTTCATCAATTCCTTTCTGAAGGATGATGATGAAAGAAGATTTCAGAACCTCGAAATAAAATCCTTCAGTTTTACCATCGAACCGCGTTTTTACCTGGGAGCGGGGTACGGCAAAGGATTTTACATCGCCCCCTATTACCGGTACTCCAAAGTAACTTCCAACACCTTCGACTTTTATTATGACTATACCTTCAGCGGGACCACCTATGAGATTCCGCTGAAAGGAAACGGCGGTGCCCACGGAAACAGCGGCGGACTGATGGTCGGGGCTCAGTTTTTCCTCACCAAAAGCCGCAACTTAGTCCTTGACGTATGGATTGCCGGTGCCCATTACGGAAAAGGCCAGGGCGATTTTATCATGACCAGCGATGTGGTACTGACCCCCGATATGCAGGCACGGCTGAAACAGGAAATCGAAGACCTGGATATTCCTTATGTAAATTATACGGTAGAAACCAATTCCAGCGGGGCCAAAGTGAATGTGGACGGGCCATGGCTGGGATTCCGCAGCGGGCTCTCCGTAGGATACCGGTTCTAGAAGAAATAATTTGAATATTCGTAAAACCGTTCTATCTTAGAGCGGTTTTTATTTACCGAATGAAAAAATTTTATACCGCCGTTTTTATTCTGCTGGTTTTGCTGCCTATGGTTATTTACCTCAACCCTTTTACCTGGGGAATGAGAAGGATGCCACGCTATGAGCCGAGCCAAAAGACCGCTGAGCTCATGATGCAGCTGAACAAAAAGTATCATATCGATATGGATCCCAGTGAAACTATAGATACCCTCTGGTATTTCCGTGATCTTAAGCACCACCGGATTTCCGGACTGGAGCATTTCAGGATAGAAGCCCTACAGCAGGGCAGCATTCCGGTTGATATTGAAGCAGTGAAAGCCTATGCTACGGAATTTATGGCAGGTTTTGATCATAAAAAGTATTTCGATTCGATGCTGGTATCGGTCAACAGAGATTCTGTATTACTTAAATATAAAATGAAATGAAAGCTCTAACCCTGTGTAAAGTCCAGTCCTGCGTTTATCTGTTGATCATCATTTTCAGTCTTCAGCATTTCTTTTTCCGGGAATTTAATTATGGATTTGACGGATATGAAAGAATAGTCAGCGGAATCATGGCGGCATCGGTCGTTACCGTGCTGATTTCGGTAATTGTCCTGATTAGGCAGGCCATCATCTTCATCAACCGGGAAAACATCTGTAAAACCGAAAGGAAATACCTGATCCTGAACCTGTTCCTTTATTACGCAACATTGATCTCCAGCCTTTGTATGTCAGGAGAAATAAGGCATTAAAAAACAATGACAATACCGAGACTCTTTTATGTGGACCTGATAACTGACAAATAGAATAGAAAAACAAACGCGGCTCAGGAATCTGTACCGCGTTTTTATTTAATGATAGGCTTGCTTAAATTTGGCCAGAATATTGTCCAGATTATGCCGCTGAACATACACGCTCTTAACATCTTCATACCGTGGCGACTTGTAAAAGACTTCGTGGAAATCCATGCTGCCGTTCCCGACTTTCACCACTTTCTGTACTTCGATATTCAACTTTCTCAACTCGTCTTTAAAAACCTGAAATTCGTCTTGGATATTTTTCATCTATTTTGGATATTTTAATTAAAAAGTACTTATTTATATCAAACACCCTACCAAAGTAAAGGGGGCTTGTTTAATTTCAGAATAAAGTTAGCAAATTATTCAATACAAACATAACGGTTTATCATTATTTTTTAATTTTATTTGCCATAATACAAAATATTTATAGGTATCCGTGCATTTTTCACAGATCACGACATAATGAAATTTAGTAAATCACCGATGAATAAAGCTTTCCGGAAGGCCTTCCGAAGAATGTTTTCCTGCAGTGTTTAATTTTTTTCCGATTTAAATTAAGAACATGTAATTGGTTGTGCAGAGACGGATTTCTTTATTTTTCATCGAAAAAGAAATGAAACTGTAACAATTTGTATTTCCTTAAAACCTATTGTTAAAAATTACCTTGAATTACTTGCTCCGACTAAAGAACGATGCCGCCGGCCTGCTGCAGTTTGTAAAAAAGCCGACTGATGTACAGATCATCATTTCTACCGGAAACAAATGGATGCTTATTTTTAGCCTGTTGATTATTGAAATTATACTTCATTTTATTATGGTATTCCCTTTCAATTACCTGGTAGATCATTTGATATCCGTTCAGGAAGCTTATCCGTTAAGCAGCCTTACTTTATTAAACCTTTTCTTGTTAGCAGTGATTGCGGCACCGCTGCTTGAGGAACTCCTTTTCAGGTATGTACTGAGATACAACCGGCTTTTTCACCGCTTTTTCACCCGCGAAAAATGGAACAGGATTTTTCCTTATCTGGTGTATGTTTCTGCTTTTGCGTTCGGTTTCGTCCATTTGGACAATTACGTAAACCACTCCTGGAAATTTTATGTTTTATCCCCGCTCATTATTATTTCCCAGTTATCGGGCGGATTTATTTTAAGCTATATCCGGGTAAGGCTGAACATGCTGTACAGCCTGCTGTACCATGCGGTATGGAATCTGCTCTTTGCCATTATTGTTCCGTTTATTATTCTCTCCTTCACCCCGCCTTTTACGGCTCATACTTCACGTTACAGCATCAGCATCGAAGAAAAAGCTTTTCTGCTTCCCGGCGATGCGATAACTCTTGAAGCGGATATTCAAAATGATAGAATTTACAGCCTGAAAGCGGATCATTACCAGCTTCAATATCTGCTGGATTATCTCTATGGCACAAACCGGAAGATTACTGACGAAGGTTTGGTGAATATCCGTTTTACCTCCGCAAAAGGAATTTCAAAAGAAGAATTTTCAGACATCCTGAAAAGGAATTATGCAATCAAATAAAAAATCAAGGGTTAAAATCAGCATCGATTTTAACCCTTGATTTTTTATTTCTTTAAAACAATTATTTCTACTTTTCCTCTTCTTCCAGCTCGATCTCATGTCGCAGCTGGGCTTTATATAAAGTGGAATAGTACCCGTTTTTATCTAAAAGTTCGAGGTGCTTACCTTCTTCTACGATTTTCCCGTGCTCCATCACAATGATCTTGTCTGCCTTTTCAATGGTTGAAAGCCGGTGGGCGATGATAATGGACGTCCGGTTTCTGGTAATTTTTTCCGTGGCCCGCTGGATCAGCTTTTCACTTTCGTGGTCTATGGACGAAGTGGCTTCATCCAGGATCAGGATCTTCGGATCGGACAGGTAGGCCCGCAGGAAAGACAGCAGCTGCCTCTGCCCTAAAGAAATCGATGAACCCCTTTCGCTCACCACATAATCGTAACCGCCCGGAAGCTGCTCTATAAACTGGTCAACCTCGATTTCCCGGGCACCCGCTTTTATTTTATCCAGCGTAATGCTTTCGTCCCCGAAGGAGAGGTTCTCGAAAATACTGCCGTGGAACAGGAAAACATCCTGCAATACCACGCCGATATGGCTTCTCAGGTTATACAGTTCATAATCTTTCAGATCGGTATCATCAATCAGGATATTTCCTGAATTGATATCGTATAGCCGGGTAATCAAACTGATGATCGTGGATTTTCCGGCTCCGGTAGCGCCTACGATGGCCACCGTTTCGCCCGGGTTTACCGTAAAATCGATTCCTTTCAGTACTTCCTGCTTGTCGTCATAGGCAAAATGCACATTTTTAAATTCGATCTTTCCGTTAAAATGATCTTTCTGTATGGTTCCGGTATTCGGCATGGAATTGTCTTCATCCATTAATCCCAAAACCCTTTCCGCTCCCACTATACCACGCTGGATGTTGTTGAAACGGTCTGCAATCTGCCTCAACGGACGGATCAGCATGGAAATGTACTGGATAAACGCGATCACCACCCCTGCACTGATCGTGATATAGCCTCCGTAAAAAAGAATGAACCCGATGAACAGTGATGAAATGAGTTCAACTACAGGGAAGAACAGCGAGAAGATGAAAACCGTTCTCAGCAAAGCGTCCTTGAGGGTAATATTAATATCATCAAATTTTTTAAATTCGGACTGCTGCCGGTTGAATACCTGAATGATCGGCATTCCCGCCAGCCTTTCCTGTACAAAAGAGTTCTGGTTGGACGTCCAGTTCCTCTCGTCCCCGAATGCCTTTTTCAGCCTCTTCTGGAAAAACCGGGTAATGACCACCATCAGCGGCAAAATCGCCAGTGTAATATAACTCAGGTGAACATTGGTACTGAACATCATGATGAGGACAAAGACAATTCTCAGGACGTCCCCGAATACCATCAGGAAACCGTCGGTGTAAACGGTGGCAATGGTTTCCACATCACCCACCGCCCGGGTAACCAGCTGCCCGATCGGCGTCTTATCGAAAAACGAGGTTTTAAAATAAATCAGCTTGTTGTACAGTCTTTCCCGGATATCCCGGATCACATTCTGCGATATAAAATTGGAAAAGTAAACGAGGAAAAAGTTGAGCACCGTTTCAGCACACACCAAACCTACCAGCAGATAGATATGCTTCATCATCAGCGCTTTATCTTTCAGTCTGGTAATATCGTTATCCACCACCTCCATCGTGAGATAAGGCCGGTACGTGGAAACCATGGCAAGGATAACGGAGATTATTAACGTAAGGATAAACCATGAGCGGAACTTCATTCCGATAAAGAACAGCCGCTTCACGATCCCCCAGGTATCTTGTTTTTTCATTGTACGAATTGAAGAAAGAATTACATAAAATTCTATGCAAAAATAAGACTTTCTAATTTGTCAGGCTTTATGGCAGGATGAATTCGTGATGAAAATTTGTGATGACCGTTATTTACGGGATAGATAAAGCCGGAAGAGGGAGGCCGGAGACTTGAAGTTTTTATCTGTATGAGCGCCAAAGATCTATAGTCGGTTAATTATAGTCCAGGGCCATCTGCTTTTTAATGTAGATTCAATGGTATTTCTCTCGTTTTAAATATTTTAAACAAACAGAAATGATCAGAAAATTTAATGGATTTTGTAGCCTGATGCAAAAAGCATTTTGTCATTCAGGACCCTCAGAATTATTTTTCACGAAAAGCACTTCCATCATCCAGCTTCTCTCTTCCAGCCTTTTGAGACGGTTTCTATTTGGAGTTCAGGTTTTTTACAATTCCTTTTTTCCGATTTCATCGATCTCCATGGCCGGTTTTTTCAGGCTTTCCTTCCGGAACTTATCTTCCAGGATCTTATAGAATCCCCAGACTGCCGCTACGGAAAGAATCCAGCCTACCAGGTTCAGTGCCGAAAACTGCATAAAGTTGTTGTCCTCCAGAGAAGCCGGATCCGTAATCCCTGCATAAATTCCGTAGGAGAAGGCGAAAACAAACTGGGTTCCCAGGTAGACGCCCAAAGCCAGAAGGCCGTAATGCCATTTTGTTTTTCCGAACCGTCCTGCAAGACCTGCGTAATAACGGTAAGCGGCAATTAAAATAAAAATTCCAATCATGGTACTCGTTTTTATTATGTTAAAATAAGAATGCCAAAGATAATCATCTTTTTATTTCCCTCAGAAAATTAAGCAGATTTTACAATTAAAACTTGGTTATACAATATTAAACCTTTGTTTTTCCTAGCGTTTAATCATCGCAAAGTTAGACAAAGTTTTTTGCAATGAATTCCTTTTAATAAAGCTGAACAAAGGCATTTTTATTTAAAAATGCAAGACAAAATTTTAAAGTGAGTTTCAATCAAAGTCATAGCCCACATCCACCAGGTATAGCCCGTGCGCCGGCGCGGACGTCCCTGCGGAATTGCGGTGCCTGTCTTCAATCACTCTCCGGACTTCTTCGGGTTTCAGCTTTCCGGTACCTACTTCCACCAGGGTACCGACGATTGCTCGTACCATATTCCGGAGGAAGCGGTTGGCGGAAACCGTGAACTTCAGCTCGCTCCCATCCTGCTCCCATTCTGCTTTATAGATTTTGCAGAGGTTGGTTTTGTTATCGGTGTGAAGTTTGGCAAAGCTGGTAAAATCTTCATACTCGAATAAAATGGTACAGGCTTCACTCATCTTATCAACATCCAGCGGCTTTCTCCAGTGCTGCCATGCCGATTCTTCGGTAAACGGGTTTTTCTCCAGCGAAATATAGTATTCATAGGTTCTGAAGGTGGCATCGAAGCGGGCATGAAAGTCATGCTTTACCGGAAAAATCCTTTTAATGGAAATATCCGGCGGAAGAAAGCTGTTCAGCCTCCTCGAAAGATTCTCATCCACTGGCTGTTCCGTATCGAAATGGGCGAACATCTTCCTGGCATGGACACCGGTATCCGTTCTTCCCGCTCCCGTTGTTTTAATATTCTCCCGTAAAATCGTGGAAAGCGCCTTTTCCAATTCTTCCTGCACGGAGATGGCCTCCGGCTGGATCTGGTAGCCGAAATAATTTTTGCCGTTGTAAGAAAATTCAATGAAATACCTCATTGTCATAAAAATAAGTCTGCAAAAATACTGTAATTTAATGATAATCAACCGCAGAATTTTTAAAATAAATATTGAAAAGAAGCTACCATATTGATTCAAATCCATGTGAAAATTCCTATTTTTGCAAGGTATGAAAAGATGGTACCTCTATCCTTTTTCCTTAGGCTATCACATGGTAACGGGTATCCGGAATACCCTGTATGATTTAGGGCTTTTTAAATCGACGAAATTCAATACCCCGATCATCTGTGTCGGGAATCTTTCCGTAGGCGGAAGCGGGAAATCGCCGATGGTGATGTATCTGGCCCAGTTTTTATCCAAACATTACCGGACCGGTGTGCTGTCCCGCGGTTATGGCCGGCATACGAAAGGCTATGCCGTCACGAATTATGAAAGCAATTATAAAACGGTAGGTGATGAAGCCATGCAGCTTTTCGAGCGTTTTAAAAACCGCTTTGTGATTGCCGTTTCCGAAGAGCGCGTTCCCGGCGCACGCAAAGTCATCAGCGATATGGACCTGGATGTCCTGGTTCTGGATGATGCCTTGCAGCACCGCGCCATCAAAGCCGGATTCAATATCCTGATGACGGATTTTAACGATCCTTATTTCAAAGACCACCTTCTTCCGGGCGGGGACCTCAGGGAATCAAGAGCCGGCTCCAAAAGGGCGGACCTCATCATGGTAAGCAAATGCCCGGACGAACTTACGGAAGAAACCAAGCAGTATTACATTTCAAGGATACGGCCGGACCGTACCCAGAAGGTATTCTTCTCCTCCATCGGCTATGACGAAAACGTGTACGGAAGGGAGAAAATGCTGCCGGACAACAACCTGAATTATTATGACATCCTCCTGATTACAGGAATCGCCAATCCGAAACCCCTGCTTACCCACCTGGCGAAATTTTCGCAGCGGGTAAAGCATCTGAAGTTCCGGGACCACCATAATTTTACAGAAGCGGATATCAAGAATATCGTTGCCGAATACAAGAAGTTAGGGGAATATAAATTAATCTTAACCACCGAAAAAGACTACGTGCGTCTTAAAAGTTTTGACTACCTTCGGGATATTGTCTACTACTGGCCGATCAATGTGATCATTGATAAAAAGGAAGAATTCAACCAAATCATCTTAGATTATGTTAGAAAAAATTAAGCAGGCTGCAGAGTTTATCAAAAGCACGATTAAAGACATTCCTGATTTTGCCGTTGTTCTCGGTTCGGGGCTGGGAAAGCTGCAGGATGAAGTGGAAGCCATCCGGGTACTGGAATATCATGAAATCCCGAATTTCCCGCAGACCACTGTTGCCGGACATGGCGGTAAACTGATCTTCGGAATGCTGGAAGGCAAAAAGGTACTGATGATGAGCGGCCGTTTCCATTATTACGAAGGCCACTCCATCGAGGCCGTGGTTTTCCCGGTACGGGTTTTCCATCTGCTGGGTATCAAAAACCTCATTCTTTCCAATGCTTCCGGCGGCATCAACCCGGATTACCGGATCGGTGATATCGCCATTGTGAAAGACCACATCAACATGATGCCTGAGCATCCGCTCCGTGGCAAAAACATCGATTCTTTCGGTCCCCGTTTTGTGGATATGAGTGAGCCTTATAACCGGAAAATGATCTCAGTGGCCGAAACCGCAGCGGCTGAAAATAACATTCCCATTCATCAGGGAATTTACGTTGCCCTGCAGGGGCCGACGTTTGAAACTCCGGCGGAATACGGCATGATCAAAGCCATCGGTGGTGATATGGTAGGCATGAGCACCGTTCCGGAAGTCATCGTGGCTAAACATATGGGAATGGACGTTTTCTGCGTTTCAGTGATAACCGATCTGGGCGGTCCGGACATCGCTTTCTCCGTTTCCCATGAAGAAGTGCTGAATGCCGCCAATAAAGCGATGCCGAATGTGATTGCCGTGGTGAAAGGTGTGGTGAAAAACTATTAAAAAGCAGGAAGAGGAAAGCTGGATGCCGGAAGTTTTTAGCATCGAACAATATGGCTTTTATCCTGTCAATAGCAAATCCGGCTGGCTTTCTGCCATTTTTGTTTGTTAATTAAATTAATCATAGAATTCACTATATCAATAGAAATTCTCAATCTTACGCATTATCAGGATGTCATGAAAAGCAGTCCCGAATCGCGCTTTATAAGCTAAATTTGCAGAAATATTTTTTTGAACATGAAAAAACTGTTGTTATTATTGATGATGGGAATTTTCGGATTAAGCTGTTCACAGCAGGCTCCGAAAGTCCTGAAAAAGAGTTTTTCCAAAGAAGCTCTGGCTCAGAAACTGGAAAATGAAGAGGGAAAAACAGTAACCATTCAGCAGATCCTGGATCAGCATAAAGGGACAGTGCTTGTTATCGATTTCTGGGCCGGATGGTGCAGGGATTGTCTTAATGCCCTTCCTAAAGCCAAAGAGCTGGAAGCAAACAATACGGATATCGACTTTATATTTCTTTCGCTGGACCGTTCCAGAGAAGGTTTCAATAAAAGCATGGAACGCTTTGAGATGAAAGACAAAGAAAATTACTGGTTTGCGGCCGGCTGGAAAAACGATTTCAACAATTACATTGATCTCAACTGGATCCCGAGATACATGGTCATCGACCAGAAATCCGCCATTGCCAAATATTATGCGATTTCCCCGGAAGATCCCGAAATTCAGGCTACCATCAACAAGCTTTTGAAAAAAGGTTAGACTGAGAATAAGATTCAGATACCTTTAACATTGAATATAAAACCTTGAACTTTAAACTCTGACAGGAATCCATATCTTTGCGGTATGGATTTTCCTTTTCCCACCCGCAAAATCATTCATGTCGATATGGACGCTTTCTATGCTTCTGTAGAGCAGCATGACAATCCTGCGCTGAAAGGAAAAGCCATTGCCGTCGGCGGGCAGCACCGCGGTGTGGTGGCTGCGGCCAGCTACGAAGCCCGTAAATTCGGAGTCCGCTCCGCCATGCCCAGCAAAACGGCCCAGCAGAAATGTCCCGATCTTATTTTTGTTCCCCCGCGCTTCCCCCGGTATAAGGAAGTATCGCGGCAGATCAGGGAAATTTTTTATGAATATACCGATCTGGTCGAACCGCTGTCGCTGGACGAGGCTTACCTGGATGTAACGGAGAATAAAAAAGGCATGGAATCCGCCAACCTTATCGCCAGGGAGATCCGGCAGAAAATTTTTGAGAAAACCGGGCTTACCGCTTCTGCGGGCATTTCCATCAATAAATTCCTGGCAAAGGTGGCCTCCGATATCAATAAGCCGAACGGACAGAAAACCATCCATCCCGATAAGATCGAAAGCTTCCTGGAAGAATTGCCGGTAGAAAAATTTTACGGCGTCGGGAAAGTAACGGCCAATAAAATGTTCAGCCTGGGGATTTACAAAGGGAAAGATCTGAAGAAAAGATCCATTGAAGATTTAACGAGGCTGTTCGGAAAATCGGGGGCGCATTATTACAACGTAGTCCGTGGCATCCATACTTCGGAGGTAAAGCCGCACCGGATCCAGAAAAGCGTCGCGGTGGAAAGAACGTTTTCCGAAGACCTTTTTGAAGAACAGCAGGTGAACGAAAAGCTGGAAAGCCTGAGCGAAGAACTGCACAGCCGCCTGCAGAAAAACAACATTCTGGGGAGAACCCTGACGCTGAAAATCAAGTATAAAGATTTTTCGCTGTATACCCGGAGCATGACGCAGGAAGAGTATTTTTCCCTTCCGGAACAATACGTGAAGACCGGAAAGAAATTGTGGGAACTCCGGCCTTTCGACAAGCCGGTACGGCTGCTGGGGCTATCCCTCTCCCACCTGAATACGGAAGAAAAAAAACAGGTGTCCGTACAGCTAAAAATCCCCTTCGAGGAATTCGATGATCGGTAATCCGTTTTTTTTCACTAAATTGTAGTAACCAAATTTACGATTTTATGAATGAAACGATGATTCAATACTTCCATTGGTACTCCGAAGGAGACGGAAAGCTGTGGAAGCAGACACAAAATGATGCAGAATATTTAGCCGGTCTCGGCATTACATCCGTCTGGCTCCCACCAGCTTATAAAGCAGCAGGCGGGCAAAATTCTACCGGATACGACACGTATGATCTGTATGATCTCGGAGAATTTGATCAGAAAGGAGCCGTAGCGACCAAGTACGGCACCAAAGAGGAGTATCTCAGCGCAATCAAAGCTTTAAAGAAACACAACATCAAAACGATCGTTGATATCGTACTGAACCACAAAGGCGGCGGCGACGAGCTGGAAACCTTTAAAGTGGTAAAAGTAGATGAGAACGACCGTGAAAAAATTATCTCAGACGAATTTGAGATCCAGTCGTATACCAAATTTACATTCCCTGGAAGGAATAAAAAATACTCCGATTTCGAGTGGAATTTCAATTGCTTTACCGGGGTGGACTATGCCGAAGGAATGGATTCCCATATTTACAAGATCAAATCCGAATACGGCGACAGCTGGGAAGAAATGATCGATGATGAAAAAGGGAATTACGATTACCTGATGTTCAACGATATCGAGCACCGTAACCCTTTTGTACGGGAAGAGCTGAACAAATGGGGCAAATGGTATTTCGACCAGACGGATTTTTACGGCGTACGTCTGGACGCGGTAAAACACATTTCCTATAAATTTTATAAAGAATGGCTTACCATGCTGCGTTCCAATACCGGCAGGAACATTTTTGCCGTCGGAGAATACTGGGCTCCGGGACGCCTGCCGCTGCTGAAGAAATACATTGAGGCTACCGAAGGCTGTATGAGCCTTTTCGACAGCTCGCTTCATCACAACCTCCACAATGCTTCTAATGAAGGCGGCTCATATGATCTCCGCCGGATTTTTGATGAAACCTTAACCAAGGAAGACCCTCTGCATTCGGTAACGCTGGTGGATAACCACGATACCCAGCCGCTGCAGGAACTGGAAGCGCCCGTGGAAGAATGGTTCAAGCCACTGGCTTACGCTTTAATCCTTTTAAGAATAGACGGCTATCCGTGTGTATTTTATCCTGACCTGTATGGTGCTCATTATGTAGACAAAGACAAGGAAGGCAATGACCAGGAAATATTCCTTAACAAAGTGGATGGAATCGAAGAATTGCTGAAAGCCAGAAAAGACCATGCGTACGGTGAGCAGCGGGATTATTTCGAGGATGCCAACTGCCTGGGATGGGTACGTGGCGGAGACGAAGAGCATTCCGGATGTGCCGTGGTGCTGAGCAATAAAGATGCTTACGAGAAACCTATGGAAATGGGCGAAAGATACATCGGGAAAACCTTTTATGATGCCTTGGGAAGATCTGAGGATAAAGTCACCATCGATGAAAATGGCTGGGGCAATTTCCCTGTACCCGCCGGAAACGTCAGCGTATGGCTGGAAGAATAGATTAACAGGCTGGAAGAAGGAGGCTGGAATTTTTCCTGCCCATCATCTTAAAATATCAATTAGTATTGCTGTCGACTTTTTTAAACTATTTATTTTAAAAAACTTTGTCAACGTTCAGAACTTTGACAAAGTTTAAATAATACGTTGCAGTACTATCATCGCTCCGGAGGAATTATCGGTTTAATTTGTATTTCAGCAGGTTAAATCAGAGTTTCTGCGGAGTGATTGATTTTATATGCCCTTATGATATTTTTAAGCTAAATTTTCCGGAGTTCCAGCATTTCCGGAAGTTCTGATTTTTCTGATATCTTTCCTGTTGCGGCAAACTCAGCCCACAGTGCCCGAAGCTTTCTGCCATTTTCCTGAACATACGACCACGGAACTTCTTTCAGTAATTCCGAATGTTTCCAGGCTTCTTCATTTTCGAAAATCAGCGGAAGATCAACACAATGCGATGCGCCGATGTTATTATTTTTTAAAGTGGACTTAAGGGTAAACCGGTAAATATTTCCTCCGCCGTCCGCATAATTCCGGGCAAAAGCATCAGCGGGCTTTTTATAAATGGATTCCGTGGTTTTCCGGACAATGCTGTTGAGAATCCTCCTGTGAAGATAAGTATACAGGCCTTCCTGAGCGGTTTTCACATAGAAGGCCGTTTCATCCTGGTTGGACCCGATCAGCACATCGTATTTTTTCGCATTTTTCTTCCATTGTGCCAGACTCTCTTCTTCCGTGCACAACGGGGCAAACCCATATTGCGTACAGAAAGGCATGGCAGTTTTCAGACCGTATTTCCGGAACGAAGGTAAAAAATCCACATATTTATCCACCATTGTTAAAGGGTCTTCTTCATTCTTCAAAAATTCCGTCTTCCGGAAAAACTCCAATGACATTTTCTTTCTGTTGTGTCTGAATCCCAGCGGCGCACTGTGAATAATCGCCCGCTGAAACAACGGGTGCGTGCCTTCCGAAATCATCAGATGGGCAATGGCGTCACCGCCGGAAGACTGTCCGAAAAGCGTGACGTTCTCAGGATTTCCGCCGAAGCTCCGGATGTTTTTCCGGATCCATTTTAAAGCCTCCATGATATCGAACAGCCCCAGATTGGCCGGTCTTTCTTCACTTCCGCCCAGAAAGCCGAAAAGCCCGAGTCGGTAAGAAACGGAAACGACAATAATGCGTTGCTCTTTCACCCACACCGACGGATCGGAAGTCGGCAGATCCCCACAGCCGATTTCATAAGATCCGCCATGGATCCAGACGACAACCGGAAGATGATCATTTTCAGTTACGTCTACAGGGCAGGTAACGGTTAAAAACTGGGGCGATTCATCGGGGTCAAACTGATCCACCTCCGTTTTCTGGATCAGCCTTTCGAGCAACGGACTGATGTGTTGCGGACAGACGGGCGTCTTCTCCGGAATTTTATGAACGCCAACCTCAACAGGCTCCGGCTTCTGATACCTTTCGGAACGGGCATACCGGATGCTCTTCGCCCGGATGACCCCATATTCCCGTATCGCTGAAATTTTTCCGGAAGGGGTTTGGAACGTAAGGATTACTGAATGCTGCTGGGTCGTCATGCCGAAAAACAAAATTTTATATTCTTTTAAATATAATGATTTTTAAGCTAAAACTAAATGGACTTTTATTTATTTGCTTTAAAAATGGCTTGGAAAAGTTTAATACATAAGTTATACAAGATTTAGATCAGGCTTTGAAAATATTTCAGAACCCATGAGAAAGAAAATCGAAGATTTTCGTTGATGCCCATCTTGTATCAACATAGTTGTCATGCTGGAAGGATCAAATATGAATCTTTCATTCTGTTATCTAATACTATGTTTAGATGCCTACCTTCAGACAATCAGTTCAACGTCTTATACTCGCTTGGAGAAACCCCGACTTTGCTTTTGAACAGGCGGGTAAAATGCTGCGGGTATTTGAAACCTAAATTGTAGGAAATTTCACTGATGGATTTGGCAGGATCGAAAATCTGGTCTTTCGCGGTATCGATAAGCTGGTTGTGAATATATTCCTGCGCGGAAACACCGGTTTCCTTTTTGATCAGATCGCCGAAGTAATTCGCCGATAGATTCAGCTGCTCGGCAAAATAATTGACCATCGGCAGACCGATATGTTTAGGTTTTTCCGAACGCAGGTAATCATTCAGCAAGGCATCGAATCTGCCGATGATTCCCTGGTTTACATAATCCCGGGTAATGAACTGGCGGTCGTAGAACCGCATGCAGTAATTCAGGAACAGCTCAATGTTATTGATAATTAACGACTTGCTGTGCTTGTCTATCGGCTGTGCGATTTCGTGTTTTATATTTTTCAGGCATTCCAGAACTGTTTCCCGTTCCTTTTCCGAAAGGTGCAAGGCTTCATGGACGTCATAAGAAAAGAAATTATAGTCTTTTATGCTTTTTCCGAGAGCCGTGCCCTTCAGCAGATCGGGATGGAAGACCAGTGCAAAACCGGCAGGCTGAATGTAGGTTTCCGCATTATAAATTCCGTACGTCTGTCCCGGGGCAATAAATACCAGCGTCCCTTCCTGATAATCGTAGCTGTGCTTTCCGTACTGCATGTCGCCGCACATCACATCTTTCAGGAAAACGGTGTAAAATCCGAACTGCCTGATGAACTGACAGACCGGATCGGATTTCGAGAAATCGACCACACTCACCAATGGGTGCAGGGTTTCATGATTCAGCATTTTATTGTATTCCGATACGGTATTAAAAACTTCAACGCCCTGATTCTGCATGACTTTATTTTATAGGCTCAAAATTACCATTTTCTACGGCACATTCGGCATGGCCGGTAAAATTGGTAGTTCTTCCCGTAATTTATATAAGCCGACTTAGGGTAAAAGGTTCGAATTTTGCAGCGATAGAATCAGATTCTGAAAATGAATATTTCAATACCTATTATCAGAAGACGATCCTGTAAGTGGTCAGGATCAGGTTTAAATCAACTAAAAAAATAATTAATACTAAACAAATGAGCACATTCACAGTGAAAGCTTACGGCGCAGAATCCAGAACGGCCGATCTTCAGGAATTAAAGATTGAAAGACGGGAAGTTACCGCAAAAGACATTGAAATTGAAATTCTGTACTGCGGCGTCTGCCACTCCGATCTTCATACCGCAAGAAACGACTGGGGCGGATCCATATATCCTGTAGTTCCGGGGCATGAAATCGTAGGAAGAATTACCAACATCGGAAGTGAGGTTTCCAAATTTAAAGTGGGCGACCTGGCTGCCGTTGGCTGTATGGTTGATTCCTGCGGCGAATGCGAAAGCTGCAAACACGACCTGGAACAGTACTGCCAGAATGGATTTACCGGAACCTATAACGGGAAAGACAAGCATCTGGGAGGCCAGACTTTCGGAGGGTATTCCCAAAAAGTGGTGGTGGATGAAAGCTTTGTACTGAGTGTTCCTGAAAACCTCGATCTGGCAGCCGTTGCCCCGCTTCTGTGTGCAGGAATCACCACCTGGTCTCCCCTGAGACACTGGAATGTAGGTCCGGACTCCAAAGTAGCGGTAGTCGGTTTAGGAGGCCTGGGGCACATGGCGATCAAGCTGGCCAAAGGCCTGGGTGCCGAAGTCACTTTATTCTCAAGAACACCCGGAAAAACGGAAGATGCAAAAAAACTGGGCGCGGACCATGTGGTCATTTCAACGGAAAAGGAACACATGAATTCCGTACAGGGCAAATTCGACCTGATTATTGATACCGTTCCTTACGAGCACGACATTAACCCTTACCTCCAGACGGTGGCCCTGAACGGAACACTGGTGCTGGTAGGATTCGTAGGCCAGTTTGAGGAAACCAAGCCAAGCACGCTACCGTTGATTTTCCAGAGACGTTCGGTAGCCGGTTCCCTGATCGGTGGAATTGCCGAAACCCAGGAAATGCTGGATTTCTGCGGCGAACACAATATCGTTTCGGACATTGAACTTATCAAAATGAGCGAAATCAACGAAGCATACGAAAGAATGCTGAAAAGCGACGTGAAATACCGCTTTGTCATCGATATGAAATCTTTATAAATTTCGTCTGTTTTTCAACAAAAGCTCTTCGGTTCCGGGGAGCTTTTTGTTTTTAGGCTGAGATTGAGAGGGAGGGTGAGTGAGTTATAGAGTGAGAGAGTTATAGAGTTATAGAGTTATAGAGTTATAAAGTTATAAAGTTATAAAGTTATAAAGTTATAAAGAAAAATAAAGTTTATGATTAATACATACCTTTCTCATTGTTATACTTTTACATTGTTATATTGTTACATTGTTACATTGTTACATTAATTCTTCTTCTTCAATATTTTTTTCAGCACTTTCAGTTTTCCGTCGACCGGTTGTTCAATCTTCAATCCCAGGATATCGGCAACCAGCGGGTAAACATGTATATTCTGAAATTCACCGATCTCCAGGTTACTTTTAAATTCCGGGCCCCAGGCGAAGAAGGTGGCTTTCATCTCGGGAACCTTTCGCGGGTCGTAACCGTGCTTTCCTACCGGGCCTTTCTTTCCTTTTTCGAGAAATATTTTCGGAGCTTTCGGAACCAGTACAATCTGTCCGATCCTGTGGTAGCGGTCGTCCTTTGTGGCGAAATGAAGGTATTTAGGGAGCTTTTTATCCAGATACACCTCATAATCTCCGGTTTTCTCTTTCTTCAGTTCCCTGTAAGTCTTCCTGATGTCCGCCGGATTTTTAACATAAACCCTTAACATGGTTTGGGAATTGTAGTAATCGAACTTATTTTTATCCAGTAACACCGAGGGAATTTCCAGAGGATGTTCACCGTCCACTTTGATCATGCCGTGATCTGAGACAAAAACAAAATTTACATTTTTCAAACCCAGATCATTTACCTTCCGTACCAGATCGCCGATGGCCTGATCCACCAAATGGACGGCCTCTTCGGTTTCTTTGGAATCGGGTCCGAAATGATGGCCGGACGCATCCACTTCCGGAAAATACAGAGCGATAAAATGTGGCCTTTGATCCATCGGCAGCTTCAGCCAGCGGATCACCTTATCTGCTTTTTCCGAAGGTGAAAATTTCTCATGATAAGGATAATAATACGCTGGCCTTTTTCCTCCGGCTTCGCTTGCCGAACCTACCCACATCATGGAAGCGGAAACCATACCCTGCTTTTCGGCCAGTGACCAGAGCGGAGTTCCGCCGTACCAGCTTCCGTCTTCCGCCGTTTTTCTGCTGCTCGCTTCATAATTTTCCTTCCTCTTATAATCGTAGAAATAATTGTCGATCAGGCCGTGGTGGGCAGGATACAAACCGGTAACCAGCGTCCAGTGGTTCGGGAAGGTAATGCTCGGATAGCTCGGAAGCATGTCTTTCGCCCGTACGCCTTCTGCAGCAGATCTCAGAAGGTTTTCCGCGTGGTATTTTTTTGCATAATCGTAGCGGAATCCATCGGTGGAAATCATTATGACATACGGCTTGGTCTGTGCTTCCGCACTGTTGTACCGGCCGGGAACAACAACCTGAGCCGTATCAGCTTCGGTCTTCTGTGCAGAAGCCGCCAGTGAAAAAATCAGCAATACCAATAGTATTCTTTGCTTCATGGTCTATATTTTCTGCAAAGTTAGCTCCCCTGTTTTTCACAGGAAAATTTAGCCGGTTAAAAAAACATTAAACGTTTGTTGATAACGATCAATAAAAAAGCCGCTTTTCAGCGGCCTTGATTTTTATTGTTTGATCAGTTGTTCGAAAACGGTCGAGCCGTCTTTCAGGGTAATTTCAAGATAGTAGTTTCCGGATTTCAGTTCGGAAATATTAACTTCTTTTCCATCCACTTTCACGGATTTCACTTTTCTTCCGGTCGCTTCGTAAATATCAACCGTTTTGATTTTATCTACATTTTTAAAAGTAAAAGTCTCTTTCGCAGGGTTCGGATAAAGCACCACTTTCTTGGGTTCAGCTGCTACTTCGCCGGTTGCCAGGACCGATGATCTCGTAAGAACGGAATATCCTCTGTTGGAATGGTGGTTGTTGGCCAGGGTAAGGCTTGGCCCGACCGCATAAAAAATGTTGATCGAACCGGTGGAGTTGGTGAATGCCGTATCGCCTGTTCCTCCGGCCAGAGACCGGGTCGCTACAAGGGTTCTGGTTCCTCCGGCCGTGGTGTTGGAGCTGATGGTCCAGTCCTGGGCTGCATCCGCGCTGGGGGTTATGCCGATTCCGGCAAAAGTATAATCCAGATTCGCCGTGTTTGTAGAGTTGGAGTTATAAATAAATCCGTCCACCCCGCTACCCATTCCGCCACTGCTTCCGGTACCGCCGAAACCCAGTCCGAGATACGCCGTATCCGGTCCGGTAAGGGTAAGGGTAACATTGGTGGAAGAGGTCACCATTTTCACCGTCATTCCGGAAGAGCCGAGGCTCACGGTTCCCGTTGAAAAAAGCTGTGCGCTGAATGAGGAAGCTACGGCCAGTGATAAAGTAAGTAAAAGTTTTTTCATTCTTTAATTTTTAAGCAGATTAATAATTTCTTTATTGTTTGTTTGTAATGCGTATTCAAAAGGCGTCATTCCCTGAGCATCTTTTATGGTTTTATCGGCCTTATGCTTCAGCAGCAGTTCCGTCATTTCCTTATTGCCGAATTTTACGGCCCAGAACAGAGGGGTGTATCCGGAAGCATCCGCGATATTCGGATCTGCATTTTTGCTGAGGAGATATTCTGCAAGTTCCCTGTTGTATTTTACGGCAAGCCCGGATAAGGCTGTTCCTTCCCGGCTTTTGTAATTAATGTCTTTTACATGGTCCATCAGAAATTTGGCCACCTCAACGTTTCCTCGGTAGCACGCCAGAATAAGCGGTGAAAAACCGCCTTCGTTGGTCTGGTTGATGAGGTCCGGGTTCTGTTTCATCAGCTCTTCCACTTCAGCTACCGTCCCGCTGCGTGCGATATCGTAAATGGATTTTGACTTTTCCTGAGCGGATATCAATACCAGGCCCAGAAACATACTCAGCATGAAAAGGATCTTTTTCATTGTTTTGAAAGAATATAGTTGTACTGGACGTTTACGCTTTCGGCAATTTTTTTGGTTACCATTTTGGGAATGGTCATTTTATGATCTGCCGGCTTCACCACAAATCCTCCGGCCATGTAGATCTTCCCGTCTTTGGCATACAAAGAAGCCGTAGAGTTATAGGCTTTATCCACCCCATGAAAATTCAATGTTCCCTGAACCGTGTATTTCTGCGGTGATGCGGAAAGTTTAGATTTATCGAAATTAACGATCTTCCCTTTAAAGGTGGTCTTCGGATATTTGGCCGTTTCTGCATAGCTTTCATTAAAGTGTTCTTCCATCAGCTTTGTTTTGAAATGGAAATTTTTAACGTTGGAAACCGATGCAAATTCTCCGGTATCGGCATTAATTACCGCTACATTGGCATCATCCTGGGCAAAGACATCCTCAAACAAAGGCACGGATGCTTCAAAGGTGACTTTGCCCGTTTTGGCGATATATTTCTGTGCCGATGCAAAATGGGTAACCAGCATGGCTGCCATAACTAAAATTAGCTTTTTCATAAGAATAGATTTAGTTTTCAGGAAGTCCGTCGGACTTCCATTTGGTGATGATATTGATTTGTGCAGGAGACAGACTTCCGCCCTGCGGCATTTTCTGAGGGTCTCCGTTGGCCCGGCTTATCCTGTCGATAATGCTGTTGATGTTGCTTTTCACCTGGGAATAATTGGTCAGGGCCTGAGGTCCCGGCGAATGGCAGCTTACACAATTGGCATCGATGATGGCCTTGACGTCCTTATTGTACGTGACAACCTGTGCAATCGGCGTATGGTCTGAGATTTCCTCGTAAGTCCGGCTTTCGCAGGCGATGCATGCAGCGGCGGCTGAAACGATCCATATAAACTTTTTCATACTTAAAATACTCGGTAAAGGTTAAACCCAAAGAAAATCTGGCCCTTTTCCCATTTCCCTGCCGCATTGGTCAGGTAGCCGATATCGGAATTGAGCTGGGAATTGGTGAATAAAAGCTGGAACACGTGTCCCCCGGTTTCTATATCCATCCCTACGGAGAGCGGATTTTTATAAAAACTGTGATTGTCGAAATTCACAAAGTATTCGGCGTTGAGGGAAATCCTTTTGGAGATCTTATAACGGCCGCCCAAACCTGCCAGAAACTGGTTTTTGTCTTCAACCATCGGCTCGTAAAGGTTCTTGTGGACATAAGACGGGCTGAGCTGAAGGGAAAACTTATCGTTGAACCTCCGGGAAATCAGAGCCTGCGTAAGATAAGAAAGCCGGTCGCCAAACCGGAGATCCGGATAATTATCTTTGCTGAGGTCTGTATTCACCGCCATGACATGATATCCCACAAGATCTACCGGAAAGTTTTCACTCTGCCTGATCAGCTTGTATTTTACAGCCCCTTCAAAGGTTTTGAGGTTGGTTTCCCTGGAAAGGCTCACCGAAATACCATCGGTAATCCCGTAGATCCCTCCCAATTTGGTTGAAGCATTATCGAGCCCGAAAAAGTCTTTGAATCCTTTGCTGACATCTCCGAAGCGGTGGGCGACTACCATATACCATTCGTTTTTTGCAGGAAGCTTGGTAGACTGTCCGGTAACGATCTGCAGTGCTTTGAAGGCAGGCTGCTCCATGTCCGGGGTTTTGGTTTGTAATGTATCGATATCTTTCAGCAGATCTTCCTGTGCAGAAGCAAGACCCGCGATGAATACCGACAAAAATAAGAGAGTTTTTGTCATAAGCATTGCTAAAATTAATACCGCAAACTTAGAAACTTAGCCTGTTAAAATTGTGTGATAAAAGTCACCGAACGGTATATTTTCAGGGAGACCTCCACAACAGAAAACAGACTGCCTTGAAAGACAGCCTGTTTATTATGGATCCGTTTATATTAAACTTCAGTGAAATTTCCGGATTACGGATTATTTTATTTCCGGTCTGAAAGCAAAGCTGCTTACCTTTTCATTCATTAATCTTTCATTATCGTCATTGATCAGAATCCCGGACTTATGGAACCAGAGGATTGCTGTTGAATATATGGCTGATGTTTGAAAGAGCCGGGCTCAGCTGGGACGAATTATTCGCCGAGTGGCATCCGAAGCAGTTGGTCCGGGGATCCGAATTTGCATTCTGAAACTGGGAATATGTTTCCATGGTGGTATTGGACAACTGGTTGGTTCCTACATGGCTGAAACTCGTTGCTGAAATATTCCACGTAGAACCGATGTGGAAGTATTTTTTTCTGACATCATTTCCTATCAATCTTGCATTTACGTCATTATTACCCGCAATTACCTGAGCATTGCTGCGGTCTTCGGTAAGACCTACTGCAGAGGATCCGAAACCGAAAGGCTTGGTCCGCTGCGTATCGCTGCCGCTGATGGTAAACGGAGATATGGCATTGATGTCATCACCGTTCATAAACATATGGGAAAGGTTGAAAGAAGTAGCCGTAGGAGAAGAAAACAGCCACGCAGTACCCGTTCCGAAATTGGTATCGGCGGCTACCGCTGTAATTCCGTTGCTTGAATTTCTGTAGTTATAAGCTCGGTTAGGAGAATTGTTAACATGTTCTATCGAGCCCCAGATCATCTCGGGATGTCCGGCTACGCTTCCCACGATATGCATGCCTACCAGGGCCAGCATCACTGTCTTGGATCCGTTTCTCGTCCAGACGCTTGTTGAGGTCTGTGTGTAATTCGGAACAGTTGCCTTTACGGTGATATAATCCTGAAGATTAGGCAGGTTGGTGGTTTCGATCCAGGAGGTCTTCAGCTCCATGGCCAGAGAATTGGGTTCAACGATCGGGATATTTTTTGAGGCTGCATAAGCCACAATTGCGTTGAGTTCTGCCTGGGTCGTCGGAAATCTGGCCGATGTAGGCAATACCCCGTTCTTTACCATTGTGAGGAAAACGGCATATACATCATTTACCATGGAATTGTAATACACGAGGGAACCGTTTTTCGCCATCAGTGCATCCCCGGTAGCCTGGCCCTGCTCCGGCACAACAATCCTGATTACCCCGTTGATTCTTGCGATAAAGATATTTTTCTGAAGATCCGTTGTAAATTTCTGTACGGTGGTATTCTCCTCCAGAGGTTTGGAATAAATAAGTCTGGGATTTTCGATGATCTGCGCATTGATTCCATAGAAAACAGGTGCATCGTTTATCACTTTAACGAATTTCACTTCTTTCTTTTCATTTCCGTCCATAACGAGGTTGAGGCCATTGGGAGAAACAGGCGCTTTATCGACATCGAACATTATTTTGGTTTCCCTTTCGAAAAGCACCGGCAGGTTATTCGCCCCGTTTGCCGTTCCTTTGATATCAAAGGTCATCGCATCCTTCGTATCAACACTCTTGATGGACTGCTGCGAAGTGGCAGAAGATTTAAAAAAGAATACCGGCATGCAGGTATGCCTCTTTAACGTCCGCAACCCGGTAGTCTGATCGGTAGCCGATACGTCATAAAATTCAGGGGAATTGAATACAAACCCGTTGCAGCTTCCGTAGCCTCCGGTTGCAGGTGTAGGGGACAGAAGCCATAAAAACATCTGTTCGGTCCACCGGTAAAAATTCAGATTGATAAAGGCATTTGAAGGGTTTGATGGATGCAGTGCCACGGGATTAGGAGCCGAATCGCTGAAAGCCAGGCCGTCCGCAGGTTTTACAAACACATCCTGAACAGGCGTTACACCGGTCGGCAGCCAGGTATCGAATACCGACTGGGGAACCACATTCCCGGTATCCATGGCATTCAGAGGCATGACAGTAGACTTAAATCCCTGATAGACTCCCGAGTCTTTGGCGAAATTGTAGGTTATCAGAATGGAGGCTGCGAAAGAAATTGTTAATAATATCTTTTTCATAATGTTCACGGTTATTAGTTATACTTTAGATTAGTTTTTTATAAGCGGTCGGGTTACTGATTCTTTTCCGGTGTATATTTTCACGTAGTAAATACCGGGCAGCTGCCTGCTCAGATCGATAGAAGTCTGCTTTGATATTTTTTCCAGCTTCACCACCCGCTCTCCTTTTGAATCGAAGACTTCACAGTTGAACGTATCGGCATCTGCCCTGATCCTGAAGGTGTCTTTCGTAGGGTTGGGATATAAAAGATCCGTATTGCGGCCCAAAGGTGCCGGGGTCGCCTTGGTTTTAGAAATCATCACCTCATCCAGGACAATCGGATTGGCACTTTCCGTTTTGTACTGGGTAGAAACGAACCGGATAACGGATCTGCTGTTTTTGGAATAGTCGGTTAACGGAATTCTGATTTTTTCCTCCCTGCCGGTTTCGTTGGCTCCCAAGGCCAGCAGCTTCTGCCAGGTTCCTTTCTCATCCAGCAGTTCCACCGACAAGGTATTATCGGTCCCGTTTTCCTTTTTTTTCTGAAGGTAAAGAAATTCCAGGATGACCTGCCCGTCCGATAAATCGATGGATGGGGTTTCCAATGAAGTGGATACGGGCTGTGTCGCCAGGCCGTTGAAGAATACAGCGCTGTTTTTGCCCTTCAGAGGAGATTCTACGCCGATGGCTGAAATCCCGAAATTGATCCAGGTGGTCTCCTGATCGATAAAATTCTGAGTAAAGTTGCCCGGAAAATCCTTTTCAAAATTTTCCTGGAAAATGATTTCCTGCGCATCCACGAATGAGGCGGATGCCATCATCGTTAATAAGATTGTTTTTTTCATGAGGTATTAGTTTTTAATATTCTGGAATATTGTTGTAAAACAAACTTACGCACTTATCAATTCATAATCGTGTGATAAATGTCACTATAAAATTGTTTTTATCAATTGATTTTCAGAATATTTAAAAACTTTATTGATGATCATCGCTTAACCGGCTCGGTGACGGGGATGCGTATTCCTTCTTTAGTCTGGATCAGGTCTCCTTCATTTTCCATTTTTTTCAGTACCCGGCTGATGACTTCCCTTGAAGTTCCTAGATTTCCTGCAATTTCCCGGTGGGTAAGCCGGATCGGATTGTTGCCGGTAACGGAAATCTGCTGCCGGATATAATTCAGGACCCGCTTGTCCAAACGGTGGAATACGGCGTCATTTACCATGCTCATCACATCGGAAAACCGCTTGTCGTATTCATGATAAAAAACTTTATTGATTTCCGGAAAGCGGATCAGCCATTCGTGAATCGCGGAAACCGGGATCAGCATGATTTCGGAATCTTCTTCGGCAACTGCATAGACCCGGCTGGTGTAATCGGTAAAGATCGATGAAAACGTCATCATGCAGCTGTCGTTCCTGCGGATATAGTAATAGATAAGTTCCCGCCCGTCATTCAACGTAAATACCCTGATGGATCCGCTGATCAGGAAGGGGACAAATTTATTCTTCTGTCCTTCCCTTACAATTTCGGTTTTGGCCTTCACCCGGGTCATTATGGCACAGCGATCAATCTCATTTAAGAAATCACTACCCATAAAGCCGAATTTATTAAGAATAAACTGATTATTTACCATATCCTTTGTATCATATCTAACAGCAAAGATATACAATTGTGAAGTTTATATCCTATTTTTTTAATCTATCATTTCCATATCTGATCTTATAGGGATTATCATTACTTCAGGCCGGCAGACTTTTTAATTTTATCTTCGAGTACTTTGCTAAGGTACGGTTTATTTAAAAACCGGCCGGGGCTTATCATCGTCCGTATGTCAAACCGTAGAAATTATCAGGAAGCACAAATCGATCGGTAAGCAAAAAAAAAACTGCTTCATTCAGCATGAAACAGTTTTTATAAGGATCAGAGCCTGTATTTCAGATTCAGCCCGTAAAAGAAGTAGGCCTTGCTTGGTCCGGGATTGAGATCCGTTGCCAGCCCCGCAGGATAATTGCTTCCCTTATCAGAATCATTAATGCTGTTCCCCAAAAACAGGAAGGTATAATTGATCTGGCTGGTCAGATTATTTCCCATGACGTATGCATCGAGGTCGAACCGGCCAAAAGACTTTTTATAGCCCAGCTTGGAATTAAGCAATCCGAAACCTTTTACAGGATTTGTATTGGCAAAATCCGTATAGACATTCCCCAGGTAATTGTAGGTATTCACAAGGTAAAAGCCCGGTCTGGTATAAAGATCGAGACCGATGGCGTATTTGTTTCTCGGAACTCCTACTACTGTTTGGTGATCATAATGTTGTTCTCCTCCTAACAATTGTGTTTTAAAGTCTTTATACTTTGCATCATAGTAAGACATATTCACAAAAGGCACCATTCTGTTTAAAAAAGAATTGTCGTTTTTATACTGATACCCTACACTTACTTCCAGCCCCGTGTTTCTCTGGCTTCCCGTATTCGCCCAATAGCTGTACGTGCCGTTGTTGCCCGATAACTGAGTAAGTTTATTGGTATAATTGATATTGAACACAGAAACCTGATAATCCAGTTTGGTATCCAGCAACAATCCGTGCACACTGAAATCCAGCATTTTGGCACGTTCAGGCTTAAGATCGTCATTGGCTATGTTGATGACGTTGATGAAAGAGGAAGTCGCCGTAGGTGCATTGTAGCCTTCGCTATAGCTTAAATTAAAGATCTGGTGCTTCCATTCTTTCTGTAAGGCAAAGTGCGGCGTGTAAGCCGTTTCATACTGCTTCCCGAAAGACAGGTCTTTTTTTCCTGCAATTAATCCGGGAACGGCGAACAGGTCCAGCCGGTCATAATTGGTTCTGTTGGCACTGATTCCTGCAAGGAATGTCACGCCCCAAGGTTTGTACGTTAAATAATCGATGGCAAAATATGTGGCCTGGTTGTTATTGTACTTAAAATAAGTAGCATTGGAAATTCCTGTAGTCTGTAACGGATTTGAAGGAACACTTCCCGAAAAGCGGTAACTGGATGTGGTAGACATCGAATTCTGGATCTCCGTACCGAAATCGAGGCGGTTTTCGAAATCCCTGAATTCGTTTTTCAGGGTAAAGGTAGACCGCAGCCCTACATTCGGTGAGCTGGTTATCCCATATGCCCCTGCAGAAACACTCTCCGTATTTCCGTTATAATAGAACAAAGTGGTATAATTTCTCAGATTCGGCAGAATATTCACGGAGTTGCTGAGGCCTATCCGGGTTGATTTTATTTTGTTCCCTGCATTTTTACTGATATAGGCCGTATTTCCGTTGTCGATGCCCGCATCATAATCTGCATACGAAATCTGCCCGGAAATATGTTCGTAGGAGTACGCCTGGCTGCCGAAAAAGCTCAGCTGATCGTTTTTTCCCAGCTTTACCGTTCCATTGACATTGAAAAAGTTCTTCAACCCGCTTCCGTTCGGCCGGTAACCCTCCGTTTCGAGGTGGCCGTATGCTGCATTCACCGAATAGTTTTCATCGGCAACATTAAGCTGCGTACGCGACTGGAAGGTTTTAAAAGCACCTGCCAGCACATTTTCCGATACGGTGATGCCTTTGGTGAAATCGGGACGGGTGTAGAAACGGACAACCCCGCCTGCCCCGCCGCCGTACATGGTGGCTGCAGGGCCTTTGATGACTTCAACATTGTTCACGTAAGCAAAATCGATGTCATCCAGGATGGTAATTCCCTCAGCATTCGTGAGCGGCATATTGTTCCAGTACGCCTTTACTCCCCAGTTGTTGAATTTCTGATCGTTTCCATAGCCGCGGACCACCAGCCGCTGCCCTCCGAAATTCGTCCTTTTGTCCACCTGCACACCGGGCATTGTGGATAGGGTCTGTTCGATGGCAGCAGGGTTGTTTCTGTTGAGTTCTTCTTCGGAAAGGGTTTCCACCGACTGGGCATGTCTTTTGAATTCTGCGCGTTCCTGCTTAATTTTTTTTCTTCCCTGGATGGCTACTTCTTCGATACTGGTTTCCGGGGACTGCTGGGCATAGGCAATGGTGCAGCCTAATACCGCTGCCAGGCATATATATTTTTTCATTTGATTTAAAAATTTAATTATCTGTCGTTTAAAGTTGATAAGGCAATACACTTTCTTCCGGAGGCGGAATGATGACCGACAGATCACAGGCATTTTTTAATCTTCTAAAATAATCTGATTCCGGTTTCATGTAAAAACTTAAAGGCCCGGGCTGTCCGGCATCGGAAAAAATAAAAAGGCCGGATGTCTTAATGAGTTTCGTATGTTGAAAAGGCAAGGTAAAGTGCCGCCAGGCATACACCTTTTTTGTCACGAAAAATCCTGAAAATGTAAGGATGGAATTAATAATGATATCTTTCTTATCCGCGTAGCATCGATAATATTTCTGTCCGTTTTTGAGATCGACTTTTATGATATCATAGGAACATCCGTTCAGGATAAATTCCTTTTCTTCTTTCCATTCGGCACCTGCCATTTCTTTTTCTGAGAAATATACGGTTTCCGAAGGATCGGTCTCATGTTTTGAAATATGATCCCGGGTGATTTCATAGATCCTGCTTTTCATACAGGCAACGGCAGGATAGATCATATTCATCAATACGACCACAAAAGGAATCAGCAGGAACAGAAAAAATAGTTTTGTGCGCAAAAAAAAAATTATTGTCGTCGGGGAATAAGTTCTCCTTCAGGTTCAACGGAAGTAAATTCGGGAATCATCATTCTGTATTTCCTTTCAGAATCATTGATTGAGTACTCAATCCAATTATCTTTTGGGTTCAGGTGAACAGGTTTTTCAGCAGGTGGTCCTGAAGTGGGATAGGTAAAATCACCGGACTCACCAGTCACCTGAAAATTACCTTTTACACCCACTGCATTTCCCGAACCGGTCTGCCTGAAGCTGATGGTATTTCCTTCCGCCCTGAACGTTTTAACGGTGATGTGATCTTTGCTGTTTTTAGATTTTAAAACGGCTGTGTATAATATTCCCCGTACGCCGGGCCGGCCGCCAAACCATTCCGATTTTTCAGCAGAAACCAAAGCTGCCCTGCCCTGATCCAAAGAGGAAACCGGCGCTTTACAGGAAAGCGCCAGTGCCCAGAATATGATGATCAATAACTGATTATTCATTAATCGTCGTCTCCGTCGTCATTTATTTTGCCCAATACCAGGTAATTTCCGCTGTATACGGTTTTTCCGTTAGCTTCCGCTTTCAGGACGTAATTTCCTGGGGTTAAACGCTGCCCGAATTCCTCATCGGATTTTACATTTTTCTTCGTATATACCAATCTTCCCGATGCGTCGAAAATACTGAGGTCTACAGCACTGTATTCAGCAGTCCCAAATCTGAGATGGGAAATCCCTTTTGACGGATTCGGATAGATCCTGATGCCGTCTTTTTTGGATTTTACCTCCCCGGTTCCTAAGGTAACGGTTGTATTCTGCGTGGTCCAGGCTCCTCTTCCGTAAGTGGAAACCAGAACCGTTCTGGTTGAAGGGCGATAATCCAGATTGGTAACCCTTACGTTACCGATATTCCCGGTAATGGAAGCCCAGGTGGGAGATGAGGCAAGGAAATTCGTCGTTCCCCATACCCCCATTTCTGTTCCCAGGATCACTTCATTGGCATCATCAGGATTTCTCAGCACGGTTCTTACCGGCATATCCGGAAGATTCCCTTCTTTGTTCTGCCATGTTGCCCCGCCATCCGTGGAATAGAATACGCTGGTCAGGTTATAATTCGATAAAGTGACGATAATCTCGTTTTCACTGGCACCGAATTCAATGTCGGAAATTGTTCCTGCAGCCGGCGTGGTAAGTACGGACGACGTATACGAGGTGGTATTGGCGTTCGTTACTTTAAAGATTCTCCCCAGGTTGGTCCCTACCAATAATGTGGTGGAAGCCGTTGTGTAAGGAGAGACTTTCATCCAGGAAACCTGCTCATTGCTCTGGGCGGTGCCTACCGTCATGGTAACGTTGGTAAATGTGGTAGCAGTCGCCGACAAGCCGCCCGTCCTGAAGAGGGTAAGCCCTGACCGGTATGAATAAAACACATTGTTGATCCGGTCTAAAGCGATTTCATTCACAAAGTGGCCGTACGCATTCCTGTTGGCACTCGAAATCAGGTAATTGGTAGTGTTCGTCAGCAGATAATGGTTGTTGTAGACATAGCTGGCAATCTCGTAATTGTCCTGGTCATCATATTCCGTATACATGCCGTCGCCGGAAGTGGCAGACTGGCTGGTCAGGAAATTATTGGACTGCGGAGCCCCGTACAGCCACCATGAGCCGTTATCCTGTGCGCCTGCCAACATTTCTTCATCAGCAGGGTTTTTTGTGGGATTCAGCATCGCCGTATAAAACTGGGTGACATTATATCTTGTATTCCTGGATGCAAAACCGCCTGCTGTACCGATGGTATTTTTATTTGCCGCAAAGTAGATCCCACCGTCATTTCCAAACATCATCTGGTTCGTTGCATAGTTATTGAACGGATTGAAGACGATCTCATGCTGGTCGGCGTGGACCTGGGAAACCGGAAGGTTGGCCATGCTGTTGTTGTTTGACCACTTCGAGATCTGGGTCCAGGTGGCACAGCCGTCCGTAGATTTATAAAGATCGATTCCTCCGATGTATACCGTATTGGCATCCAAAGGATCCGCAGCAATGATCAGATCATAAAAAGACTGCCCTCTTGTAAAATCGTTGGCCGGGATACTGGTATCCGCAGCCGTAGGAAGCGTGACGACCGGAGAAGAATCGCTGGTAGCCTGCCAGGTCGTTCCGCCATCGGTAGATCGGGCAATGCGGATCGGCTCGGAAGTTCCTGCGCCCTGCATAAAGGCATATGCTTTACTGGCATCCGTCCGCGAAAGGGTAAAGTTCACCCGGGCTCCGGAATTGCCGACGTTGTACACTTCGCTGAAGGTATTTCCGTCCGCAGATTTCAAAATCCGCCCTCCCGAATCGATGTTGGAATATCTGGAAGACCGGGTAGAAACCCACACCGAATTATCTGCCCCGATTTCGATCTGCTGGATGGAATATCCCGTTGTGCTCGGTGCACCCGTGTTGGTATTGACTGCTGATAAGCTGGTATTTTTGGTAAAGGTGGTTCCGCCGTTGGTAGACTTGTATAACCCTGCCTGGGCCAGTCCCTGAAATGCGCCGTCGTTATAATTTCCGCTTACGCCGGCATAGACTTCCGAACCCCCGGCGTTGTTTCTTACTTTAATATCATTAATATAAAAGTTTCCGCTTCTTACGTTTCCGGAATAGGTAGGCGTAATGGTAAAAATCTGTGTCCAGGTATTTCCGCCGTTGGTGGATTTCCAGATTCCCGAACCTATGGCATCGGCAGTAGGTGCCTCACCTGTTCCGACGTAGAGGGTTTGGGGATTATTGGGATCATAAGCGATACAGGAAACGGACGTATTGGCCCAGAAAGTACTCAGCGGCGTCCATTCGTTGGTACTTACGGAAGGATCCTGATTTACCCAAAGCCCTCCGGAAACGCCTCCTGCAAAAACCCTTTTGCCGGCAGGATCATTGGGATCATACATAATGGCACGGGTTCTTCCCCCTACACTGTAAGGCCCTCTTTCGATCCAGGGTTCGTTAACTATTTTTCCGGTGGAAGATCCGCTTCCGGTAATGAAAGACATGGGTTTGGAAGGAGCATACCTTCCCTGGGCAATTTCCTGATTCAATGCGGCAAGCTTATAAAATCCATTTTCTCCGGTGACCGGATCCATGGTTCTCTTGTAATCTTCTTCGTTGTAAGGATTTGGCGGAATGCCTGCTGACCGGGCAACTTTATGCTGCTTTTTCAGGTCTTTGCCATATCTGGCATACAGTTCCTGAAGATGTTTCTGGTTTTTATGCAGGGTATTATCCTGTGCATAGAAGCTTGCTGCAGTGCAAAGCATGGCACAAAAAATAAAGGGTGCTTTCATTTTTAATATTTCCCGCAAATATACTAAGTCTTAAGACAATTATATTATTCTAAATGAAATTTTAATAATTGTTAAGTATTTCCAGTAAATACCGGTGAATTAATGAAATTAACCCATAGGAAAATGCAAAAACGAAAATGCCCCGGTGAAAACCGGGGCATCTTTTTTATATAAGAAAAAATCTTAAGCCTGTACGTTGTTTCCTCCTAATACGAAAGGTTCAACTTCTTTGATTTCTCCGAATTGCTGCTCATAGTTGGCAATGTTTTGCTGAAGAGCAGAAAGTACTCTCTTGGCATGAAGCGGAGCAAGAATAACTCTTGATCTTACTTTAGCCTGTTGTACACCTGGCATTAACTGGATGAAATCTACTACGAATTCTGATGGAGAGTGGTTTACCAATGCCAAGTTAGCATAGATTCCAGCTGCTACCATTTCGTTTAATTCGATGTTGATGTTTCCGTCTTGTGGATTTTGATTGTTGTCCATTTGTTATAAATATTTTTTTATTCGAAATTTTGAGGTTGTGAAAATATAAAAATAAATCCAAACCTCAAATTTCCGAATCATTAATTTTAGTTAAGATCTTCGAATTCTTTTTTAGAACCTACGATCACATTCTGATATTCCTTAAGACCTGTACCTGCAGGGATTCTGTGTCCTACAATTACATTTTCTTTCAGACCTCCCAGATGATCTACCTTTCCGGCAACCGCAGCTTCGTTAAGAACCTTGGTGGTTTCCTGGAACGATGCGGCAGACATGAACGATTTCGTCTGAAGGGCTGCTCTGGTAATTCCCTGCAGTACCGGAGTTGCAGTAGCCGGTAAAGCTTCTCTTACCTGAACAAGAGCCTGATCCTCACGTTTCAGCTTGGAGTTTTCGTCTCTCAGTTCTCTCGCCGTAATCATCTGACCCGGCTGGAATACTTTAGAATCTCCTGCGTCTACCACGACTTTAAGACCGAATACCCTGTTGTTCTCTTCAAGGAAATCGTATTTATGCTCAAGGGCTCCTTCCAGGAACTGGGTATCCCCACCATCTACGATCGATACTTTGGTCATCATCTGTCTTACGATGATTTCGAAGTGCTTATCGTCGATTTTTACCCCCTGAAGACGGTAAACTTCCTGAATTTCATTTACCAGATATTCCTGAACTGCCGTCGGACCTTTGATTCTTAAGATATCGTCCGGAGTAATGGAACCGTCGGAAAGCGGTGAACCTGCTCTTACGAAGTCATTCTCCTGTACCAGAATCTGGTTGGATAATTTCACCAGGTAGATTTTTCTTTCGCCTGTTTTCGCTTCAACGATCAATTCACGGTTACCTCTCTTGATTTTTCCGTAAGAAACCACCCCGTCGATTTCTGTAACCACTGCCGGGTTGGATGGGTTTCTTGCTTCGAACAATTCGGTAACTCTCGGAAGACCCCCGGTAATATCCCCTGCTTTCGCAGATTTTCTCGGGATCTTGATTAAGACTTTACCCGCCTTGATCTTCTCACCGTCGTTTACCATTAAGTGGGCCCCTACCGGTAAGTTGTATGCTTTCTGTTCAACCCCTTTGGAATCTACCACTTTCAGCGTAGGTACGGCTTTCTTATTTCTGGATTCGGAGATTACTTTTTCTTCGAAACCGGTAGCTTCGTCAATTTCCAGCTGGAATGAAATACCCTGAATGATATCTTCGTATTCTACCTTACCGGAAGTTTCAGCAATGATTACTGCGTTGTAGGCATCCCACTTACAGATCACATCCCCTTTCTTCACTTTATCCCCCGGCTTCACGGCCAGTATGGAACCGTAAGGTACGTTGGCCACCATTAACGGTGTTCTGGATTCGTTATCCGCTACCAATCTGAATTCCGTTGAACGGGAAACCACAACCTCAGCCGTGTTACCGTTTTCATCTTCAGAAGTAATGGTTCTGATTTCGTCCATTTCAACGATACCGTCTCTTCTTGCCACGATGGATGGATTTTCGGAAACGTTTCCTGCAGTACCCCCCTGGTGGAAAGTTCTCAACGTAAGCTGAGTACCCGGTTCCCCGATGGACTGTGCTGCAATTACGCCTACCGCTTCACCCATGTGGATGGATTTCCCTGTTGCCAGGTTTCTACCGTAGCATTTTGCACAGATTCCTTTTTTAGCCTCACAGGTTAACGGTGAACGTACTTCTACCGCTTCCAGTCCTGCCTCTTCAATTCTCTTGGCAAATACTTCGTTGATCACTTCGTCTGCATTGATGATTAATTCATCGCTTTCAGGATCGTAAATATTATGTAATGATACCCTACCTAAGATTCTTTCGGAGATTCTTTCAACGATCTCGTCATTTTTCTTAAGCGCGGTAACTTCGGTACCCCTTAAAGTTCCACAGTCTACTTCCGTAACGATAACGTCCTGTGCAACGTCTACCAGTCTTCTCGTTAAGTAACCGGCATCGGCCGTCTTAAGAGCGGTATCCGCAAGACCTTTACGGGCACCGTGGGTAGAGATAAAGTATTCCAGGATGGAAAGACCTTCCTTAAAGTTGGCAAGGATCGGGTTTTCGATGATCTCCGCTCCGGTAGAACCGGCTTTCTGCGGCTTGGCCATCAAACCTCTCATCCCGGATAACTGACGGATCTGTTCTTTGGAACCCCTCGCCCCGGAATCAAGCATCATATATACCGAATTGAATCCGCCCTGGTCGGTTTTCATCCGGCTCATAATCATTTCCGTTAATCCGGCGTTGGTGTTTGTCCAAACGTCAATTACCTGGTTGTAACGTTCCGTATCGGTAATAAGACCCATGTTGTAGTTGGCTCTGATCTCATCTACGGTTTCAATGGAAGTTGCAATCATCTGCTTTTTCTCCACCGGTACCACAATATCACCCAATGAGAAAGAAAGACCTCCCTTGAATGCGTTTGAATACCCTAAGTCTTTCATGGCATCCAGGAACTTCACCGTGGTCGGGAAATCCGTGTCGGCAAGGATCTTACCGATAACGTTTCTCAATGATTTTTTGGTTAAAAGCTCATTGATATATCCTGACTGTTTCGGTACAATCTGGTTGAATAAGATTCTACCTACAGAAGTTTCGATCAGTCGGGTAACGATTTCACCGTCTTCTTTTACCGGAAGCCTGCATCGTACTTTAGCATTTAAAGATACTCTTCCTTCCGCATAAGCGATTTCCGCTTCTTCCGGAGAGTAGAATGCCAGGCCTTCCCCTTTCACCTTCATATCTTCCGTAGAGCTCAATTCTTTGGTCATGAAATAAAGACCAAGAACCATGTCCTGAGAAGGTACGGTGATCGGAGAGCCGTTAGCCGGGTTCAGGATGTTCTGAGAACCCAACATCAGCAATTGTGCTTCAAGGATTGCTTCAGGACCCAACGGTAAGTGTACTGCCATCTGGTCACCATCGAAATCGGCATTGAAGGCTGTTGTTACCAACGGATGAAGCTGGATCGCTTTCCCTTCGATCATTTTAGGCTGGAATGCCTGGATCCCCAGTCTGTGAAGCGTAGGTGCCCTGTTCAGAAGAACCGGGTGGCCTTTCATCACGTTTTCAAGGATATCATATACTACAGGTTCTTTCCTGTCGATGATTCTTTTAGCTGATTTTACGGTTTTTACAATCCCTCTTTCAATCAGTTTTCTGATGATGAACGGTTTGTAAAGTTCCGCTGCCATATCTTTAGGGATACCGCACTCGTGAAGCTGTAAGTTAGGACCTACAACAATTACCGAACGCGCCGAGTAATCCACCCTTTTCCCCAATAGGTTCTGACGGAAACGACCCTGCTTTCCTTTCAATGAATCGGAAAGGGATTTCAACGGTCTGTTGGATTCAGATTTTACAGCAGAAGATTTTCTGGTGTTATCGAACAGGGAATCTACGGATTCCTGAAGCATACGCTTCTCATTCCTCAGGATTACTTCCGGAGCTTTGATCTCCAATAGTCTCTTCAGACGGTTGTTTCTGATAATTACCCTTCTGTAAAGGTCATTTAAATCGGAAGTTGCAAAACGCCCCCCATCCAACGGAACCAATGGTCTCAGTTCCGGCGGGATTACAGGAAGCACCCGCATGATCATCCATTCAGGCTTATTGATCATTCTTGTATTGGCACCTCTCAATGCTTCTACCACGTTCAGTCTCTTAAGCGCCTCTGTTCTTCTTTGTTTTGAACCTTCGTTGTGTGCTTTGTGTCTCAGGTCGAAAGACAAGGCATCAAGATCGATTCTCTTTAAGAGTTCCTCCACCGCTTCAGCACCCATTTTGGCGATGAATTTATTCGGATCGGAATCATCAAGATACTGGTTCTCGATCGGAAGGGTTTCCATGATGTCCAGGTACTCTTCTTCCGTCAGGAATTCCATGTTTTCGAAATCGGAACCGTCTAATTTCTTAGCAATACCCTGCTGGATCACCACATACCTTTCGTAGTAGATGATCATATCCAGTTTCTTGGAAGGAATTCCCAAAAGGTATCCGATTTTGTTCGGTAAAGAACGGAAATACCAGATGTGAGCGATAGGAACTACCAGATTGATATGTCCGATTCTCTCTCTACGTACTTTTTTCTCCGTAACCTCTACCCCACAACGGTCGCAAACGATCCCTTTGTAACGAATTCTCTTGTATTTACCACAAGCACATTCGTAATCCTTTACAGGACCGAAGATTTTTTCACAGAACAAACCGTCTCTTTCAGGCTTATGCGTTCTGTAGTTAATGGTTTCCGGCTTCAGGACCTCTCCTCTCGATTCCTGAAGAATCGATTCCGGGGAAGCTAAACCGATGGTTATTTTATTAAATCTGCTTGATTTATTTTTATTTGACATTTTTTTTAAATTTGAGATTTGACATTTGAAATCTGAGATTATAAATCCCTAAAAATTTTATTCTTAATTTTTGTTTGAAACCTGCGTACAGCATTTCAAATTTCAAATAAATAATTTCAAATGGAACTTATTCCTCAAGTCTTACGTCTAATCCAAGACCCTGTAACTCGTGAAGCAATACGTTGAAAGATTCAGGGATACCCGGTTCAGGCATCGATTCACCTTTTGCAATGGCTTCGTAAGTTTTTGCTCTACCAATCACGTCATCCGATTTTACCGTCAGGATTTCTCTCAGGATGTTGGATGCCCCGAATGCTTCAAGAGCCCAAACCTCCATTTCTCCGAATCTCTGACCTCCGAACTGCGCTTTACCTCCTAACGGCTGCTGCGTAATTAATGAGTAAGGACCGATGGAACGGGCGTGCATCTTGTCATCAACCATGTGCCCCAGTTTCAGCATATAGATTACCCCTACGGTAGCTGCCTGAGAAAATCTTTCTCCGGTACCTCCGTCATAAAGATAGGTGTGACCGAATTTAGGAAGACCTGCTTTCTCCGTGTACTCCGTGATCTGGTCAAGGCTTGCTCCGTCGAAGATCGGCGTGGCAAACTTCAATCCTAACTTCTGACCTGCCCATCCGAGAACGGTTTCATAGATCTGCCCGATGTTCATACGGGAAGGTACCCCAAGCGGGTTCAACACGATGTCTACCGGTGTTCCGTCTTCAAGGAACGGCATATCTTCTTCACGAACGATTCTCGAAACGATCCCTTTGTTACCGTGACGTCCTGCCATTTTATCCCCTACGTTCAGTTTACGTTTCTTAGCGATGTAAACTTTAGCAAGCTTCATGATTCCTGCAGGCAGTTCGTCTCCGATGGAAATAGCAAATTTCTCACGGTTTTTAACCCCCTGGATATCATTGAACTTAATCTTATAGTTGTGGATCAGCTGTTTGATCAATTCGTTTTTATCCGCATCCACCGTCCAGTCTGAACCGCTGACGTTTACGTAATCTTCAACGGAAGTAAGCAATTTGTGGGTAAACTTCACCCCTTTACCGATAATTTCTTCATCCAGGTCGTTTTTAACCCCCTGAGAAGTTTTACCGCTTACCAGCGTGTTCAATTTTTCAATTAACGTGTTTCTCAACTCATCGAACTTAGCTTTGTAAGTGTTTTCAATTTCTTCAAGCTTCAGTTTTTCTTCCGTTCTTTTCTTTTTGTCTTTGATGTTTCTGGAGAACAGCTTTTTATTGATCACCACCCCTCTTAACGAAGAGTCGGCTTTCAATGAAGCGTCTTTCACGTCACCGGCTTTATCACCGAAGATCGCTCTAAGAAGTTTCTCTTCCGGAGTCGGGTCGGATTCCCCTTTCGGAGTAATCTTACCGATCATGATATCACCAGGCTTCACTTCAGCCCCGATTCTGATCATCCCGTTCTCATCAAGATCTTTGGTCGCTTCTTCGGAAACGTTCGGAATATCTGCCGTAAGCTCTTCCATACCCAGTTTGGTATCACGAACCTCAAGAGAATATTCATCTACGTGGATGGAAGTAAACCAGTCTTCACGAACTACTTTTTCGTTGATTACGATTGCATCCTCAAAGTTGTATCCTTTCCAAGGCATGAACGCCACCACAAGGTTTCTACCAAGAGCCAATTCCCCTTTTTCGGTAGCATACCCGTCGCAAAGCACCTGTCCTTTTTCCACCACATCTCCGACTCTTACGTTCGGTCTCAGGGTAATGGTGGTACTCTGGTTGGTTTTTCTGAACTTGGTCAGGTTATATGTTTTCGTAGCAGACTCGAATTGTACCAAATCCTCGTCGTCGCTTCTTTCGTATTTAATAACGATTCTGTCGGCATCCACATACTCTACCGTACCGGTACCTTCAGCATTGATCAAAATTCTTGAATCTCTTGCCACCTGCTGCTCAAGCCCTGTACCTACGATCGGAGCCTGCGGCTTCAATAAAGGAACGGCCTGACGCATCATGTTGGATCCCATCAATGCCCGGTTTGCATCATCATGCTCCAGGAACGGAATCAATGAAGCGGAAATACCGGAAATCTGGTTTGGCGCCACATCGATCAGGTTAACCTGGGAAGGTTCAACTACCGGATAATCGCCATCCAGCCTTGCAATAATTCTGTCGGTAAGGAAGTCTCCGTTATCACTCAGTTCAACGTTGGCCTGAGCAATTACTTTGTCTTCTTCGTCTTCTGCATTCAGGTAAATAGGATCAGCATTAAGATTAATCTTGCTGTCTTCTACTTTTCTGTATGGGGTTTCGATGAAACCAAGTCTGTTGATTTTAGCATAAATCCCTAATGAAGAGATCAAACCGATGTTCGGTCCTTCCGGAGTTTCAATCGGGCAGATTCTTCCGTAGTGGGTATGGTGAACGTCACGAACCTCGAAACCTGCTCTTTCTCTTGATAAACCTCCAGGCCCCAGGGCAGATAATCTTCTCTTGTGAGTGATCTCCGATAATGGGTTGGTCTGGTCCATGAACTGGGAAAGCTGGTTGGTTCCGAAGAAAGAGTTGATTACCGACGTTAACGTCTTTGCGTTCACAAGATCAAGCGGAGTAAAGATTTCGTTATCTCTAACGTTCATTCTCTCTTTGATGGTTCTTGCAATTCTTGAAAGACCTACGCCGAACTGTCCTGCCAACTGCTCACCGACGGTTTTAATCCTCCTGTTGGATAAGTGGTCGATATCATCAACATCCGTTTTTGAGTTTACCAGCTCGATCAGGTGTCTTACGATCGCGATGATGTCTTCTTTGGTAAGAACTTCAGTTGTTGTAGGAATATTCAGACTTAATTTTTTGTTCAGTCGGTAACGTCCTACTTCCCCTAAAGAGTATCTCTGCTCGGAGAAGAATAATTTCTCAATGATTCCTCTTGCCGTTTCCTCATCCGGCGGATCTGCATTTCTTAACTGACGATAGATATATTCTACCGCTTCTTTTTCAGAGTTGGTAGGGTCTTTCTGTAATGTATTCTGGATGATCGAGAATTCATTGCTGTTTTCTTTGTGAATCAGGATCGATTTCACACCGGCATCAAGAATAAGGTCCAGATGCTCTTTTTCAAGAATAGTCTCTCTGTCAAGGATGATCTCATTTCTTTCGATAGAAACCACTTCCCCCGTATCTTCATCTACGAAGTCTTCGAACCAGGTGTTCAGAACTCTCGCAGCCAGGGTTCTTCCTTCTACTTTCTTAAGGGCGGCTTTAGAAACTTTCACTTCTTCGGCAAGGTCGAAGATCTGAAGGATATCCTTATCAGATTCATAACCGATCGCTCTTAATAAAGTAGTGAGCGGTAATTTTTTCTTACGGTCGATATACGCGTACATCACGCTGTTGATATCGGTCGTAAATTCCATCCAGGATCCTTTAAAAGGAATGATTCTTGAATAGTATAATTTGGTTCCGTTGGCGTGGTACGTCTGTCCGAAGAATACACCGGGTGAACGGTGCAACTGCGTAACGATTACCCTTTCAGCACCATTGATGATGAAAGATCCGCTAGGCGTCATGTAAGGAACCGGGCCTAAATATACATCCTGAACCACCGTCTGGAAATCCTCGTGCTCAGGGTCTGTACAATACAATTTAAGTCTTGCTTTAAGAGGTACGGAATACGTAAGCCCTCTTTCCACACATTCATCGATTGAATACCGTGGAGAATCCACCAGATAATCCAGGAACTCCAATACAAATTGGTTTCTGGAATCCGTAATCGGGAAATTTTCCTGAAAAGTCTTGTAAAGACCTTCATCTCTTCTGTCTTCAGGCAGGGTATCAAGCTGGAAAAACTCAGAAAAGGACTCGATCTGGATGTCCAGAAAGTCCGGTGTGATGATTTTTCCTTTCGCTGAAGAGAAATTTACTCTCTGATTTCCCCTGGTTGTAGGTGTTGTTTTACTCATAAAACTTTTAAGAAAGGTTAAAAAATATTTTGATTCATTAAAAAATATCAGAAAAGAACAGGTAACAAGTTCAAAATGAAAAGGTAAAAGTGTTTTGGCGCTTACGAATAACCTTCCATTCTACTAACTCTGTACTTAATTTTTTTCTAACTGCAACACTGGTATATCTTTTCACAGCGTAATGCAAAATATTTTTATTACTTTTGAGGCAGAACCGCCACGATCCCTATAAAACAGGAAATCCCCTTCACAATCATGAAAGAGGTGATATTCAATATTTTATAGATATGTATACAATTATTCGCGCCAAAAGAGACTGCAAAGATAGAAAAAAAAACTGTTTTTTGCAAACATAAACATCTTATTCTCAATAATTTCTTCAGATCCATCTGCAATTCCCGTAAGACACGGGGAAATTCAGTTCTTATTTGTATCTGAAATTACATCAGAAACTAAATAGCTATACGCCGGCTGTTATTGATGAGCTCCCGGGCATAATACTTTATCATTATAGAAAAATACTACATCAGCAGTGGGAGCAGTCCGGTCTGCAATATGATGCCTGAAAGCATCGCGGAACCAGGCATCCACGCTGTTTTTTGTAGAAGACTGGATAAGAAGAGGGCCATTCTGACGGATCTGCTCTGAAGAAAGGTCCGCGGGCATAACCACAGCGATATGGCCGGGCTTATGAGGATCGGGATTTTGCGCACATGCTACCACCAGATAGCCTTCGTCTGCCATTTTCTGCGCTTCATACAGAATATTCTTTGTCAGGGCATGCCATCCGAAATCCCGGGAACGGCCGGAATTCAGCCATCTGAACTGTGCATTGGCCAGCAATTCCTGCTTGTGTTCAGGCGGTCTTAAAATGTAAACTCCTCTGCGCTCGCAGGCTGCGGCCACAAAGGCGCTGCAATGGGTTCTTATTCCGGAAACCGCATCGGGATCGTCAGGCTCTCCGGTTTGCCAGTTGATATGTTGTCCGGATTGCCATTTGTGCAGGACATCCATCCCGAGATAGAAAGATTTCAGTTGTCTTCCGCAATCGGTCATCCGTAGGCTGTCGCCGTCCTCCTGTCCGTAATAAAGGATAGAAATAAGGAATAAAAAGACAAACCTGAATTTTTTCATGATTTTATGTTTAGTTGTTTCAATAATCATTCACAGGCTTCATCAGACCTGCATCCTGATTTAGAACCAAAACCAGGAAGAAAGTTAAATGGAATTGATAAATAAAAAAAGACTAAAGCTCCGGATCGCTCCTTCACTTTAGTCTGATGTTAATTGTTGTTATTTCTACGGAAATATATCCGCATTCACAACCTGTTTTTATCTTTCTCTCGGATAAGGAATATCCGGTATTACAAAGGTTTCCAGAAAGACCATACCGTTCCGTTGAACACGGCGAGCTGGTGCTTCACCGTATCGTAAACCATCATCCCTGCCGCAGGGTTGATGAT